>Ga0272482_10000617_pt1 | contig 11102 bp, 11 predicted proteins | sample RVTome_8_FD_192427 | JGI IMG/M metagenome (GOLD analysis project Ga0272482, IMG submission 192427) | Soil microbial communities from uranium-contaminated site in the Upper Colorado River Basin, Wyoming, United States - RVT160D0 (version 2) ...
AAGGCGATGTCTACATTGTCCAGTGCGCGCACGGCGGCGCTCCGCGCCCCGTACACCCGGGTGACGCCGCTCAGCTCGACCGCCGCGGCGGCCGCTCCGGGCACGTCCACAAGCTGGTGCGTGATCTGGGTTTCCACGTACACCATTGCAGCCGCCGCGGCTCCCCGGGTCAGTAACGCTCACTGGCCTCTTGGTGGTAGGGCTAGCGGCACCCTGACGGGTACCCCGCGGGCTATCCCGTAAGTGCGACCTCAGAACGTCTTGGCGAGATCGCGGGCGCGGGCGTGGGCGGCCCGCCGGCCGGGGTCGGCGTCGGCGATCGCCAGGTTGGGGCGGAAGGTGATCTCCTCGATGTCGGTGATGCCGGCCCAGCGCAGCCAGCCGCCGAAGTACGGCGCCTGGAAGTCGGCGCCGAACGCGGGCGGGCGCCCCTCGCCGTACACCGCGCTGGTGTAGACCACCACGGCCTTCTTCCCCGCCAGCAGCCCCGTGTAGCCGTGCTCGGGGTGAAACGAGAACACCATCGCGGGCTGGCTCACCACGTCGATGAACTGCTTGAGGATGTACGGCACGCCCGCGTTCCACATCGGGACGCTGAAGAGATAGCGGTCGGCGGCGGCGAAGCGCGCGAACGTCTCCTTTGCCCGCCGCCACGCCGCGGCCTGGGCCCCCTCGGGGTCGGCGCCCGCGAAGACCGCCATCTTCGCCGCGGCGGCGTCGGGGCCGAAGGGCGGCAGGGCACCCTCGTCCCACAGGTCCCAGGTCTCGACCGCGTCATCCGGGTGGCTTTCCCGGTACACCTCCAGGAACGTCTCCGCGATGGCGAGCGACTCGGACGCGGCGCCCCGGGGCGACGAGGAGATGTGCAGCAGGGTGGTCATGGCGCATCCTCCATGGAATTGGACTACAGTCCGGTTATGGCTTCGGACGTTACCGGACCACGGTCCGCTTTCGCCAGCGGGAGCAGCGAGCTGCTCGTGTTGCGCTCGTCACCACCCCGCGAGCGCGCGGACGCGGCCCGCAACCGGGCGGCGGTGCTCGACGCGGCGGCCACCCTCTTTCGCGAGCACGGCGTGGCGGGCGTGTCGATGGACGCGGTCGCCGCGGCGGCGGGCGTGGGCAAGGGCACGCTCTTCCGGCGGTTCGGCGACAAGGCCGGCCTCGCCGTGGCCCTGCTGGACGCGCGGGAGCGGGAGCTGCAGGACGCGATCCTCGCCGGCCCCGCCCCGCTCGGGCCGGGCAAGCCGGGCGACGAGCCCACCCCGGGCGAGCGGCTGGCCGCGTTCGTCGACGCGTACCTCACGTACGCCCTCGACCACCTCGACCTGCTCCGCATGTCGGAGACCGGCTCGGCCGGGGCGCGCTACCGGATCGGTGCCTACCGCTTCTGGCACCACCACGTGGCGCTGCTGCTCGCCCACCGCGCCGACCCGGAGGCCGACGCCCACACGCTGCTCGCCCCCCTCGCCGCCGAGCACCTCCGCGCCGTCGCCGCCGACCTCGGCGCCGACCGGGTACGCGGGACGATGCGCGCCCTCGCCGCAGACATAGCTCCCCCGCAACCTGGGTAGTCCCCGGTCATGGCTGGAAAACAAGACCTACCGGACAGCGCGTACGCGTTTCCTCGGGTGCACAAGGAGCCGATCAACGACGCCTCACACGTGCGCAACGCGATCGCCCGCTTCGACCAGGTGCAGGACGTGACGGACGAGGAGCGGCGCGAGGCGTTCAAGCGGATCCAGCGCGCGGCCAAGAAGTTCGACATCGAGATGTCCGCGGAACGCTGGCAGGACCTGGGCAAGCCGTCCCACCACTGAATCGAGGCATGATCGGTGGATGACCGGCCGATCTCTCTTCCTGCACGCGCCCCACCGCCGGATGCCGCAGGCGGTGCTGCGCCGCATGCTCGACCACGTCGACCCCGATACCCCACCCGACGGCGCGGACGGCCCGGTGGCCCAGCTCGAACGGCGGCTGGCCGACCTGCTCGGCACGGAGGCGGCGCTCTTCTTCCCCAGCGGCACGATGGCCCAGCAGACCGCACTGCGGGTCCACGCCGAGCGGCGCGGCCGGTGGGCGTTCGCGGCGCACCCGCAGTGCCACCTCGACGTCTGGGAGCAGCGCGGCTACGCGGTGGTGCACGGGCTGCGCATGCACGCGGCCGGCGACCGGCACAAGCTGATGACCGGAGCCGACCTGGCGGCCGTCGGCGAACCGCTCGCCGCGGTGGTCTGGGAGCTGCCCCAGCGCGACATCGGCGGCCTGCTGCCGGAGTGGGACGACCTCACCGCGCAGGTCGCCGCCGCCCGCGAGCGCGGCGCGGCGGCCCACCTGGACGGCGCCCGGATCTGGGAGGCGCAGACCTACTACCAGCGCCCGCTTCACGAGATCGCCGCGCCTTTCGACTCGGTCTACGTGTCCCTCTACAAAGGACTTCAGGGGGTACGCGGCGCGGTGCTCGCCGCCGGCGCGGACACGCTCGCCGAGGCGGCCGTCTGGCGCCAGCGGCTGGGCGGAGGCATCCGCGACGCCTGGCCGCTCGCCCTGGCCGCGCTCGTGGGACTGGACGAGCTGCCGGACCGGATGCCCGCCTTCCGCGAGCACGCGATCGCGATCGCCGGCGCCATCAACGCGGACGGCACGGCACTGGCCTGGCCGGACCCGCCGCAGACCCCGATCTTCCACGTACACCTGCCCGCGTCGCAGGACTCGGTCGAGCGGGCCGGCGCGCGGATGGTGGCCGAACGCGGCATGCACGTCTTCGGCCGCACCCGCTCCGCGCCCGACCCGACGCGGTGCAGCTTCGAGATCAGCGTCGGCGAGAACGCGATGGACTTCACCCCGGACGAGGTGGTCGCCCTCATCCACGAGCTCCTGCGCCGGGCGGCGGAGAGCTGAGCGCCTCGGCCAGCAGGAGGTCGTGAAACATCCACTTCCCGGCGCCGTTGCCGTCACGGCGTACGGCCGTGAAGCCGTCCCCGCGCGCCACGGTCACCCGCCGCCACGACTGCGGCGGTTCGCCGGTCAGCGCCGCCATCTCGGCCGGCCCCATGCCGCTCGGGACGACCGGCACTCCGGCGCGCGGCGGCTCACCGACGAGGGTCGCGGCCCGCCGCGCCTCCTGGACGATGTGGACGGCCCGCCCGTGGCGGACGCCCTTGTAGGTCGCCGCACCGACCGTGAAGCCGCCGAGGGAGCCGCCGGCGATGTCCGGCACGCGCAGGTAGGCCGGCATCTGGACGAGCTTGAGCCCCAGCCCGCTCACGACGTCGTTCGCCGAGCTCGTGACGGCCGCGTACGCGTAGAAGAAGTAGCCGCAGAAGAGGAGGGTGAGCCCGCCGAGGATGCCGGCACCGACCATCGCGTATCCGGTGGAGCCCACGACGATCATCGAGATCAGCACGGCGACCATGACGATCGGCACGGCGGTGTACACGATGCGGACCTGGCGGTTGGTCGCCCGGCCGCGGCGCTCGGCGGCCGGGTTGTGCACCAGCCTCAGCCTGTCTCGGATCAGCTCCGCGCTCTTGCGATCCATGGGTCGTCACGATAGGCGGCCGGTTCAAGAGCGCGGGACGAGCCTGAGTGAGCGGTCAGCCAGCCCGATCAGGAGGCGCTGGCCCCAGCCGAGCTCCAGACGGTCGCCCTCCAGCCCGTCGGCGAACGCGACCAGGCCCTCTGACTCGCTGGTCAGCTCCAACCGCTCCGGGCCGGACAGGTGGCCCTGCGTGAGCGTGGTGCCGGTCGCCGGCGAGGGCCATGCCTCGCGGATGAACCAGCAGAGCACCGTCTCGGTGGGGCCGGGCAGAGCGGGCGCGTCCGCCAGCGTCCGGGCGATCGAGGCGCACCACCCCGTCGCGCCGGTGCCCGTGCCGATGACGACACCGGAAGAGGACTGGCGCTCGCGGGCACCGCTGTCGGTGCCGAGGACGTAGCGGGCGGACTGGTGGCTCGGGTGTCCGATGTAGACCTCGTTCAACCCGTACAGCCGCTGGCCGTCATCCAGCTCGGCGACCACCATGGCCCGGCGCTCGGTGGGCAGCTCGCGCCGCAGCAGCGCGGCCACGGCGTCCGGGGCGTGCTGCACCAGCACACCGGGATTGCGCTCCGGCTCCGGGTTGATGCCGACGACCGGCTGCCCGTCGAGGTACTTGGCGACGTTGGCGACCAGCCCGTCCTGGCCGACCGCGAGCACGATGTCCTCCGGCCCGAAGAGAAACCGCGGCAGGTCGTCGCGGTCGACGTGGCCGCGCCGCCAGTCGACCGGGACGGCCGCGCCGACCGTGGTCAGCGCGGCCGCCTGTGCCTCGTGCCGCCGCCGCACGTCGGCGAGGTCGCGGCCGCGCTGCCGGAGGAAGTAGCCGGCGGCGCCGAGGGTGCCGTGGCGGGCCAGCAGCTCATCCAGCTCGCTGCGGCGCGTCACGGTCACCACCCGGGGCGGCAGCGTCATCGCGCCTCACCGCTCGCGAGCCGGCCGACGAGCTTGGTGACCAGGTCGGGGGTGATGGTCAGCTCGCCGATCTGCGGGAGCTGCCCGGCCAGCTTCTCCAGGGCGAGGGCGTAGAGCACCGACTCGGGGACGTCGCGGTAGGCCGCCAGCCGGGCCACCTCCACCTCCGCCGAGGCGAGCCCGACCGCCCGGACACCGTCGGCCCGGGCCTGCTCGCGCGCCCGCTCGGACTCGGCGGCCAGCCGGGCCCGGTCGGTCTGCCCCTGGCTGGTGACGAGCTTCGCCGCGGACTCCAGCTCGGCCACCCGCCGGTCGTTGGCTCCCCGCTGCTCGACGAGCTGCTCCTCGCGGCGGGCAAGCTCGATCTTGTTTTGCAGCTCGTTTTCGGCGATGGCCCGCTCCTGCTCGACCGCGACCGCGCGCCGGGCGTAGGTGGCCCGGTCGGCCTCCTGCTGCACCGCCTCGCGGGTCGGCGTCTGCAGCGCCCGCTCCACATCCGGCTCCGGCCGGATCGCCACCACCCGCGACGAGACCACGCTCGCCCCGATCTCGGTGAGCCGCTGGTCGCCGGCGAGGGCCGTGGACACCGCCTCACGGACGGCCGCGATGCCGGCCAGCGCCTCGATGAGCGGCGCCCGGGCCAGCACGTCGAGGGCGGGCTGCTGGGCCAGCTCGGCCAGCAGTGTCGCCACCTGGTCGAGCGGCTGCCCACGCCAGCCGCCACGGAGCGGGTCGATGGAGAAGTCGAGCCGGCTCGCGGCGAGGGCCGGGTCGCTCATCCGGTAGGTCACCGTGGCCTGCACGGTCACGTCGGCGAAGTCGGCCGTGCGCGCGTGGAAGAGCAGCGGCAACTCGCGGTCGTCCACCGGCACCTCGGAGAGCACCGCGTGCAGCGGCCGGTACCAGAACGAGGTGCCCACCCCTTCATGCCGCACCCGCCCGCGCACGACGTGCCGCACGTAGGCAGTCGGCGCCCCGCGCAGGTGCCGCAGGAACAGTCTCCTCGTGATGTCGGCCATCCCGACCCCTCCCTCGTTATCGTCGCCATGACGATAACCACTCGAGGGACTTCTCGTCAAGATGACGATGATCTCCGCCGACACCCCCCGCCACAGGAAAGTGCGGCGGGATAAAAGCTGGCCGGGCCCCTCGGGGGGAGGGAGGGACCCGGCCAGCGGCTTCTGCGGAGTTAGCCCCAGTAGGCGGCAACGGTCTTGGCCGCCATCGACTCCCACTGCGCGTACGCGAACGGGAACGCCGACACCTGCACCGCCTGGGCCGCATCCGTCAGACGCATCTCACGCCACCCGTCCACGCCCTTCAGCCCGGACAGGAACGCGCCGGTCGAGTACGCCGGGTCGGTCACCTGCTCAGGCGTACCCCAGCCCGAAGACGGGCGCTGCTGAAACAGCCCCAGCGAGTCGTGGTCGTTCAGGTCGCCCAAGTGGCCGAGGTTCTCCAGCTTGGACTCCTGCAACGACGTGGCGATCGCCACCACGGCGGCACGCTCGTCCATGCCTGCCTTCTTCGTCGCCGCGATGATCGCCTTGGCGTTGCCCACCTGCTCATCCGAGAGCACCAGGTAGGACTGCTTGCCCTGCACGCCGTGCGGGGTCAGCGACTCCACCGACGGCTTACCAGAGGCCACATACGCCACCGACGTCATCGACGGCGCGGGCGTCACCGGACTGGCCGACGCGGCACTGGACACACCGAGCAGGGCACCACCGGCGAAGGCGAAACCCGCGAACGCGGTCACCGTCTTACGCAGCATCGTGTTCATGCTCGAAACTCCAATCCAGGGGGGAACGCACGCCTCCACCCGAAGCAGCGACGGGAGACGCGCGGGCACGCACGACAACGTGCGCGACAAAAGGGGGATCGTGGCTCTCCGTGAGCCGGCTACACAACGACGCCCGGCCACCGGCCATTCCCGGCCGGCCCGACCCGTCCCGAGCCCCTAACAAGGACTCCTTCGTGAGCCGCATGCATAACGACGCCCGACCGCCCGCCATTCCGCCGAGCTACCCGACATCCACCCCACACGGCCCGACACCGGACACCCGATCGCGCCGCTTCGTGGGACCCCGTCACAACGACGGCGGGGCGCCGGCCATTCCGCCGAGCGACCGGACATCGGGCGCACCGCGCGCGTTCAGCCGCGCGGGGTGCGCAACGTGAGGCGGAAGACGGCACCGTCGCCGTCTGGGCCTGGTGAGGTCACTGTGACCGCGCCGCCGTGGGCCTGGGCGATCTGGCTGGCGATCGGGAGCCCGAGGCCGGTGCCCGCCTCGCCACCACGCCAGAAGCGCTCGAAGACGCGCTCCCGCTCGGCGGGCGGGATGCCGGGGCCGTGGTCGGTGACCGTGACCACCACCCGATCCGGCGAGAGTCCGACATGGACGTCCACTGTCGAGCCCGAGGGCGCGTGGCGGATCGCGTTGTCGAGGAGGTTGGAGATGGCGCGCCGTACCGTCGGCTCGTCGACCTGGCACACGACGGCGGGTGGGCCGCCGACGGTGATGGCCACCCCGCGGGCCTTCGCCAGCACGCCCGCGTCCGCGACCAGGCTGCGCACGACGGGCACCAGGTCGACCGCCCGGCGATCGAGCGTGCGGGCCCGGCCGCGCGCGTCGGCCAGCAGCTCCTCGATCGTCCGCTGTAGACGGTCGGCGGCCGCCTTGGCGCGTTCCAGCCCCTGCCGGTAGACCTCGACGGTGGGCGCCGGGTGGGCGAGCAGCACCTCGGCATTGGTCATCAGGACCGCGAGTGGCACGCGCAGCTCGTGGCTGGTCTCCTCGATGAGGCGCCGCTGGGTCTCCGCGGCCGCCTCCAAGCGGTCGAGCATCGCGTCGAAGCTCGCGGCGAGCGCGGTCACCTCGGCCGGGCCGTCTTCGAGTCCGATGCGGCGGCTCAGGTCGGTCGCCTCGATGTCCTCGGCGACCGCGCGCACCCGGTGCAGCGGGCGCACCGCGCGGCCGGCCCACCACCAGGCCAGCGCGGCGGCGACCGGGCCGAGCGCGAGCAGCGTGCCAAGCGGCCACCCGGAGAGGTGGCGGGTCGAGGTCACGGGTTGGCCGGTGTCCACTGTGACCTCGGTGTCGGTCGCCAGGATCACGCCGAAGAGCAGCAGCGCCGGCAGGTAGATGGCGAGGAAGCCGAGCGTGGCCAGGCGTACCCGCAGCGACCGCCACACCCGGCTCATGGCCCGGCCCGCAGCTGGTAGCCGGCGGTGGGGATGGTGACGATCAGCGCCGGCTCGCCGAGCTTGCGGCGCAGGCGGCTGAGGATGACGCGCACCGAGGCGGTGAACGGGTTGGCGTGCGCGTCCCACACGTGTTCCAGCAACTCCTCCGCGGAGAGCACCCGCCCGGGGTGGTGCATGAAATAGCGCAGGAGGGAGTACTCGCGCGCGGTCAGCTCCAGCGGTGCGCCGGCCCGCCACGCGCGGTGTGCGGCGAGGTCGAGGAGCAGGTCGCCGACCCGCAGCGTGGTGCCGTGCTCGCCGGCGCGGCGGGCCAGCGCGCGGAGGCGGGCGGTGAGCTCGCTGAAGTGGAACGGCTTGACGAGGTAGTCGTCCGCGCCGGCGTCGAGGCCGGCGACCCGGTCGGCGACGCCGTCGCGGGCGGTGAGCACCAGCAGCCGCCGCGGGCGGTGCAGGTCGGGGTCGTGGCCGAGGCGCCGGACCAGGTCGAGCCCGTCGCCGTCGGGCAGGCCGAGGTCGACACAGGCGACGTCGTACGCGGTCGTCCGGAGGTGCTCCTCCGCGCCGCCGCTGGTGCCGGCGACGTCGACCGCGTACGACTCGTTGCGCAGCCCGAGGGCGACGACCTCCGCCAGATCCGGGTCGTCTTCCACGAGGAGGATGCGCACGCTCAGCCGCCGGCCCGCTCAGCCGTCACCGCTCCGGCCGGCCCGGTCACGGTCATCCGGCTACCCGCGAAGGCGACCGTCGGGCCGGCCTGGCCCTCCGCGTGGTAGCTGCCGCCGCCGGACGGGAGCAGGTCGAGCGCGGGCGGCTCCGTGGGCACCTCGGCCGCCTCTATGCCGCCGGCCTCGTTCAGCGCGTACCAGCCGAGGACGGCCCGCCCGCCGGTCATGATCGTCACGTACGTGCGCAGCTCGCCCTCGGCGGTGACCGTGCCGTCGACGCGGACGCTGTCCAGCGGCCCGAAGTCGGACTCGAACCCCTCCCGTTCCTTGCGCCCCTCCCGCGTGCTCCCGGCCAGCAAGGCCCGCACCTGGTCCTCGTGCCCGCGCAGATCCGCTGTGGAGACTCCCGCCGCCGGTGGGAAGAGCGCGGCCATCGCGTCGGTCCCGGTCGCGGTCACCGACAGGTGGTCGTCGCGGACGGTCACCTGGAACGACCCGCCGGTACCCAGCTTGTACGTGCCGGCGGCCGCCCGCAGGTCGCCGCCTCCGGCCCGCGCGCTCGGGGTGGGCAGCGGCTCGCCCTTCGCCAGCGCCGGCCCGATCGTCTCGAGCAGCCGCTCGGCGGAGACCTTCGGCTTGTTCGAGGCCATCGCGATCGTGCGCCGCTGCTCCGGGAGCCACACGACGACCGCGTTGTGCCCGATGTCGCCGCCACCCCCGGCGGTGGCCAGGAACGGCTGGCCGAAGCGGGACGCGTCGAACGCGACCCAGCCGGGCGCCTCGCCGCGCCCCTCGCCGATATCCCGCCCCGGCTTCGCGATCGCCGCGGTCGAACCGGCCGACACCACCTTCCCGGTGAAGAGCGCGTGGGTCCAGGTGGCGAGGTCCTTCATCGTCATCGCGAGGCCGCCGTTGCCCTCGACCGCCCAGTACGGGCCGGCGAAGTCGCCCCGCTCGCCGGTGCCGCCGCCCTCCAGGTAGCCGACCGCCCGCGGTGACGGCGCCGCCGGCTGCCCCGCCCAGAAGCCGCCCGCGCGGCCGCCGCCGGGCAGCGGAAGGATCTGCGACACCATGTAGTCCCGATAGCTGGTACCCGACACCTTGTCGACGATCAGGGCCAACAGAGTGTAACCAGCGTTGGAGTACAAATAGCGCTCGCCGGGCTTGCCCGCCAGCTCCAGCGCGCTGATCGCCGCGATGGCCGCGTCCTGGCTCATCGGCTCCGCGTCGCCGGCGTGCGTGCCGTTGAGCCCGCTGGTGTGTAGCAGCAGCTGCCGCACGGTGGCCTCCCGCACCGGTCCGCGCAGCGCCGGCAGGAGCGCACCGGCCCGGTCGTCGAGCGCCAGCCGCCCGTCGTCCACCAGGTGGTAGATCGCCGCGGCCGTGAACGCCTTGGTGACCGAGCCGATGTCGAAGACCGTGCCGGCGGTGTTGGGCGTCGCGGTGGCGTCGTCGGCCAGGCCGTACGCGGCCAGGCAGTCGAACTTGTCCCCGGTCGCGACCGCGATCGAGCCGCTGAACCCGGCCCCCGCCCACGCGCTGAACGCCGCGTCCAGCTCGCGCGGGCAGGCACCGCCGCCGGCGGTGGATCGCGGCTCGGGACCGGGGTCGTCTTCGGTGCACGCGGCCGGCAGGAGGAGCGCCGCCACGGCCAGGATCGCCAGATGCCTCTTCATGCCCGCCGAAGCTAGGAACGGCGCGGTGAACGTGTTGTAAACGCGGCGCCCACCAGGGCCAACAGGGCGCCCAGGATCAGCACCGCGTCGGCGCCGTGCGCGGAGAACCCGGCGCTCCGCCCAGCCGGCAGCAGGCTGGAGGCGGCCGTGATGCTGGCGGCCACGCCGAGCGCGGCGCCGACGTACCGGGCGGTGTTGTTGGCACCCGAGCCCATCGCGACGCGGTCGGCCGGGACGCTGGCGACCGCGAGCCGGGCGAGCCCCGCGTTCAGCAGGCCGCTGCCCGCACCGGAGATCAACAAGCCGGGGATGGTACGGAGCCACGAGTGCGCGTCGGCGTACCCGAGCATGGTCACGTAGCCGACCGCGGTCAGCGCGAAGCCGAGCGCGAGCTGGCGGGTGGGCGCGACGCGGGTGCCGACCCGGCGCATCTGGTTGCTGACCACGAACGAGGCGCCCGCCCACACGAAGGCCAGGCCGGCCGTGCCCAGCGCGCTGACGCCGATCAGCCGCTGCACCAGCGTGGGCAGCACGGTGCTCGGCCCGAGCGCGGCGAGCCCGGTGAAGAGCGCGCCGAGCGTGGCGACCCGGAAGTCCGCCCGGCGGAACAGGCCGAGGTCGAGCATCGGCGCCCTCCCCCGGGCCTCGACCGCCACGAAGGCCGCCAGCAGCACCGCACCGAGCGCCAGGGGCACCAGCGTCGCGGGGCGCAGCCAGCCGGTACGCCCGGCGGTCACGGCGATGAGCACCAGTGCCAGGCCGGCGCCGAGGGTCAGCACGCCGGGCACGTCGATGTGGGCCGCCCGCGCGGCGCGGGACTCGGCGAGCGGCTGGCCGCCGAAGACCGCCAGCACCGCGGCCAGCACGGCGAGGATCAGGTAGAACCAGCGCCAGCTCCCCACCGAGGCGAGCGCGGCCGAGGCGAGCGGCCCGATCGCGATACCCGCGCCGAGCATCGACGCCCAGCGGGCGGTGGCGTGCGCGCGGCCCCGCGCGCTGTGGAACGCGTGCCCGATCAGCCCCAGCCCGGCGGCGAGGATCGCCGCGCCGGCCACGCCCTGCACCACGCGCGCCGCGATGAAGGCCCCGGCGTTGGGGGCGGC
>Ga0272482_10000619_pt1 | contig 11091 bp, 7 predicted proteins | sample RVTome_8_FD_192427 | JGI IMG/M metagenome (GOLD analysis project Ga0272482, IMG submission 192427) | Soil microbial communities from uranium-contaminated site in the Upper Colorado River Basin, Wyoming, United States - RVT160D0 (version 2) ...
TGCCAACACGCTCACGTAGTAGTCACTGGAGAGCCCGTTGCCGGGACAACTGGCACGGCGGGTTCGGGCCGGGGGCCGCTGGAAAAGGACCTGATCACAGGCACCTCGCCAGCGGCCTACCGGTGCGACGGGGCTTCGCCCGGGCCGTACAGCTCCAACGGTCTTGTCGGTTGGCATCACCGGTGGAACCGGGGGCCTGTTCGTCGTTAGGCTTGGGCCCGACCGGTCGAACGGGCCGTGGTTGTGGGTGCCTATATTCCAATGCCACCTGGACAAAGGGGACTTATCCTTGGGTCGTGCAAAAGCGAGAAATCATGGTGGCGTTCGGTGGTGGCGCGCGCCGGCCGCTGGGCAACATCTGGCGGATCACCGCCAAAAGGACCGACTTCTACCTCGACCCTGTTGGCACCGCCGGTATCTACCACTTGTCCGTCCACGGACCCAACCAAAAGCATCCGGGCGAACACCGCTTCCACGTCAAAGTGGACCGTGACGCGGCGCTGGAGGCAGCCAGCAACGACTACTTCGTCGCCCACGGTCTGCCGCGCAAGGGTTTCGGCTTTATGGGCCAGCAGCTGGCGCCCGGCGTCTTCCATGTGGCGCGTCTGCGCTGGTCCTGGGTCCTGACGAGGTCTCGCTACCAGCAAGCCGCGGTGAATCCGTGGCCGGTACCCGAACTCGGCAGGGACACCTCAGGCCGGGTGATGGACTGGCGGCTCGGGCACAACGAGGCGGCCGACGTTGACCTGATCGTCTCCTATAACAAGCCCTACTGGCTTGGCGGCGAGCAGTCGCTGAAGGACAACTCCCGGCTGGGCCCAGTGCGCAACGCAGCCGGTCTGTGGTTGACAGCCACCGCGTTTCGTCGCTGGCAGTCGCAGGCGCCCACGCCGGAGAATCTCGTCCTCCCCCTTCCAAAACCGGGCGAGGATCCACGGCCGTATCTGGGTGGTGGACCCGAGCAGGATAACGGTCCGGCCATGTTCTGGTTCCTCGAGTCGATCACCTCGCGGCAGTTCCTCCAAGACAGCTGGACCGACGGAGCTCACTGACTCGGCATGCGTCGTGCGCCGGGCCGCGCACTCTCGGTCCCCGGCGCGCAGCGCGGCGCGGGCCTTGTGCAGCTCCGCCGTCTGCGGAAACGACCCGATCGTCGTGGTCGGCAGCTCCGGCAGCGCGAGCCGCTCCCTGCTGGCGGGCGGCCCGCTCCTTGTAGCCGCCCCGCTGCCGGTCCTGCGGCACCAGCGCCGCCAGCCGTGACCGAACCTCGTCCCGCCGCCAGGCCGCCGGCACCGCGGGCGACGCCGCCGGCAGCTCGACGTTGTCCTCGCGGACGGCCCGGCCGAGCAGGACCACCTCGTCGACCTTCTGCCGGGCGAACGCCAGCTGCGCGGTCAGCTCCGGCTCCAGGCGGGCGCCGCATCCAGGTCGACCGGCACGTGCAGCAGCGAGCACGACGAGGAGACCCCCACCCACTCGGCCAGACCAGCGATGATCGCCTCGACCGGATGCCCAGCAGCACCGGCGGGGCGTCGCCGAACTCACCGAAGTAGCTGCCCACGAAATCTGCGGCCGCCGCTCGACCGCGCGGAGCCGGCTGTACGCGGCCCGCAGCGCGTCGACCCTCGGCCGGGGTGCGGTCCGTGACGTAGGCCAGCTCGTCCAGCTGCACCCAGGCGACGCCCGCGTCGGCCAGACGGGTCAGGATCCGGGCGTACGTGGCGACGAGGTGGCCCAAGCGGACATCGCCGCGTCCTCTCGCGTAGTGGCGTCGGGAAGGTGTCGCACCGGAGTGAGAGGCTTCCTGGCAGGGTCACCGATGAGAGGAAGGAGCAGCGTGGTCGCGCCGAACTGGGCCACGATGGGTGAGAACGAATACACCCCGCTCGTATCGACGCTGCTGACCCGCCTCTACCCGGACGTAAAGATCATCGACGGCGCTGGTGGAGACGGTGGGCGCGACGCACAGCGCCGCAGCGAGGGTCGGGACGTCGTCTACCAGCTCAAATACTTTCCGGGCCGGATCGAGAAGACCCAGCGGGCGCAGGTGAGGCGTTCGTTGACGGCGGTGAAGTCGAGCGCGCCGGACGAGTGGTACCTCGTGGTCCCGACCGAGTTGACTCCCGGCGAGATCAGGTGGTTCGAAGGGCTGAAGAAGGACTTCTCGTTTGTGACCACGTGGCATGGCGAGCACTGGCTCAACAGCGCGCTGGCGGCCCACCAGGACATCCTGCGCTACTACAGCGACGCCAACGCCGAGGTCGTCAGCGCCGTGATCCAGCTGCGGGAGGAGCAGTCCGTGCTCCTCGGTGGAGTACCTCAGGTGGTCTCCAGGATCGAAGGGCTCCAGGCCCGCGCCGACGAGATCTCCACGGACTGGGGCGTGCGGCTGCCGCGTCACATCGAGATCTTCCCCAAGGATCTGGCGCGAGCACGACCGATCTCGTTCACCACCCATTTGGTCCCCGGCGACGATCTGGCCGAATTCGCCCGGATCCAGTCGGCCGCCCAGGACATGCTCGACTTTGGTGGCCGGATAGTTCTGTCCAAGCCGTACTTACACGGTCTTACCATCGACGCACCGCCGGAGCTCGGGATCGCCGGCACAACGCAACCCGATGCGGTGGAGATCGGCTCCATCAACGACGATACGGGCCTACCGGTCACCGGAACGCTAAAGATAGTTAGCGCTGCCGGGCTACCCATCCAGTATCTGCAAACCACATTCGTCCGGCGGGAAAACGGCCGACGCGGCGAAACCCTGATCGGACACGGCCCCGGCCAGTTGGTCACCGTTCGTATAAGGCTTGTGGCCGGCTCGGACACAGGCTCGATCGACTTCGCGCTCGACCCGGTCGCGTTCGCCTCGCCACCGGCGTCGGTCGCGGCCGCCCTCCGGTTCCTGACCGCATTGAAGCCTGGTACCACCCTGCTTGTATCGGTCGCCGGCATCGAGGGGATCAGTGACATCACCCAGGCGCCTTTCGCGGAGCACGAGCAGTGGCTAACCGTGCTTGACGACTTGGCCGAAATCCAGGCTCGCTGCGGGTACCAGTTCAAAGTGCCGGACCCGCTGACCAGCGTTCATGCCCGAGTCATCGATCAGATCCGCCGGTTGATCGATGGCGAGTCCGTCGATCACGGGAAGGGACCGCTACGTATCACTGTCCACCGACACAAACTCGACTCGTTCCTCGACCTCGTCAATATCGACGGCGCGCTGATCATCATGCAGGACAACGTCCGCATGAGTATCGGTGATCATGATATCGAACTCGGCCCCGGATACTGGGCCACTAACGTACGCTTGGCGAACCGCAAGAAGCTGCAAAAGCTGCGCGGCAAGCCGAACGGCACGGATCCAGAAGCATTGTTCACTTTGGTCGGCGCCACACATATGAAACTTCGACTAGGTCGAGTCCAAACTCCCCTTCCTCCACCAGTCGAGATACCAATTGGAAGCAACCGAGTACTGATACGGCGAAGCGATGCTCTGGCGCCAAACCAGTAGTCGTCGCAAACCGCCCAGTAACGTACTTTGCGTTGGCACGTGCTATTGCGCTCGGACAGAAGACTTGAAGACGCGAGACGGGCATCACTTGCTGTCCTTCAGCCGAATGTGAATGTATGACGTGGGAGTGTCCTTTGACTATCGAGGTGGTTGATCGCCACGTCCAGGATGTGGCCGAGGAGCAGATGCACGTCGATCAAGCTGGCTTTCTTGACCCTGATGCTAGCGGGGTCGTTCCGGTTGTGAACTTGGTCGGGCTCCCACAGAGCTTTGTCCTGTTGGCGGCCGGCGGCGTGGGCAAGTCATTTGTCCTTGATGACCTGCAACGGCGTGAGGGCGGCGTCGCTGTGGATCTGACCGTCCTCGCCAAGAGTGAGGTTGGCCCGGCCATCAGAGCGGCGGTCGCGTCCGGCAGGCCTGTCTATATGGACTCGCTGGACGAGGCTCTGGCTGCGGATCCTTCCATCGCGAAGGTGTTGATTCGTGCAGCCTCCAGCCCGGTAGCCAGCAGCGTCACGTGGCGGCTCGCCTGCCGTCCTTCCGCGTGGACGAGCGCCTTGGCTGGGACCTTTGCAGGTCTCAGGAAGCTTCGTCTACTGCCGCTGACGCGTGATTCGGCGCGACAGCTACTCGCGTCCCTCAAAGTCAGCGAGGATTTCCTCACCGTGATCGCGGCGGCGGGTCAAAACCGGTTGAACGGATCACTTCTGCATTTCATCGCGGCGGCCCAGCAGTGGAGCAGCGAGGGGCGTCTTCCGCGTGAGAGGGCAGATCTGTTGGATCATGAGGTCAGACGCCTGCTCGAGGAGCGCGAAGACCTGCGTAACCCGCTTCGAACACCCGAAGACATAAGGTATCGAGCAGCAGGACGGCTCGCTGCCTTCAGTCTATTTGGCGGTATACGGGGCTACGCCTTTCGCACCGCTGGAGACCAGTCGACCTACGCCATCGCCAACCTGCCTTCCGACCCTGAGCCAGATCGTCCCGACGCCACTTTGGGTCGCGAAGTACACGAGGAGGTGCTGGGTAGCGCGCTGTTCGACAGCGCCCCCAACAACACGGTCTCCTTCCGCCATCAGGAGTACGCCGACTACCTCGCCGCACGGTACGTCGTCGACCGCCATCCCACGAAGCCTCAGGTCGAAGCCTTGCTGGGCATGACAGACGGTGTTGTCCCACGGCCGATGGCGAGCGTTGCCGCATGGATGGTGGCGCTCAATCCAGATCTTGCAGACACTGTCGCGCCCACAAATGCGGTAGCGCTGGTCGAGTCGGGGGTCGACCTGCCGCTGACGGTGCGGCCTGCCGTTGTGGCGGCGCTGCTCGCGGGAGCGAAGGCTGCAGAGGCGGGTCCGATGTGGGCCTTGGACCTGTCCGTCTTAGCGCATCCGGGGCTTGAGAACCAGCTCACCCAGCAGGTGGCAGCTGGCATTCAATATCCGGCAGGGGTGTGGTGGATCTGTCGCCTCGCGCTTGCGGCACGGACGACAGCCATCGCGTCCCAGGCTCTGACGCTGGCACTCGATGACCGCTGGCCCTCCTGGGCACGGCGGCCAGCGATCGCCGTCGTCACAGATCTCGGCACCGACGAACAACGATCGGCACTTCTCACCGATTTGGCGCTCACTGAAGACGCCGACCCCGATGATGAACTACGAGCTGGGCTGCTCGACGGGCTCTATCCACGACACATGACCACTACCCAGCTTCTACCGCTGGTCATTTGGCCCCGACGGCATGTGTTCCTCGGCTCCTACCGCATGTTTCTTCGGGAGTTCGCCGATCGGATACCGGATGCCGACCTACCGGAGGCCCTGCGCTGGGCACAGGACAACCGCCTCCAACACAGATCTTTCGAAGCACGCGGCTGGATGGACGACATCGCGTTCGATGTCGCAGCGCGGGCTCTGGCCTCATCCGATGATCCAACGGTGTTGGAGCCTCTGGCAGACCTCGTGGCGACTCTACCTCCGCGATATCGCAAAGACCTGCCCTGGGCACACGACGCCACCCGGCGCCGGCGATTGGCCGTAGCCGTCGGCACACGGCTGGAGGAGACTGCGTGGGCTCTGCTGTTGCAATCCGGGTTGATCATCGCCGCTGACATCGACTGGCTCATCGATGCGGTTGGTACCGATGCTGCCGGACGTCAGCCCGTACTGGAGAAATGCCTCGCCCGTCTGCGCATCGAGGCCGCCCGGACGCTGACCCCGCAGGACGCCGATCAGGAAGTGGGAGGCCACGCCGAGACGGACTACGGATCCAACTTTCACGAGCTCAAAGCCACGATCGCAGCGGCCCGTGACGAACTCACCGCTTGGCCCGACGTGCCTATCGCGCTCGCCCAAGGGATAAGTCAATCGCTTGTGTCCTGCGATCTGACCGAACGGCCCGGCTGGCCAGTCCTGGACGCTGACGAGCAGCAAAACGTACTTGACCGCGGCCTGCAGTACGTGATCCAGCATTCGCCGACACCAGCCATGTGGCTAGGCAAAACGTCGATCGGACTTGATGTCCTGCGAGACTGGTCCGGGGTGTACCTGTTGACCACGCTTGCGCGCCACGCACCCAACCGCTTGACCGCTATTCCGGCAGAGGCCTGGGCGCGATGGGCCTCGGCCATCGCCAACGCATTCATGCACGACCACCACTACCTGGTCAACGAACTGGCGAAAATGTGCCCGCCTGAGGCGAAGGCCGAACTTCTCGCTGCAGTACAGGCGGCGATCGACGCTCGCAACGAATGGCGGCGACACCCCCTCCACGAATACTTCGCCGCAGAGCTCGCACCCGATCTGGCCGCGAAGGTTCGACAACGCCGCTACCCCGACGACCAGAACGCTGACCTTCTCGCCTTCCTGATCGAGCACAACCCAGACCTGGCCACCGAGACGGGCCGGGCCGTCGCAGCCGACGATGGCTCGTTGCTGTCCCGGGTGGCGAACCGACGTCTTGCCGCAATCGACGTCAACGCCGCAATCGATCGGCTCTTGCGCGATGAGGTGCCTCAAGAGATCTTCCTGCGGCGCGTTCACGACATCCAGCTGGACCCTCAACTCCCCCCATCAAGTCCGACGCCGACAGTGGATGACCGTCGGCTTACCGCGTTCGCTGGCCTCCTCCTCGACCGCCTGCCCCTCGCCAGCGACCCTCCAGAGACCGAGGAGTGGTCGGGAAGTTGGGAGCGCGACGGCACCAGGCAGCGCGACCTCGCCATCGAGATCCTCGCCAATCGCGGGCTCGTGCACGACCTCGAAACTCTCGCGAAAAGGCGAACACCTGCCGAGCAGACATTCATCCGCTATCACCTCAGACGCGCCCGCCAAGCAGCCGCCGACAACGCCTTCATCCGTCCGCGCCCGACCGACCTCCTAGCCCTCCTCGGCCGATCAGACCCGCGACTCATCCGCAACTCTGCCGATTTCGTCACTGCGACCGAAGACCATCTTTACGACCTGCAGCACGATCTCAGGCGAAACGGCAGCTTCCGCGACCTGTGGTCTCGCGACGGCAAGCAACTGCACAGCGAGGACGACATCACCGACTGGATACGACGCCGGCTGACAGACTGCTTCGGCAACGACCGCGTCGTCATGAGCCGGGAAAGCCAGGTCGAACGCCTGAATATCAAAGGCATCGGCACACGCGTCGATCTGATGATGAGCGCCCCAACCCTTACGGCGCCCGCAAGCACCGCCAGCGTCATCATCGAGGCAAAGCTCGTCACCAACAAGCACCTACTCACCGCTCTACGCGATCAACTCGTCCAACGCTACCTAGCAGCGACCGGCCAACGGCATGGGATCTACCTCGTGTACTGGATCCCACCCGAGCAGCGTCCAGATGGATCCCCGAAAGTCCATGCCGACAGGGACAAGCTCCTTAAAGAACTGCGCAGCCTGTCCGCGGAGGTAGCGCCGCAGTACGACGTCCGTCCCTGCGTACTGGACGTCAGCTGGCCGTCTCCCGACTCGATATGAAGCGGCATTCGTGTCCTTGCGAATGAAGTTTGTTCGTGCCGAGTGCGTCAGGGCACACTACTTTCGGCATGAGCGGACGCTCGTTAGGCATCGCGTCGGGAAAGATCGTGGCCGGCTCAGACCGTGCGGGAGGCGAGCCGGCGTTCGAAGATCCGATGTCAGACTCACGCGAGGAGCCCTGGGTTAACACTGCCGTCCGCCACGTGCTGCGTCGTCCTGGGCCAGCCGTATGGCTCAGGCGCCAACCCGAGCGGAGGGCGCGCTCGCGCCACATTGGAAACGAGGTGGCCCTCTTCCACACGTAGACGGGTGGAAGAGGGCCACGTAGTCGCCTGAGTGTTTGCGGGTGGAACGATGACGTTCCCTCAGGCAAGCCCCAGCTTAGCGGACAACCATGCCCACTTTTCGCGACACCGGTACACGCCGCCAACGCAGACCACCGACGGCTAGCACCAAACCCTGATCTCCCCGGATCCAACCAGGCTCACTACCAGCCCGGCACCAAAGCCTGTCCTGTCCCCTCAACGGCGCGCTCGCTCAGCGGCCACGCCGCTAACCCGACACAGGGCCAACCGCGGGCTACCCGTCGAAGACGCGCGGAGTGCTGCCGGGTAGGCAGGCGGCGCCGCGCGCAAGAGGACTGTCAGAGCCTGCGGCCATCGAGCCATGTGCTCGTCCCGTCCGGCCACGCCAAGACATGAGGTGGCCGAATAGACCGGTTCACATGAGATTTGTACTTCGTAGTAAGAGCCCGCAGACTATCTGCTTCATCCCAACTTCGAACCCTGCCTGACCAGCGCAAACGTGTGATGGAGTGGCACAGAACACATCCACTCCCCCGGCCAGCCAAGCCTTCACCCCGGGCGCCCCGGCACGAACGACCAAAGCCGCTCGACAACAACACACTGCCATGTCGGCCCGCGGCGAGCTCTCGACGGCGCCGATCAGCGCACTTCTTCACCCTTCGTAGCGAGCGGATCGCGGCTAGATCAGTAAACGCGATCTTGCGACCAGTGTCCGCCCTGATTGCGGCGTGAGAGTGTGTCGACCTATCGAATGGGAAACACCCATGAGCCCAGCTCCATGAGGTGGATCGCACCTATGATCTGCGACCAACGCCCTCGCCCGATCGTCGGGCACACAAATCCATAAGTTGCACCCTCAGGGACGAAGAAAGGGCTCTCGAATTTGCAACAGATCTCAACATCGAGCGCGGCTACATGGCTACCCTAATAAGCTGAGCGCACTTAATGCGAGATATCAACCCCGCTCCTATGCTGTTAAGCCAGCTCGCTCCAATAAGTACATACTCCGCTGTGGGAATCGTCATAGGCAGGCGCAATTGCCGGCGATAAACACTTGTTCCCGGTCGTAGCAGCAGACGACGATCGCCTCTACGGTCATGGAACTCTTGGCCCGTCGGATCAAGAAGGCTCGCTCCGATCTCGACTGGCACGCTATACGACGTCCGTAGTTCGATTGCATAGTCCAGGGTAAGTAAGCCGCCCGGTTGCAACGTGAGGGGGGCGGGACGGAGACTGATTATGTCACTGTCGACTGCGCCAGACGGTGTAATCAGATTGAGTGATGCTTGACGGCAGGCTCGTCTCAGAGAATGGAGAACGTGACTAATCCAGCCGTCCTCCCTCGCATCAACCCAGTGCCATTTCGAAAGTCCCGCAGGCACCGGCACGTCGTCCAACCGCACTGGCACGATGAAAATCGACCCGTCCGGTCGTTCGTCTGCAGCCTTGAGAGCAAGTCGAAGTTCTCGCTGAAGGAAGCCGGTCTTGTCAACCGAATTCTTCGATAGGACGACGATTGTGGCATCTGTATGAGCAATCGCATTGCGGATCTCATATTCAAAGTTTTGTCCGGGTATGAGGCATCGCTTGTCAAGCCAGACGCCGCAGCCCGCGTCGAGCAACTGATCGCAAATGTCCCCGGCGGCGTCTGAATCTTGTGACGCGTGACAGATGAACGCTCTCGGCTCCGGGCCCGGAATGGGGTTGTTGGGGGTAGGGCTCATCTCAGGATGATTGCACAAGATCAAGGCGTGGCCCGGGCCACAGAACGCCTTCCGTCCTTCGCTCGACCAGGAAGCGTGGGGCGAGCACGGCTACAACATCGTTGACGCCGAGAACTGGGGCCACGTTCCGTCAGCACGCCGCGCTGTGCAGCTTCCTGCTTAGCACCGGTGAACGGGTCCTCGTTGAGGCTAACCCAGTCGACACGGCGGCCTAGGCATCTGCCTGACCTGAGGCGAGGTGGCTCCGACCGGCCCAGCCCGGTGTCGTGGGGGCTAACCTGCTCGGCTTCGCCCTCGTCCCTGAAGTGAAGGCCGCAAGCCCATCCCATATAAGTCTCCGACTTGAGATGGTGCGCTCGGAACGAGATGATCGATTCACGCAACTCGGCAGTTTAGGACGCGATGAGCTCCGAACAGACGAGGAATCAAGATCATGGATCACGGTCGCAGTCCATCCGGCTGTGGAGAGGCTTGACGCGTAAGAGAACCTGAGACTGTGTCCGAAGTAGCGAGGTTGAACGCCGAGATCGTCCGCGTGTTCGTCGACGCGGGATACGACCCAGCGAATGTCGAGGTGAAGTGGGTCATCGACGGTTCGGCGTTCGAGGGCAGATGGAACTCGGTCGCCGTGACCGTGGAGGTGGCTCCAGCAGCGCCGTCAGCACAAGCTCTTCTTCACGCGTTGGCTGCGCTCTCCAACGCGCAGGATCGGGAGCGGCTCTCACAGCTCGGTCAACTGTTGTTCGCTTTGATCGAGAGGATGCAGGAGCACGACCCAGAGGCGAGACGGTTGGCGGACAAGACCGCCGAAGCCTACGCCCACACCATGGGTGACAACGAGCTCCTGTCCGTCGCTGCAGGCGAGCGCCCTCTGCACGAGGCCTCCAGCAGAACGGTCTGGCGCTATCTGATCATCGTCGCGATCGCTACAGCAGCGGCCGCAGGAGCCGCGCCAGTCGCGGTGTTAGCTGCTGCCACGGGTGAAGAAATCATTGATGAGATAATCGGCGACTCAGTCAAAGCCGTAATTGTGGCGGCTGTTGCCATCGCGATGGATAGAGTCGTTGAGAACTCCCGCCCTACGACGACCCCGGACTCCCCGGCCTCGTCGGCGACCCACGTCCACGAACGCGGGCATGGAGCGGATCCTCCGCCCAAACGACGAGTTGGTCGGCAGGCCACGCCTTCGGACCTGGGCGCCGATCCCTCGTCAGCCGCTGGTTCGCCATCGAAACCACTCGGAAAGCCACGCAGGCCGTCCGGGCCGTACATTTGACAATACAGATCGGAGCGTTTCGATAACATAGTTGACCGATAACTCATTCCCGGTTGCCCGTGATTCGAGGTCTTAGCACCTCTCGTTGGCATGATCGAGTGCACTGTATTCGGCAACTTGTGAGTGAGTCGATCAAGAGTGGTGCTGGCCAGCGTTACCCCCGATTGGCGGTTCGGCTCCGGCGATTCAAGGCAGAGCTGTCCCCTGGCCCGGCAGCGAGGGCCGGCTGGAGACAAGCGCAGCCAGCAGACAGGCGGCCGGTCGTCCGGTCATGGCTCAAATTCCGACACCCTCC
>Ga0272482_10000620_pt1 | contig 11078 bp, 9 predicted proteins | sample RVTome_8_FD_192427 | JGI IMG/M metagenome (GOLD analysis project Ga0272482, IMG submission 192427) | Soil microbial communities from uranium-contaminated site in the Upper Colorado River Basin, Wyoming, United States - RVT160D0 (version 2) ...
GGCGCCATCGGGGCGGTCGCCTGCGTATCCTGGACGACGGCCATCGAGGCGGTGTTGTCGCCGCTGAGGCGTGCCGCCTGCGCCGCCGCCGAGAAGTCGTTGAGGAGCGTCCCGTCGCCCATGACGCCGCCGTCGCTCATGACCACCCCGTCGCCCATGACGACGCCGTCGCCGAGCAGCGTCCCGTCGCCGAGGAGCGTGCCGACGCCGAGGAAGAAGTCGTCGCCGAAGCCCATCGCGCCGCCGCGGCTCGTGTAGATGGAGTCGCCCATGACGACGCCGCTCGTCATCCTCATCAGGTCGCCCATGATGACGCCGGAGCCTTCGAGCGTCCCGTCGCCCATGACGACGCCCGTCCCGTAAATCTTCTGGTACTTCGTCATCAGCTCCGGCCCCCACGCGGCGGCGTGGTCGAGGACGAGCCCCTGCGCCCACGTGAAGGTGTGGCCGGCGAGCGTCGTCTGCGCGGCCGGGAGCGCCGCGCCCGACTTGAGCAGCGGCGCGCCGAGTGCCATCGTCACGTTCGCCACCGACGGGTTCCAGTACTGCGGCAGGTCGGTGCGGACGAGCTTCGCTAAGCGCACCGCGCCCTCGACGTTGAGCTGGCCCGCGCCCTGCTCGAACTGGTTGAAGCCTGAGAGCGGCTGCGCCGTGTACATCAGAATCGCTTTGACGAGGTTGGGCGTCAGCCGCGGGTTGTGGCGCAGGACGAGGGCGGCCGCGCCCGCGACGAGCGGGGCCGCCATCGAAGTCCCGTTCAGCGTCATCATGTTCCGCGTCTTGTCGGCGCTGACGTTGGCGTTGAGCCCGGGGTTGTTGAGCAGCAGCGCGTTGTCGGAGGCCGCGGCCCAGACCACCTTGTTGCCGGGCGCGACGAGGTCGGGCTTGACGAGGTTGTCGTAGTGGGTGACGCCGGCCGCGTCCGTCCAGGAGCCGCGCGTCGGCCCGCGCGACGAGTAAGTCGTCACCGCGTCGTCGGAGCGCGCGTCGGTGCCGAAAGAGTTCGAGGCCCCGACCGTGATGGCCGAAGGCTCGATGCCGGGCGAGTGGATGCGGCCGTAGACCTTCCGGCCCGCGGCGTCCTTGCCGTCGTTGCCGGCGGCGACGACGACGACGATGCCGAGGTCGGCCATCCGGCGCACGGCCAGGCAGACGGGGTCGTTGCGGTAAGAGTCGACGGCCGGCATGCCGAGGCTCATGTTGACGACCCGGATGTTCTTCAAGACGCGGTTGGCGATGATCCAGTCAAACGCCCGGAGGAGCCCGGAGACGGTGCCGCGCCCCTGCGAGTCGAGCACGCGGACGTTGATGATGTAGGCGTCGTTGGCGACGCCCTGATAGGCCCCGGCGGCGACGGCCGCGCCGCCCGCCGCGGCCGAGGCGACGTGCGTGCCGTGGCCGTAGGGGTCGGGCCGCGTGTCGACCTCGCCGGTCGTCATGGTGTGCGCGATGACCCTCGGGTTGAGGCCGTCGGCCGTGTAGGTGGACTTGTGCCAGGTGTCGACGCCGGAGTCGATGACGGCGATCCCGATGGACAGGCGGTTGAAGTTCGAGGTCGAGGTGTCGAGCAGGCGGGCCGCGTCGGCCCCGGTGGTCAGAGAGATGTGGCCGAGCGCGTATATCTCGCGGTCGGGCGAGATGTACTCGATGTCGTCGCGGGCGGCGAGGGCCTCGACGGCCTCGGCCGGGAGTTCGACGACGCGCGGCTTCATGTGTTCGAGCCGGTGCCTGACGCTCGCGCCGTGCGCGACGAGCGCGCCCTCCTGCTCGTCCGTCCATTCGCCTTTCGGCTGGACGACGACGGTCAGCTTGTCGCGGCCGCGCGACTTCTTGACGCGCTCGCGCAGGTCGGGCGAGACCTTCGCCTCGCGGCGCTCGCTCCCCTTTGAAGGCGCGGCGCCGGCACCGCCGCCCCCGGCGAGCGACACGAGCAGCGCGGCGCAGGCGAACCAGGTGATGAGACGTGAGAGTGTCGGGCGTTGCATCTTTATTCCTCAGACTATCAAACGGGGTAGTCGCGTTGGTGCTTCCCCGCGACCACTAAATCAATCGCAGTGCCACACGTTCAAAGCCGCGAAAAACGGCGCTTTGAGCGGGTTCCCGCAACCGGACGCTTCGGGCGCGCGCCCGCCGGTAGTGCCGCGCAGGTCAATCTGAGAGTGTCGAGCGGTCAGTCTGAGAGTCGCGTGCGGGCGGAGGGGCGGCCACAGTAGAGCCCCGGCGGAGGGGCCGGGGCCGTCGGATGTCGGCTGAGGTATGTGAGATTGCGGTTTTAAAATGAGCGAGGCGAAGCACGCGGGATGGTCGATGCGGCGGCAGACTTCAGGGCGTCGGCTGGCCGCGACATTCGATGCTCGACTCCTCGACCTGGGACGTGGTCGTCCCGTTGGCGTTGATGGTGATGTGGAAGACTATGCGCAGCCGGAAGTTGGGCTCCGACCCCTGCGAGATGAGGTTGAGCACCTGCACGGAAGACACTTCCGTCTGCGGGCCGTCGTTGTCGTTGATGGTCTCGTTCGAGGTCGTGACCACGCGGTACTGGGCGCCGCTCGGCGTGCCCGTGCCGCTCACGCTCTGGTAGTTGCCGTGAGTCTTGACGTGCGTGCCGCCGCCGGCGTCGGTCGTGAAGTGGTTGACGACGTGTATGTCGCCGCTGAAGGTCACGATGTCGCCGTTGCAAGGGTTGGGCATCGTGTTGGTGAAAGGCAGCGTCTCGTTGGTGGTGACGGTGACGGCCTGCGCGCGGGCCGCGCCGGCCGCGAACAGGGTCAACAGCAGCGCCGCGCCGAGGCGCGGCAGGTGGGCTTCGAATCTCATGTGCATCTCCCCCAGTCCGAGTGTGGTAAAGCAGGGCCAGCATCTTAGTCCGCATTAGCTTGCGAAATTCTTGAGAGAGTCAGTCATTTCCATCCTGCTCGGCGCGCCGCGTGTCGGAAGCGTCACGCGCGGACACAGGCGCGTGCGGAGTTGCAAGACGTGTTGCAAGGCGCGGGCGGATTGCGGCGCGGAAGTCGGCGCGCGCTCAGCGCGGCGGGGGCTGCCCGGTCAGCGAGAGCGGCTTCGCTTTGAGACGTTTCGAGTAGGAGGCGTAGAGGCGGTAGCCGAGGAGGACGGCGAGCAGGGCCGCGAAGACGAGCGGTTTGGTGGTGTCGGACTTGACGAGCAGGTAGTAGTGGAGGACGCCGGCGAGGGCCGAGACGTAGGTGAGGCGGTGGAGTTTCTGCCAGCGCTTGCCGCCGAGGCGCTTAATCATCCGGTCGGTCGAGGTGACGGCGAGCGGGAGCATCGTGAAGAAGGCGAGCATCCCGACGAGGATGAACCAGCGGCGCGTGACATCCTGCGCGATGTCGGCGAGGGCGAAGGCTTTGTCGAACCAGACGTAAGTCAGGAGGTGGAGCGCGCCGTAGAAGAAGGCGTAGAGGCCGAGCAGGCGGCGCAGGCGGACGAGCCACTGGAGGCCGGTCAGCTTCCGCAGCGGCGTGACGGCCAGCGTCAGGAGCAGGAAGACGAGCGTCAGCGTGCCCGTCATCCGCGTGATAAAGTCGAGCGGGTTCGCCCCCAACTGCCCGCGCCACCAGTCCCACCCGAGCAGCGCCAGCGGCACCAGGCTGTTGACGAAGACGAGCAGCTTGTAGAATTTGATGTCCTTCATAAAAGAGGTTCTGGGTTCCGGGTTCTAGGTGCTGGGTAAAACGACTTGCTTTTCCCCAGCACCCAGCACCTAACACCTAGAACCCTTAAAAGTAGTATTTCAAATCCATCCCCGCGTAGAGCCCGGCGACCTCGTCGGCGTAGCCGTTGAAGGGGAGCGTCGGGCGGCGCCCGAACTCGCCGATGCGGCGCTCGGTGGCCTGGCTCCAGCGCGGGTGCGGCACCGCGGGGTTGACGTTCGAGAAGAAGCCGTACTCGTCGGGCGCTTGCAGGTTCCACGTCGCCGGCGGCATCTGCGCGACGAGGCGGAGGCGGACGATGGACTTGATGCTCTTGAAGCCGTACTTCCACGGCACGACCAGACGGAGCGGCGCGCCGTTCTGCGCCGGCAGCGGCTCGCCGTAGAGCCCGCTGGCGAGTAAGGTCAGCGGGTGCATCGCCTCGTCGAGCCGCAGGCCCTCGACGTAGGGCCACGGGAGCGCGCCGGTCTGCGGGATGTTGCGCCCCTCCGGGTCGTTCGCCGTCTCGAAGGCGACGTACTGCGCGCCGCCCTGCGGCTCGACCCGCTTGAGCAGTTCGGCCAGAGGGAAGCCGAGCCACGGGATGACCATCGACCAGCCCTCGACGCAGCGGAAGCGGTAGACGCGATCCTCCGGCGTGAAGAGCCGCGTCAGTTCGTCCACGTCGAAGACCTGCGGCCTGTTCACGAGACCTTCGACGGCGACCGTCCACGGCCGCGTCACGAGGGCGCGGGCGCGCCGCGCCGGGCTGTACTTGTCGGTGCCGAACTCGTAGAAGTTGTTGTAGCTCGTCACGTCCTGGTAGGGCGTGGCCTCCTCGCCGGGCAGCCCCCACTGGCGCGCCGCGGCCTGCGTGCCGGGCGCGGCCTTGCCGGAGGGCGTGGGCTGTTGGATTTCGGGCGCGAGGAGCCGGCGGTAGAGGAAGCCGGTCGCCGCGGTCGAGCCGGCGAAGGCCGCAGCGAAGGCCGCGCCGCGCATGAACACGCGCCGGCTCGCGTAGACCTTCCGGTCGGTAATCTCGCTGCTCTTGATGTCGTCAGGCTTCTTAATCAACATTCGACACTCCACGTCCGCTGAAGCTACGTGAGACCTCCTCCGGCCGGATTGCGCCGCCCGCCCCACACGCCGCGCGCCCGCGCCCCCGCGTTTGCTCTGATGCCCTCTCAGGCGATTCTACACCCGCCGGCCCGCGCCGCCGCTCATCTCGTAATCACGAGAGAATCTTATTTTATTCCCGCCGAGGCAGGCCGGCGTTCCCGTCTCAGGCAGGCCACTTTTTCGCGCGTCGCGGCATCATAAGAAGCGCGAAAATGCCTGTCCGCGCGGAGCCCGAAGAGGACTCTGCACGGTGAGAGCGCGCGACGGTCGCGCGCTCTCTGTCCGACCGGGGCTTTCGCCGATTTCCCGCGCGTGAGTCGGGGAGGAGAAATGTTGATGAAAAACTTTTATTCGAGATTTGCCGCAATCGTACTGGCGGCCGTCGCCACGTTCGGCCTGACGACCGCGCCCGCCGCGGCGCAGGCCGGGAGGGAGAAACGCGTCGAGGCCGCCGGGCGCGTCCGCACGCCCCTGAACCTCGCCGTGCTCATTCAGGACGACCTCGTGTCGCGCGTCGGCAACGAGATCAAGGCGACGGCCGCGTTCATCCGCGAACTGCCCGAGGGCTCGCGCGTGATGGTCGGTTACATCCGCGCCGGGACCTTGCAGGTGCGCCAGCCCTTCACCGACGACCTGACGCAGGCGGCGAACGCGCTGCGCATCCCCGTCGGCTCGACGGCCGCCGCGCCCTACAACCCTTACGTCGAGGTGCGCGAGGCCCTCAAGCAGTTCCCCGAAGGCGGCGCGAACCGCAACGCGCTGCTCCTCGTCTCCGACGGCCTCGACGCCTCGCGCGGCCTGGACTTCGCGTCCTCGGTCACGTCCGTCGATCTGGAGCGCGCCGTGCGCGAGGCTAGGAAGCGCAACGTCGCCGTCTACTCGTTCTACGCCCCTTCGGCGGGCCTGACGAGTTGGAACAGCCGCGCCGTCAGCCTCGGCCAGAGCGCGCTCAACCGCATCTCCGACGAGACCGGCGGCCGCGCCTTCTTCCAGGGCACGAGCTTCGTCACCTTCGACGCCTACTTCGAGCGCCTGAGCAAGGCCATCAACGAGCGCGAAGGCGTCGCCTACTAACCGACGCCCCCGACGGGGTCGAACTCCAACCACAACGCCGCCGCGGGCAGCCACGCCCCCGGCGGCGTTTCCTTTTTAAGTTTCGGGTTTCGAGTTTCGAGTTAAGACAAAAGAGGGAGGATGAAGGCCACGCTGGCCCTCGTCTCCCTTCTTCTTTAACTCGAAACCCGAAACTCGAAACATATTGCTTTTCCGCGATTCCGAACGGTGCTAAAGTGCTGGCGCGCCGCGCCGGGCGGTCAGTTCCTCAGCGCGCGGACGCCGAAGCTCACGCCATGAAAGAACACCGAGCGAGCGAGTTCTGCCTGGTCGTCGAGGGCGCCTACCTGTCCGCCTCCGAGGCCGAACACGCCCTGCGCGACCCCTTCATCGAAGACTGGGTCGAGCAGACCGGACGCTTCCGCATCCACAACCTCAAGGAGATGGAAGTCGTGCCCGGCGTCACGCTCGGGCAGTTGGGCGTCGAGATGCTGGAGGAGGGCGTCTTCGAGATCGCCAGCAACGACCCCGAACACCCCCTCACCGAGCACAAGGCGCGCGGCGTGGCCGACGCGCTGCGGCGGCAGGACATGTTCGACGAGGTCAGCGTCGAGCCGCGCGGCATCGTCGAAGAGGAAGACCCGGCATAGAATCGCCAGCCCACGGCGCGGCCCGTTTCGGCCCGCACCCCTGATTGATAACCCTGCAAAGCGCCGCGCCCGCCCGCCGGCGCGGAATTGACCCGACCCGTGTTGCCGTTCTCGCTTCCGGCATGTATCCTTTCGCGCTTGTGGTAAATTCGGTGGCCGAACAAAGTCCTACAGTCTTCCACGGCGGGCGCGTCCGCGTCCTAACCGGCGACATCACAGAGCAGGCGGTCGGGGCGGTCGTCAACGCGGCCAACTCGACGCTCATGGGCGGCGGCGGCGTGGACGGCGCGATCCACCGCGCGGGCGGGCCGTCCATTCTTGAAGAGTGCAGGGAACTGCGCCGCACGAGCTACCCCGGAGGGCTGCCGACGGGCGAGGCCGTGTTGACGGGCGCGGGGCTGTTGCCGGCGCGGTTCGTCATCCACACGGTCGGCCCCGTGTGGGGCCGGGAGGGCGGGCGCGAGGCCGAACTGCTCGCCAGTTGCTACCGCAACTCCCTCGGTGTGGCCTCGGCGCACGCGCTTGAGACCGTGGCCTTCCCGTCCATCTCGACGGGCGCGTTTGGCTACCCGCGCGCGGAGGCGGCCGCCGTCGCCTCCGCGGCCGTGGCCGAGTTCCTGCGCGCCGACGAGACAATCAAAGAAGTGCGTCTCGTCTTCTTCTCCGGCGCCGACGCGGAAGTCTTCCTGCGTCAACATCAGTTCGACGGCTAACGGGCGAACACCCGCCGGCCGCCCCGCAACCAACCGTGTCACCCTTTTTGTCGAGGGCTTTCAAAAGACTTATCGGAATCGAAGGAAACGAATGGTTCAGATGATTAACGGGATCGAGCCGCCGACGGGGCGCGCCCCGAACACAGACTTGCCGGAGACGCTGGCGACTCTGGAGCGCCTCTCGTGGAACTACTGGTGGAGCTGGGCGCCGGACGGCACGGCCGTCTTCCGCGACCTCGGCAAGGAGCTGTGGGACGACTGCGAGCACAACCCGCGCCGCATGCTCCAGGAGGCCGCGGAGTTCGACCTGATGCGGATGGTCACAGACCCCGTCTACGCCGAGCGCGTGCGCCGGCTCGGCGCAGCCTTCGACGAGTACATGGACGAGGGCGCGCGGACGTGGGCCGCCGAGCACGCGCCCGCCGTCAGGCGCGAACGGCCGGTCGCCTACTTCTGCGCCGAGTTCGGCGTGCACCACTCTCTGCCGCTCTACTCGGGCGGCCTCGGCATCCTCGCCGGCGACCACCTCAAGTCGGCCTCAGACCTCGGGCTGCCGCTCGTCGCCGTCGGCCTGCTCTACCACCACGGCTACTTCCGCCAGCATCTTCGCCGCGACGGCTGGCAGGAGGAGACTTACAAGCAGATCGAAGTCGGCGACCTGCCGCTCCAACTCGTCCGCGGCGACGACGGCCAGCCCGTCTACGTCGACCTCACGCTGCGCGGCCGCCGCGTGCGCGTGCGTGCGTGGCGCGTGGACGTGGGGCGCGTGCCGCTCTACCTGCTCGACACCAACGTCGAGGGCAACGACGAGATCGACCGCTACATCTCGGGCCACCTCTACGGCGGCGACCGCGAGACGCGCTGCGTGCAGGAGATGGTCTTAGGGATTGGCGGCGTGCGCCTGCTCCGCCAGTTGCGGATCGAGCCGCACGTCTTCCACCTCAACGAGGGCCACTCGGCCTTCCTCACCCTGGAGCTTTCGCGCGAGCTGACGCGCGAGGGCGTGGACTTCCCCGAAGCCGCCGCGCGCGTCCGCGAGCGCTGCGCGTTCACGACGCACACGCCCGTCGCCGCCGGCCACGACGAGTTCGTCGCCCCGCTCATCGAGAAGTGCTTCGGCGCCGACTACTGGGCCGAGCTGGGCCTGTCGCGCGAGCAGTTCTTAGACCTGGGGCGCGTGACGGCGGGCGACGAGGAGGAGTTGTTCGGCCTCACGCCGCTCGCGCTGCGGATGTGCCGCGCCGCCAACGGCGTGAGCCGCAAGCACGGCGAGGTGTCGCGCGACCTCTGGCGCAAGATGTGGCCGGGGCGCGACGCCTCGGAGGTGCCCATCACCTCCGTCACCAACGGCGTGCACGCGCCGACCTGGGTCGCGCCGCTGCTCACCTCGCTCTACGAGAAGCACGTCGGGAAGGACTGGACGGAGGTGCTGCACGACCCGGAGGCGTGGGCGCGGGCCGTCGCGCGCATCCCCGACGAGGAGTTGTGGGAGGGGCGCCGCCTCCTCAAGCGCAGGCTCATCGCCTTCGTGCGCGAGCGCCTGTTCCAGAAGCGGCTCAGTCAGGGCGAGCCGGGCGAGTACGCGGCCGCGGCCTACCAGATGTTCGACCCGGAGGCGCTGACCATCGGCTTCGCGCGCCGGGTGGCGGCTTACAAACGGTGGGGCCTGATCCTGACCGACCCCGAACGCCTGCGCCGCCTCATCATGAACGCGGAGCGGCCCGTGCAGTTCGTCTTCGCGGGCAAGGCGCACCCGCAGGATCAGGGCGCGAAGATGATCCTGCAACAGATTTCGGTGTGGAAGCGCGACCCGGAGATCATGCGGCGCGCCGTCTTCATACAGGACTACGACCAGGAGATCGCGCGCCATCTCGTGCAGGCGGCCGACGTGTGGCTCAACGTCCCGCGCCGCCCGTTCGAAGCCTCGGGCACGAGCGGCCAGAAGGTGGCCGTCAACGGCGGCCTCAACCTCTCGGTCTTGGACGGCTGGTGGCCCGAAGGCTACGACGGCACGAACGGCTGGGCCATCGGCGACGCCGACGCCGGCGAGCCGGGCGAGGAGATGGACAGGCGCGACGCCGAGTCGCTCTACGGCGTGCTTGAGGGTGAGGTCGTGCCGGCCTTCTACGAGCGCGACGCGGCGGGGCTGCCGCACCGCTGGGTCGGGATGATGCGCCGCGCCATCCAGACGCTCGCCCCCGCCTTCAACAGCGACCGCATGGTGCGCGAGTACACCGAGCGCATCTACCTCGGCGCGCCCGCCGCGGACTGGAGCCTGCGCGGCGACGGCTACGAAGGCTAAAAAGGGTGCTGGGTGCTGGGTGTTAGGTGCTGGTTAAAGACAACTCGTCTTTTAACCAGCACCTAACACCCAGCACCCAGCACCCTTTCCCCCGTTCAGCAGTTGACGTAGCCGAGCGCCCAGAAGACGATGATGAAGATCAGGATGGTCGAGATACAGCCCCCGCCGAGTTTCCACGCCGCGATGCCCGCCAGAATTCCGCGCAAAGGTCCCTGCATAAGTTTCTCCTCAGCCGTAGATTGTGGAGCGGGGGAAGCTGAGGAGACTTGTACGTGAAAGCCCCCGGCGAGTCAATAGCCGGCACCGCCTGACCGCTTATCACTTTTGAAGGTAGAAAAGAGAGAGGGTTCAAGCTCTGTGGTAGAAGTAAAGCTGCCAGGCCACTACTTTTACCGGAGACAGAGCCATGAACCCGCTCCGAAGATACCCCGTCCTCGCCTCCTTGTTAAGCCCTTTCCGCGTCTCACAACAGAAGACCTGCGCCGCCGTAGTCGCCGCGCTGTGCCAGTCTGCGCAAGCCTCCAGCTTCGCCATCGCCGGCCAACTCTCCTGCCTCACCGACGTGCAGTTCGGCTCCGCGTTGACGCGCCTCTACCGCTTCCTGCGCAATGACCGCTTCGACGACTGGCTCCTCACCGAGCGGATGCTCCGGCTGTTGGGCGGGCGGCCCGGGCCGTTGCTCTTGGCGCTGGACTGGACGTGCTGGCAGGACCGCTTCAGCGTGTTGACGGCCTCCGCATGCGTCGGCACGCGCTCGGTCCCCGTCGCCGCCTCGGCCTGCGCGGCCCGCAACCTCGCGCGCTCGCAGAACCTCTGGGAGGAGACCTTCCTGCGGCTCACGGTGGATCGCTTGCGGGCCGCCTCAATCTCTGCGGTCTGGCTCTGCGACCGCGGCTTCCACCGGGTGGGGTGGCTCCGGCGGCTAGTCGAGTTGGAGCAGCACTTCGTCATCAGGTTGAAACGCGACGTGACGGTGCACCTGCCCTCGGGGCCGTGCCTGCTCAAGAGTTTAGAAGTCGCCGAGGGCGAGTGGCGCGACTTTGGCTTCGTCCTCTTACGCCAGGACGGGGCAGTCAGGGTGCGCCTCATCGGGGTCTGGGCCGCCGGGGCGAAAGAAGTCTGGTGGCTGGCGACTGACTTGACCAACCGAGTCTCGAAGGTGGTCGCTTATTACGACCGGAGGATGGGCATTGAGGAGCAGTTCCGCGACGCCAAAGGGGTGAGGTTCGGGCTCAAGCTGAAGTGGACGCGCTTCACCCGCGCGGAGTTCGTCGAGCGGATGTATCTACTGGTCGGCGTCGCGCTCCTGCTCTGGACGAGCGTCGGCCGGGCGGTCGAAGAGTCGGAGCCGAAAGTGAGGCTGCGGAGCAAGGCGAAGGGGGCAAGGCTCTCACTGGCCCGCATCGGCTCCTACTACTGGCAGAAGCTGAGTAAACAACTCAGGCTCACGCTGAGCTTCGTGCGTGAACATCTGCCGCCGCCGCGGCTGCGAGTCTTCAAGTGGCTCACGGCTCCCCAAAAGTGATAAGCGGTCAGGTACTGAAACTATTGACGACCCAAGAGATAATGTGTATAAAACCCGGGTCGCTCG
>Ga0272482_10000621_pt1 | contig 11074 bp, 13 predicted proteins | sample RVTome_8_FD_192427 | JGI IMG/M metagenome (GOLD analysis project Ga0272482, IMG submission 192427) | Soil microbial communities from uranium-contaminated site in the Upper Colorado River Basin, Wyoming, United States - RVT160D0 (version 2) ...
CTTCTGCATGAGCACGCGCAGCGTGGGGTCGTTGGCCGGCGCGTCGGACTGCGGCGCCTGCGCGGCCTGCGCCGCGACGGCCTCCGCCAGTTGCTTCACCTCGGGCGGCGTCAGGCCGTTGAGGAATTCGTAGACGGGGCTGTCGTTCGACTGATTCTCCAGGATGATCTTCAGGGCCTGTTTGAGTTCGGTGCTGAACTTGCGCGCGTCGCCGACGCCGATGTCGTCGCCGAGGTGTTTGTAGCGGCGGATGACGATGTGGTTGACGTCGAACGGGTAGTTCAGCTTGTCCTCGGCGATGACGATGGTCGTGTAGGGCCGCAGCGCGTGGCGGACGCCGAGTTCGTAGAAGGCGTTCGGGTTGTAGGTCGAGAGGTCGGCGATGACGACGTCGGCCTTGAGCAGGCGCTCGTACATCGGCACGTCGATGATGCCCGAGTGGACGATCTCGTCGGCGCGCTCGCACTTGAGCCCGGCGTCCTCGACCGTGGGCTTGATCATGTTGTGGTAGGAGGCGTCGAGGTTGAGCTTGCGGCCGGTCTGGAAGTCGACCTTCTCGCCGAAGCCCATCACCACGAAGCAGGTCTTTTGCTCGCTCGACATGATTTAATCTCCTCGGAAGGGCGGACGCGTGCGGCGCATCCGTGGGCGGCGTGAGAGACGCGTAAGACTGCAAAGAGAGACTGACGGCGCGGCGCATTATCACGCAAACGGCGGGCGAAGACAACACGGAATCGGGCCTCGGCCCGCCAGCCTACGCGACGACGCGGGCGACGACGCACTTGAGGTAGAGGGTTTCGGGGACGCCGAGGAGGACGGGGTGGTCGGAGGCTTGCGTGCGCCGCTCGGCGAGCTGGACGGGGCGGCGCGCGTCCGCGGCGGCCGCGGCGAGGACGCCGAGGAAGAGCGGCTCGGTCATGTGGTAGGAGCAGGTGCAGGTGACGAGGACGCCGCCCGGCCGGAGCAGCTTGAGCGCGCGCAGGTTGATCTCCTTGTAGCCGCGCGCCGCCGCCTGCACGCTCGCGCGGTTCTTGGCGAAGGCCGGCGGGTCGAGGACGACGGTGTCGAACTGCTCGCCCGCCGCCTCCAACTCACGCAGCGCGTCGAAGACGTTGGCCTCGCGGAACTCGACGCGCGACGCGCCGTTGCGCTCCGCGTTGCGGCGCGCGGCGGCGACCGCCTCGGCCGAGATGTCGAGGCCCAGGACGCTCTCGCACGCGGGCGCGACGGAGAGGGCGAAGCCGCCGTCGAAGGTGAAGCAGTCGAGGGCGCGGCCGCGCGCGTGGCGGCGGGCGGCCAGGTGGTTCTCGCGCTGGTCGAGGAAGGCGCCGGTCTTCTGCCCGCCGAGCGGCGCGACGCCGAAGCGGACGCCGTGCTGCACGATCTCCAACTCCCGCGGGTCTTCCCCGTAGAGCACGCCCGCCACAAGCGGCAAGCCTTCGAGCGCGCGCACGCGCACGTCGTTGCGCTCGACGACGGCGCGCGGCGCGAACTCCTCGACCAACAACTCGACGAGCGTGGCTTTCAGCTTCTCGGTGCCCTGCGAGAGCGTCTGCACGACGAGCACGTCCGCGTAGCGGTCGACGATGAGCGACGGCAGCAGGTCGCCCTCGGAGTAGACGAGGCGGAAGGCGTCGGCCTCGCGCTCGACGCCGGCCCGGCGCGCCGCGGCCGCGCGCAGGCGGAGCCGCCACCACTCGCGATTCACCTCCTCGTCCTTCGCCGTCAGCAGCCGGACGGCAATCTCCGAGCGGTCGCTGTAGAGCGCGCGCCCGACGAAGCGCCCGCGCTCGTCCGAGACGCGCACGACCGCGCCCCCGGCCGCGCCGCCCGCGTCGCGCACGTCGCTGCGGTACACCCAGAGGTGCCCGGCGCGCGCGCGCTCCGCGCCCTTCCGCGTGATGGTGAGTTGGGGCTCGCTCATATTTGAAAGTTTCGAGTTGCGAGTTTCGGGTTTCGAGTTAAAAAAACTTTCTTGCTTTTAACTCGAAACTCGAACTCGAAACTCGAAACTACCGTTTAGCGCGCGAACTTGCCGAAGCGCGACATGAATTCGTCGGTGTTGAGGCCGCCGGCGTCGGCCAGCTTCGCCACCCAGCCTTGTTCGCGGAAGTCCTTGCGGCCGAGGCGCATCATGTAGTCGCGCGCCACCTGGTAGCTCTCGGTGTCTACGTCTACGTAGCGCTGGCGGCCGCGCCCCGTCGCCGGGTCAACCACCTCGGCGAAGGGGACGGCCCGGAACTCGCCGCCCTGGATGGTGATCATCGCGCCCGCGCCGCCGCCGTAGAGGTGTTTGAAGGCGGCGTAGCCGAGGTCGCGCGCGTACTCGGCGTCGTAGGGGATGGGCGGCGCGCAGCGCAGCTCGTAGCCGATGGTCTTGTCGACGATGGTCGCCTTGATGCCGCGCCGTTCGAGCCGCGCCTGCACCTCGCTCTTGACCTTGCGGCCGAGGTCGATCTCGGCGACGCGGATGTTGCCCTGCGCGTCGCGGTCTACGTCCTGAAGTTCGGCCACCTCCTGCGGGTCGAAGCGCTCGACGAGCGCCTCGGAGAGCAGCACGACGCCGTGGGGCCGCCCCATCGCGCGCCGCTTGATGATCGTGCCCTCGACGATGTCGGCCACGTCCGCGAGCGAGACCTTCCCGGCGGGGAACTCTTCGGGGATGATCGTGCAGGTGGCGCTCGCGGCCTTGCCGATGCCGAGCGTGAGGTGGCCCGTGGGCCGCCCCATCGTCACGCCCAAGTACCAGCGGCCGGTCGTCTTGGCGTCCTCCATCAGGCGCTTGACCAGTTCGACGCCGACGTGGCGCGCCGTCTCGTGGCCGAGCGTGGCGACGGGCAGCGGCAGCCAGAGGTCGTTGTCGATGCTCTTCGGCACCTGCGCGACGCGGATGGAGCCTCCGGTCGCGCGCTCGACCGCCGCGGAGCTGCGCACGAGGTCGTCGCCGCCGACGGTGACGAGCGCCTCGATGTTGAGTTTGCGCAGCGCCGAGACGGCGTTCTCCAAAGAGGGCGCGTCGCGCGTGATGTCGGCGCGCGAGGTGCCGAGGTGGACGCCGCCGCCGAGGTGGATGCGCGCCACCTCGCTGATCGTCATCTCGTGCTGCTCGTCCGTGTAGCGCTCGGCCAGCCACTCGAAGCCGTCGTGGAAGCCGACGGGCACGCAGCCGGATTTAATGGCCTCGATGACGACCGCCGAGATGACGCCGTTCGTCCCCGGCGCCGGCCCGCCGCCGACGAGGATGCCGATTCGTTTGATTGCCATAGAAGAAAGTGCAGAGTGCAGAGTGCAAAGTGATGAATGAAAGGCAGACTGGCTTTAATTCTGCACTCATCACTCTGCACTCTGCACTTCTTTTATTCAGGCACTTCGCCGCTCATGTAGCCGAACTTGTCGCGGAACTCTTCGGGCGAAAGGTTGCCGGCCGCCGCCAGCTTGGCGACCCACGCCGGGTCGGCGAAGTCTTCCGGCCCGAGGCGGATCATGTACTCGCGCGCGACGCGGTAGCCTTCGCTTTCGACGTTGACCATGCGGACGCGCGTCTTGCCCGTGCCCGGCTCGCGGATTTCGTGGAAGGGGATCGCCACCATGCGGCCGCCCTGAATGCTGATCATCGCCTCGGTGCCGCCCGCGAGGAGGAAGCGGACGGCGCTGTAGCCGAGGTCGCGGCAGTAGGCGGCGTCGAACGGGATCGGGTCGGCGCAGCGCAGCTCGTAGCCGATGTTCTTGTTGACGATGGTGACGCGCAGGCCCCGCCCCGACAGCCGGCCCTGCACCTCGGCCTTGACCTTGCGCGCGAGGTCTACTTCGGCGAAGCGGATGTGGCCGTGCTCGTCGCGCTCCACGTCCTGCAACCCGGCCAGCTCGCCCTCGTCGAGCTTCTCGATGAGCCCCTCGGCCAGCACCGCCACGCCGTAGCGGCGGCCCGTCGCGCGCCGCTTGATGATGGCGCCCTCGACGATGTCGCAGATGTCGGAGAAGGCCACGGTCTCGCGCTCGAACTCCTCGCCGATGACGGTGAGCGTCGCGCCCGCGGCCTTCCCGATGCCGAGCGCGAGGTGGCCGGCCTTGCGGCCCATCGCCACGACGACGTACCAGCGCTTCGTCGAGCGCGCGTCCTCCATCAGGTTGGAGACCATCTCGACGCCGACGTGGCGCGCCGTCTGGTAGCCGAAGGTCGGGATGTGCGCGGGCAGCGGCAGGTCGTTGTCGATGGTCTTGGGGACGTGGACGACGCGGATGTGGTGGCCCGAGCGCTCGGCGACGAAGGAGGACGAGAGCGCCGTGTCGTCGCCGCCGATGGTCACGAGGTGCGTCACGCCCAGTCGGCGCAGGGTGTCGACGACGGCGCGCGTGGCGCGCTCGGACTTGGTCGGGTTGTCGCGCGCCGTCCCCAGCACGGAGCCGCCGTCGAGGTGGATGCGCGACACGTCCTCGATGCGCAGGGGCCGCACCTGCGACGCGTCCTCCCGGATGAGGTGGCGGAAGCCGTCCTGCACGCCGAGGACTTCGAAGCCCTCGTTGCTGGCCTCGATGGCGGCGGCCGAGATGACCGCGTTGATGCCGGGGGCCGGCCCCCCGCCGACGATGATCGCCAGCACCTTCTTCGTCGACATGAATCGCTCGCCCGTTCCGCGTTGGTTTGGTGTCTGCCGCCGGATTGTACCCAAAACGGAACCGCGAGCGTTAGCGGCCGGGCCGCGCCGGTAGACGCCTCCGGCCGCGGCGGGTATTTCGCGCGGCCTTCTGATATTCTTCGCGCGCGCCCCGACGGCGACGGGTGAGCCGCGGGCGTTCGGAACTCCGCGGACACAGGGGCGCGCCGCCCGTGCCCGCCACGTCGCCGGCTCCATCAACGAAGGAGGTTCAAGTGCTTACCCCCCGCCGCCTTCCACGCTCCCGCACAGCCTCGCCACTCCCTGACAGGCTGGCGGCCGCGCAGGACGCGACCGCCGGCGCGGAGTTGCCGCGCTTCGGACAGGTCAGCGAGCGGCTGTTCCGCGGCGCGCAGCCGCGCCCCGGCGGCATCGCGCGGCTGGCCGCGCTCGGCATCGACACCGTCGTCAACCTGCGCGGCGCGGGCGTGCGCGTCGGGGAGTCGAAAGTCTTCAGGGCGCGGAAGCTCGGGCGGCGTGCGCTGCGCCGTGCGCCGGGCGCGGTGGGCGGTTTCCTCGGAGCCATCTTTTAACCGCCGTCGGAAATTGCCGTCTCTTGAAATTGCTCCCCTTTGGGGGTAGCCTTGAGGCGCTGGAATTTTCCACACAACTTACCAACGGAGGAGGTGCAATTAACTATGCCTGAAGTCGGAGACATGGCCCCGGACTTTGAACTGCCGAGCCACCTTGAGCCGGGCAAGAAGGTGAAGCTCTCGGACTTTCGCGGTCAGAAACACGTCGTGCTCGCCTTCTACCCGCTGGCCTGGACGCCCGTCTGAACGGCGCAGATGCCGGCCTACGAAGCTGACCTCAAACGCTTCGAAAGCTACGATGCCCAGGTTCTGGGCATCTCGGTCGACTCTGTCCCGTGCAACGCGGCGTGGGCGAAATCGCTGGGCGGGCTCTCCTACGACCTGCTGAGCGACTTCCACCCGAAGGGCGAAGTGGCGAAGGCTTACGGCGCGTGGCGCGAGAAGGACGGGATTTCCGAGCGCGCGCTCTTCATCGTGGACAAGGAGGGCAAGCTCGCCTACGCCGACATCCACGACATCGGCGACCAGCCCGACAACGAGGACTTGCTCGAAGTGCTTCGCAAACTGTGAAAGGAAGAAGAGAGAAGTAGACAGTAGTCAGTAGTCAGTAGTCAGTAGCGCTCCGCGCCGCCCGGTCTGACGCCGACCCTCGAACCATTCGCCAGCGAAGGTTTTTCTACTGACTACTGTCTACTTCTTCTTATTGCTTTATGACACTTTCGCGTAAATGCGTCCCGTTCACGCCGTTCGAGGGCGAGCTGTCGAGGGCCACGGTCGCCATCGTCAGCGCCGGCGGCGTGCACCTCAGAGAGCAGGAGCCCTTCAACATCGCCGACGAGCTGGGCGACCTGACCTTCCGCCTCATCCCGCCCGAAGCGGGCGCGTCCGAGTTGATGGTCACGCACCACCACTACGACCACGCGGACGCCGACCGCGACATCAACGTCGTCTTCCCCATCGACGCGCTGCGCGACCTGAAGGACGAGGGCTTCGTCCGCGACCTCGCGCGCAAGCACGTCGGCTACATGGGCTACACGATGCAGCTCAAGGCGATGTACGAGGGGACGGCCCCGGAGATCGCCAACGAGATCGACCGCGGCTCGCGCGCCGACGTCGTCGTGCTCACGGGCGGCTGACCGAACGTCTGCCACCGGACGGTCGTCGCGGTGCAAAGGGAAATCGAGATGCGCGGCATCCCGACGGTGCTCATCACGGTCAGCCCGGAGGTCTCGGCGCAGATGCGCCCGCCGCGCGCGCTCTACCCGAAAGGCTTCAAGGTCGGCAACAGCACGGGCCGCCCCGGCATGCGCGACCTCCAACGCCGGGTCTTGCGCGACGCGCTCACGCTCCTCACGGAGAACACGCGCCCCGGCGCCACCGTCACGCGCGAATACCCCGAATACGGCGAGCAGTACGACCCGCCGAAAGTGAAGGCCGGGAAACGGTAAAAGCCGTGAATCGTCAATCGTCAATCGTCAATAGAAACTGCCTTTCTCTATTGACGATTGACGATTGACGATTCACGGCCTTTTGCCTATTCCCGATTCACGATTTACGATTGACGGCCATATGCTGAAGACCATCGCTCTAGTGACCGGCGGGGGCGACGCGCCGGGGTTGAACGCGGTCATCCGCGCGGCGGTCAAGACGGCCGTCAACGAGTACGGGCTGCGGGTCGTCGGCGTCGAGGACAGCTTCGAGGGGCTGCTCGGCGAGACGCGCGCGCGCGAGCTGACGCCGGCCGACGTGCGCGGGCTGCTGCCGCGCGGCGGCACCATTTTGGGCACGCGCAACCGCGGGAACTTCGTCGTGCGCGGGCCGGGCGGCGCGGAGAGGAAGCCGGAGGAGGTCTACCGCGAGGCCATCCGCAACCTCGAACGCCTCGGCGTCGACGCGCTCGTCGCCATCGGCGGCGAGGGCACGCTCGCCATCGCCGCCGAGTTCGACCGCCTCGGCTTCCCCGTCGTCGGCGTGCCCAAGACGATTGACAACGACCTGGCCGCCACCGAGCTGACCTTCGGCTTCATGACCGCGCTCGACACCGCCACCGAGGCGCTCGACCGCCTGCACACGACCGCCGAGTCGCACGACCGCGCGATGGTTCTGGAAGTGATGGGCCGGCACGCCGGCTGGATCGCGCTGCACTCGGGCGTCTCGGGCGGGGCCGACGTCATCCTCATCCCGGAGATTCCGTTCTCGATGGCGAAGGTCTGCGAGAAGGTGCGCGACCGCGACGCGTGCGGGGCGGAGTTCAGCATCATCGTCGTCGCCGAGGGCGCGAAGGAGATTCAGGGCGCCGAGCACTACGTGGAGGCGGGCGACCGCGCGGGCGCGCCCCGCCTCGGCGGCATCGGCCACCACGTCGCCTACGAGGTCGGCGAGGCGACGGGCAAGGAGGCGCGCTGCGTCGTCCTCGGCCACCTCCAGCGCGGCGGGAGCCCCAACGCCTTCGACCGCATGCTCGCCACCAACTTCGGCGCGTCGGCCGTGCGCGCGCTCCAGCGCGGCCAGCGCGGCATAATGGTCGCGCTGGCCGCGGCCAACATCCGCACCGTGCCCCTCGCCGACGCCATCGCCAACCTCAAGACCGTCCCGCCCGAGAGCCAGCTCGTCCGCACCGCCCGCGACGTCGGCATCTCCTTCGGCGCCCCCGACGAGGAGAGGCACCACCAGCACGAAGAGCGCGAAGAATGCTGAAGAAAGGGTGTTGGGTGTTGGGTGTTAGGTGCCGGGTAAAAGCAACTTGTCTTTATCCAGCACCCGGCACCTAACACCCAACACCCTCTTTTGCATATAATGCGGGACAGACTAAGAAATGAGGGACGGACGTGACCGAAGGCATCAAGCAGAAGCTTCGTAAGGAACTCGACGAACTCGACACGGAGCTGCGCGTGCACCTGCCGCGCGAGATCAAGCGCGCCAAGGAGTTCGGCGACCTGCGGGAGAACGCCGAGTACCACGCCGCGCTCGCCCGCCAGCAGTTCGTCCAGGCGCGCATCCAGCAGCTCCGCCAGCGCCTCAGCGAAATCTCTTCCATCGACCTCGCCAAAATCCCGCACGGCCGCGTCGCCTACGGCTCGACGGTCGTCCTCCTCGACGCCGAGCGCGGCGAGGAAGTCACCTACCGCCTCGTCACCGCCGAGGAGAGCGACCCCAACGCCGGCCTCATCTCCACCACCTCGCCCGTCGGCCGCAGCCTCATGGGCCGCGAGGAGGGCGACGAGGTTAAAGTCGTCACCCCCAACGGCGCCCGCAACTTCGAAATCCGCCGCCTCACCACCCTCCACGACGAGGCGCAGGCGGGCGGCAAGGAAGAGGGCTGAAGGCGGCCCCCGCCCGCGCGGCTCATCGTCGAAGACGCCGTGGCGGGCAAGTGCCTCGGCCTCTGGCGGCTGTAAGTTTCGAGTTTCGAGTTTGAAGTTTCGAGTTGAAGACAAGTTGTGGTCTAACTCGAAACTTCAAACTCGAAACCCGAAACTTCATCTTCCTTGACAAGGCGTTTGGCGCGTTCCTATGATGACCGGGTCGCACACGGAGGGCCTGCGGTCGCGCGTCGGCCCGCGTCTTTAACGCGCAGAGAAAGGCCGTAAACAGTTTGTTCGGGGCGAGCATCGGACGCGGCGCGGGCCGGATCATCAACGCGATGGTGCAGGGCCTCGCACGCCGGCGGATCAACCCGAACCTGCTGACCGTCATCGGCGTCGCCATCAACGTCCTGTGCGGCCTCATGTTCGGCCTCGGCCACTTCTTCTGGGGCGGCGTCATCCTCATCGTCGCCAACCTCTTCGACATGCTCGACGGCGCGGTCGCCCGCAAGACGGGCCAGGTCACGCGCTTCGGCGGCTTCCTCGACTCGACCTTCGACCGCATCTCCGACATGGCCGCCTTCGTCGGCCTGATGGTCTTCTACGCGCGCGACACCGAATACCACTCGACCCTCAACGTCCTGCTCGCGGGCCTCGCGATGGTCGGCTCCGTGCTCGTCTCCTACGCGAGCGCGCGCGCCGAGAGTTTGATCCCGAAGTGCGACGTGGGCTTCCTGCGCCGGCCCGAGCGCGTCGTGCTGCTCATCATCGGCGCGCTCTCGACGCACCCCGTCTCCGAGAGCGTCTTCGCCAACCGCATGCCAGCCGTGCTCTGGATTCTCGCCGTCGGCTCCTTCTGGACGTTCGCCTACCGCATGTACCACACGTGGAGCGAAATCCAGCGCCTCGACGCGGCCGCCGCCGAAGGGCCGCCGGCCGACGCCGGGGCGGGCGAGGCATCCGCGGCCGCCGGAGAAGCGTCTCAGACGGGCGGCGAGCGCCACAACCCTCCGGGCGTGGCGCGGCGCGCGCCGGCCCCGCATTAGAAGAAGAAATGCGGAATGAGGAGTGATAAGAGAGGGTGCCGGGTGTTGGGTGTTAGGTGCTGGGTGCTGGGTGCTGGGTTTTCGGTCTTTACCAGCACCTAACACCCAACACCCGGCACCCTCTTTATACTTCCCTCGCGCGAAGTGAGGTGTCACGAAGTTGACGATCTGTCCCTGTTGCGGCTCGAAGACCGAAGGCGACCTGCGGAGCGGCTGCGCGGCGTGCGGCGCGCGCGCCGTCGGCCCGCCGCTGGCGCGGCCCGAGCGGGAGTTGCCCGGCTACGGGCACGCGCTCTTCCTGTCGGCGGCCGGCGCGCTGGCCGCGCTCCTGTTCGCCGCCGCGGTCGCGGCCTCGCTGCTGCGGCGCGAGAGTCTGGTTTTTAGTTTCGACTCGCTGCTGCGCGCCGCCGAGGCCGCCGCGTGGCGTCTGAAGTGGACGGTGCTGCCGGTCGCGGCCCTCGCCGCCGCCCTCGGCGCGAAACTCTACGCGCGGATGCGGCGCGAGCCGGCGCGCTTCGTCGGCCACCGCGCCGCGCGCGCGGGGCTGGCGCTGACGCTGGCGGTCGCCGTCGCGCTCGCGGCGCTCGTCGCCGTCACCGTCCCCGAGCGCCTGCGGCGGCGCGAGCTGGCGCGGCAGGCGGCCGGGCGCGCGCTGCTCTACGCGAGCGAGCAGGCGCTGGCCCGCTACCGCGCGCGCTTCGGCACCTACCCGGCGGCGCTCTCCGACCTGCGGCGGCTCGACGACCCCGACTGCCAAATCTCGAACCTCCTCGCCGTCATCGAGGCGGGCGAGTACAAGCCCGAAGCCGCCCTCGCCTCGCTCGCCGGCGGGCGCGGGCGCGGGCGCTCGAAGAAGTCCGCGCGGACGCGCACGGTCGCGGCGCGCAGCACCGACGACCTCGCCGACCCGGGGCTCGCGCTCACCAACTACGAGCTGACGCTGCCCGGCCGCGACCAACTCCTCGGCACCGCAGACGACCTGCGCATCCGCGACGGCCGCGTCCTCGAAGGCCCGCGCGCGGCCGCCGCCGAGAACCGGCGCGCGCGGTAACGAACCGAAAGACACATGGGCATCCTCGACATCTTCCGGCGCAAGAAGACGGACGACCCGGAGACGGAGCGGCGCGCCGTGCTGCTCCGCACGGGCCGCATCACCGAAGGCTCCATCTTCGACGTGCTGACCGACGACGCGGGCACCATCACGCAGGTCTTCTACAACTACGAGATCAACGGCGTCCAGTTCGAGTCGTCGCAGACGCTCGACGCCCCGCAGCGCGCACGCTCCGCCGACTACTTCCCCGGCGCCCGCGTCACCGTCCGCTTCAACCCGCGCCAGCCGGGTAACTCGGTGGTCGTCTAACCGGCAAGAAACGTAAATCGTGAATCGTGAATCGTAAATCGTGAAGCGTCGAAGTCAGTTCTTTCGGTTGACGATTGACGATTCACGATTTACGTCTTTCATATGTTTAAGAAAATTCTCATCGCCAACCGCGGCGAGATCGCGGTGCGCGTCATCCGCGCCTGCCGCGAGATGG
>Ga0272482_10000622_pt1 | contig 11047 bp, 9 predicted proteins | sample RVTome_8_FD_192427 | JGI IMG/M metagenome (GOLD analysis project Ga0272482, IMG submission 192427) | Soil microbial communities from uranium-contaminated site in the Upper Colorado River Basin, Wyoming, United States - RVT160D0 (version 2) ...
ATCACGCACCGGATCGGTGAGCACCAGCGGAAACCGGTGCTCCTGCAGCCGGGCCACCGCCGCGGCGAGCGTGGCGATGGCGTTGTCGTCGTGCGCCAGCGAGCCGTGGCCGGCGGTGCCCGTCACCTTCAGCCGCAGCCACATCGCGCCCTTCTCCGCGGTCTGCACCAGATACGCCCGGGCCCGGTCGGCGAGCGTGACCGAGAACCCGCCCACCTCACCGATCGCCTCAGTAGCTCCCTCGAACAGCTCCGGCCGGTTGTCGACCAACCACCGGGCGCCGGCGAAGCCGCCGGCCTCCTCGTCCGCCACGAACGCGAAAATCAGATCGCGCGGCGGCACCACACCCTCTCGCTTGAAGCGCCGCGCGGTCGCCAAGGCCATCGCGACCGCGCCCTTCATGTCCAGGGCGCCGCGTCCCCAGACAAACCCGTCACGCACCTCACCGGAGAACGGATGGACCGTCCACTCCGCGGCATCCGCCGGCACCACATCGAGATGACCGTGGACGAGCAGCCCGCCCCGGCTCGAGTCGGCACCCTCCAGCCGCACCACTACGTTTCCCTTGCCGCGCGCCCCGGACTCCACATAGGTCGGCGTGTATCCAACCTCGGCGAGCTTGGCCGCCACGTACTCCGCCGCCATCCACTCCCGGCCGACGGCGACGGTGTCGGCCGTGTTCGTCGTATCGAGCGCGATCAGCTCGCTGGCCAGCTCGACGACCTCCCCCACCCCGTCAGCAGCCACGGCCCAAACCATACCCACCAGCTCAGGACGTGGGGGCCGAAGGCTGTGCCCAGGTGGGCAACCACACCTCCTCGCCGGGTGTCTCCACGCGCCTGGAGCTGAGGTGCTCGCGAAGTGCGCGGAGCCCGGGATGCGGGTTGTCGTCGCGCCAGATCAGTGAAATCGGATAGATCGGTGCCGGGTCGCGCACCGGTACACGCCGCAGGTCGTAGCTGTCCGGCCACATGTATCGCGAGCGTTCGCCGACAAACGTCGCCAGCTTCGCGGAGTCGGCGATCTCGGCCAGCAGCGCCTCGTAGCCGAAGACCGGCCCGACCACGTCGATGGTGAGGCCGAACGCGGCGGAGAGCTCGTCGTAGTAGCTGGCCCATTCGGTGCCGGTGGCCATGCCGGGCATCCAGATGCGGTGCTCGGCGAGTTGTGCGGGCGTGACGGCGCGGGCGTTGGCGAGCGCGTGGCGTGGCCCGACGAGGACCTCGTGGTGTTCGTCGATCACGCGGGCGGTCCTGATCGCGCCCGGCAGTTGGCGCGCGGGGACGGTGACCGCGTGGAAGGTGGCGTCGATCGTCCCCGCCTCGACGGCGCCGGTCGCGGCATGCACGTCGGCATCGAGGAGGGTCACGACATCCAGCTCGATCCGCGGATGCGCGCGGTGGAAGTCCTGCAGCAGCACCGCCGGCGCGATCCGTCGACTGTGGACGTCGACGCGCAGGGCGCGCCGGCCGGGGCGCACGGAGGCGTCGGCGCGGGCTTCCACCCGGAGCAGCTCACGGGCGTGGGGCAGGAAGGCCTGGCCGTCGATCGTGAGCTGGGCGCCGCGTGCCGTGCGGGTGAACAGCCGCACCTCCAGATCCTTCTCCAGCGCGGCGATGCGCTTGGACACGGCCTGCTGGGTGATCGACAGCGCGGCGGCGGCGTCCTGGAACTGGCCGGCGTCAGCGGCGGCGACGAAGGTACGGACGGCGTCGAGATCCACGCGACGAACCCTATCCACACAACGGTCGGTTGTGGCTCGCCGCCGGTCCGGTTGTTTGATCCCTGTCCCCGGCCCTGCTCTGATCCCACCGGTCAACGGCGAGTTGTTCCAAGTGGGAGGTGTGGGCTTGGCGGCGAGACGATCCCTGGGCCGGCGGTTCGGATGGCTGTGGGCGGCGTACGCGGTCAGCGCCTACGGCTCCGGGCTGGGCTTCGGTGCCCTGCCGCTGATCGCCGTGCTGGTGCTGGATGCCAGCGCCGCTCAGGTGTCCGCACTGTCCGCGGTGGGGCCGGCGGTGGGCGCCCTGATCGCGTTGCCGCTCGGGCCGTGGGCGGAGTTTCACCGCAAGCGGCCGGTGATGATCACGATGGACCTGGCCCGGTTCGCGGTCATGCTGACGATCCCCATCGCGTACGCCCTCGGCCGGCTCACCTTCGCGCAGTTGCTGGTCGTCTCGGCGGTGGTCGCCGCCGCCAAGATCGCGTTCAACGCGGCCGGCGGCGCCTACCTCAAGGCCCTCGTCCGGCCGGATGACCTGCTCGTGGCGAACGCGCGCTTCGAGTCGACGACGTGGAGCTCGATCGCTGTCGGACCGCCGCTGGGCGGTGCGGCGGTCGGCCTGTTCGGGCCGGTCGCCACCATCCTGGCCGACGCGCTGAGCTACCTGCTCTCCGCGCTGGGCATCGCGGCGATTCGTGGCCGGGAGGAACACCCGCGGCGCACCGCCCAGCACCGGGTCCGGGCCGGCGAGCTGCTCGATGGCTGGCGGCACCTGCTGAGCCATCCGGGCCTGCGGGCGCTCTACCTCAACCAGCTGCTCGTCGCCGGACTGATCATGGCCACCGAGCCGCTGCTGGCCGTGCTGCTGCTCGGCGAGCTTGGCTTTCCACCCTGGCAGTACGGCCTCGCCTTCGCCGCGCCCTGCCTCGGCGGACTCGTCGGCGCCCGCCTGGCCCCTCGGGTCGTGGCCCGGTACGGCCAACACCGCATCCTCCGCACCGCCGGTACGCTGCGCGCGATCTGGCTGATCGGCCTCGCCTTCGTGCGGCCCGGTGTCGCCGGCCTCGCCACGGTGATCGCGATCGAACTCGCGATCATCATCGGCATGAGCCTGTACAACCCGGTGCTGGCCACCTATCGGCTGGAACACACCCCCAAAGACCGCATCGCCCGCACCCTCTCGGCCTGGTCGATCAGCAGCGGCGCGGCCATCGCCATCCTCAGCGCGCTCGGTGGACTGCTCGCCGAGGCCACCAGCCCACGCACGGCCATCGCGGTCGCGGGACTGCTTATCCTCACCAGCCCGCTGCTGCTACCCCGCCGCCCGGGCTCGGGAGTCGCACCAGACCGCGAGCTGGCGGCGGTTCCCCACGGGTGACAGCCACATCGACGGCGCGCTTTTTACCCCGTGGCGCCGTCCGGGCGAGCTGGCCTGGAGACGGTGAAGGCGGCGCGGCCGGTGTTCGCGGTCGGCCCGGCCACGCCGCCACCGGGGCGAGCAGTATGCCGGCGCCGGTCACCTTCGCCGCCGGGCGGGGTTGGGGACTGACCCTTGTCGTTGCGGTCACCCCCGCCCGGGGCGGGTGGAGACGCACCTCCACCAACAGCTACACCGCCACGCGATCCGAGACTGTTACACCGGCGATCGCCGCCATGAGTCACTTCCTGCGCCGGCATGCGGCCATCGCGGTGTAACCGGCTCGGACGTGGGGCATGGCTGACGGCATGCGCCATGGAAACGTCCTCGCCGACCGCTACCGCCTCGTCGAACCCCTCGGCGCGGGCGGCATGTCCGTCGTCTGGCGCGGCCACGACGAAATCCTCGGCCGGCAGGTCGCCATCAAGGTCCTCGCCGGCCGGCTCACGGCCGCCCCCGAGGCCCAGACCCGGCTGCGCGCCGAAGCCCGCGCCGTCGCGCGGCTGTCCCACCCGCACATCACCACCGTGCACGACTACGGCGAGGCGCCCGGGCCGGACGGGCGGCCGATCCCATTCGTGGTGATGGAGCTGGTGACCGGCCACACCCTGGCCGCGCACCTACGCGACGGCCGCGCCATGCCTTGGCCCGCCGCGCTCGCCACGGGCGAGCAGATCGCCGCGGCGCTGGCCGCGGCCCACCAGCGCGGTCTGGTGCACCGCGACATCACCCCGAACAACGTCATGCTCAGCCCGGACGGGGTGAAGCTGCTCGACTTCGGCATCTGCGCCCTGGTCGCCGACCCGGACCCGGACAGCGAAGGCGTCCTGGGCACCCCGGCCTACCTGGCTCCGGAACGCATCAACGGTGGCCCGGTCACGCCCGCCACCGACGTGTACGGCCTGGGCCTGCTGATGTATCGGGCCCTGGCCGGCCACCTGCCCTGGCCGGCCACCACCACCAGGACCGCACAACTGCACGCCCACCTGCACCGCGATCCCGAACCGCTGCCGCACATCCCCGGCCTGCCCGACCCGGTCACCGACCTCATCGGACGGTGCCTGGCCAAGCGGGCCGCCGACCGGCCCAGCGCCGCGCAGGTCCAGCGATCGCTAGCCGCGCCGGGCAGCGACAACCCGACCGTGGAGGCGGAGGCGGGCTCGTCCGGGGCCGGGCAAGTCACCGCCTTGCTGCCGGTCACCATCACCGGCGGCACTCCGCCGCGCCCGATCACCTACGGTGGCAAGCCGCGGTCGACCAGGTTCGCCGCGCGAACCGCCGTCCTGTCCGGCGCGCTGCTGTTGACGGCTGGCCTGGCATGGGCCGGCATGAACGGTCTCACCACCCGCGACGCGCCGCCGCGGACGCCCGCCGCCCAGGCCGCCCAGCCCGCCGCGGCGCCGCCGACCTGCGCCGTGGCATATCGGATCGACCGGGACAACGGCAGGGCGTTCACCGCGACGGTCGAGGTTCGCAACACCGGCACCGGGGCGTTCGAGGGCTGGCAGCTCGCCTTCGACCTGCCCGGACAGCAACGCCTGCGCTCCGGCAGCGCCGGGCACTGGCAGCAGAACGGCCACACCGTCACCGCCCGGCCGGCCACCCACACGCTCGCACCGGCGGGCCGCGCCCGGGTCACGTTCCAGGCCGACTACCGGCACGGCAATCCGCTGCCCACGACCTTCCGGGTCGACCAGGTCGTCTGCGCGGCCGCGGTTTACGGCGCCTCGACGCGAGATGGCGCGGGCGGCGGACCCGGTCACGAACGCACGAGCCCGGCGGGCGACAAGGGCAAGCCGAAAGCGCCGGCACCTGGCCAGAAGCCACCCAAGAAGGCGCCGGACCATCCCGCCCGGCCGGCTCCCTAACCCAGGCGAGGTGTAACACACACGGCCGCTCGTGCGGTGAAGAGACGAGATGCCTACACACCGACCGCGCCAGATCGACCGGCACACCGTCGAGCGACTGCTCGCCGGAGAGGTCCCCGCTGGGACCCGCGATGGACCCGACCCACTCATCGACCATCTCGCCGCGCTCGCCGCGCCGGCCAGATCGGACGAGATCGCCGACGAACCGGAAGCCACCGAGGCCTTCCGAGCCGAGACTCAGATCCACGCGACGCTCGACAAGAGGCCACGATCGGTGGGCTGGAGCCCACGCGCGCCGCCCTGCAGGGGCGCGTCGACGACCTCCAGCGCTTCGAGCGTGAGTGCCACGGAGGTCTGCGGGCGTACCTGCGCTCCCACCTCCACGACCTGGCCGGCAAGGCAGGCGCTGCGTGAGATCGGTTCCTTGTGAGGTGCGCGCTAGGACGTCCGGCGGGCTAGCAACGTGGAATCGTGAACGCTGGCCGTTACCCCGTCGCGAGTGACTGTCCGCGGCCGCTGCTCGACCACAATGGCCGTAAAGCCGTCCGGCAGGCCAGGCAGGAGCTCCTCGGCGACGAACATCGCTCTGCGGCGGCTCGCCGTCAGGTGAGTGAACACTTCGGACGGTGCGTGGCCGACGACGAGTAGGTGGCCGCCGGGCGCGACGGCCTCGGCCAGCCTGCCGACCACCTCCACCATCCCGCCGTCCGGCGGGTGCAGATAGTGGCTGGTGACCAGGTCGAACGACCGCCCGCCAGCCGCGAACGCCCGGGCGTCGACCTGCCACCAGTCGACGCGGCCGGCGACCCCGGCCTGCTCGGCGTGCCCGGCGGCCCGTGCCAAGCCGTTGGCGGAGAAGTCGGCGCCGGTGACGGTCCACCCCTGGCGAGCCAACCAGATCACGTCACCACCCTCGCCGCAGCCGACATCGAGCGCGGTGCCCGGCTTCAGCGCGGCTGCCTCGGCGACCAGCTGCGGGTTGGGCTCCCCGCTCCAGACCTTCGCCTCGCCGGAGTACCGCTCGTCCCAGCTCGGCGGCTCGAACATGGCCGCCGCCTCCTCCTCGGTGACCTGGTGTCCGTGTCCACTCATCACGCGGCTTCCCTTCGGTGCTCGACGGCGACCGCCGCGGTGGGCGCGGCGATCGGGCGCCGGACTCGTTGAGGTCTCTGCCGCCCCAGCGTCCTGAAGGCTCCTGATGTTGACAAACATCCTTGCTACTTCGGCAAACGACCGGACATACCTGCGGCATTCTTAACGGGTGATCGATCACGTGGTACTCGGCGTCAGCGACATCGCGACCAGTCGCGCGTTCTACGAACAGGCCCTCGGCCCGCTCGGCGTCGAGGTCGTTCTCGACCTACCGGGCTACATCGGATTCGGCGATGGCGACCGGCCATGGTTCTTCGTGGCGACCCGTACGCCAACCGAGCGCGTCCACGTCGCGTTCTCCGCCCAGACCCGGGCCGTGGTGGACGCGTTTCATGCGGCTGCCCTCGCCGCCGGCGGGCAGGACAACGGTGCGCCAGGGCCACGCCCGATCTATCATCCGCATTACTACGGTGCGTTCGTCTACGACCCCGACGGCAACAACATCGAGGCGGTCTGTCACCAGCCGGCCAGCGCGGCGTAACGCCCAGGGACGTTCATGGCCCCGACACGTTGGGGTTTTTCGTCGTACCCGTCCGCTATACATAGACCGGCATGAAGCGCTGCGGGGAGCGCTGCTGCATTCCCGCGTGCGTTCGTGCGTGCCGGCCGCGCTGTGCGGAACGACCGGCACAACCGCTACGGGAGGCATCGTTGCACCAGACGAAACGACACGTCCGCGCGACCGCCAGGCTTGCCCTGGTTTGCGGCGTGGTCCTCGTAAGCACCCTGCTCAGCCCGTTCAGCCCAGGGGCGCAGGCCGCCGCTCCGACCTCGACCGTGCTGCCGCTGGAGCGGGCGCACGACGTGGTGGCCACCCGCGACCGGGTGTTCGTCAGCGGCGGCGCGACGTCCACCTCGGTGGCCGTCACCAGTGCGACGGGCACGGTCACCGACGTGCTCGGCGAGCTGCCCGGCCCCACCGACCTGCTGCTCAGCAATGACCAGAGCACGTTGTACGTGGCGTTGCCCAACTCAAACCAGATCGCCGCGTTCGACACTGGTTCGCTGCGGGAGTCGGCGCGATACTCCACCGGCACCGCGGCGTGCCCCTCGTCGTTGGCGCTGGCCGGCCGGCGGCTGTACTTCGGGTATGGCTGTGACCAGTGGGGCGGCAACATCGGGGTGGTCGACCTGAGCCACCAGCCGGCTGTGGTCAGCACCGGTCTGGTCAGTCAGGACTTCCACGACTACCCGCTCCTCGTCACGACGCCGGCCGCGCCGGCGGTGCTGATCGCGGGGCAGCCGTCGCTGAGCCCGGCGTCGGTCTACGCCTACAGCGTCGACACCGGTGGCGCGCTCACCTTCCAGCGGCGCAGCGATCACAGCGCGACGGGCAGCAACCTGCGGGATCTCGCGCTGAGCCGGGACGGCACGACGGTCTACCTGGCGCAGGGCTGGCCGTACGGTATTCAGGCGTTCGCGGTCGCTGACATGAGTGCGCAGTCGCAGTTCATCCCCACGACCGCCTACCCGAACGCGGTCGAGGTGTCGCGCGACGGCACCCGCATCGCGGCGGGTTCGGACGCCACGTACGACCCGGACGTGTTCCTGTTGCGTCCGGACGGCATCCAGGTCGGCTCGTTCGAGCTCGGCGAAAACCTCGTCTCCGGGGCCTTGGCCTGGGCGCCGGGCGGCGGGCGGCTTTACGCGGTGAGCCAGCACTGGTCGGATGGCGCGCCCAGCCTCCACGTCCTGCCGGCACCGGCCGCATAGCACGGTGATCAGGGGTCCCTCGCCGTCGTGATACGGCGCCGGGGGACCCCTTCGCCATCGCAATGCACATCATGTGAGCAAATCGCCCCCGATCACCGGTGCGGCACGGTCGACGGGTCCCGGGGCGGTCAGGACGTCGGGCGGTAGCGGCTCGCCAGCAGCAGGTCGAGCATGCTCCCGGCGAGCCAGGCCCCGTATCGCTCGACGCTCCATCCGGCCTGCTCGCAGAGCCGGAAATACTGGTCGGGCAGCACCAGCAGCCAGAGCAGGTCGGCTAGCTCGTCGACCGGCCGGTCCTCGCTCAGGTCGCCTCGCTCGGCGAACACCGTCAGGGCGTCACGCAGCTCGCTGCGCATCCGCGTGATCAGGTCCGCGTACTCGCCGGCGATCTGCGGGTCGGCGGCGGCCGCCTGCTCGAAGGCCCGCCACAGCGGTAGCACCCGCGTGTTGATCCCCGTTACGAAGGCGGCAATGCCCCGCAGCCGGCGCACCGGGTCCGGATCGTCGAGGATGGCCTTCGGCTCGGGACGCTCGAGCAGTCGGACCGGTCCGTCCTCGCCGGTGACGGCGAGGGTGAACGCCGCCAGCAGCAGGTCGCGCTTCGCCGCGGTCTGGTGCACGGTCTCGACCGAGACCTGCGCCCGCTCCGCGATCGCGCGCATCGTCGTGGCGACGTAGCCGCGCTCCTCGAAGCACCCCTGTGCCGCGACCACCACCCGGCGCCGGGTGGCGCTGGACTGCGCCTGGCGGGTCGGAGAGTGGTATGCGCGTGTCGCCATGGAGACAGTTTACATACAGTGCCGCTGTATCGAATTACAGTGGCACTGTATCGAAATACTCCGCGACGGAAGGACCCGCCATGGCCCGGTATCTGCTCGCCAGCACGCCGGTGCACGGGCACATCGCGCCGATGACAAACATCGCCGCCGCACTCGTCCAGGCCGGCCACCAGGTGCGGTTCCTGACCGGAGCGCATTTCCGCGAGGTGGTCGAGGCGGTGGGCGGGCAGCACGTCGCACTGCCCGCGGCGGTCGACTACGACGCCAGCGACATGGACGCCGCGTTTCCGGGCCGGACCAAGCGCTCCGGCCTGCGCAAGCTGACTTTCGACGTGCGGCACACCTTCATCGAGCCGGTGCGGGCGCAGGCCGAGGCGATGTGGGCGATCCTCGACGCCGAGCCGGTCGACGCCATACTCGCCGAGACCGCCTTCTTCGGCGTGCTGCCGCTGCTGGTGGATCCGCGCCCACGCCCGCCCGTGGTCAGCGTCGGGATTACCGTGCTGCCGCTGCTCAGCCGGGACACCGCGCCGTTCGGCCTCGGCCTGCCACCGTCGTCGAGCGCCGCCGGCCGGGTCCGCAACTGGCTGCTGAACCTCTTCGTACGCCGGATCGTGTTCGGCCCGAACCAGCGGCGTCTCAATCGGACACTGCGCGAGATGGGTCTGCCCGACTCGCCGGCGTTCTTCTTCGACTGGCCCCGGCTGGCCGACCGCCTCTTTCAACTCAGCGTGCCCGGATTCGAATACCCGCGAAGCGACCTGCCCGCCCAGGTGCGGTTCGTCGGGCCTCCGCCGGCGCACGACGCGATCCGTAACCAGACGCCTCCACCGTGGTGGGACGAACTGCTCGCCGCCCGCCGATCTGGCCGCCCGGTGGTCCACGTCACCCAGGGCACCGTGGATACCTCCGACCTGAGCCGCGTCATCGGCCCGGCCCTCCGCGCCCTCGCCGACAAAGACGTCTTCATCGTGGTCACCACCGGCGGACGCGACCCGGCGACGATTCCCGGCGGCCTGCCGGCGAACGCCCGCGCGGCTACCTACGTGCCCTACGCCGACCTGCTCCCGCACATCGACCTGGCCATCACCAACGGCGGATACGGCGGGACACAGCTCCTGCTCACCCACGGCATTCCACTGATCGTCGCCGGCGACACCGAGGACAAGCCCGAAGTGGCCGGTCGCGTCGCGGCCACCGGAGTCGGCATCAACCTGCGCACCGGCACCCCGACCGCGCCGGCCCTCGCCGCGGCCGTAGAGGCCATCCTGCGTAACCCCACCTACCGGCAGCGGGCACGCACACTGGCCGCCGAATACGCCAGCCACGACACCCATGCCCTGATCCACGCCGAACTCACCGACCTCACCCGCGAGCGTTCAGCGACAACCGGGCCCCCGCCAGCCATGTGAAGGGGGCGGTAGCCTTTTGGCCGTGACGCGCGCCGAAGACCTATCCGTGGCGGGCACCGACCCGCACCTGCTGTTCGCCCGGCTGAGCGGGGAAGCGCCGGTGCACCAGGCGTCCATGCCGGACGGTTCGCAGGCGTGGATCGTCACGCGCTACGACGACGTGCGGGAGGGTCTGGCGGACCCGCGGCTGTCGCTGGACAAGCGGCACGCCGGGTCCTACCGCGGTCTTCGCCTCCCGCCGGCACTCGACGCCAACCTGCTCAACATGGACCCGCCTGACCACACCAGGCTGCGCCGGCTGGTGTCGGGCGCGTTCGCCCCGCGCCGGGTCGACCAGCTGCGCCCGCGGATCCAGCAGATCACCGATGAGCTGGTGGACGTGATCGAGGCCGACGGCGAGGCCGACCTCGTCGCCATGTTCGCCGAGCCGCTGCCGATCACCGTGATCTGCGAGCTGTTCGCCATACCGGTCGCGGTGCGGGCCGACCTGCGCGCCTGGACCACCACGCTGCTGGCCGGCGGTGCGGACGGCCGCGACGCGGTGCACAACATCGTGCGGCTGCTCACCGGGCTGATCCGGGCCAGGCGGGAGGAGCCGACCGACGACCTGCTGTCCGCCATGGTGACTGCCCGCGACGACGGTGACCGGCTCAGCGAAGACGAGCTGACCTCGCTGGCCTTCCTCGTGCTGTTCGCCGGGTACGAGAACACCGTCAACCTCCTGGCCAACGGCGCCCTTGCCCTGCTCAGCCGGCCAGAGCAGCTCGCCGCCCTGCACGCTGACCCGACGCTGGTCGGCTCCGCGGTCGAGGAGCTGCTCCGACACCAGACCCCGGCGCCACTGGCGATCCGGCGGTTCCCGGTCGAGGACCTCCGCATCGGCGGCGTCACCATTCCCGCGGGTGAGACGGTGTACCTGGCGGTCTCTTCGGCCAACCGCGATCCCGCACGCTTCACCGACCCCGACGAGCTGCGCCTCGACC
>Ga0272482_10000623_pt1 | contig 11026 bp, 8 predicted proteins | sample RVTome_8_FD_192427 | JGI IMG/M metagenome (GOLD analysis project Ga0272482, IMG submission 192427) | Soil microbial communities from uranium-contaminated site in the Upper Colorado River Basin, Wyoming, United States - RVT160D0 (version 2) ...
GTCCCTTGTGGGCTGCCTCGCAGCGCGCCTATCGTCTGCTCACTCCGTCCCGGCGAGAGAAACGAGTCCGTCGATGGTGTGGACGCGGAAGTGGGCAGCGCTCGCAGCGGCGACCCTGGTGGTCGCGCTCGGGGTCGGGGACGGGGTGGCGGCGGCAGAACGACCGCGAGCCGCGGCGCCGGTGGTCACCAGGGCCGCCATCGACCCGGCGCTGACGCAGGGCCGGGGCGCGACCGTCGGCTTCCTCGAGCAGGAGGCCGAGAACGCCGTCACCACCGGCACCGTCATCGGGCCCGACCGGACCGCGTACACGTTGCCGGCCGAGGCGTCCGGGCGCAGCGCGGTCCGGCTGACGAAGAACCAGTACGTCGAGTTCACGCTGCCGAACGACGCCAACGCCATCACCGTCCGGTACAGCATTCCCGACGCGCCGAACGGGGGCGGGATCACTGCGCCGCTGACGGTCGCCGTCAACGGGAAGAAGCGCGCCACCATGACGCTGACCTCCCAGTACGCCTGGCTCTACAACCAGTACCCCTTCAGCAACGACCCGAACGCCGACCTGCTCCACCCGGACTGGTGGATCACCGAGTGCGGGTGCGTCCCCGCGCAGACCGACCCGCCGCCGGTGATCCAGAAGCCCTTCCGGCCGACGCACTTCTACGACGAGCAGCGGCTGAAGCTGGACCGCACCTACCGCGCCGGTGACACGATCCGGCTCACGGCGAGCGACCGCGCCGCCTGGACCGTGATCGACCTGCTCGACTCCGAACTGGTCGGGCGGCCGCACGTCGAGAAGAGGGCGCTGGACGTGCGGTTGTTCGGCGCCGACCCGACCGGGCGCCGCGACGCCGCGCCCGCGATCGAGCACGCGATCACCTACGCACGGATCTTCAACCTGCCCGTCTACCTGCCGCCCGGCACGTTCCAGGTGAACCGGCACATCATCGTCGACGACGTCACGATCGTCGGCGCCGGCAGCTGGCACACGATCGTCAAGGGCCGCGAGGTCGCGCTCGACCCGCCCGCGCCGGACGGCTCCGTCCACACCGGCGTCGGCTTCTACGGCAAGGACGCGGCCGACGGCGGCAGTCACAACGTGCACCTGCGTGGGTTCACCATCGAGGGCGACGTCCGCGAGCGCATCGACACCGACCAGGTCAACGGGATCGGCGGCGCCATGAGCGACTCCACCATCCGTGGCCTGTACATCCACCACACCAAGGTGGGCCTGTGGTTCGACGGCCCGATGACGAACACGCTCGTCGCCGACAACGTGATCACCGACCAGATCGCGGACGCGCTGAACTTCCACATCGGCGTGACGAACTCGGTGGTGCGCAACAACTTCGTGCGCAACACCGGTGACGACGGGCTCGCCATGTGGGCCGAGCACCAGCAGAACGCCAACAACACGTTCGACCACAACACCGTCCAGACCCCGGTGCTGGCCAACGGGATCGCGCTCTACGGCGGCACCGACAACACCGTGTCGCACAACCTCGTCGCCGACCCGATCCGGGAGGGCAGCGGCATCCACGTCGGCTCGCGGTTCGGCGCGCAGCCGTTCACCGGGCACGTGTGGATCACCGGCAACACGACGGTCCGCGCCGGCACCTACGAGCTGAACTGGAACATCGGCCTCGGCGCGATCTGGCTGTACGCGCTGGAGCGGAACATCGACGCGGACGTCCAGGTGGCCGGCAACCACTTCCTGGACAACACCTACAACGCGATCATGCTGGTGAGCGACTGGCCGGTGAAGGACCTGTACGCGATCACGAACGTGCACTTCACGGACACCCGGGTGGACGGAACGGGCACGTCGGTGCTGAGCGCTCGGGTGAAGGGCGCGGCGACGTTCGAGAACACCGACGCCCGCAACGTCGGCGCGGTGGGCGTGAACAACTGCGGGTCGTTCAACTTCCCGCCGACGGGCTCGGAGTTCGGCCTCACGGATCTCGGCGGCAACGACGGCGGCTGGCTCGCACCGTGGATGCTCCCGAACACCATCACATGCGACGACCGGCCGCCGGTGGTGCCGCCGCCGGCGCCGTCCGAGTGGTGAGCGCCGGCCCGGGGGTTTGGTGAAGAAACCGGCAGGGTAGAAATCGCCCGTGTTCGCCACCTACCTGCTGCCGGTCACGACCGCGCTGACGATCTTCCCCCTGATCGCGCTCCTGGTCGTGCTGCCGGTGGCGGTGGTGTCCTACCGGCAGCGCGGCCGGGCGGGCGGCTGGACGACGGTCGTCTTCTACTGCTTCCTGTTCTACCTGCTCGCGGCGTTGATGCAGACGATCGTGCCGCTGCCGGCGAACCCGAGCGAGTACTGCGCTGAGCAGTCCTACGCGAGCACCCCGCAGCTGCGGCCGTTCTACTTCGTCGACGTGCTGGCGACGCGGGCCAGCGCGTCCGGGACGTGGCTCAACCCCGCGCTGTTCAGCACCGCGCTGAACGTGGTGCTGCTGGCGCCGCTCGCGTTCTTCCTGCGGTACCTGTCCGGCGTGCGGTTCCTCGCCGCGACCGTGCTCGGGTTCGGCGCGTCGCTGTTCATGGAGCTCACCCAGCTGACCGGGCTGTGGTTCATCTACCCGTGCGCGTACCGGCTGTTCAGCGTGGACGACCTGATCCTCAACACGGCGGGGGCGGCGCTCGGCTGGCTGGTCGCCGGGCCGCTGATCCGGCTGCTGCCCGACCTCGACGCGGCACGCGACCGCCGCCGCTACGCCACCAGGGTGACCACCAGCAGGCGGGTGTTCGCGCTGCTGACCGACATGATCGGCTACGGCGTCCTGCTCGTGCTCGTCCTGGGCCTGATGAAGCTGTTCGGCGCGAACGGCGGCCGGGGCCCCGTCGCCGCCGTGCTCGCCGCCGGGTGGTTTCTGGTGGTGCCGTGGCTGACCGGTTCCACCCCTGGCAAACGCGCGATGCTGCTCCGCGTGGAACGCACCGACGGCCGCCGCGCCGGACCGTTCGCGCTGCTGCTGCGCAACGGGGTGCTGCTGTCCCCGCTGTGGTTGCTGTGGCTCGGGCTCTCGGTCGACCACTGGGACGTCTTCGGTGCGCCACAACAACTCCTGATCCCGATCGGGATGCTGCTGTCGCTGTTCCTCGTCGGCATCTGGACGCCGCTCGCCGTGTTCTTCGGCGAGGAACCGGCCCCGCACGAACGCCTGTCCAGGACGACGAACGTGGCCATCGTGGACGACAGGGAGGCCGTCCCGTCGACGTGACGGCATGGCTGTTGGACTCCGACCCGGCGTTGCGCTGGCAGGTCGAACGGGCCTGGCGGGTGGGTCCTGAACTGGTGGGAAGGTCACCGCGTGCACACCGTGATCGTCGGGTGCTGGCCGAACAGGCTGATCGGCTGGCGGGTGCGGACCTGCCAGCCTGCCGGCGGCGGCCACGGGCCGAGGTAGGTCAGCCGGCCGCCGGGGCGCAGGACGCGCCGCCACTCCGCGACGAACTCGGTGAACGTGCCGAGTGCCGCGACCTGCCGGTCCCATGGCGGGTTGGTCACCACGTGGTCGATCGAACCGGTCGGGTAGGGCAGGTGGCGGGCGTCGGCGGTGAACCACGGGATCGCGGGGGCGTTCGTCCTGGCGGCGGTGACCCCGGCGATGTCGCTGCCGGCCAGCATCGCTGTGGGCGCCTCGGCGAGCAGGGTGCCGGCGCCGCAACAGGGATCGACCACGACGTCGCCGGGGCGGACGCCCGCGAGCCGCAGCATCGCGGCCGCCACCGGCGGGTGCAGGGTGCCGGGGACGGACGCGACCTTCCACGGCCGCCGGTGCAATGGCGGCCGGGTGCCACGGAGTCCGATGTGGACACCGTCGCCGGTCACGGTGACCCGCCATTCCACGGTGCCGGGCGGCGGCCTGCGACCGTCCCGGCGCGAGACGTAGGCGGCGCCGAACCGGCCGGCGAGCGCGGCGCCGACGGTGTCCTCGATGTCGTACCGGTTGTAGGTCCTGCGCCCGGCCGCCGACGCCGAGACGCTGAACCGGTCCCCCTGAGGCGTGCCGGTCAGCCTGCTGGTCGCCACCGCGCGACCCAGCACGGCGAGGTCCGCCTTCGTCGGTCCCGGGTCCGGTATGGACAGTACGAGTGGGAACAGGTCGTCGACCGTCGCGGGTGGGCGGTCGAGCAGGGACAGCGGTGCGTGGACGACGAGTTGGCGTGGGGACACGGCGAGGACCGTGCCGCCCCGTTCGCGCAGTTCGCGGGCGGCGACGTGCTCCAGCCCGTGAACGGTCCGCGCGAACAGGCGAGTACCCACCGCTGGGCGGCGGCGCATGACGAGACTCCCGAGGATGCGAGGTCGGGCACGGCGCAGCGCCGCTCCCCGTCGCCGGCCGCGGGGGCTCCTCGATCAGGCCAGCGGAAGCGCTAGCCGAGTCGGAAGAAGAACGTCACACAGCAGAGATTAGCGAGCCCCGCCACCGGTTTTCACGTCCACACCGGTTCGCCGGGCTCGGTGACCACGCCGTCGCGCCCGAAGTGCAGGTACCGGTCGAACTCGGCGGCGAACCAGCGGTCGTGGGTGATCGCGAGGACCGTTCCGGTGAAGGCACGCAGCCCGGCCTGCAGCGCGTCGGCGCTCGCCAGGTCGAGGTTGTCGGTCGGCTCGTCGAGCAGCAGCAGCGTCGCGCCGGTCAGCTCCAGCAGCAGGATCTGCAGCCGCGCCTGCTGCCCGCCGGAGAGCGTCTCGAACGTCTGCTGCCCCGCGCCCGCGATCTCGTACCGCGCGAGTGCGGCCATCGCGTCGTTGCGGACCATGGCGGCGTCGCCCATCACGATGTCCGCGACCAGCCTGCCGGCGAGGTCGGGCCGGGTGTGGGTCTGCGCGAACAGGCCGGGCACGACCCGCGCGCCGAGGCCGACCTGCCCGGTGTGCGGCACGTCGTCGCCGGCCAGCAGGTGCAGGAACCGGGACTTGCCCGACCCGTTGCCGCCGAGCACGGCGACCCGCTCGCCGAACCAGACCTCGAGGTCGAACGGCGCGGTCAGCCCGGTCAACCCGACGGCGGCGCAGGTCAGCGCCCGCTTGCCGGTGCGGCCGCCGGACAGACGCATCCGGATGTTCTGCTCCCTCGGCGGCCTTCTCGGCGGGCCGGCGTCCTCGAACCTGGCGAGCCGGGACCGCGCGGCCCGGTAGGACGAGGACACCGCGTCGTTGCGGGCCGCGTTCTGCCGCAACGTGTGCACCAGCACGCGCAGCCTGCGGTGCTCGTCCTCCCAGCGCCTGCGCCGCTCGTCCAGCTCGGCGATGTGCCGCGAGCGGGCGGCGGCGAAGGTGGCGAAGCCCTCGCCGTACACCCACACGTCCCGGTTCTCCACGGACAGCACGCGGTCGGTGGCGTCGGCGAGCAGCTGCCGGTCGTGCGAGACGAGCAGGACCGTCTTGGCGCTGGCGCGCAACCGGTCCGCGAGCCACTCCTTGCCCGGCACGTCGAGGTAGTTGTCCGGCTCGTCGAGCAGCAGCAGCTCGTCCGGCCCACGCAGCAACGCCTCCAGCACGAGCCGTTTCTGCTCGCCGCCGGACAGCGTCGCGAGGTCGCGGTCGCGCACGTGGTCGTAGGGCAGGCCGAGCGCGGCGGTCGTGCAGGTGTCCCACACGACCTCGATGTCGTAGCCGCCGGCGTCGACGTGCTCGGCGAGCGCGGTGGCGTAGGCCAGCTGGGACGGCTCGTCGGCGCCGAGCGCGGCCTCGGCCAGCGCGAGCGCCGCGGTGCTCGCCCGGATCCGGTGTGGCGCGACCGAGAGGAGCAGGTCGCGGACCCGGCCAGTACCGGTGAACTGCCGCATCACGCCGACGCCGCCGGTGGTGGCGATCTGCCCCGCCGACGGCGTCAGCTCGCCGGCGACCAGGCGCAGCAGGGTCGTCTTGCCGGCGCCGTTGGGCCCGACGAGGCCCGCGGTGACCCCGTCGCCGACGCGGAAGGAGACCGCCTCGAACAGGAGCCTGCCGTCGTCGAGGCGGTAGGCGAGGTCGGTGACGTCGACGTGTGCCACGAGCATCCTCTCGAACGTTGGTCGAGTCATCGACCAACGTACTAGTCTGTGCCTCATGGACGCGAAGGGTTTACGAGCGGGTGGCCGGGGCGGTCGGTCGAGCGGCGTGGCCGGCGAGGTGTGGCTGCGTGCCGAGAAGGAGCACCGCGACCCGCTGACCCGGGACCGCATCACGACGACCGCGGTCGCGCTGCTCGACGAGGTGGGCATCGCCCGGCTGACCATGCGCGGCCTCGCCGAGCGCCTCGACGTCGCACCGCCGACCCTGTACTGGCACGTGAAGACCAAGGACGACGTGCTGGACCTCGCGGTCGACGCGATCTTCTCCGAGGTGGTGCTCCCCCGCCGCACCGCGAGCTGGGCCGCCGACGTGCGGCGGCTCGCGCTGCGCTGGCGCACGGTGATGCTGCGCCACCCGTGGTCCCCTCCGCTGCTCGGCCGACCCATGATCGGCCCGAACGTGTTGGCGCGCACCGAGTTCCTGCAGTCCACACTGGTCCGCGCCGGCCTGTCCGGGCCGGACCTCGCCGCGGCCACCCACGCCATCGCCAACCTCACGATCGGCGCCGCGCTGACCGAGTCGGCATGGCAGTCGACGGCCCTGCCCCGCGACAGCGCCTACGAGCACATCCGCGACCAGGCGAGCGAGTACCCGACCCTCGCGGCGAACCACCACCTCGACTCCCCCGACATGGACGCCGTGTTCGCCCGTGGCCTCGACCACCTTCTCGCCGGGCTAATATATAAGCACGTGATATAAATGAGGCATGCATGCTGACGTCGGTGCGATGTCCGTCGCGTTCGAGGAGCTCCTGCGACTGTTCCGCAGGCTGAGCCCCGCGACCGGGCTCTCGCTCACCGCCGCCGCCACCCTGTCCAACCTGGAGCGTCGCGGTCCCGCGCGGCTCACCGACCTCGCCACGCAGCAGGGGGTGAGCCAGCCCGCGATGACGCAGCTGGTCACCCGACTGCAGGACGCGGGGCTGGTGGTGCGGGCGCCGGACCCGGACGACGGCCGGGTGGTGCTGGTGCACGTCACCGACGCGGGCCGCGCCGAGCTGGTCGACCGCCGCGAGGTGCGGACCAGCAGGCTCGGCGCGCTGCTCGACCAGCTCCCCGCCGACGAGCGGGCCGCGCTGTACGCGGCGCTGCCCGCCATCGAGTCGCTCACCAGGCTGGCCGCCGAACCTGAGAGGCAAGGAGCACAGCTATGACCGGCCGCACGGCCAGTCCCCGGCCGAACCCCATGCCAGCGGGGCGGATTCGGCCCTCGCGGCCACCGGTCACGAGGCAGCACACGTCTGACCGGTAGGTGGTCAGACACCCACCGAACCCGGGCCTGTTCCCGGCGGGTGGACGGGCCTAACCTCTCTGTCCGTGCGGTTCCTCTTCTCCTCGACGGGTGGGGCCGGGCATTTCGGGCCGTTGGCCCCTTTCGTCCGGTCCTGTCTGGACGGTGGGCACGATGTGCTCGTCACCGGCCCGCCGGGGCTCGCCGTGCCCGAGGACGTCGCGTTCCGGGAGTTCGATCCGCCAGCTCCCGACGACATGGCGGCGGCGTTCCGTGCCATGGACGGCATGTCCCACGACGAGGGCAACGCCTGGATCCTCGGTGAGGTCTTCGCCCGCCTCGACGCGACCGCCGCAGCACCGGGGCTCTGCACCACCATCACCGACTGGCATCCCGACCTCGTGGTCCGGGAGAGCGCCGAGTTCGGCTCGGCCGTGGCGGCGGAGCGGCTGGGGGTGCCGCACGTGCGGGTGGCCACCGGGCTCGCCGCCATGGAGGACCAGGTCATCCAGCACGCGGCGCCGAACGTGTCCACGCTGCGGGAGGCGCACGGGCTCCCGCCGGACCCGGACGGCTACGCACTGCGGTCGGCGCCGTACTGCACGCTCTTCCCCGCCGGGCTGGAGGACGGGACCGCGCCGGGCGCCCTGCGGTTCCGCGACCCCGCGTGGCCGCCGCTGGCCAGGCAGACCGGCCGGCCGCTCGTGTACGTCACCTTCGGCAGTGTCGCGGGCGCGCTCCCCCAGGTCGCCGGCGTGTACACGGCGGCGATCACCGCCGTGACCGGGCTCGACGCGGACGTCCTGCTGACCGTCGGCCGCGGCGCCGACCCGGACGCCCTGGGGTCCTTACCCCCTAACGTGCGCGTCGAGCAGTGGGTCGACCAGGCCGAGGTGCTGAGCCGGGCGACGGCCGTCGTGTGCCACGGCGGCGGCGGGTCGACGCTCGGGGCGCTGGCCGCGGGCGTGCCACTGGTGCTGGTGCCGCTGTTCGCCGAGGACCAGCACGTCAACGCCCGCCAGGTCACCGCCGTCGGCGCGGGCCGCACGGCGACGCCGGAGGCGGCCTCGATCAGGGCGACACTGGACAAGGTTCTCGCCGACGAGCGGTACCGCGCCAGGGCCGAGGCGGTCGCCACCGAGCTGGCCGGCCAGCCGAGCACCGACACGTTCCCATCACGAGCGCTCCAGGTGGGAACTGTTAACCGGTAAAAACCTGCCGTCCCGCGTGTGAAACACCAGCCGCCGCTGGAACGAGAAAGCCAGATACGGGGGCATGTACAACCGTGCCCGCACGTGGCACCCCACGGCGGACGCGCGAACGAAAGGGTTTCCATGCGACGACGCCGATTAGTCTCGGCCGCGGCCGCTCTGCTCGTGGTTCCTCTCCTTCAGGTCTTCCCCGCCGCGGCTGTCGCGGCGCCGACCGCGGCCCCACCTGCCGACGACACCCGCGAGCTGGTCCGCAAGGACTTCACGCTCAACGGCAAGCCGGTCGCGGTGCCGAACCACTACCAGCCCAGCGCCAAGCGCGGCGTTGCGGCAGCGGGGGTGACGCCGCCGGTCGGCACCGTCCGGCCGTGGCTGGCACTGGACGACCAGCTCGGGCAGCTGTACCTGAAGGAGTACACGCTCCGCGGTGTCGGCGACAAGATCGAGGTCTGGGTCGCGAACGACACGTCCTTCCCGGCCGGTGACTGCCGCAACCAGATCACGGGCAGCACCGACGTGACGGACCAGCAGGTGAACGACCTCGTCACCGAGTTCGACACCAACATGTTCCCGAAGGAGACGGCGGCGTTCTCGACTCCGCCGGACCGGGACGGAGCGAACGCGGACCCGGCGCTCGAGGGGTTCGACTTCACCGGTGACGGCGACAACACGGTCGCACTGATCGACAACGTCCGGGACGACAACTACTACACGTTCCCGGCGGCGCCGACCTACATCGCGGGCTTCTTCTCGGCCCAGTTCAACGAGCTGGTCGACCGCAACGTGATGACCGTCGACGCGTTCGACTGGGCGCACCGCACCGGCGCCAACCCGCCGGACGAGCCCACCTCGGACCTGTGCACCAGCCGCCCCGGCCGGCCGCACCTGTACGAGGGCACGTTCGCGCACGAGTGGCAGCACCTGCTGCACTACTACACCGACCCGTTCGAGGGCAACTGGGTCAACGAGGGCCTGTCGGACTGGGCGCAGACGCTGGTCGGCTACGTGGACCCGCGCCTGACCGTGTTCGAGCGCGGCGGCGACAGCCACATCTACTGCTACCAGGGGTTCGGCATCGTCCAGACGCCGTTCAACACCAACCCCCGGGACTGCGGTGGTGCGGAGAACTCGCTGAACCTGTGGGGTGAGGGCAACCCGAACGCAGTCCTCGCCGACTACGGCAACGCGTACTCGGTGATGCAGTACCTGTCCGACCGGTACGGCCCGGAGATCATGACGCTCCTGCACCAGGACGGCGAGCACCAGGGGCTGGCCAGCCTCGACGCCGCGCTGGAGGCGGAGGGCGACTCCGACATGTACAAGGTGCTGCACGACTACCAGTCGATGACGCTCCTGGACAAGATCGTGGGCGACTCGCGGCGCGGCATCGTGATCGGCGCGCAGAAGAGCAGGGTCACGACCCCGAGCCTGCGCTCGACGGTCAACCTGGCCAACCCGCAGTCCTACGACGACCCGGGCGCCGCGCCCAACGGCGCGGACTTCGTTCCGCTCCAGAAGGCGGACGGCACCGTACTGAAGGGCAAGGACCTCCGGTCCCTGAACTTCCAGGGCGCTGCCACACTGCCGTCGCTCCCGCTGGAGTGGACGGTCGTGACGGACGACCCCGACAGCCCCGGCGACGGGGCCCTGTGGTCGGGCAACGGCAACAACATCAACGCGACCGCGGTCACCCCGGTCTCGGTGCCCACCACGGATCCGACACTGCGGTTCGAGGCGAAGTACGGCGCCGAGTTCGGCTACGACTACGGCTACGTGGTGGTCTCGACCGACGGTGGCAAGACCTACACGCCGATCGCCGGTGACAAGACGGTTCCCGGTCCCCAGGGCCAGAGCCTGAACGGCACCACCGACGGCTTCGAGCCGCACTCGTTCGACCTGTCCGCGTACGCGGGCCAGGACGTGCTGCTCGGCTTCCAGTACATCAGCGACGGCGGCGTCAACGAGGGCGGTCTGCTCGTCGACGACATCACCGTCGGCGGTGCGGTCGTGTCCGACGGTTCGTCGCTGGCGGCGTTCAGCTCGCCGACCGAGATCAGCCCGGTTCCGGTCAACAACTGGAACCTGAAGCTGATCGCGTACGACGAGAAGAACCAGATCGCGCTCCAGGTCGAGTTCAACGGCAAGAACTCGGTCAAGCTGAACTGGCTGCAGCTGCTCTTCCTGACGGTCTTCCCGAAGGTGGTGGCGGTCGTCGCCTACGACGAGCCGACCGAGCTGGTCCAGCAGTACGCCCCGTACACCCTCACGGTGAACGGCGTCGTGCAGCCGGGCGGCGCGTGAAGCTAGTGCGTTGAGCTAGTGCACTGAAGGAGAAACGGCTTCCGGCACCTGGTGCCGGGAGCCGTTTCCCTTTGCTGGCCGAGCAACCCCCGGCAGGCACCAACCACGCGGATGAAAGACTGACAGCCATGCGGTCACATCGGTTCGAGCGCAACGGCACGGCGCTCACCGCACGAGTGCGGGACGGCGCGGGTACCCCGATAGTCCT
>Ga0272482_10000624_pt1 | contig 11017 bp, 12 predicted proteins | sample RVTome_8_FD_192427 | JGI IMG/M metagenome (GOLD analysis project Ga0272482, IMG submission 192427) | Soil microbial communities from uranium-contaminated site in the Upper Colorado River Basin, Wyoming, United States - RVT160D0 (version 2) ...
TCGCTGGCCCGCCTGCGGCGGCTGCCGATCAACGAGATCAAGGTCGACCGGTCGTTCGTGTCGCGCATGGCCGAGGACGACACCGACCGGGCCATCACCCGCTCGGTGCTGGCCCTGGGCCGCGGCCTGGGCCTCACCACGGTGGCCGAGGGCGTCGAGGACCAGGACGGCTGGGACATCCTCCGAGCCTTCGGCTGCGACCAGGCCCAGGGCTTCCTGGTCAGCCGCCCCCTGGCGGCGTCGCGGTTCCGCGAGTGGATGTCCCGCCAACCCGCCTCCGCCCGCCCCAGCTTCACCTCCCAACCCGGCGCCCTGAAGGCCCGCTCGGTCGGCCAGGGCTAACCCTCGAGACGGCGCAAGCCCCGCGATCTCTCGAAGCTGCCCTCGAAAGAGGATCGGGTTTCATCCTCTTTCGAGGGCAGCTTCGTCGTGGGTCACCACGAACCTGCCCCCGAAAGAAGGAGCAAGCTCCCTCTTTCGAGGGCAGCTTCGGTGTTGGTTCGGGGCAGGTTCGATGTGGCTAGACGAGCGGCCAGGGGTAGGCGCGGCCGGAGCCGTCGATGGGGAAGCGGCTGCCGTCGCGGGCCACGGCCTGGGCGCGGCGCAGCAGGGCTTGCTGCTCCTCCGGGTCGATCAGCTCGCACAGGGCCGGCGGCAGGCCCTTCTCCACCAGCGCCGCGGCGTCGGAGCGCAGGGCGTCGGGGATCGGTTCGCCGCCGAACTCCCAGATGACGGTGCGGAGCTTGGGTTCGACGTGGAAGGAGAGGGCGTTGTCGACCGCCCAGATGCGTTCGCCGTCGGCAGCCAGCAGGCAGTGGCCGCTCTTGCGGTCGGTCTGGTTGGTGAGCAGGTCGAAGCAGCAGATCGTGCGCAGCCGGTCGTGGTGGGCGTCGTCCTCGTAGAGGCTGAAGTAGTGCTCCTCCACCTGGAACGGCACGAACCGCTGGAGCGAGCCGACGCCGTGGGGCAGGTCGTCGCGCAGCACGGTCTCGGGCACGAGGCCCCAGCCCAGGGCCTCGGACAGCTCGTAGGCCGCCACCTCGCGGCGGTCGAGGCCGGCGGGGAAGTCCCACAGCGGCCGCTCGCCGCGGCGGGGCTTGTAGACGGCCTGGCTCACCCGGTCCTCGTGGCACACGGTGGTGAGCAGGGTCGCGTTCGAGCCCCACGGCATGCGGCCCAAGACCTCCACCGCGCCGAGGCGCAGGGCGGTCAGTTCATCCGCGGGCACACGTGTCCCTCGTCCCCGGCCGGCTGCCCGCAGAACCGGCAGTCCGGGCGGCCCCGCTTCACCAGCGCCAGCGCGTAGTCGGCGAACGCCGCGGCCTGGGCGCAGCTGAACGAGAACCGGGCGGTGGCCGGCTTGTCCTCGTCGGTGAGCTCCTCCAGCACCACGACGATGCGGTTCTCCGGCTCGTCGTAGGCGACACCGATGGCGCCGATCGTCCACCGGAAGGGGAGCGCGGCCAGATCCCCGTGGCCCTCGGTGGCCTCGACCTCGGGCTGCAGGTCGTCGAGCAGGGCCCGCAGGTACTCGCCCAGCGCCGCCACCTGCTGCTTCTCGCACTTGAGGAAGGCCAGCTCGCCACCCGAGCCACCGACCAGGAAGAACACCCGTTGGCCCGGGGAGCCCTCCGCACCCGGCCAGAACACCTCGGCTTCGGGGAACTCGAAGGAATCGTCGCTCATGGGGGCTCTCGGTCGTGTCGTGGTGGTTCGGGGTCGGTCGCGGCGGGGGGCTACGAGGGGATCAGCGAGCGGGCGTCGTCGGTGACGTTGACGGTGAGGACCGTGGGGCCCTCGTCGCCCAGGGCGATCGCCGTCATGGAGCACGGTGACACGACCACCCGCTGGAACAGGTCGAGGTGCGTGCCCATGGCGTGGGCCACCGCCACCCGGATCGGATCCGCGTGCGACACCGCCACCACCACCTCACCGGGGTGGGTGGTGCGCAGGCGGTCGAGCGTGGTCACGATGCGGGCCTGCATCTCGGCGAACGACTCGCCGCCGGGGAAGCGGAACCCGCTCGGGTAGCGCTGGATGGTCTTCCACTCGGCCTTCTTGCGGGCGGCGGCCAGGTCGATGCCGGTCCACTCGCCGAAGTCCATCTCCAGCAGCCCGTCGTCGACCTGCACCTCGAGGCCGAGCGCCTCGGCGATTGGGGCCGCGGTCTCGCGGGTGCGCTCCAGCGGTGATGCGTACACGGCCGCCACCTTGCGCTTGTCGGTCTGCAGGCCGGCGACGCGCTCGGCGACCGTCTTGGCCTGCTGTTCGCCCACGTCGGAGAGGTGCAGGCCGGGCCTGCGCCCCGGCAGTTCCTTGCCGGTGGTCGCCGTCTGGCCGTGGCGCACGAGGACGACCAGCGTCGGCGGGGTGGCGCGTCGCTTACCCCTGTTCCCGGACAGTGCCATCGGTGCGCCAACCTATCGTCAGCGCCTGTGGACTCACTCGCCCGGCTGACCGAAGAGGTGGTCGACTGCCGCGCCTGCCCCCGCCTGGTCGCCTGGCGGGAGCAGGTGGGTCGCGAGAAGCGGGCGGCGTTCCGCGACGAGGACTACTGGGCCCGGCCCGTGCCCGGCTTCGGCGACCCCGCGGCCCGGGTGGCGCTGGTCGGGCTGGCCCCCGCCGCCCACGGCGCCAACCGCACCGGCCGCATGTTCACCGGCGACCGCTCGGGCGACTTCCTGTACGCCGCGCTGTGGCGCACCGGGTTCGCCAACCAGCCGGTGGCGGTGGCGCGGGGCGACGGCCTGCGGCTGCTCGGCGCCTACATCACCGCCCCCGTGCGCTGCGCCCCGCCGGCCAACAAGCCGACCCCGGCCGAGCGCGACAACTGCCGGCCCTTCCTGGAGCGCGAGCTGGCCCTGCTCACCGAGCGGCGGGTGTACGTGCCGCTGGGTCAGTTCGGCCACCACGTGCTGTGCGACGTGCTCGGGGTGCGGCCCCGGCCCCGCTTCGGGCACGGCGCCGTCCACGAGTTACCCGACGGCCGGCACATCGTCGCCAGCTTCCACGTGAGCCAGCAGAACACCTTCACCGGCAAGCTCACCCCCGCCATGCTCGACGAGGTGCTGCTCACCGTCCGGGAGCTGGCCGGCCTCCCGACCGCCCCGCCCCCGGCGCCCGACACGACCGTCTGACGGGGCGTCACCCGGGTGCCCGGCGGGTGCCCGTGGGGGTCCCCGGGGCGGCCGGCGGCCGGTTCGGCGAGTCCGGCCCTTGTAGTACGGTCGCCCCTCTGGCGCGACCCCACGCGGCTAGCTTCGCGCGGGTTCTTGGGAGCGGGAATGGCCTACTACCTCGGGATCGACCTCGGCACGACATACACCGCGGCAGCGATCGAGCGCGACGGCTTGGTCGAGGCCCTGACGCTGGGCAACCGCTCCGCGTCCGTGCCGTCGGTCGTGTTCCTCCGTGACGACGGGGAGATCCTCGTCGGCGAGGCCGCCACCCGGCGGGCCATGTCGGAGCCGGGCCGCGTCGGCCGCGAGTTCAAGCGCCGGGTGGGCGACCCCACCCCGATCATCCTGGGCGGCACCCCGTACGCCGCCGAGATGCTGATGGCCCGGGTGCTGCGCTGGTCGCTCGACCGGGTGCAGGAGCAGCAGGGTGGGCCGCCCCAGGCGCTGGCCCTCACCCACCCCGCCAACTGGGGCCCCTACAAGCTCGACCTGCTGGCCCAAGCGGTGCGCCAGGTCGACGTCGACGTGGCCATGGTGCTCCCCGAGCCCGTGGCTGCCGCCACCTTCTACGCCTCGCAGCGCCGGCTGGAGCCGGGCGCCGTCGTGGCCGTCTACGACCTGGGCGGCGGCACGTTCGACGCCGCCATGGTGCGCCGCAGCGGCGCCGGCGACGGGTTCGAGCTGATCGGCACCCCCGAGGGCATCGAGCGCCTGGGCGGCATCGATTTCGACGAGGCCGTGTTCGCCCACGTGCGGGTGGCGCTGGGCGACGCCCTGGAGCGCCTCGACCCCGAGGAGCCGTCGTCGGTGTCGGCCATGGCCCGGCTGCGCCAGGAGTGCATCGACGCCAAGGAGGCGCTCTCCAGCGACACCGACGTGTCGATCCCGGTGCTGCTGCCCTCGCTGCAGACCGAGGTGCGGCTCACCCGGTCCGAGTTCGAGGACATGATCCGGCCCGCCATCAACGAGACGATCGTGGCGCTGCGCCGCTCGATCCGCTCGTCGGGGGTGTCCAACGACGAGATCAGCGCCGTGCTGCTGGTGGGCGGCTCGTCGCGGATCCCGCTGGTCGCCCAGATGGTGGCGGCCGAGCTGGGCCGGCCCATCGCCATCGACGCCCACCCCAAGGACGCCATCTCGTTCGGGGCCGCCATCGCCGTGGCCCAGCAGCGGGGCAAGGCCACGCCCGAGTCGGTCACCACCGTGCTGCCCGACCAGCGGCCGCCCCCGCCCACCATGGCCACGGGGACCGCCCGCCCGGCGCCGCCGACGCCCGGGGTCGTCCGCCCCGCGCCGCCCGCCACCGATCCCCGCCCCGCCCCGCCGACGGGCACCCGGCCCTCGCCGCCCCACCAGCAGCAGCCGGTGCGCCCGGCCGCGCACCTGGGCCAGCAGCCCGGGGGCTACCCGGCGGGCCAGGCGGGTGTCGCCGGCCGCCCGGGTCAGCCGGGCGGCCCCGGTCAGCCCGGTGTCGCCGGGCAGCCGGGGTACACGGGGCAACCGGGCCAACCCGGTCAACCGGGTCAGGCGGGTGTCGCCGGACGACCCGGTCAGCCGGCCTACGGCCAGGCCGGCACCACGGCCCGACCCGGTCCCGTCACCCCCACCGGCAGCGGCGCCAACAGCCGGGCCGCGGGCGCCGCGGTGCCCGGGAACGCCGCCCGTCCCGCTCAGCCGGGCCAACCCGGTCAGCCGGGCCAGCCGGCCGCCGCGGGCTACGGCGGCTCGCCCGCCACCCCCGGCGGCTACGGCGCCCAGTACGGGGCGCCGGGCTACCGGCCCCCGCAGTCGGCCCTGGGCTCGGCCGGCCACGCGCAGCAGACCTACAACTCGGGCGGCTACCAGGCCGCGCCCCGGTCCGGTTCGGGCGGCTACCAGGCCCAGCCCCGCCAGGGCACCAGCGACAGTGACCGCACCACCCTGCTCATCGCCATCGGCGTGGCGGCGGTGGCGCTGTTCATCATCCTGGCGGCGCTGATCTCCCGGAGCGGCGACGAGGGCGCCGGGAGTTACGACGACGGGGTGCGGAACGACTTCCTGAGCACGTGCCAGGAGAAGCCGGGCTTCGATGTCCCGCTGTGCCAGTGCACGATCGATACAGTCGCGCGCCTCGTGCCCTTCGACGACTTCAAGGACTACTCCGACGAGCTCGAGGGGCTCGACGAGAACGAGACCATCCCGCAGCCGGAGTGGATGACGAGCGCGATCGAGACCTGCCAGACGGAGGGCGCAGCCACCTCGTCATGAAACCGTGGCGCCTGGTCGCTGGGACCGTGGCCCTGTTGTCGTGCGCGTGCGGCGGCGACGACGGGGCCGATGGCTACAGCGCCGACCTCCGGTCGCAGTTCGTCCTCGACTGCGTGGCCCAGGGCACGCCCCAGGACCAGTGCCGCTGCTTCTACGACGCGCTCGAGGCCCAACTCGACTTCGAGCGCTACGAGGAGCTCGACGAGGCGATCCGAGTCGGCGACCGGGAGATCCCCACCGACGTCGCCGACCTCGCCGCCGCCTGCGCCGCCGACCCGGGCGCCCCGCCCGCCTGACGCCCGCCGCCCGCGCCGGCCGGCCCCGGTCGGGCTGGTACAACGGCGCCGACCACGAGGGCGGGGGGACGGCGGATGGACGGCAGGCGGGCGACGACGTGGGTGGTGGCGACCTTGGCCGTCCTGGCCGTGCTGGCCATCACGATCTGGCGCTTCTCCGACCCCGACCGCGGGCCGGTGCCCCCGCCGCCGCCCGTCGACATGGCCCGGGTGGTGCTGGACGTCGGCGCGGCCACGCGCCTGCTGGCCCAGGAGGGCAACGCCTCGATCCAGGAGATCGGCGGGGCGCCGGAGGTCCTGGCCGAGCCGGGCCCGTCCCTGTCGGAGGCCCGGCGGGCCACGGACGCGGCGGTGGCGGCGGCCGCGTCGGCGCTACAGGTCGAGGTGCCCGTCGAGCTCCTGGACGAGCTCCGGGCCGAGGTCGACCGGAGCATCGGGCAGCAGGACGGGGGCAGACCGGACCTCGTGGCCGCCGCGCAGTCGGTGGTCGTCGGGTACGGGGACGTCGCGGAACGGCTGCTCGACGAGGCCGAGCGGACCGTCGGTGGGGTCGAGCCGGCCCGGGTCCGCCGGGGCCTGGAGCTGATGGTGGCCGCCGATCGGCTGCACGTGGGGTCCGAGAGCCTGGTCTCGCAGCTCCTGCTGGCCTCGCTCTCCGGCGGGGCGGTGGCGGGGAGCGAGCCCCTGACGCAGCTGACCGCGACCTGGGAGGAGCTCGACCGGCTCGTGCAGGAGGTGCGGGCGGAGGAGGCCGCGCCCTACGCCGAGGTGGTGGCGGCCGAGCTGCCGACCGAGCTCCACACCGGGCTCGGCGAGCTCGTGACGGGCGCCGCCGCCGGCACGGCCCCGGACCCGCAGGCGCTGCTGGCCCTGTTACCGAGGCCCGGGGCGCCGTCGTACCCCAGCCTCGGCCTCGCCCTCACGGAGGCCCTGACCGAGGCCATCGGGCACGAGACCGGCTGACGCCCACCCTCGCTGGTCAGGTGCCACACCTGCGCCGGGCAGCGACGAGGGGGCGGGCGATGGCGAGGCGGGCGAGGGCGACGTGGGCGGTGGTGGCCGCCGGGGTGCTGGCGTCGGCCTGCTCCGGTGGCGGCGGCCGCGGGTCGGCGGAGCGGCGGGAGGTGGGGGAGACCCGCGATGCGTTCGTCGGGTCGATCGAGCTGAGCGAGCTCCTGGCGGCGGTGCAGGACGAGCGCCTCGCCACCGGCTCGGCCACCCCCGCCGAGCAGCCGTCGGCGTGGTGACGGGCATCCTGGCCGGCGAGATCACCGACGTCGGCACGACGATCGACGTCGGCGACGAGCCGGCCCGGGACTTCGGCGACCTGTGGATGTCGCTGTTGGACGCCTCCGTCGAGGACTTCCAGGAGCTCGCCGGCTGACTGGTCGGACCCGGCTGATCCCGCCCGGCCGCCGACCGGTCAGACCGGTCAGGCCGGGGCCTTGGCCTTCTCCTTGGAGGGGCCGCGGGGGTCGTCGACCGCGAAGGCGGGCCAGCGCTCCCGGGACTTGGCGGCCAGCTTGTGGAGCAGGGCGATCGCCCCCGGGTCCTCGTCGCCGGGACGGGTGATGATCGAGCCGTCGGCGATCATCCGGCCGATGATCTCGCGGCCCAGGTCGGTCCGGACGATGGTGAGCGTCCAGTCGTTGTCCTTGCCGATGCCCCCGGTGGAGATGTCGGCGTGCTCGGCCGCGAAGTCGGGGCAGTGGGTGCAGCCCTCGCGGGTCCAGGCGTGGCACTCCTTGAGCGGGATCTCGTGGTAGGTGCCGTCGCGCATCCAGATCTGGAACACGCCCTTGATGTTCATCTTCACGATCTCGGCCCGGTCGAGGCCGTACTTGGTGAGGAACAGCTCGTCGAAGATCGAGTCGTCGAACGTCTTCGAGCACAGCAGGCCGATGTTGAACAGGAACGGCTTGCCGATCTTGCCGGCCTTGCGGCTCCACAGCATCGGCGGCACCGACGACTGGCACGACATGCCCACCAGCGCCAGCCGCTTCAGGCCCCGCTCCTGGGCCTCGTCGATGGCGAGCGTGTTGGCCGAGTAGGTGTAGCGGCTGCCGGCGCCGTTGAGGATGTCGTCCTTCGACACGGCCACGCCGGGCTTGGCCTTCCAGCTCTTGCCGTCGCCCTCCAGGTAGGACACCAGGGCGCCGTCGATGTAGTCGTTCTCGCGGGCCCAGATCAGCAGCGCCGAGACGAGGCCGCCGTCCTGGCCCATCGAGTGGACCATGTCGTCGCTGGCTCGCACGAGCAGGATGTCCTGGTAGATGCCGGACACCTCGTCGGGCTCGCGGACCTCGCCGAAGAGGTGCTCGTCGGCCTGGGGCTCCCAGCCCCGGAACCGGGGGCAGGCCCGGGTGCAGGACGTGCAGCCCTTCTCGCCGTGGAGGCAGTTGTCGGGGCCGAGCTCGTCCTCGAGGTGGAACGGCTTGTAGGCGCCGGGCTCGTGGGTGTAGCCGATGACGTCGTGGGGGCACGCGATCACGCACCCGGCACAGCCCGTGCACAGCCCGCTCTGCACGACCTCGGAGTACAGCTCCTTCCACTGCGCCGTCCAGCGGGCGGGCTTGGCGGTGGGAGCTGCCGTCTCGGTCACAGCCATGTGGGGCAACCTATCTTCCGTGCAGGCGAGCGGCCGATTCCGGGGGTGTGTCGAACCTCACCCCTGGATAGACGGTGAGCCGACCACCACTGGGGGTGCCCGAGGTTCGCGCACAGTGCCGGGTACTGTCGGTCCCCGCATGACTCGCGATCGGGACCTCCCCCCGTACCGAGCCGCGCCCGCCCGCCCTGGCCAGCCGTCCGACGGCGATCGTCGCGAGGTCCGGGACCCCCGGCACGTGCGCATCGAGAGCCCGACGCCGCCGCGGCACCGGGCCGCCGCCGCGTCGTCCGGATCGCGCCGGTCGGCCGCGGCGCCCCCCGAGCCGGCCCACCTGTCCCGACGGGAGCGCCGGACCGAGCGGGGTGGTCGCAGCTGGGCCCAGCGCTCGCTGGTCGGGCTCGGGGCGGTGGTCGTGGTGCTGGCCCTGGGGGCCGGGGCGGTCGCCGTGTGGCTGGTGCGGTCGCTGGGTGAGATCGACCGCTACGACGACCTGAGCACCGACGCCGCCCCCGCCGGCGAACCCCGCAACTACCTGGTGGTGGGCAGCGACAGCCGGGCCGAGGCCACCGACGGCTCACAGGCCGACGTCCAGGGCCAGCGCAGTGACACGATCATGGTCGTCCGCCTCGACCCCGGCAGCAACCACGCCGACATGCTGTCGATCCCCCGGGACCTGGTGGTCCCCATCGCCGGCACCGGCGACGAGGGCCGCATCAACTCGGCCTACTCGCAGGGCCGCCAGGTGCTGGTCGACACGCTGCGCGACAACTTCGGCATCGAGATCAACCACTACGTCGAGGTCGACTTCAACGGGTTCAAGGAGCTGGTCGAGGCCATCGACGGCGTGTCCCTGTGGCTGGACGACGCCGTGAAGGACAAGGCGTCGGGCCTGTACGTGACCGAGCGGGGCTGCGTGACCCTCGACGGCGAGCAGGCGCTGGCCTTCGCCCGGTCCCGCCAGATGCAGTACATGACCCCCGACGGCTGGAGCCGGCCCGACCCCTACGCCGACCTGGGCCGCATCCAGCGCCAGCAGGTGTTCATCCGCCGGGCGCTCACCAAGGCGCTGCACGAGGCCCGGTCGAACCCGCTCACGTTCCGCGACCTGGTGTCGATCGGGGTGTCCAACGTGGGCATCGACGGCGACACCGACCCGATCGAGCTGGCCCGCCAGTTCAAGGACTTCGACACCGACGACCTCACCACCTACTCGGTGCCGGTGCTCGACAGCGGCGACCACGCCACGGTCGTGCTCGACGAGGATGCGGCCGAGCCGATCTTCGCCGTGTTCCGGGGTGAGGACCCCGAGGACGCCGGGTCGGGGTCGGGTTCTGGGTCCGGCGGGGACGGCGACGACTCCGGGGTGCCGCCCTCGGCGATCACCGTGCTGCCGCTCAACGGTACGTCGGAGGGCGGGATGGCGGCCGAGCTGGCCGCCGGGTTCGAGGGCCTCGGCTTCGGGGTGGGCACCCCCGACAACATCGGCGCCCACGACCACACCACCGTGTACCACCGGCCCGACGACGAGGCCATCGCCCGCCAGGTCGCCGCCTACGTCGACGGCGGCGCCGAGGTGGTCGAAGCCGACGACGAGCTGGGCCCCGACCTGGCTCCCGGCGAGGTCGCCGTGGTGCTGGGGGCCGACTGGTCGGGCCTGCTCGACGAGCCCACGTCGTCGTCGACCACCACGGCGGCGCCGTCCACCCGCCAGGTCGACCCCGACGAGGGCGCAGGCACCACGATGACCACCGCTGCCGGCCAGGGCGACGACGTGCTCGGCCGCACCGAGTTCACCGTCGGCGACCCGCCCCCCGGCGTCGACTGCGACTGACGACTACGGCCCGCCGCCCGCAGGGTAGGCACCTCCCGACACCTGGCTCACCAGGCCATACAGGGAGGGACGAGCCAATGAGAGTCAAGACAGTGGAGGTCCAGGACCGGGCCGACACCACCGCGACACGGTCGATCGGCGACGTGTTCGGCGACCTCAGCGCCGAGCTGCACCGCATGGTGCACACCGAGCTGCAGGCCGCCAAGGACGAGCTGCGGGCCGACGCCCCCGTCACCGGGCGCGCCACGCTGCTGCTCGGCGGCGCGGCGCTCGCCGCGGCCGCGGCCGTGCTGTTCGTGTCGCTGGCGGTGGCGATCGCCCTCGCCGAGGTCGTCCCGCTGGGCGTGGCGTTCCTCGTCGTGGGTCTCGCCTTCGCGGCCGGCGCCTGGTTCCTGCACCAGCGGCGCCAGACCGAGCTGGCCCCGACGTCGCCCGAGCCCCAGCCCCGGCTGGAACCGGTCGACGGCAACGACTACTGACCCGGCGACCCCGTCGGAAATCCCGTTCTGATGCCGGCCGGAACCCGTTCCGGCCGGCATCGGCGGTCCCGGTAGCTTGGGCAGGTGTCTGGACTCGAGAGCCTGCTGACCGAGCGCCTGCGGGCCGCGTTCGCCGCTGTCGCCGGCGAGCCGGTCGACCCGATCGTGCGCCGCTCGCCGCGAGCCGACTTCCAGGCCAACGGGGCGCTGGGCCTGGCCAAGCGGCTGGGGCGCCCGCCCCGCGAGGTCGCCGCCGAGGTGGTGGCCGAGGCCGAGAAGGGCGGGTTGCGCGAGCTGGTCGCCGACGTCGAGGTGGCCGGCCCCGGGTTCCTCAACCTCACGCTGGCCGACGGGGCGCTGGGCGACCTGGCGTC
>Ga0272482_10000625_pt1 | contig 11012 bp, 10 predicted proteins | sample RVTome_8_FD_192427 | JGI IMG/M metagenome (GOLD analysis project Ga0272482, IMG submission 192427) | Soil microbial communities from uranium-contaminated site in the Upper Colorado River Basin, Wyoming, United States - RVT160D0 (version 2) ...
CCGGGAGCGGGTGTCCAGCCGCGGCCGGCCCAGCAGGCCCGCCGAGTAGTTGAGCCAGATGCCGGCGAACTGTGGATCCAGTCCGGCGAGGAGGTCGAAGGTCCGCTCGAACGTTTCGGGGCTGAACAGCTCGGCGGTCCGGTACTGCTCGGAGCCCCGCAACGCCGCCACCTCGGCCTCTCGGCTGTCTGTCACCGCTGCCTCCCGTCACCCATCGCGATCCGTCGTCACGATTATATATTATACAGAGATCTTGACCAGGAAGAGGCACTCTCAGGCGGCGGCTATGCCCGGCAACTCCTCGTCGACCGGCAACGACTCCTCGATGAGCTCGACGGTGCGGGCCAGGTGCCGGCGCAGGGCCTCCGCCGTGCCGTCGGCGTCCCGCGCCACCGCCGCCGCGTAGATCGCCGCGTGCTCGCCGATCGGGTCGCGCACCCCGGTGCGGGCGGCCAGCAGGCGGTATCGCTCCGAGTGCGAGTTGAGCATGACGAGAAAGCTCCTGAGCCAGGCGGAGTCGCTGGCCGCCATCAGCCCGTCGTGGAAGTCGCGGTGCGCCCGCGACCACGACGCCACCGCGTGCGCGCCCTCCTTGCCGGCCTCGGCCACCGCCGCCTCGAACTCGCCGAACAGGTGCCGGAGCCGGTCCTCCCAGGCTTGGTCACCGCGGCGCACCGACTCGGCCACCGCGAGCGATTCGAGCACGCCACGCACGTGGTACGTATCCCGCAGGTGGGCGCGGGAGATCCTGGCCACGGTGGCGCCGAGCCGGGGGTCGAGGTCCACCAGGTTTTCCGCCGCCAGGCGCTGCAGGGCCTCGCGCAGCGGCGTGGGGCTGACCGCGTACCGCTCGGTGAGCTCGGCGGCGGTGAGGCGGGCCCCCGCGGGAAGCACACCGTCGACGATGTCGGCGCGCAGCGCCTCTTCGATCTTCGACGTGAGCGTCGCACGGCGGACGCGCCGGATGCTCGGCACGCTGACTCCTCTGATCACGGAACGAGGTTGTGCAGAAATAGAATTGCGTGAACCAACATACGGCACTGCGAGGTCAAGCGCGATGCGTCGGGCATCTTCCCTTGTTACGAACTTGTGCCCCGGAGGTGTACAGCCGCAGACTCTATAGATATAGTCTCGACGAGAGGAAGCACCGACAACGCCGTGCCACCGCTGGACCCGCCCTCCGCGACCGGTCCGACGGGTGCCGTCCCCGCGAGGCGACGGAGGCCGGCCGACGTGGCGGACCGGAGAAGGCTCCCGGCCCGTCCCCCAACCCCTGTGACGGCCCGACCCCACGCGACGCGGTCCCCAAACCTGTTCCTCTGCGACGCTACCTAGGGAGGAATTGTACCGATATGAGAATGAGACGTTCCCTCGCGGCCTCCGCCGTGATCGTGGTCGGGCTGGCCCTCGCCGCCTGCACCAAGGACGAGACCGGCGGCCCCGCCAACACCGACGCGTCGAACCCGTACCGCCAGGCGACCTGGACCACCGGCGGCCCGATCGACTACTCCAAGTTCGACATGAGCGGCGAAGAGGTCATCTGGGCCGACTTCGGCGGCACGGTGCACGAGGACTTCAAGAAGGCCTACCTGGACGACTTCGCGAAGCTCACCAAGGCCACCGTCTCGGACGGCTCGCCGTTCGACTATGCGCAGGTCAAGGCGCAGGTAGAGTCCAAGAACATCCAGTACGACATCATCACCGGCGCACCCACCTCGATCGACCAGGGGTGCGGCACGCTCTACGAGGAGGTGCCGGACGCGAAGTTCAACTGGGCCGGCATCGACGACAAGTTCAAGAGCAGCAAGTGCTCGGTGCCGCACGGCACGACCGCGCTGATGCTCCAGTACAACACCAACAAGTACAAGGACAACCCGCCTAAGACCTGCGCCGACTTCTTCGACCTCGCGAAGTACCCCGGCACCCGCGGCATGTGGACCTCGGTGCTGGGCTACCCGCTGGAGATCGCCCTGCTCGCCGACGGCGTCGCGCCCGCCAGCATGTACCCGATCGACTACGACCGGGCCTTCCGCAAGCTGGACAGCATCCGGAGCAACCTGCGCCTCTTCCCCGACCTCACCCGGGGCCAGCAGGGGCAGGCCAACCAGGAGTACGACATGATCATCCAGACAAGCGTCCGCGGCTACCGGGGCGCGAAGGACAAGCTGCCGTACGCCCCCGTGTGGGGCTGCGCGGTCGGGCAGGTGACCGCCTTGGGGATCCTGAAGGGCACGCCGCGACTCGACGCCGCCCTGGCGCTCGTGGGCTACGCCTCCTCGCCCGACGGGCAGCGCAAGGGCGCGAGCGTCCGTGCCTCGTCGCCGGTGTCGAAGGACACCGACCTGCCCGACATCGACCCGCTGATGAAGAACTACATCGGCGCCTTCCACGAGAGCGAGATGCCGATCCCGGTGGTCGACGCGAAGTGGTGGAGCCAGAACTTCGACAACGCGGAACAGCGGTTCCAGCAATGGCAAGTGGGTTGAGGGACGTCGCGGCGCCCCCGACCACAGCGGCATCCGGCGCGCCGCCCGCGGGGCGCCGGATGCCGCGGATCGACCGGCTCGGCTGGAAGCTGCTGGTCCTTCCGGCGGTGGTCTGGATCGGCGTCTTCTTCCTCTTTCCGGTCGCGTCGATCCTGCTGCGCAGCTTCACCGAGTTCCGGCCGCCGGAGAGCGGTGGGCTCGACAACTACAAGTGGTTCTTCGAGTCGTCGGCCAACATGACCGTGCTGCGCCGCACGCTGTTCGTCTCCGGCTACGTCACGCTGCTGTGCCTGGTGCTCGGCTACCCGTACGCGTACCTGATGACGCTCACCCGTGGCTGGGTGCGGCTGCTGCTGCTCGCCGCGGTCGTCATCCCGCTGACCACGAGCCCGCTGGTGCGCACGTACGCGTGGCTGGGCCTGCTGGCCGACAACGGGCCGGTGGTGGGCGGCCTGGACCGGCTCGGCCTGGGCCGGCCCGAGCTTCTGGGCAACTCGATCAGCGTGACGATCGGCATGATGCACATCGCGTTCCCGCTGATGGTGCTTCCGCTGTACGCGGCGCTGCTGCGGGTGGACCGGCGGCTGCTCGACGCCGCCGCGTCGCTGGGCGCGCCGCCCCGGTCCGCGTTCTTCCGGGTGTACCTGCCGCTGTCCGCACCGGGCATCCTCGCCGGCTCGGTGCTGGTGTCGGTGCTCTCGCTCGGCTTCTACCTGACCCCGGCGCTGCTCGGGTCGCCGCAGCAGACGCTCATGGCCCCGCTGATCGTGACCCAGGTACGGCAGGTGCTCGCCTGGGGCCATGGCGGCGCGATGGCGTTCGTGCTGTTCGTACTCACGTTGATGTTGCTGGGCCTCGGTGCCCTGGGCTCGCGTGGCCTGCTGCGGCGGGCTTCCGCCGGGCGAGCGGAGGAGGAGTGACCGTGGCGATCAGGCGACTGTGGCTCTACCTGCTCGTCGGCCTCATCGCGGCCTGGCTGCTGCTGCCGGCGACCGTGGTCTTCCCGATGAGCCTCAACGAGACGAGCCAGCTGTCGATCTGGCCCAAGGAGCGCTCGCTCCACCTCTACCGGGAGTTCTTCGACGATCCGGAGTGGTTCAACGCGCTGATCCGCTCGCTGCGCACGGCGGCGATCGTGAGCGTGCTCGCCACGGCCCTCGGCACGGCGGCCGCCCTCGGCATCGTGCGTGGGTTCCGGCGGGGCGCCGGCCTGATCAACGCGGTGATCCTCGCCCCGATCATCGTGCCGGTCGTGGTCGCCGCCGTCGCCTCGTACCTGGTGTACCTGCGCTGGGGGCTGGTCGGCACGCCGTTGGCGCTGATCGTGGCGCACACCTCGCTCGCGATCCCGTACGTCGTCGTCACCGTGATGGCGAGCCTGCGCGGCGTCAACCCCCGGCTGGAACTGGCCGCGCGGAGCCTCGGTTCGAGCCCGGCCGGCGCGGTCTGGCACGTCACGTTCCCGCTGATCCGCGGTGGGATGGTGGTCGGCGCGTTCCTGGCCTTCATGCAGTCCTTCGACGAGGTCGTGATCTCGGTCTTCCTGGCCAGCCGGGGCAGCCGAACGCTGCCGGTCCAGATGTACTCGTCGCTCATCGAGGACATCGACGCCACCGTCGCCGTGGCCTCCTCGGTGATCCTCATCCTTTCGATCGTCCTCGTCCTGCTCGTCGGGGTGACCCGGCTCGCCAGCGCCAGGAGTGATGCGCGATGACAAGTCCCGTCGACACTCATCCGGTCCGTGCCGGCGGCCAGGCCGCCCGCGGCGCGACGCTGGAGCTCAAGGGGCTGACCAAGTCGTTCGGTCCGGTGCGGGCACTGGATGGGATCGACCTGACCACCGCCGCCGGCGAGTTCGTCACGCTACTCGGTGCGAGCGGGTCGGGAAAGACCACGACGTTGAACCTGGTGGCCGGCTTCCTGCGCCCCGACGCCGGGACGGTCGTGCTGGACGGGCAGCCGATCGCCGGCCTGCCGACCCACCGCCGCAACATCGGCCTGGTCTTCCAGGACTACCTGCTCTTCCCGCACATGACCGCGTTCGACAACGTGGCCTTCCCGCTGCGCCGCCGCAAGGTCGGCTCGGCCGAGATCCGCCGCCGGGTCGAGGAGACGCTCGACCTCGTGGGTCTGCACGGCCTGGGCCGGCGCTATCCGCGCGAGCTCTCCGGCGGGCAGCAGCAGCGGGTGGCTCTCGCGCGGGCGATCGTCTTCCGGCCGCCGCTGCTGCTGATGGACGAGCCGCTGGGCGCCCTGGACCGCAACCTGCGCGAGGTGCTCCAGCTGGAGATCCGCCGCATCCACCGGGAGCTCGGCACCACGTTCATCTACGTGACGCACGACCAGGAGGAGGCGCTGGTCCTCTCCGACCGGATCGCGGTGTTCAACAGCGGCCGGATCGAGCAGCTGGACTCCCCGGCGACCATCTACGACCGGCCGGCCACGACGTTCGTGGCCCGCTTCGTCGGCGACTCCAACATCTTTCGCGGCCGGCTCACCGGCTCCGACCAATCCAGGCTCCAATGTGGACGGTGGTCGCTGCTCGCGCCCCCGGCGCCCGGTGTGACCGACCCGTGCGCGATCGTCGTCCGCCCGGAGAAGACGCGGCTCGGCCCCATCTCGGACCCGGCGGGCAACCAGGTGAGCGGGACGGTCGTCGAGCGGGTCTACCTGGGCTCCGCGCTCAAGGTCGTGGTCGACGTGCCCGACCTGGGTCGAGTGCTGGTGCACACCCCGCCGCGCGACCTCGACCAGGTCGAGGCCGGAGCCGCAGTGGACGTCACATGGCGGGCCGCGGACTCGGTGCTCGTGCCGGACAGCGGGACCCAGGCAGCCGAAACGGAACGAGAGGCAGAGCATGGCTGAGGACAGCTACATCGTCACCGGTGCCGCCGGAGGTATGGGCTCGGAGGCGGTGCGCCAGCTCGCCCGCCGCGGCGTCAACGTCCTCTGTGTCGACCGGGACGAGGAGTCGCTCAAGGCGCTGGCCGACAGGCTGCCGCCGCACGAGGGCGACATCGTGTGCCACGTCGCCGACGTGACCGAGCGGGAGCAGGTCGAGGCGTACGTGCGGGCCGCCGTCGACCGGTGGGGCGGCCTGGCCGGGGCGTTTCACATCGCCGGCCACGAGGGCGTCATGCGGCGGTTCGTCGACGCCGACATCGACGAGTTCGACCGGATGATCGCGATCAACGCGCGCAGCGTCTGGTACGGCATGAAGTACGTGGTGCCGCACCTGCTGGCCCGGGGCGGCGGCAGCATCGTCAACACCGGCTCGTACGTCGCCTCCCACGGCACCCAGCACACCTCGCCGTACGGCGCGGCCAAGCACGCGGTCGTGGGCATGACCCGGGGCGTCGCCGTCGAGCTCGCCGCACTGGACGTACGCGTGAACGTCCTGGCTCCGGGCGCCATGGACACCCGCATGATCAGGACACTCTGGACCCAGACCTCACCGGACGACCCGGAGCGGGGGCACGCGCTCACGGTCGGGCGCATCCCGCGCGGCAAGCTCGCCGACCCGGCGAACGTGGCGAAGGTCGGCGTCTTCCTGCTCCTCGACGCCCCGCCGGAGATGACCGGCCAGATCGTGTCGGTCGACGGCGCCCGCTCGGCGTAGCGGGCCGGCCATGCTCTCCCAGAGCGTCTGGTTCGGCGGGCCGCGCGCGGCCGAGGTCCGCACCGAGACCGTGACCGGCCCGGGCGACGGCGAGGTCCTCGTGGCGGCCGTCGCGTCGCTGATCAGCGCCGGCACCGAGCTGCTGGTGTACCGCGGCGAGTGCACCTCCGCCGAGGAGTACGGCCTGGACCGCCCCGGCCGGGCCGGGCGGTTCCCGTTCCCGGTGCGCTTCGGCTACCAGGTCGTGGGTCGCGTGGTGGAGGCCGGCCGGGACGCCGCCTACGCCCCCGGGGATCTGGTCTTCGCCCGCCATCCGCACCAGAGCCTGTTCCGGCTCCCGGCCCGCGCCTCGACCGGCGAGGGGACGCGCTGGGCGTACCCCGTGCCGCCCGGGCTCGCCGCCGAGCAGGCCACGTTCGCCAACCTCTACGGCGTCGCCCTCAACGCGCTGCTGGACGTGCCGATCCGCTTCGGCGACCGGGTGGTGGTCTCCGGACTCGGCGTGGTCGGGCTCTTCCTGGCCGAGCTGTGCCGTCGGGTCGCCGGCACGCTGGTGCTGGTCGAGCCGCGGGGGTGGCGCCGGGTGCTGGCCGCGCGGATCGGCGCCGACGCGGTGGTGGCCCCGGAGGATGCCGCCGCGGCGATCGAGGAGCACACCGCCGGCCTCGGCGCCGACGTCTACTTCGAGGCCAGCGGCGCCCCGCCGGCGTTGCAGGCCGCGATCGCCGGCACCGGCCAGGACGGCACGGTCGTGGTCGTCTCCAACTACGGCGGCCGCCAGGTCGCCCTCCAGCTCGCGCCGGAGTTCCACTACCGGCGGCTGCGCCTGGTCAGCACGCTCGGGGGCTTCGTCAACCCGGCGCTCACCTACCGGTGGGACCGGACCCGCCGCGCCGCGGTGGCCATGGAGCGGATGGCGCGCTCCGGCGTCGGGCGGCTGGTGACCCACCGCTTCCCGCTGCCTGAGGCGCCCGCCGCGTACCGGCTGCTGGACACCGGCGCCGACGGCGTGCTGGGCGTCCTGCTCACGTACGACGCAACCGCATAGGAAAGGAGCCGACCATGCCAGAGCCGCGCTACGCCGTATCCGCGCTGTCCGTGCCGCGCAACTCGTTCGCCGAGGACGTCGACCAGATCAGCGCGACCGGTGGGACCGGGATAGGCCTGTGGGAGGGGAAGCTGCCGCCCGGCCAGGACGAGGCGTCGGTCGCGGCGCTCGCCGGTGCCGGCCTCACCGCCACCCTCTGCCTGCCTCAGGTCTGGTCGATCATGCCGAACGTCCGCTTCAACGACCCGCCGGACCCGGCCGACCGCGTGGAGCTCATCTGCCGGTCGGTGGAACGGCTCGCCGCGTTCTCGCCGGTCGCGGTGATGGTGACGCCCGGTGCCGCTGGCGAGCGGCCGGACGACGAGGCGTACGGCATCATCGTCTCCGGGCTGCGGCGGATCACCGAGCGCGCGGAGAAGGTCGGCGTGCGGGTGGCGCTGGAGCCGATCCGGGCCAGCTCGGACGGTTTCATCGAGTCGTTCGGCCGGGCGCTGCGGGTGCTCGACGACGTCGGGCTGGACGGGCTCGGCGTGGCCCTCGACATCTGGCACACCTGGGACGATCCGGAGCTGCTGTCGCTGATCGCGGCGCGCGCGGACGCGATCCTGGGCGTACAGCTCAACGACTGGCGGGATCCGACGCGCGTCCGCTCCGACCGGGTGCTCCCGGGCGACGGCGTGGCCGGCGTACCCGGCATCCTGGCCGCGCTGATCCGGGCCGGGTACACCGGCTGGTACGAGCTGGAGGTCATGTCCGACGAGTCGCTCGACGACTCGCTGTGGGGCATCCCGCACCGGGAGCTGCTCCAGCGGGCCGCCGACCGGTTCCAGTCGGTCTGGCGCGACGCCGTGGCGCTGGCCCGATGAGCGCGCCCAGCGACCCGGAGATCCTCGAGGCCCGCGACATCAGCCTCGTCGGGTACCACGACCTCGACGGCCGCCCCGGGCTGAAGCTGGCCATGTACGAGACCGGTGGCCGGCGGCTGATGTACGTGGGTTCGGTGTTCCACTCCGGCTGGTCGGTGGTGGACGTGACCGAGCCCGCCGACCCGAAGCTGCTCAACTTCGTGCCGGGGCCGCGCAACACCTGGACGCTCCAGGTGCAGGTGGCCGGCGATCTGCTGATCGCGGGGCTGGAGCACCCGGCGCCGTCATGGATGCCGCCGATCGACGACACCCCGCCCGAGGACGGCGTCCTGATCTTCAACCTCGCCGCCGACCCGGTGCACCCGCGGCTGGTCGGCACGCACCGCACCGGTGGCCGGGGCACGCACCGCAACTTCTACGCCGGAGGCGACGTCGCGATCCTCGCCGCCGGGCTGGAGGGGTACCAGCACCGGATCCCGGTCTTCCTCGACGTCTCCGATCCGGCGCGGCCGAAGGAGATCTCCCGGTGGTGGTGGCCCGGACAGCACCTGGCCGGCGGCGAGGAGCCGGAGCACCAGGTCTACTTCCACGGGCCGGCGTACGTCCACGGCGACCGGGCCTACCTGAGCTACGGCCGGGTCGGCATGGTGGTGCTCGACATCAGCGACGTCGCCCATCCGGAGCTGGTGGCCCGGGTCAACTTCGGCGACCTCGGCAGCCGCCGGCCGGGCTGCCACAGCGCGGTGCCGATCCCGGGGCGCGGGCTGATCGTGGTCAACAGCGAGCCGCACCAGGACCACGTGGGCGACATCGACCCGTTGAACTACACGGTCGTGGTCAAGGAGGACGGCGACGAGTACGCGGTCATCAGCGCCTTCCCGATGCCGGCGCCGAGCCGCCCGTTCCCGTACCGCAACTACTACGACAAGGGCGGCCGGTTCGGCCCGCACAACCAGCACCACCACCAGGGCCAGCCGCTGCTCGCGCCGAACGACGACCTGGTCTACCTGACCTACTTCAACGCCGGGCTGCGCGTGTTCAGCATCGCCGACCCGTTCATGCCGGTGGAGGTGGGCCACTTCGTGCCGGACGATCCGCCGGTGCGCCGCGGGCCGGTGCCGGACGTACTGGTGACGCAGTTCGAGGACGTGCTCGTCGACGACCGCGGCTACGCGTACTGCACGGACAAGAACCGGGGCCTGTTCGTGCTCCGCTACGAGCCCGAGGACGCGTCGTGAGCGCGTACATCGTCACCGGTGCGGCCGGCGGGATGGGCTCGCACGCGGCCCGGATCCTCGCCGCCCGCGGCGACAGCGTGCTCTGCGTCGACCGCGACGCGGAGGGCCTGGACCGGCTCCGCGCCGAGCTGGGGGACGCCGACGTGGCGGTCTGCGCCGCCGACGTCTCCCGCGAGGAGGAGGTCAGGCGGTACGTGGACGCGGCCGCCGAGCGGTGGGGCGGTGTGGACGGCGCGTTTCACGTCGCCGGCCACGAGGGAGCGATGCGGGAGTTCCTCGAGGTGGAGGCCGAGGAGTTCGACCGCATGATCGCGGTCAACGCGCGGAGCGTCTGGTACGGCATGCGGTACGTGCTGCCGCTCCTGCTCGCCCGGGGCGGCGGCCGGATCGTGAACACCGGCTCGTACGTGGCGTTCCACGGCACCATGCGCACGGCCGCGTACGGCGCCGCGAAGCACGCGGTGGTCGGGATGAGCCGGGGCGTGGCGGTCGAGTTCGCCGCCCGCGGGGTGTCGGTCAACGTGCTCGCGCCCGGCGCCATGGACACCCGGATGGCGCAGACCGTGTGGCAGCGCAACGCGCCGGGCGATCCCGAGCGGGGCCGGGCGATGACGCTCGCCCGCGTACCCAGTGGCCGGATCTCCGACCCGCGCGACGTCGCGGCGGTCGGCGTGTGGCTGCTCACCGAGGCACCGCGTGACCTCACCGGACAGGTGGTCCCGGTCGACGGCGGCACCTCCAGCTGAAAGGAGTGTCCGTGCACGCTCGGGGAGTGTGGTTCGCCAGCCCGCGCGAGGTCGAGGTCCGCGACGAGGAGGTACGGCCGCCAGGAGAGCACGAGGTCCTCATCGAGACCGCGGTCTCGCTCATCAGCGCCGGCACCGAGATGCTGCTCTACCGCGGTGAGATCCCGACCGCCGAGGAGCTGGCGCTGGACCGGCCGGGGCGGGCCGGCACGTTCCCGTTCCCGGTGAAGTACGGCTACCAGGTGGTCGGCCGGGTGGCCGCGACCGGCCCGGCGGCGGTGTACGAGGTGGGCACACCGGTCTTCGCCGTGCACCCGCACCAGGACCGCTTCGTGCTCGATGCCCGGCCCGGCGTGAACAACGGGTCCAGCCTCGTCTACCCCGTGCCGGCCGACCTGCCGCTGGAGCGGGCCGCGTTCACCAACCTGTACGGCGTGGCGCTCAACGCGATGCTCGACGCGCCGGCCCGGATCGGCGACTGCGTGGTCGTCTCCGGGCTGGGGCTGGTCGGGCTCTTCCTCGCCCAGCTGGCGCGGGTCACCGCAGGCCGGCTGATCCTCGTCGACCCGGTCGAGGCCCGGCGGGACGCGGCCGCCGCGACGGGTGCCGACGCCGTCGTGCCGCCCGAGGCGGCGGCCGAGGCGATCGCGGACCTCAGCGGCGGGCGCGGCGCGGACCTGTACTTCGAGGCCAGCGGTGCCCCGCCGGCGCTGCAGGCCGCGATCAACGGCACCGGCCAGGACGGCACGGTCGTGGTGGTCTCCTACTACGGCACCCGGCGGGTCGAGCTGATGCTCGCGCCGGAGTTCCACTACCGCCGCATCCGAGTGCTGAGCACCCAGGCCGGCCGCATCAGCCCGGAGCTGACGCCGCGGTGGTCCATGCCCCGCCGGGTCGCGGTCGCGATGGACCGGCTGCGCGGGCTGGACCTCGACCTGATCTCGCACCGGTTCGACCTGGCCGACGCCGCGCGGGCGTACGAGACGGTGGACCGGCCGGACGGGGACGT
>Ga0272482_10000626_pt1 | contig 10961 bp, 7 predicted proteins | sample RVTome_8_FD_192427 | JGI IMG/M metagenome (GOLD analysis project Ga0272482, IMG submission 192427) | Soil microbial communities from uranium-contaminated site in the Upper Colorado River Basin, Wyoming, United States - RVT160D0 (version 2) ...
CGGCGTTGAGCGCGAGATGGCCCATCAGCGTCCAGTCGCCGGCGGTGAAATGGACTCCGCCATGGCTCGAGCTGTCGGGTTGCCAGGCGCTACCCGAGGCCTCGCGTTGCGCCGGATAAGGCCCCAAGGCGCCGGTCATTCGATGATCCGCAGGCTCGCCTTGCATTGGCCGATGGGCGCTGTGATCGATCGGGGGCGGCGGCGCATGCCCGTCATGGCCCTCCTGGTGCTGGGCGAGAGCTGGAGAGGCGAGCAAAGCGGAGGCGAGCAACGCGGACGATTTCATCGCGCGCTTCGCTCCAGCAGCTCGATCAGCTCGCTCGCCTTGCGGCGCTGGTCGTCGGCGCCGCCGCCGGTGATCGCGGCCTCGATGCAATGGCCGAGATGGTCCTTCAGCATCTCGGTCTCGACCCGGGCCAGAGCGGCGCGGACCGCCTGGATCTGGGTCAGCACGTCGATGCAGTAGCGATCCTCCTCGACCATCCGCGCGACGCCCCGGACCTGCCCTTCGATCCGGCTCAGCCGGTTGAGCAAGCTGCTCTTGTTGTCGCGTTTCATGCCCTTGCCCTATGCCCGACGGGGGTATTATGTCAACATACCCACAGGGGGTATATGGGCAAAGTCGCCTGTGCGGCAGGCGGCCACGGCCATCTGGATCGAGGAGGTCGTGTCGATCGGCGCCAGAAATCGCGATGAACGTCGTCGACTCCGGTGAGCGCCGTATCGCCTAGAAAGCGTTGCGGTGGACAAGCACCCGGAATGTCGCCCCGATGATTCGAATGTCGCGCCAGATCGTCCAGCCCGCCAGATATTCGAGGTCCGCCTGGAGCCGGTTGCGCAGATCGTCGGCCTTCTCCGTGGCGCCGCGATAGCCGCGCACCTGGGCGAGGCCGGTAAGACCGGGCTTTACCGCGTGACGATGCCAGTAGCCCAGATCGATGTCCCAGAAATACTGATTCTCGGCCTGCGAGCCGAGCGCGTGCGGTCGCGGCCCAACCACGCTCATCGCCCCGGACAGCACGTTGAACAGCTGCGGCAGCTCGTCGAGGCTGGTCCGGCGGATGAAACGCCCGACCCGGGTGATGCGATCGTCGTCACGGCCGGTCGAACGGCGCCCGGCGCGATCGAGTCGGTCGACGTACATGCTTCGGAACTTGTAGAGCTTGAACTGCCGGTTCCCCAGGCCCACCCGCTGCTGGGAGAACAGGATCGGTCCGCGTGAATCCAGTCGAATCGCAAGCGCCACGACAACCATGAGCGGCAGCGCGAACGGCAGCAAGGCGATCGCCAGCGTCAGATCAAGACCGCGCTTGACCACGCGGTCGGCCACGCCCAGCGGTCCGGCCGCGACGACCAGGGTGCTGCAGCCGTCGAACTTCGAAAGTCCGAGCGCGCCAAGTTCGTCGAGATCGGTGGCGAACACTTCCGCGTTCACGTCCGCGCCCTTGAGCGCCATCGCCCAGAGGGAACGCCGCTCCGCCGGACACGCGACGATCACCCTGTCCGCATTGACCAGGAAGCGGCCGAGGCGGTCCAGCATGGCCGGATCGTCGAGGCTCGGCGCCAGTCCGTGGCGTTCGACGTTGAGCAGCACCGCGCCCTGGCGCGACGGAGCTCGCACGGCGTCCTCCAGCACCACCTCGCACAAGGTAGAGGCGCCGAAGAGGCGACCGACGACGTTGGCGAGGGCGATCCTGGCGAGCGGGATGAACGTGAGCGCGAACGCGGCGCCGATGCCGAACACGGCGCGCGAAAAATCGGTGCTGACCTTGAGGAAGAAGACGACAAGGCCGACCGCGCTCAGCGCGATCAGGAAGGCGAGGCCGGCGCTTCCGCCGCTGCGCGCGCGGGCCACCGCGGCAATTCTGTAGGTCCGATTATTGGCCGCGATGGTCAGATAGATGGGCAGGATGACCCAGACCATGTTGAGGCCCTGCTCGTGCAGCGGGTCGCCAAACCGGATCAAACTGGCGCAGGCGAAGGCGGCCAGGATGGCGATGATGTCGAACAGGACGGCGGCAACTCGGACGTAGCGCCGCATCCGCCGCCGTCTGCTGAGCTGCCTCAGCGCTTTCGGAGGGTCAAGGCCGCGCACGTTTTGCCCCGCCGCCGCGCGCGGCGCGGAGGGAGGGGCGCCGGGCGCGGCTCGCGTAGCCAAACTCACTTCAGTATCCACCAATTTACCTCTTGAAGAGCGACACGCTCGAACGGACCACGGCCCATACAGGCTAAGCTCCTTGCTCGCCAGCCGAATTTGGAATCCGCTGGCGCTCGGGCGCTCGTCGACCAATGGCCCGGCCCGCGTCTGAGGCCGGGTCGACCTCAGAAATAGGAACGCAGGCCGAGGACCAGGCTGGTGGCGTCGACATCGTCGCCGGCCTCGCGGGCGATGCGGGCGGTGCGGCCGAGCAGCCGGTCGTAGCGGACGCCGACATAAGGCGCGAACGGCTCGGCGATTCGGTAGCGCAGCCTGAGGCCGAGCTCGAGCTCGGTCGGGCCGCGGCCGACGCCGAGCGCCGGCGCGTCCGCGGCGATCGCCTCGGCGGCGGCGTAGGGCTGGACGACGACCCGGGTCACCGGCTCCCAATCGTAATAAGCGAAGGCGCGGAAGCTCAGCTCGTTCCTGGTCGAAACGAAGGCGAAGGCGCCGAGGTAGAGCGGCTCGCTGACATTGCCCTGGACGCCGACCACCGCATAGGAGCGGCGCGGGCGGACGAAGTCGCGCCTGACGCCGATCTGCAGCGCGAGCCCCTGTTCGAGGATCGGATGGCTGTACAGCGCCTGGCCCTCGACATATTGAAGGCCGCCGCCGAACACCCCGTCGCCGGCCGAGGCGAGCCAGAGCCGGTGCCGTTCGCTTCCGAATTCGGCCGAAACGTCCCAGCTGTAGGCGTCGCCGCCCGAGGCGGGCTGATATTCGAAGCGGTCGCCGTAGAACTCGCTGACCGGGCCTGCTTCGCTGGCGACCGCGACCTCGTCGTAGCGCAGCCGCTCGGGCGCGCCGAGCACGTCCTCATAGGGCAGGCGCTGCGCGCCCGCCGGAGCGGCGGCGAGCAGCAGCAGACCGGGGAAAAGCGCGCGCATGGCTGCGCGCTATCGGCGAACGTCCCTCCGCGCCAGCGGCGGTTTCGCGCCGCCCCGCCGTGGGACATCAGGGTCCCGAATCCCTGACGCGGCGGGTCGCCGCCCGGCGCGGCCGGGAGGGCAGGCCCAGCGCCTCGGCGACGTCCTCGTCCCAGCCATAGGCGTCCGGCGCGATCACCACCCGGCCGCCGTCGACGAACGCGGTCTGGTAGAGCAGGCGGACCGGGATCGGGCGCGGAAGCGGCACAAAGGCTTCGCTCGGCGCGCCATCCGCGCGGGTCGCCAGCGCCTCGCGCCACTGGTCGAGCACGCCGGCATCCCGAGCGATCATCGTCGCGAAGCCGAGCGCGTCGTCGACCCGCACGCAGCCGTGGCTGGCGTGGCGGTCCGCCTCGGCGAACAGCGCCTTGGCCGGGGTGTCGTGGAGGTAGATCTCCTGGTCGTTGCGGAGGTCGAACTTGACCTGCCCAAGCGCGTTGCGCGGCCCCGATCGCTGGACGATCCAGCCGTCGCGCCACTCCATGTTCTCGCGCCGCAAATAGGCCTCCCCCTTGGGCTCGATCTCCTCCTCCTGGATCGAGCGCGGCACGGTCCAGGTCGGGTTGGCGACCAGCCGGTACAGCGGCGAGGCGAGGCCCGGCGTCTCGCTGCCCGGCTCGCCGACCACCACGCGGCGGCTGTCCACGGCCTGGCCGCCGCGCCAATAGGTCAAAGTCGCGGCGGCGGTGTTGACGTCGATCCGGGTCTCCGCCGGGGCGCGTTCCAGCCAGCGGCGGCGCTCCAGATTGACGGCGAGGGTGCGAGCGCGTTCCGCCATCTGGGGCGTTTGCTGCATCGCCGCCTGGACGTAGGCGTCGGACAAGGCGCGATACTCGGCGTCCTGCGGCGCGAGGCCGGCCAGCCAGCCGGCGAGATCGCCCCCGGCGAGCGCCCGGTCGAGGCCGGCCTCGAGGTTCGGATCGGGGCGCGGCACGGAATAATGCGCGTGCAGCCGCGCCGGATCGGCGCGGCCGCGGGCGAGCGCCCCGGCATAGGCCAGGGCGGCGCGGCGAAGCGTCTCGGGCGTGCGCGCGCCGGTGCCGGGGGCCAGGAAGTCGTCCTTGTCGAGCCCGTGCCGCCCGGCGTCGCCGAGCGCCCGGACCAGCGCGGCCTCGTGCGCCTCGGTCCAGGCGCCGCGCTGGGCCTCGGCGGCGGCGGGCGGCTGCGGCTGGCTGGTGCAGGCACAAAGCCCGATCAGGGCGGCGGCGATCCAGATTTTCGGGCTCACAAACTCTCCACGCGACGCGAACATGTCCGGCCGTAACGTTCGCGCGCGCCGAGCGATCCCGGGAAAGGCCAAGCGAGGCGCTTAATGCTTGTTTAGCCATTTCAAGCGCATAAGGGCGCGGGGGCGTACAGGAGGATATGTGAGCAAAGCCCAACTGGCCATTCTCCCGGTGCTCGAGGGCCGTTCCGCCGAGCGCCGCATCGTCAACCTCGCCGCGCGGCTGCGCGAGCCGGGGGCGACGATCGTCGATGCCGACGTCAAGGATCTGTCGACCGACGGCTTCATGGCGGTCACCGAGCTCGCGCTCGAGGTGGGCGCCAATGTCTGGCTGAAACTGCCCGGCCTCGAGCCGCAGAACAGCCGCGTGGTCTGGGCCGAGGCCGGCAAGACCGGCTTCCAGTTCGCCACTCCGCTCCATCCCGCCACGCTTGAGCTGATCGTCGGCAACGACAGGAAGCCGCTGCCCAAGGGCCATTTCGGCCCGCAGGACGGCTTCGGCCGGCGCTAGCCGACCGTCATCCCGGCGAAAGCTGGGATCTCCCTTCTCCTTCAGGCCGCATCACCGAGGACAAAGAGATTCCAGCTTTCGCCGGAACGACGTGCGCCGAAGGGGATGGTGCCGCTTGAGGGACTCGAACCCACGACCCCATCATTACGAATGATGTGCTCTACCAGCTGAGCTAAAGCGGCGCTCCCGGGGAGGGCGCGCTCTATCAGCGGCCGTCCGTGAAGACAAGCGGAGCGTGGCCGGCAGGGGACGTGCGGATCGTCGCTAACCAGGCTTAACCATATCTCAACCACGATCGGTGCAGGTTGCCCGCATTGGGGGCCGTGCCGAAGGACGCTGAGCAGATGGATGTGAACCGGGGCTTTGAGGACGAGGCGGCCTATCCGGCGGCAGCGGACGAGGAGCCGGCCATGGAGCGGCCGCCCGAGATCGGGGTCGACGAGCGGCGCATGCACGTGCGCGCCTACAATTACTGGGTCTCGCTGCTCGCCGGCCGGCCCTATCCGTCGATCCAGGACGTCGATCCGCACAATATCGAGGATTTCGGCCCGCACAGCGTGCTGCTCGATTTCTCGCGCGACCACGAGGATCCGAATATCGCCTTCCTCGGCCGGGCGCTGCGCGTCGAATGCGCGTTCGACACCGCGATCGCCCGCATCAGCGAAGTGCCCGGCCGCTCGCTGCTGTCGCGGCTCACCGACCATTATCTGCAGATCATCGCCAACCGCGCGCCGATCGGATTCGAGGCCGAGTTCGTCAACCAGCGCGGCCACAACACGCTGTACCGCGGTATATTGATGCCGTTGTCGTCGGACGGGAACGAGATCGACTTCATCTACGGCGTCATCAACTGGAAGGAGATGGCGGACAACGAGACCGCCGCGGAGCTGGCGAGCCAGGTCGGCCGCGCCATCGCCGCCGCGCCGGCGCCCGCCGCGCCGCATGCCGCGGACTGCCCGGTCTGGGCGGACGGCCCCAATGCCGATTATGTCGAGACGGCGATCGCCGGCGAGCCGGCGGACGCCGACGCCGACGCTGGCGCCGGCGCCGACGATGCGACGATGAGCCTGTGGCCCGAGGACGGCCTCGCCGACCGGCTGGTCGCGGCGCGCGAGAGCGCCGAACAGGCCTGCGCGTCGGACCAGCGCAGCCGCGCCAGCCTCTACCGCGCCTTGGGCCTCGCCTACGATTTCGCACTCGCCGCCGAGGACGCCGCCGACGACTATGCCGAATTGCTCGACGATGCCGGGCTGAAGCCGCAGGCGCGGGCGCCGATGACGCCGGTCGCCAAGCTCGTCTTCGGGATCGGCTACGACAAGTCGCGGCTCACCGAATTCGCCGCCGCTTTGTCGTGGGCGAAGCGCGAGGGCCTTCCCGCCGGCACGCTGGCCGCGCGGATCGAGGCTTTCGCCGGCGGCCTCAAGGGCGTGGTCGCCGCCGAGCGCGCCGCCCGCCGCCCCGCCGCCTGGCCCGACCGATGGGCCGGGATCCGCGCCGCCTTGCACGCCGCGCGGCCGCTGGCCCGGGTCGAGATCGCGGTGCCGGGCGAGGACGAGTTCGTCCTGCTCGTCGCCCGCCGCGACGGCGACGGCCTCGCCATCCTCGCCCCGGTCGCCGACAAGAGGCTGGTCGACCAGGCGATCCGCAAAAGCGCCGCCTGAACGGGGACAGTCCCCCGATTTCCCGATCAATGCTATAGGGGCGGCTCGACGGGAGCCGACCCATGCATGCGCAATTGCTTGCCCTGATCCTCGCCGCGGCCGTCCAGGACGGGCCGCGGACCGTCGAGGTGCAACTGTCCAGCTTCGATTTCACCCCGGCCACGATCCGCCTGCGCGCCGGCGAGCCGGTCGTGCTCCGCCTGGTCAACACCGGCTCGGGCGGCCATAATTTCGCGGCGCCCGAATTCTTCGCCGCGGCGGCCGGCGTGTCGGGGCCGGTAAACCGCGGCGCCGTCGAAGTCGCCGGCCACCGCAGCGCCGACGTCCGGCTGACGCCGACGCGCGGCAGCTATCGGCTGCGCTGCACCCACACGCTCCATTCGACCTTCGGCATGCGCGGCCGGATCCTCGTCGAGTAGCGCCCCCGCAAGCCTTGCCGCAGCGGCAGGCGGGGGTCTATAGGCCCCGCCAAGATGGGCGGACGCCCGCGCCAGAGTCCCGGGAGACCTTATGAATGCGGACAGCATGGTAGCGGGGGAGGCCGCTCACCAGCGCCTGTTGGACGGGCTGGGCAGCGCCCTGTGCGGCGGCGCCCTGCCCGGCGAGCTCGACGAGTTCAGCGACGAGGATTGCCGCGCCGCGGCCGAGTTCATCGCCACCTGCGCCGCCCGCCGCCCGCCCGGCATCGCCCTGGTCCGGCTCGAATCGGTCGGCACTAAGCTGGGCCACCGGCGGATGCGGATCGGCATCGTCAACGACAACATGCCCTTCCTGGTCGATTCCGTCGCCGGGGCGATCGCCGCGCGCGGCCTGATCATCCATCGGCTGCTCCATCCGGTCGTCTGCGTGACCCGCGACGCGCATGGCGGCCTCACCGGGGTCGAGCCGCGCTGCGCCGACGAGGAGCGGCGCGAATCGATCATGTATATCGAGGTCGATCGCGCCGACGCCAGGACGCGCACCGAGCTGGCTGCCGAGCTGCACCGGGTGCTCGCCGACGTCCGCGCCGCGGTCACCGACTGGCGCGCGATGCAGCAGCGCATGCTGGAGGACGCCGAGAAGATCGAGGATCAGGAGGGCCGCGAGCTGCTCAAATGGTTCGCCGGGGGCGCGATGACCCTGCTCGGCTTCGAGGTCGAGCGGCCAGGAGAGAAGTCCGACAGCCAGCTCGGCCTGTTCCGGCTCCCCGGCGAGCCGACCGACGAGGGCGGCTGCGAAGGCGCGATCCGCTATTTCGAGGGAGGTGGCCAGGAGCCGCTGATGGCCAAGGCGGACCGCAAGTCGCCGGTCCACCGCCGCGTGCCGCTCGACCTCGTCGTCGTGCCGGTCCGCGAGGGCGGCAAGATCGCCGGCGTCGGCGTCCATGTCGGATTGTGGACCAGCCAGGCGCTCGGCGCCCCGGTCGAGGACGTGCCGCTGCTCCGCCGCCGCCTGAGCGAGCTGGACGCGAGCTTCGGCTTCGATCCGCAGGGCCATAGCGGCAAGGCGCTGCGCCACGCGATGACCTCGCTGCCCCACGATCTGCTGATCAATCTGAGCGAGGAAGCGGTCCGGCACCTGGTCGTCACCGCCATGTCGCTCGCCGACCGGCCGCGGCCGACGCTGGCCTTGGTGCGTTCGATCCTCAAGGGCCATTTGTTCGCCTTCGTCTGGCTGCCGCGCGACGAGCTCACCACAAGGCGCCGGCTGGCGATCGGCGAGATGATCGCCGGGGCCGCGGCCGGGCGCCAGACCAACTGGTCGGTCGACCTCGGCGACGGCGATCTGGCGCTGGTGCGCTACACCTTCACCATCGATTCGAAGCGTCCGACGCCCGACGCCGCCGCGCTCGACCGCGAGCTCGACGAGATGGTCCGCGGCTGGGAGCCGGCGGTCGAGGGCAAGCTGACCGAGCTGGCCGGAGTCAACCGCGCCACCCGCCTCGCCATCACCTACGCCCCCGCCTTCCCGGCCGCCTATCGCGCCCGCTACCCGGCCGAGGACGCGGCCTACGACATCCTGCGGCTCGAGAGCCTGGCCAACGACCGCCAGCGCTCGTTGCGCCTCTATCGGCTGCCGATCGATCCCGACAGCCAGCTCCGCCTCAAAATCTACCGGAAGGGCGGGCTGGTGCCCTTGTCCGACGTCGTCCCCGTGCTCGAATTTTTCGGCTTCCACGTGCTCAAGGAGACGCCGACCCGGCTCGAGGGCGGCAACGAAGGGCATATCCACGAATTCGCGGTCACCACCGCCGACGGCTCGGCCGCGGAGCCGGTGATGGCGCGGGCCGAGGTGATCGAGGGCGCGGTGGCGGCGGTGCTCGAGGGCCGCTCGGAGAATGACGCCTTCAACCAGCTGATCGCCTCGGTCGGGCTCGATCCGCGCGCGGTGGTGCTGCTGCGCGCCTGGTTCCGCTATTTGCGCCAGACCGGGCTCGCTTACGGGCTGGCCACCGTTGTCGAGGCGCTGCGCCGCGCGCCGGACGTCGCGCGCGGTCTCATCGCCCTGTTCGATGCGATGCACGATCCGGCTGTCGAGGGCGGGCGCGAGGACGCGGTCAAGGCCGCCAACCGGCGCATCGAAAAGGGCCTCGCCAACGTCGCCGCGATAGACGAGGATCGGATCCTTCGCCTGATCCGCGGCGTGGTCGCCGCCACCTTGCGCACCAACGCCTTCGCGCCGTCGGGGCAGGAGGCGCTCGCTTTCAAGCTCGATTCGGCGCGCGTCCCCGGCTTGCCGGCGCCGCTGCCGTGGCGGGAGATCTGGGTCTATTCGCCCCGGCTCGAGGGCATCCACCTGCGCGGCGGGCCGGTCGCCCGCGGCGGCCTTCGCTGGTCGGACCGGCGCGACGATTTCCGCACCGAGATCCTCGGCCTGATGAAGGCGCAGCTGGTCAAGAATGCGGTCATCGTCCCGACCGGCGCCAAGGGCGGCTTCTATCCCAAGCAATTGCCGCCGATGTCGAGCCGCGACGCCTGGCTCGCCGAAGGCACCGAAAGCTACCGGATCTTCATCTGCTCGCTCCTCTCGGTCACCGACAATATCGTCGACAACAAGGTCGTCCATCCCGACGCCGTCACCATCGGCGATGGCGAGGATCCCTATTTCGTGGTCGCCGCCGACAAGGGCACCGCGAGCTTCTCCGACGTCGCCAATGCGATCGCGGTCGAGCGCGGCTTCTGGCTCGGCGACGCCTTCGCCAGCGGCGGCTCCAACGGCTACGACCACAAGGCGATGGGCATCACCGCCAGGGGCGCCTGGGTCTCAGTCCAGCGCCACTTCCGCGAGATGGGCATCGACGTCCAGACGCAGCCGATCCGGGTCGCCGGCGTCGGCGACATGTCCGGCGACGTGTTCGGCAACGGCATGCTGCTCTCCCCGGCGATCAAGCTGGTCGCCGCGTTCGACCACCGCCACATCTTCCTCGACCCCGATCCCGATCCCGCGGCGAGCTGGGCCGAGCGCAGGCGATTGTTCGATCTGCCGCGCTCGACCTGGGACGATTATGACAAGGCGCTGATCTCGAAGGGCGGCGCGGTCTTCCCGCGCAGCCAGAAGTCGATCCCGCTGAGCCCCGAGGTGCGCGCGATGCTCGGCATCGAGGCCGAGGAGATCGAGCCCGCGGCGCTGATCAGCGCGATCCTCAGGGCCGAGGTCGACCTCTTATGGTTCGGCGGCATCGGCACCTACGTCAAGGCGCGGGGCGAGAGCCACGCCGAAGTCGGCGACCCGGGCAATGATTCGATCCGGGTCAGCGCGGCCGAGCTCGCCGCCAAGGCGATCGGCGAGGGCGCCAACCTCGCCATCACCCAGGCCGGCCGGGTCGAGTTCAGCCAGCTCGGCGGGCGGATCAACACCGACTTCATCGACAATTCGGCCGGCGTCGACTGCTCGGACAACGAGGTCAACATCAAGATCCCCCTCAATCGCGAGATGGCGGCGGGGCGGATCGAATTCGGGGAGCGCAACCTGCTGCTCGCCGAGATGACCGACGACGTCGCCGCGCTCGTGCTCGAGAACAATCGGCTGCAGACGCTGGCGCTGTCGATCGCCGAGCGCGGCGGCGCCCGCGCGCTGCCCCAGCTGGTCCGCGTGATCGAGATCCTCGAGGAAAGCGGCAAGCTCAATCGCGACGTCGAGGGGCTCGACAGCAACGAGGAGCTGCTCCGCCGCGCCCAGGCCAATCTCGGCCTCACCCGCCCCGAGCTGGCGGTGCTTTTGTCGACCTCGAAGATGCGGCTGCAGCCGGCGATCGAGGCCGCCAGGTTCGCCGACGATCCGACGCTGGCGACGGAGCTGATGAACGCCTTCCCCAGGGCGATGCAGGAACGGCACGGCGACGCCATCCTCGCCCACCGGCTGCGCCGCGAGATCATCGCCACCAAGGTCGCCAACCGCTTCGTCAACCGGCTGGGCATCATCGCCCCCTTCTCGCTGACCGAGGAGGAGGGCGCGTCCTTCG
>Ga0272482_10000627_pt1 | contig 10957 bp, 11 predicted proteins | sample RVTome_8_FD_192427 | JGI IMG/M metagenome (GOLD analysis project Ga0272482, IMG submission 192427) | Soil microbial communities from uranium-contaminated site in the Upper Colorado River Basin, Wyoming, United States - RVT160D0 (version 2) ...
CGGTGATCGCCTCGCCGCCGGGTAGCTCGGCACGCACCCGCTGGCCGATCGTGCCGCACGCCTCGCGGTAGCCGGTGAGCACGCCGGAGCGCTCGACGTCACCGTCGTTGAGCCGCCAGGCGGCCTCCAGCTCGACGAACGCGCGCAGGAAGCTCGCGGCGAGCGCGGTCCGGTCGGCGACCTTCGCGCCTGCCTCCGCGAACGAGCCGGCCGGCAGGCTGCCGGGACCCGGCTCCGCACCTTCCGGCGCCGCGGTGACGTTGAGGCCGACGCCGACGACGGCGGCCTGCCCGGCCGCGTCCGGCACGACCTCGGACAGCACGCCGGCCGCCTTGGCCCGCTCCGGCCCGACGAGCAGGTCGTTCGGCCACTTGAGCACGGCGTCGATCTCGGCGGTCTGCTGCGCGGCGTGCATGAGCGCGAGACCGGCGACCAGGCTGAGCGTGCCGAGCCGCTCCGGCGGCACGTTGGACGGCCGGACCAACACGGACAGGTAGACACCGGAACCGGCGGGTGACACCCAGGTGCGTGACCGGCGCCCTCTGCCCTCGGTCTGCTCGGCCGCGACCAGCACGGTGCGGTCCGCGGCGCCGTCAGCGGCGGCCTTCAGCAGGTCGGCGTTCGTCGAGCCGGTCGACTCCACCACGTCCAGCGCGGCATAGGGCCCGTTCGGAGCCACGAGCTGCTCGCGAAGGGACAGGGCGTCCAACTTGTTCTCGGTCACATCGATGAACTTACCGGGCGCACGCCGTGACTAGGCTCCCGAACATGAGCAGCGCGACCGAGCCTCTAGGTGAGGCGCCGACGGGCGAGACCGACATCCACACGACGGCGGGCAAGCTGGCCGACCTCTACCGGCGCAGCGACGAGGCCATCCACGCCGGCTCGGCGCGCGCGGTGGAGAAGCAGCACGCGAAGGGCAAGAAGACCGCCCGCGAGCGGATCGACGCGCTGCTCGACCCCGGCTCGTTCGTGGAGCTGGACGAGCTGGCCAGGCACCGGTCGACGAACTTCGGGCTGGAGAAGAACCGCCCGTACGGCGACGGCGTGGTCACCGGCTACGGGACCGTCGACGGCCGGCCGGTGTGCGTGTTCAGCCAGGACGTCACGGTGTTCGGCGGCGCGCTCGGCGAGGTCTACGGCGAGAAGATCGTCAAGGTGATGGACCTGGCGATGAAGACCGGCAGGCCGATCATCGGCATCAACGAGGGCGGCGGCGCGCGCATCCAGGAGGGCGTCGTCTCGCTCGGCCTGTACGGCGAGATCTTCGTCCGCAACACCCGCGCGTCCGGTGTGGTCCCCCAGATCTCACTGATCATGGGCGCGAACGCCGGGGGCCACGTGTACTCGCCCGCGCTGACCGACTTCGTGGTGATGGTCGACCAGACCTCGCACATGTTCATCACCGGCCCGGACGTGATCAAGACCGTCACCGGTGAGGACGTCGGCTTCGAGGAGCTGGGTGGCGCGCGGGCGCACAACACGAAGTCCGGCAACGCGCACTACATGGGCGCCGACGAGGACGACGCGATCGCCTACGTCAAGGAGCTGCTGTCCTACCTGCCGTCGAACAACCTGTCCGACCCGCCGGTGTTCGAGGGCTTCGCGGCGGCCGGCTCGGTGGCCGAGGACGTCTCGGACACCGACCGCGAGCTGGACACGCTGATCCCGGACTCGCCGAACCAGCCGTACGACATGCACGAGGTCATCACGCGGGTGCTCGACGACGGCGAGTTCCTCGAGGTGCAGTCCATGTTCGCGCCGAACATCCTGGTCGGCTTCGGCCGCGTCGAGGGCCACGCGGTCGGCATCGTCGCGAACCAGCCGACGCAGTTCGCCGGCTGTCTGGACATCAACGCGTCGGAGAAGGCGGCCAGGTTCGTCCGGACCTGCGACGCGTTCAACGTGCCGGTGCTGACCTTCGTGGACGTGCCCGGCTTCCTGCCGGGCACCGACCAGGAGTGGAACGGCATCATCCGGCGCGGCGCGAAGCTGATCTACGCGTACGCCGAGGCGACGGTCCCCCTCGTCACGGTGATCACCCGCAAGGCGTACGGCGGCGCGTACGACGTGATGGGCTCCAAGCACCTCGGTGCGGACCTCAACCTGGCGTGGCCGAGCGCCCAGATCGCGGTGATGGGCGCCTCCGGTGCGGCGAACATCGTGCACCGCAAGACACTCGCGAACGCGGCCGACTCCGGCGAGGACGTCGACGCCCTGCGCACCCGGTTGCAGCAGGAGTACGAGGACACGCTGTGCAACCCCTACGTGGCCGCCGAGCGCGGGTACGTGGACGCGGTGATCCCGCCTGCCCACACCCGCGGCCACGTGGCGCGGGCCCTGCGGCTCCTGCGCGACAAGCGCGAGACGTTGCCGCCCAAGAAGCACGGGAACATCCCGCTATGACCGAGAAGCCGGTGTTGCGGATCGTCCGTGGCGAGCCGACGGACGAGGAGGTCGCTGCCCTGGTGGCGGTCGTGTCGTCCTTGCAGGCGCCGGAAACCGCCGCCGAGAAGCCGCGCCGGTCGGCGTGGTCGGACCGGCGCGTGCTCGTGCGGGAACCGCTGGCACACGGGCCGGGCGCCTGGCGTGCTTCGGGGTTCCCGCGCTAGCTCACTCGGCGTCGCGGCGGTTGGCGAACATGATTCCCGGCAGCACGAGCGCCAGGTAGATGCCGACGCCGTAGAGGACCTCGCGGACCCGCTGTTCGCCCTCGCCGCCGGTGAGGAGCACGCCGCCGCAGATGGCGGCCAGGACGACGACCGTGCCGATGACGATCTTGGTGAACAGCTTGTACGAGCACCACCAGCCGCAGCCGCCCGCGTTGCGGTGCCGGCACAGGCGGTTGCCGCTCGCGCTGCGTGGTAGCTGCACCGGACGGTCGGAGTGCCGCATGCGCACAGCCTGACACACTGCACGCCATGCGAAGCCCGTGGACAGCCATGTGGGCACTCTGCGCGTGCTTCTTCATGATCATGCTCGACTCGACGATCGTCACCGTGGCGATCCCGACGATGCTGACCGACCTGGACGCGAACCTGAACGAGGTCGTCTGGGTCAACAGCGTGTACCTGCTGGCGAACACGGTCCCGCTGCTGATCACGGGCCGGCTCGGCGACCGGTTCGGTCCCAAGAAGGTGCTGCTGGCCGGCCTCGTCGCGTTCACGGCCGCGTCGGCGTGGAGCGGCGTCGCCACCTCGGCCGGTGAGCTGATCGCCGCCCGCACCCTGCAGGGGCTCGGCGCCGCGCTGATGACCCCGCAGACGCTGAGCTTCATCACCCGCCTGTTCCCGCCGGAGAAGCGGGGCGTGCCGATCTCCGTGTGGGGCGCGGTCGCGGGAGTGGCGACGCTCGGGGGGCCGGTCATCGGCGGACTGCTGGTCGAGCACGCGGGCTGGCAGTGGATCTTCCTGATCAACATCCCGATCGGCGTCGCCAGCCTCGTGATCGCGGTCGTCGCGCTGCCGGACTGGCAGCCGCACCGGCGGCTCCGGTTCGACCCGCTCGGCACCGTGCTGTGCGCGGCCGGGTTGCTGGCGCTCGTGTTCGGCGTCCAGAACGGACAGCACTACCACTGGGGGCCGGTCCTCGGCCCGGTGACGGTCGTCCACATCCTCGTCGTCGGCGCGCTGCTGCTCGCCGCGTTCGGGTACCGCCAGGTCACGGTGAAGACGCGCGAGCCGCTCGTGCCGAACGAGTTGTTCCGCGACTCGAGCTTCACCTACGCCAACCTCACCCACGCTGCCATGGGCTTCGCGATGACCGGCATGTTCCTCCCGCTGGTCCTGTACCTGCAGACGGTGCTGGGCATGACGGCGCTGGAGAGCAGCGTCCTCGCGCTGCCGATGGCGCTCGCCGCGGCGGCCGCCGCCGGGGTGTCCGGCGCGCTGTGGACCAGGATCGGCGCCCGGAACCTGATCATCGCCGGGTTCGCCATGCTGGCACTGGCCGTCGGCACGCTGGTCGTGCAGGCCGAGCCGGACACCGTGCCGGCGACGCTGATCCCCGGCCTCGCCGTAGCCGGGCTCGGCATCGGGTTCGTGTTCTCGCCGCTGACCACCGCGGCCACCGCTGGCATGCCGACCGAACTGGTCGGCGCGGCGTCCGGCGTGTTCAACACGGCCAGGCAGGTCGGCGGGGTGCTCGGCAGCGCGGCCACCGGACTGGTTCTCCAGCTGGGGGTGGCGTTCGCGGTGCCGGACGCGGCCCGCCAGTACGCGGAACGGCTGCCGCTGCGCTACCGCGACGAGTTCGTCGCCCGTGTCACGGAGGCGGCCAACACCGCGAGCCAGTTCGACTCCAGCCGCCCGCCGGTGCCGGCCGACCTGGACCCCGGCGTCGCGACCGCGGTGCGCCGCATCGCGACCGACGTGTTCCACGCGGGCTTCACGGTGGCCGCGAAGGCGAGCCTGATGCTGCCGATAGCGGTACTGCTGCTGGGCATCGTCGCCGCCACGGGCATCCGGGTGAAGGTAAGGGCGAACACCCGAAGCTAACCGGCCCAACGCGACGAACACATGGAACTTCCGGGGAGGCGGTACCGTCCGCCCGTGCAGTTCGTTCTCGCTTCTCAGTCCCCCGCTCGTCTCGCCGTTCTCCGTGCGGCCGGGATCAACCCCTCGGTCATGGTGTCCGGTGTGGACGAGGACGCCATCGCCGCGTCGCTCGGGCCCGACGCCGGGCCCGACCACGTCGTGACCACGCTCGCCGAGGCGAAGGCGCGGGTGGTCGCCCCCGGTCACGCCGACGCGGTGATCGTCGGCTGCGACTCGATGCTCGCCCACGACGGCGAGCTGGTCGGCAAGCCAGGCACGGTGGCCCGTGCCCGCGAGCGCTGGGCGCGGATGGCTGGCGGCTCGGGTGTGCTGCTCACCGGCCACGCCGTGCTGCGGGTCCAGGGCGGCGTGATCACCGCGATCGCGGCGGGGACCGTCAGCACCACCATCAGCTTCGGACTGCCGAGCCCCGCCGAGATCGAGGCCTACCTGGCGACCGGCGAGCCGCTGGGGGTCGCCGGCGGGTTCACGCTCGACGGCTACGGCGGCTGGTTCGTCGACGGCGTCGACGGCGACCCGTCCAGCGTGATCGGGATCAGCCTGCCGCTGACCCGCAGGCTGCTACTGGAGGTCGGCGTCTCGGTGATCGACCTGTGGGCTACCCACAGGCCCTGATCCGCGCCTCCGACAGGTCCACCGCGGGATAGCCGGGCAGCGACTCGAGCCGGGAGTACTGCCCTGTGCAACCGAGCAGCTCGCTGCGCAGCGAGTACACCTGCACGAACACCGGCCTGGTCGAGCAGTCCGCCGTCGTCGCGCGGTCGCAGCGGTACTGGGCGGCCACCACCTCCGGCCCGACGTCGTTCGTGACGTCGGCGACCGCGAGGTAGCCGGCGTCGGACACGAACGGCTTCGCCAGCTCGCTCCACTCCCCGCTGCGACCGACGACCACCTGACCGGCGATGCCCTCTGGCACCGCGCCGCGGATCACACACGCGGCGAGCGTGTCCGGCACGCACTGCAGTGACTCGGGGGTGAGCTTCGCGCCCATCTCGGTGATGGTCACCTCGATCACATCGCTCGCGCCACCCGCGCCGCCGATCCGGAGCCGTCCTGAGGTGGCGCCCGCGTCGGCCACCAGCTCGAGCGTGGTGCCGCCGACCGAGGTCTGCCCGACCACCGAGCACGGCGCGACGAGGCAGCCGTCGACGCCGACACCGGTGGACGGCGGGACCTGCACGCTCGTCGGTGTGTCCCCGCCCCGCTCCCTGGCGCGGTCCGCCCGCAGCACCGCCGCGGTCACCAGCGCGCCCACGACGACCAGCGCGGACACCACCGAGGCGATCACGACCGCCCATGGCTTCCCCGACCGTGCCACCCTGTCTCACCCCCTGGACCGGCGTGAGGTTGCTCTCGGCCCCACGCAGGTGCGGGGTCCGTAGACTCCCCCACCAGTGACAAGTGTGCCGCCTCGTCGACGAGGGAGTGAGGGCGTGCCCCAGCTCAGCAAGATCATGGTCGCCAACCGGGGCGAGATCGCGGTCCGCGTCATCCGGGCGTGCCGGGACGCCGGGTTGTCGAGCGTCGCGGTGTACGCCGACCCGGACCGGGACGCGTTGTTCGCCCGGCTGGCCGACGAGGCGTTCGCGCTCGGCGGGACCACGGCTGCGGAGAGCTACCTGAACGTCGAGAAGCTCATCGACGTCGCGAAGCGGGCTGGCGCCGACGCCGTGCACCCCGGCTACGGCTTCCTCTCCGAGAACGCCGAGTTCGCGCAGGCCGTGCTTGACGCGGGACTGACCTGGATCGGGCCGAGCCCGCAGGCCATCCGCGACCTCGGCGACAAGGTCACCGCCCGGCACATCGCGACCAGGGCGGGCGCCCCGCTGGTGCCCGGCACGAAGGAGCCGGTCGACGGGCCGCAGGAGATCGTCGCGTTCGCCGAGGAGCACGGGCTGCCGGTGGCGATCAAGGCCGCGTTCGGCGGCGGCGGGCGCGGCCTCAAGGTCGCGCGGACGATCGAGGAGATCCCCGAGCTGTTCGACTCGGCGGTGCGGGAGGCGGTGGCCGCGTTCGGCCGGGGTGAGTGCTTCGTCGAGCGCTACCTCGACCAGCCGAGGCACGTCGAGGCGCAGGTGCTCGCCGACCAGCACGGCAACGTGGTCGTGGTCGGCACCCGCGACTGCTCGCTGCAGCGCCGGCACCAGAAGCTGGTCGAAGAGGCGCCCGCGCCGTTCCTGACCGACGAGCAGCGCGCCGAGATCCACTCGTCGGCCAAGGCGATCTGCGAGGAGGCCGGCTACTCCGGCGCCGGCACCGTCGAGTACCTGGTCGGCAAGGACGGCACGATCTCGTTCCTCGAGGTCAACACGCGACTGCAGGTCGAGCACCCGGTTTCGGAGGAGACCGCCGGGGTCGACCTGGTGCGTGAGCAGTTCCGGATCGCGGCCGGCGAGCGGCTGCGGTTCGACGGGGACCCCGCGCCGCGTGGCCACGCGATCGAGTTCCGGATCAACGGCGAGGACGCTGGCCGCGGCTTCCTGCCGGCGCCCGGTGTGGTGACGAGGTTCGTGCCGCCGGACGGCCCCGGCGTCCGGGTCGACACCGGTGTCGAGTCCGGCACCGTGATCGGCGGCCAGTTCGACTCGCTGCTCGCGAAGGTGATCGTCACCGGCGCCACCCGCGAGGAGGCCATCGAGCGGTCCCGGCGGGCGCTGGACGAGATGGTCGTCGATGGGATGGCGACCGTGCTGCCGTTCCACCGGGTGATCGTGCGCGACCCGGCCTACGTCGGCGACGGCTCGTCGTTCTCGGTGCACACCCGCTGGATCGAGACCGAGTTCGACAACACGATCGAGCCGTTCACCGCCACCGAGGACCTCCCGGCGGAGGACGAGCGCCAGCAGGTGGTCGTCGAGGTCGGCGGCCGCAGGCTCGAGGTGTCGCTGCCCGGCGGGTTCGCGGTCGCGGCCGGCGGGCAGCAGGCCACCGCGCAGAAGCCACGCAAGCGGGCAGCCGGCAAGGCGACGACCGTGTCCGGCGACGCGGTCGCCGCGCCCATGCAGGGCACGATCGTGAAGATCGCGGTCGAGGACGGCCAGACCGTCGCGGCCGGTGAGCTGATCGTGGTGCTGGAGGCCATGAAGATGGAGAACCCGGTGACCGCGCACAAGGCCGGCACGGTGACCGGGCTCGCGGTGTCGGCAGGCGAGACGGTCACGCAGGGCACGGTCCTGTGCGAGCTGAAGGACTGAGAACCTCCTCAGGTCACGACAAACGTCACGGCTGATTACTCGATTACGGTCGTACCATCGATGGTGTGAGCCAGAACCAGCCGTCAGAGATCCGGATCAGCGACACCGAGCGCGAGGACGCCCTCGGCAAGCTCGGCGACCACATGGCGGCCGGCAGGCTGGACATCGACGAGTACGGCGAACGCAGTGCCAAGGTGGCGACCGCGAAGACCCGAGGTGAGCTGCTCGGCCTGTTCGGCGACCTGCCGGAGCCCAAGCCCACCTTCGGACAGCCGTCGCCGCAGTACGCCGTCGCACCACGAGAGCGGACCTTCGCGGAGAAGTACATGCCGGTCGCGGCCCCGGTGGCGGCGATCCTGGTGATCGCGGGCGTGATGATCGCGCTGAAGGTCGGCTTCTTCGTGCCGTTCCTGCTCATCTTCCTGTTCTTCAACGGCAGGTGGGGCGGTGGCGACAGCGACCGGCGCAGGGCCATGCGCGAGCGGCACCGCCGGATGTACCGCGGCGGCTACCCCCGCCGAAGGTAGCGGGCCGATCGGCGGATTGCCCCTTCCTGACGGGATTGCCAGACTCCTGCAAAAGATCTCACGAAATTCGAGTGAACCATCGAATCCGATCATCCGTATTGGATATGGTTGATCTCGAACCGGCAGGGCATCTGGTTGGAGGGCGGCGGAGTGCCAGGCAAACATGGGGGCGGGGGGCCCTCCCAGAACGACATCCTCAAGGTCGATCCGGACGCGGTGCCGGCGCTGCGGGGCGCCTTCGTCGACGCGCTCGCGAAGGTCGACCGCCAACTCGAACTGGCGGACAAGGAGCTGCGCGTCACCGCGTGGGCCAAGGATCCGGTCAGCATGGACGCGACCACGCGGTTCAACGACCGCTCGGTCGAGTCGGTGAAGTCCGCGGTGGACACGCTGCGGGCGTACCGGACGCAGCTGGACACGGCTGTCCGCACCCTCGACAAGACCGCGGAGCAGTACCAGGTCACGGACCGGGAGAACGCCACCGGCACGACCAAGCACGGCGAGGGCTGAGGGGGTAGGGGCAGATGACCACGACGGATCAGCCGGCGACGGGCGCGCGCTGGCGTGGGTACTCCCACAAGGACCTCTACCTGATGCTGCACGACGGGCCGGGCGCTGCCGCGTCCGCCGAGCCGTCGCGCCGCTGGGCCGAGATCGCCGCGGCACTGTCCGAGATCGGGCAGGACCTCGGCAAGGCGCTGAACCAGACCGGCGACGGCTGGAGCGGCCGGGCCGCTGGCGCGGCGTACGAGCGTCTGTCGACCACCGCGTCGTGGGCGGCGGACACCGGCGAGAGCGCGGCCGCCATGCGCACGTCGGTCGAGGACCAGGGCGACCACATCGCGAAGGCGAGGGCGGACATGCCCAAGCCGGAGGAGGTGCCGGCCGTGGCGCCGGACCCGGCCGTGGCGCCTGCCGCGCAGGTGGTCCAGGCCCAGACCGACGCGGAGCCCGCCGAGGCGACCGCGTCGTCGGCCGAGGAGCGCGCGGTCGAGGTGATGGCCGCCTACGAGGAGAACACGAACATCACGACGGCCGCGATGGCCACCTTCTCCGAGCCGCGTGAGCTGCTCGGCCGCCACGACATCCACCACAACCGCGGCGGCGGCCTGCTGGGCATCATTCCCACGGTCGCGTCGGGTCTGCTGGGCATCGGTTCCCACCGCGACGAGGACCGGCACCGCGACCGCAGGGGTGACCACCGGCCGTTGAACTCCCCGTCGACCTCGGAGTCGTCGGCCCGCTGGGAGTCGGGTGGCCGGCAGGGCGCGCCACCGCCCGGCCCCGGCCGGATGACCGGCATCTCGCCGGAACCCCTGCTCGCACCCGGCCAGATCAGTGGCCGTGCCCAGGAGCGGGCGGGCCGCTCCTCCTCCGGTGGTGGCAGCGGCAGCGGCAGTGGCGGCTCCGGTGGTGGCGGCGGCAACAACCCGGCGGCGGGTCCACGCTCCGGCGGTGTCGGCATGCCCCCGGCCGACCTGCAGCAGGCACAAGCGGCGGCGGCGAGTCAGGCCGCGGCGACCGCGCACCCCGGCGCCGGTGCGCCGATCGCACCGGCAGGCGGCCCCGTGGGTGGCACACAGGACAAGATGGCGATGCGCCGGTTCGGCATGGAAGCCATCGGGTCGAGCCAGTGGTTCGGCGACACCGACGAGCCGGTGGTCGGGCAGAGCCCGAAGCGCCGTTTCGACCTGCGGGACGCCGCCGACTCGGGTGAACAACAGCCGATCCTCGACGACGAACACCACGTACCACCCAACGTGATCGGCGAAGGCGGCCGATAATCCGGTCATGACGATCGGCGACGAGCCCCGGGAGCCGGTGCGGATCAGCGCGCTCGAGTTCGACGTGCTGTGGGAGCACTTCGAGCTGGACCAGATGCCGCTGGTGCTGAAGGTCCCCTCGCCGGGGCGCACCGACGAGGAACGGGCGACGATCGTGCGCAGGGTGTGGGCGGACCTGACCGCCCGCGGCCTCGGCGACCCGGACGACCCGTCGCCGAGGGTGGAACGCCTGCTGCGCCTGCTGCGGCGACCGGACCGCGAGATCGACGGCCGCCTCTGGCTGGACGGCGACCTACGCCTGTTCACCGCGGCCACCGGCGACGACGCGGTACTCGCCACGCTCGCCAACGGCACCCTGGAGCTGACCGAAGCCGAGGCGACAGGCCTGCCGAGGTTCGCGCTGTCGGTACTGCCGCCGACGCAGGCCGGTCCCGGTCAGTCGATCACCCTGCGCTCCGCCGACTTCGAGGCCGCCGCGCGGGAGGCCCGCAATCAGGACCAGCTGGCGTCGGCACTGCACGACCGCGGCGTGCGGTCGGCGGACGCGACCACGCTGGCGGAGATGATCGGCGACATCGTCCGCCGTGGGCAGTACGGGAGCGCGGTCCGCGACCGCTGGGGCAGGCGCGTGCGGGCGGCCAGGGTGATCAGCTTCTTCGACACCGATGCTGGCCGGTACCTGCAGATCCGCAGGGAGGAAGAGGGCGGGGAGGCCTGGACGACCATCTCCCCCGCGGACGGCAGGCGACTGCTACAGCACCTCACGACACTGCACGAGGAACAGCTCGCGCCTTCTCCCTAGGAGGCTGCTTCGAGCCGTGGGCCGGCCCGCCATGCGGCGGCCAGGTCCTGGATCGGCAGGTCGAGCACCTCGCTGAGGCAGGCGACCGTCCCGA
>Ga0272482_10000628_pt1 | contig 10951 bp, 8 predicted proteins | sample RVTome_8_FD_192427 | JGI IMG/M metagenome (GOLD analysis project Ga0272482, IMG submission 192427) | Soil microbial communities from uranium-contaminated site in the Upper Colorado River Basin, Wyoming, United States - RVT160D0 (version 2) ...
CGGTGCTCGACCTCTCCGCCGCCGTCCGCGACCTGTGAGGCGAAGGCCGTCGGATATCCGTCAGTGGGATCCCTCTCCCTCGGCCGCGGCGTCCTGCGCCCGCCGGTAGGAGATGCGGATCTCTGCCTCGGCCTCGGTCCGGCCCACCCAAGTGGCGCCTTCGACCGACTTGCCCGGTTCGAGGTCTTTGTATACCTCGAAGAAGTGCTGGATCTCCAGCCGGTCGAACTCGCCCAGGTGGTGGATGTCGCGCAGGTGCTCCTGTCGCGGGTCTTCGAAGGGGACGCACAGGACCTTGTCGTCGCCGCCCTTCTCGTCCTTCATCCGAAACATCCCGATGGTGCGGCACCGGATGAGGCATCCTGGGAAGGTCGGCTCCTGCACGAGGACCAGAGCGTCGAGCGGGTCGCCGTCGGCGCCGAGCGTGCCCTCGATGAAGCCGTAGTCGGCCGGATACTGCGTCGCGGTGAAGAGCGTGCGATCCAGCCGGATGCGGCCGGTCACGTGGTCCACCTCGTACTTGTTTCGGTGACCTTTGGGGATCTCAACCGTTACGTCGAAATCCATCTCACGCTCCCCAATCTCGCCGCCCAAGTGTCGTGATGTTGCCCCATCAGATGCGGGCTGACCAACGCCGCATAGTGTTCGGACGCAAGTATCGTCGCCTAGAACCGGATGACACGAACGAGGAGGGGCCGGTGGGGAGGCAAGATTCACAGCACGGCCCCGGAGAAGAGACTATCCGGCTGCCGGTGACCCCGCCCGAGCAGACTCAGACGATCCGGCTGCCCTCGTTCTTCCCAGCTCCCGCCCCGCCGCGCAAGCCGCAGTCGGCGCCACCCACACCCTCGTCGGCACCGGGTGCGCAGCCGCCGGAGGAGCCGGCGAAAGGCCGGCGCGGCCTCATGGCCACGTTGATCGTGGTCGTGCTGCTCCTCGTCGGGCTCCTGGCGGGCGTCGCGATCGTCCGGCCCGGCCCCGTCGACGGGTGGCTGGGCGGCGACCCGGGCGAGCCCACCCCGACCGCCGCCGCCCCCGAGACCCCTGAGCCGCCACCCTCGCCGGTCCTGGTCGCCGCGGCCGCCGACATCCCGGCCCCGACCGCCGCGGGCGTGAAAGCGGCGCTCGACCCGATCGTGGCCGCCGCCGGGCTCGGCAGCCTCAACATCTCGGTGGTCGACGCGGCGAGCGGCGACGAGCTGTACTCGCGCGGTCCCGACGTGCCGACCACACCCGCCTCGACCACGAAGCTGGTCACGGCCGCCGCCGTGCTGTCCACGCGGGGGCCGGCCTACCGGATCCCGACGCGGGTCGTGGCCGGCGCCAAGCCTGGTGAGGTGGTGATCATCGGCGGCGGCGACCCGACGCTGTCCGTCGGCGCCACCGGCACCTACCCCGGCGCGGCTCGGCTCGACCAGCTCGCCAAGCAGGTGAAGGCCGCGCTCGGCGGCACCGCGCCCACCCGGGTCGTCGTCGACTCGACCCTCTTCTCCGGCCCGGCGTTCGAGCCGAGCTGGGATCCGGACGTGCCGACCGGCGGGTTCGGGGCGGCGACGACCGCTCTGATGACCAACGGCGCGCGGATCAACCCCAAGATCACCCACGGGTACGCCGAGCGCTACGCGCAGCCGGACCTCGCCGCCGGCCAGGCCTTCGCCCGGGCGCTGGGCCTGAAGGCGTCGACGTCGGCGGTGACCCGCGGCAAGGCCCCGGCGACCGCGACCGCGACGCCCAGCCCGGAGGCCACCACGGCCGCGGCCGGCACCGCACCGGCGCCCGGCACCGAGCTGGGCAAGGTCGAGTCGCCGCCGATCGTCCGCCTGATCGACATCATGCTGGTCGACAGCGACAACGTGGTGGCCGAGTCGCTGGCCCGGCAGGTCGCGCTCGCCAAGGACCAGCCAGCGTCGTACGCGGGAGGCGCGGCCGCCACCAAGGCAGTACTCGCGGATCTCGGCCTCCCCGCCGCGGAGGTCGCGCTCTCGGACGGAAGCGGCCTGTCCCGCAAAAACCGCCTCACCCCCTCGGTCCTGACCGACGTGCTGCGGCTCGCGGCCGGCGGCTCGCACCCCGAGCTGGCCGATCTGCTGGTCGGCCTGCCGGTCGCCGCCTGGTCGGGCACGCTGCGCGAGCGCTACCGCAGCCCGGCCGCCGGCGGCCAGATCGGCGCCGGTGTGGTCCGGGCCAAGACCGGCACGCTCGCCGGGGTCAACGCCATCTCCGGAGTGCTGACCACCGCCGATGGCCGCCTCCTGGCCTTCGCTCTGCTCGCCGAGAAGGTGCCGGTGGGCAAAGACCGCGCCGAGGCCGGTCTCGACAAGATCACTACCACGTTGGCGAAATGCGGTTGTAGCTAGCCCGGGTACCTTGGGGTGATGGCGCAGTTCGTGGACTGGGACCTAGCCGCCGCCACCGCGGGTGCGCTGGGCAAAGCAGGCCCAAGAGTCTCGTATGACGAGGCCACCGACGTCGTCGCCAATCTACGGCGGCTGACCGATGAGGCGGCGGAGATCGTCTCCTCCTACACGGGGCTGCGGTCCCAGGTCACGCACCCTCCGGTGCAGGTGGTCGACCGCAAGGACTGGGCGGCGATCAACATCGCCGGGCTGCGCGAGGTGGTCACCCCGCTGGTGAGCCGGCTCGCCGGCGACAAGCAGCCGGGCGTGTTCACCGACGCCATCGGCTCGCGCCTGACGGGCGTGCAGGCCGGCACCGTGCTGGCCTATCTATCCGGCCGGGTCCTGGGGCAGTACGAGGTCTTTTCCTCCGACCCCGGCCAGCTGCTCCTGGTCGCCCCCAACATCGTCGACGTCGAGCGCAGGCTCCAGGCCGACACCCGTGACTTCCGGCTGTGGGTCTGCCTGCACGAGGTCACCCACCGCACCCAGTTCACGTCGGTGCCGTGGATGCGTGGCCACTTCTTCGGCGAGGTGCAGGCCTTCGTCGACGCCTCCAACGCCGGCGGTGGCGAGCACTTCCTCGAGCGGATCCGCCGCAGCGTGGCCACCCTCTCCGAGGCCGTGCGCAACCCGGAGAGCCGGGTCAGCGTGCTCGACCTCGTGCAGACCCCCGGGCAGCGTGCCGTCCTCGACCGGCTGACCGCGCTGATGACGCTGCTGGAGGGGCACGCCGAGTTCGTGATGGACGGCGTCGGCCCCGAGGTGATCCCGAGCGTCGAGCAGATCCGGGCCAAGTTCAACCGGCGTCGCGAGGCGGGCACCCCGCTGGAGAAGGCGATCCGCAAGCTGCTGGGCGTCGACGTGAAGATGCGGCAGTACGCGGAGGGCCGCAAGTTCGTCCACGGCGTGGTCGAGCGGGTCGGCATGGCCGGCTTCAACAAGGTGTTCAGCTCGCCGCTCACCCTGCCCCGCGTCGAGGAGCTGGGCGACCCGGACGCCTGGGTGGCGCGGGTCCACCCCCAGGCCGGCTGACGCGGCGTACACGTGGCCGCGCTCGCGCCGCCGGTCGCCGCCGTCCGCACCGCGGTGAGGCAGGCGTTGCGCGGGATGGGTGGCACCGTGCTGGTCGCCTGCTCCGGTGGAGCGGACTCCCTGGCCCTCGCCGCGGCGACCGCGTTCGTCGCGCCGCGCGAAGGGCTGGCGGCCGGGCTGCTGACCGTCGACCACGGGCTCCAGGCGGGCTCGGCCGAGCGGGCCGCGGCCGTGGCGTCCTGGGCGACCTCGGCCGGCCTCGCGCCGGTGGAGGTCGCGACCGTCACCGTGTCCCGCGAGGGCAGTCCGGAGGCGGCCGCCCGAGACGCTCGCTACGAGGCCCTCGTCGCCGCCGCGACCCGGCTTGGCGCGACCGCGATCCTGCTCGGGCACACCCGCGACGACCAGGCCGAGACCGTGCTGCTCGCCCTGGCGCGCGGGTCCGGTCCGCGCGGGATGGCCGGCATGCCCCACCGGCGCGAGGTAGACGGGGTGGCCCTGCTGCGGCCGCTGCTCGATGTCTCCCGGGTCGAGACCCGCGAGGCGTGCGCCGCGCTCGGCCTCAGCCCCTGGGAGGACCCGCACAACACCGACCCCGCGTACGCACGCGCCCGGGTCCGGGCCACCGCGCTCCCCGCCCTGGTCGAGGCCCTCGGCGCGGGCGTCGTCGACAACCTGGCCCGCACGGCCCGCCTGCTCGCCGCCGACGCCGCCGCGCTGGACGAGCTCGCCGCGGCCGCGCTGGAGCGGGCTCGCCGCCCGGACGGCGGCCTCGACGTGAGCGAGGTGGGGCGGCTGCCCGATGGTGTACGCACCCGCGTGCTGCACGCGTGGGCCCGCGAGCGTGGCGCCCTACCCGCGGCACTCTCCCACCGCCATGTCGCGGCGCTCGACGCGCTCGTGACCGCCTGGCGCGGCCAGGGCCCGGTGCATCTGCCCGGTGGCCTTCCGGTGGCCCGCCGGGGCACAGTGCTGAGGTGATCTATCACCGCCACAAGCCGCTGTACGCTCCGCGCGGCGCCGTCGCCACCAGCCAACCGCTCGCCGCCGCCACCGGCCTCGACGTGCTCCGCCGCGGCGGCAACGCGGTCGACGCGGCGGTGGCCACCGCCATCGCGCTGACCGTGGTGCAGCCCGGCTCGAACGACATCGGTGGAGATCTCTTCGCGATCGTGTGGGACGGCACCCGCCCGCACGGCCTCAACGCCTCCGGCCGCTCGCCGGCCGCCCTCACGGCCGACCGGGTGCCGGGTGGCATGCCGGAGCGGGGGTGGCTGCCGGTCACCGTGCCGGGCGCTCCGGCCGGCTGGCGAGATCTGCACGCCCGCTTCGGCGCGCTGCCCTTCGCCGACCTCTTCACCGACGCGATCGCGTACGCCGAGCGGGGCTACCCGGTCTCGCCGGAGATCGCCCGCTCCTGGGCCAGCTCGGTGGCGCAGTACGCCCGCCTGTCCGGCCCGGAGTACACCGAGTGGGGCCGGATCTTCACCGTCGACGGTGGACGGGCGCCCAGGGTGGGCGAGCGCTGGGCCAACCCCGGGGCGGCGCGCACGCTGCGCCTGATCGCCGAGACCGGCGCCGAGGCGTTCTACACCGGTGAGGTGGCCACCGCCCTGGCCGATCACGCCGCGCGGACCGGTGGCCTGATCACCGCCGCCGATCTGGCCGCGCACACGTCGAGCTGGGTCGAGCCGATCTCGGTCAGCTACCGCGGGCACGAGGTGTGGGAGCTGCCGCCCAACGGCCAGGGGCTGGCCGCGCTCGTCGCGCTGGGCATCCTGGACGGGGTCGACCTGGCGGCGCTGCCGGCCGCCGAGCGCCTGCACTGGCAGATCGAGGCGATGAAGCTCGGCTTCGCGGACGCGTTCGCCTACGTGGCCGACCCCGATCGGGTGACCGTGCCGCCGGCCGCGCTGCTCGCCCCGGAGTACCTGGCCGCGCGCCGGTCCGAGATCGGCGAGCGGGCCGCGGTCCCAGCGCCCGGCGACCCGGCGCGCGGCGGCACCGTATACCTGTGCACCGCGGACGCCGGCGGGCTGATGGTCAGTCTCATCCAGTCCAACTACATGGGCTTCGGGTCGTTCGTCGCCGTGCCCGGCTACGGCTTCGGCCTGCAGAACCGTGGCCTGGGCTTCCGCCCCGAGCCGGACCACCCGAACGGGATCGGGCCGGCCAAGCGCCCGTTCCACACGATCATCCCGGGCTTCCTGACCAAGGGCGGGGAGCCGGTCGGTCCGTTCGGGGTCATGGGTGGGCACATGCAGCCGCAGGGCCACCTCCAGGTGATCACGTCCACCGTGGACGGCCTGGACCCGCAGGCGGCGCTCGGCGCACCCCGCTGGTACTGGCAGTCGGGGCGGGCCGTGCTCGTCGAGGAAGGGCTGGCCGGCGCGGGCGCGCTCGCCGACCTGGAGCGCCGCGGACATGAGATCACCACCGTGCGCGAACCGTCCACTTTCGGCTACGGCCAGGCGATCTGGCGCCTGCCGGACGGCGGGTACGTGGCCGGCTCGGAGCCACGGGCCGACGGGCAAGCGGTCGGGTATTAAGCCGGCGTCGCCTTTCCTGTTTCCCGAGGCACGTGAAACGATGCGGTAACCCTTGATGTGGGCGAAAGGGGCAGCGGGGATGCGTCGACGCAGGTGGTTACGGGCACTCGTCGTGGTGGCACTCGTGCCTCCGCTCGCCGGGGCCGCGCCCGCGTTCGCCGAGCCGGCACAGCTGTCCGCGACCGCGATCAAGCCGACCGGCCGCGTCACCGCCGAGGCCGCGCCGACCAGCCGGCTCGCCGAGACCGACCCGGCCCTGCTCGGGCGTGAGGGGCCGGAGCGGATCCCGGTGGTCGTCAAGCTCGACCACGACCCCGTCGCCACCTACCTCGGCGGGGTGCCCGGCTTCGCCGCCACCAGCCCGTCCCGCACCGGCGCCAAGCTCAACCGTGGCACGGCCGAGCGGTCCTATGACGACTATCTGGCCGCCCGCGAGGAGCGGTTCATCGCCGACCTGGCCACGCGGATCCCCGGCGCCGAGGTGCGTCAGCGGCTGCGCGTGGTGTACGGCGGGGTCTCCGCCACCGTGCCGGCCAACCGCGTCGCCGACCTGCTCGCGATCGACGGTGTGGTCGCCGTGCAGCGCGACGACCTGCGGCAGCCACTCACCGACCCGAACACCTCGTTCATCGGCGCCAGCAGCGTGTACCCGAAGGTCGGTGGCGACCGCGACGCCGGGCGCGGCGTGCTGGTCGGCGTGATCGACACCGGCGCCTGGCCAGAGCACCCGTCCTTCGCCGACCAGGGCAACCTCAGCGCCCCACCACGACGCGCCGACGGCTCGGTGCGCCCCTGCGACTTCGGCGACAACCCGCTGACCCCGGCCGCCGACCCGTACCAGTGCGGGAAGAAGCTCGTCGGCGGCGCCACGTTCCTGGAGACGTACCTGTCCCGGCACGACGACGAGGACTACCCGACCGCTCGCGACGGCAGCGGCCACGGCACCCACACCGCCTCGACCACGGCTGGCAACGTGCTCACCTCGGCCAAGCTCCTGGGCGTCGAGCGGGGGCCGGTGCAGGGCGTCGCGCCGGGCGCCTGGATCTCCGTCTACAAGGCACTCGGCGAGGCCGGCGGCTACGGCTCGGACATCACCCACGCGGTCGGCCAGGCCGTCTTCGACGGCGTCGACGTGCTCAACTACTCGGTCTCCGGCGGCGCCGACCCATACACGGATCCGGTCGAGCTCGCCTTCCTCGACGCGTACGCGGCCGGTGTGTTCGTCGCCGCGTCGGCGGGCAACTCGGGCCCGGGCGCGGCCACGATCAACCACACCTCCCCGTGGGTCACCACCGTCGGCGCCTCCACCGCCACCCGCGACTTCAACGCCACGCTCCGGCTGCGGGCCGGCGGCCGGCAGCTCACGCTCAAGGGCGCCTCGATCACCGGGGGCATCGAGGCGCAGACACCGGTCGTGCTGGCCGGCGCCGTCGCCGGGTACACCGGCGGCGCGCTCTGTGAGGCACCCGCCGACCGGGGCCTCTTCGCCGGCAAGATCGTGGCCTGCCAGCGCGGCGGCAACGCCCGGTCGGCTAAGGGCTACAACGTCGTGCAGGGCGGCGCGGTCGGCATGATCCTCTACAACCCGTCGCTCGCCGACGTGGAGACCGACAGCCACTGGCTCCCGACCGTCCACCTCGCCGACGGCACCCGGTTCGCCGCGTTCATAGCCGCCAACCCGGCGGTGACCGCGACGTTCACCGGTGGCCGGTCGGAGCGGGGGAAGGCCGACGTGCTCGCCGCGTTCTCCGCGCGCGGGCCCGGCGGGCCGGCCATCAAGCCCGACCTCACCGCGCCGGGCGTGCAGGTCCTCGCCGGCCACACCCCCACGCCGGCCACGGCCGAGGGCGGGCCGCCTGGCGAGCTCTTCCAGGCCATCGCCGGCACCTCGATGGCCGCGCCCCACGTCGCCGGTTCGGCCGTACTCCTGAAGGCGCTGCACCGCGACTGGACGCCCGGCCAGGTCAAGTCCGCCCTGATGACCACCGCGCGTACCGCCGTGCGCAAGGAGGACGGGAAGACCTGGGCCGGCCCGTACGACCGGGGCAGCGGCCGGGTCGACCTCGCGGTGGCCGGTGACCCGGGGCTCACGTTCGACGAGTCGGCCGGCCGGATGCTGGCGCTCGGCGCCGACCCGGCGGGCGCGGTGCACCTCAACCTCCCGTCCGTGTACACGCCGACGATGCCCGGCCAGCTCACCACCGTGCGCACCGCCAAGAACGTGACCAAGGTGTCGCAGACCTACCGGGCTTCGGCGAGCGTGCCGGCGAAGAGCCGGATCACGGTCACGCCGAGTGTGTTCACGGTCGCGCCGGGCAAGTCGATCGACCTGCGGATCACGATCACGTCGACCGCGCCCGAGGGCCGGTACGCCGGCGAGATCCGCCTCGATCCGACCCGGCCGGGGCTGCCCACGCTGCACCTGCCGGTCGCGTTCACTCCCAAGGCGGGCAACGTGACGCTGGCCAGCGACTGTGATTCGGCGGTCGTGCGGTGGCGGTCGTACACGTCCTGCACGATCACCGCCCGCAACGCCTCCCTGGCCGACGCCACCGTCGACCTGGAAACCGTCGTCGACGAGCACCTGACGGTGAGCGGGGTGGGCGGTGCCAAGAAGACCGGGGCCCGCTCGGTGGCACGGCAGGACCTGGTCGTGCCCGGCGCCCGCCCGGGTGCCCCCACCCTCAAATCTGTCCCGAGCTCCGGCTACCGCCCGCTCGCCCAGTACGGCGTCGTGCCCACCAAGGTCGGCGACCGCGACCTGATCACGTACGAGGTGCCGGAGTTCGTCTACGGCGGCAAGGCGTACAAGACGATCGGTGTCGACGCCAACGGCTACCTCGTCGTGGGTGACGCGGCCGGTGCCGCCGGGGCCCTGCCCGGTCGCCTGCCCGACGTGGCCCGTCCCAACAACGTGCTCGCGCCCTTCTGGACCGACCTCGACGGCAGCCGCGACGAGGGCATCCGCGCGGCCCGCCTGACCGACGGCGTCTCGGCCTGGGTGGTGGTCGAGTGGCAGGTCAGTATCGCCGGCGACTCGTCCTCGGGTGGCGGGCCCGCCACCCGAGGACCAGTGCCCAGAAGGGATGCCGCCGGCACTGACGACAACCGGCATTTCCAGGTGTGGCTGGGCGTCAACGGCGTGGAAGACGTCGTCTTCGCGTACGACCCCGCCGCGCCGCCGCGGCCGCTGGCCGGGCGGCCGGTGCTCGTCGGTGCGGAGAACGCCGACGGGAGCGCCGGTCAGCTGGCCGGCAAGCTCCCCACGGGAGACCTGCGGGTGGCCAGCACGCTGCCCGCGAGCGCGTCGTACTCGGTGCAGGTCACCGGCGCGGTGCCCGGCTCTGGCCGGATCGCGACCCGGATGAGCGCGTCCACGGTCCCCGGCACACCGGTCGCCGCGACGGACATCAAGGTGGTGCTGCCAGCCGGTGGCTGGCAGCGGTGATCACACGGCCGGCTCGCGCTCGCGGAACGTGGTCCGGTAGGTCTGCGGGGTCGCGCCGACCCGGCGGGTGAAGTGGTGGCGCATCGTCGCCGTGTCGCCGAAGCCGGCCCGGGTGGCGATCGCCTCCACTCCCAGGTCGGTGTCCTCCAGCAGCCGGCGGGCCAGCAGCACCCGCTGGTTGGTCATCCAGTCGTGCGGCGTGGTGCCGGTCTCGGCGCGGAAGCGCCGGGCGAACGTGCGGGGGGCCATGTGCGCCCGCGCGGCCAGGTCGTCCACTGTGACCGTCTGGTCGAGGTGGGTCATCAGCCAGGTCAGCACCGGCTCGAGCGTGGCCGCCTCGGGCGTCTTGGGCATCGGCGCCTCGACGAACTGACGCTGGCCGCCATCGCGGTGGGGCGGCACGACCATGCGGCGAGCCAGCTTGGTGGCGATCGCCGAGCCGTGCTCCTGGCGCACCAGGTGCAGCGCGGCATCGATGCCCGCCGCCGTGCCGGCGCTGGTGAGCAGGTTGCCGTCCTGCACGTACAGCGAGTCGCAGTGCACCTTCGCGTTCGGAAACCGCTCCTGCAGGTCGTCGACCATCTGCCAGTGGGTGGTGCAGTCGCGGCCGTCGAGCAGGCCCGCCTCGCCGAGCACGTAGGAGCCGGAGCAGACGCTCATCACGTACGCCCCGCGCGCGTCCGCCCGGCGCAGGGCGTCGAGGACGTCCTCGGGGATGGAAAAGCCCTCGCCGTGCGCGGGCACCGCGACAAGGTCGGCGGTCTCGACCGGCGTGAGGTCGGCCCCGGGTGAGATCTCGAAGCCCGATCGGCTGCTCACCGGCTTGCCGTCCGGGCTGCACACATCGAAGCGGTAGCTGGGGAAACCGTCGTCGGTCCGGTCGGTGCCGAAGACCTCACAGAGCACTCCCAGCTCGAAGGCGGCGACCCCGTCGAACACGATCACGGCGACGTTGCGAAGCATGCTGCCACCCTACTCCTCGGTTGGCAGGATTTTGAGGGTCTATGGCATTGCTGCCACTGGTCCGGGGGCGGGGGGAGGCGGAAACTAGATACAGACGTCCGGTGCGCACCGGCGGCAAACCTCAAAAAGAGCATCAAACCCCTTCGGGAAGGTTGAGCCGCCATGGAACTCTTCGTACTCCTGCTGTTCTTCGTCGTCCTAGCGATCGCATCACTCTTCGGGTGGACCTCCGACAGCCGCGACTCCGCGGACTGGAAGCCCTCCGAGGCAGGGCGCCGGCGTAGCCGCCCGCGACTGCTCTAATCGCAGCGCAGATGCCCTGTACCCGGGCGACGGGCCGGGAGCCGCATGCGGCAGTCTTAGGCCATGACCGACGGCTCCTGGTACGACGCCGACATCGATCGAGTGATCATCACCGAAGCACAGATCCGAGAAAAAACCGCAGAGCTGGCCAAGCAGGTGTCCGCCGACTACGCATCGGTCGAAGACGGACTCCTGCTTGTCTGCGTGCTCAAGGGCGCCGTGATGTTCATGGCTGACTTCGCCCGCGCGCTGGGCCC
>Ga0272482_10000629_pt1 | contig 10936 bp, 8 predicted proteins | sample RVTome_8_FD_192427 | JGI IMG/M metagenome (GOLD analysis project Ga0272482, IMG submission 192427) | Soil microbial communities from uranium-contaminated site in the Upper Colorado River Basin, Wyoming, United States - RVT160D0 (version 2) ...
CGGCGACGAGATCGCGCTGGAGTTCGAGGGCGCCGCACCGGTGCGGCAACGGATCGTCGGGGTGTACGAGACGATGGAGGGCAGGCCGCTGTTCTACCTCGACGTCGCGAAGGCGCCGGCCTGGTTTCGCGACCAGGTGACGACCGTGTACGCCACCGGCGACGCGCGGGCCGCGCTCGACGCGGCGTTCCGCGACCGGCCCGACGTCGAGGTGACCGACCGGGAAGGCGTGATCGCCGCCGAGGCCGAGCAGTTCGCGCTGTTCCTCGCGGTGATGTACATGATGTTCGGCGCGGCGATCGTGATCGCGGTGTTCGGCGTGGTCAACACGCTCGTCCTGTCGGTCACCGAACGCACCCGCGAGCTGGGGGTGCTGCGTGCGGTCGGCGCGTCGCGACGGCTCGTGCGCCGCGCGATCCGGTTGGAGAGCGTGGTGATCTGCGGCTACGGCGGCGTGCTCGGCATCGTGGTCGGCGTGCTGTTCGGCGCGGTCATGCAGCACCTGATGCTGGGCAGACCCCTTACCGACGTGGCCGTCCCGTACCAGGTCATCGGTATCGCCATGGCCGGCATGGTCGCGGTCGGCGTGCTCGCCGCGGCGTGGCCAGCACGGCGAGCTGCCCGCACCGACGTGCTCGCCGCGATCGCGTCGGAGTGACCACTCAACCGATGACGCGGCGGATCACCGTGATCGGGCCGATGTTGTCGATGCCGCTGATCTTCACGTTGTCACCGAAGCTCGGCGCGTGCACGGCCCTGGTCGCGTCGATCGCGATGGCGACGTGGTGGACCGGCTCGTAGTAGAAGATCAGGTCGCCGGCACGCACGTCGGCGCGCGAGACCGCCTTGCCGACGAGCGCCTGCTGCCGGGACACCCTCGGCATCCGCACGCCGGCGGCCTTGAAGGCGGTCTGCACCAGGCCGGAGCAGTCGTAGGTGTCGGGCCCGACAGCACCCCAGATGTAGGGCTTGCCCATCTGCGCGACCGCGAACTGGAGCATCGCGCCGACGTTGCCGCCGGGGATGACCACGTCGCCGCTGTAGTCCTCGATGCCAGCCAGCAGCGACCGCTGCTCTGGGGTGAGGTTGTCGAGCGCGGCGCGCACCTCACGGATCTGGGTGTCCAGCGCGGAGCGGCGGTCGGTGACCTCCTGCGCGCTGGCCTGGACCTGCGACTCGAGGTCCTTGGCCGCGGACTCGGCCTCGAGGGCCTTGTTCTCGGCGTCCTCGGCGGCGGCGAGCGCGGTGTCGCCCTGCCGGGGGCCGCCGGTCAGGTGCGCTGCGAGGCTCGCCGCCTCCAGCTTGCCGATCAGGTCGTCCGGGCTCTTGCTGGTGGCGAACGCGGACAGCGCGTCGAGGTCGCGACGGGAGGACAGCGCGTCGGCGACCTTGTCCAGGTCCTGCGCCGCGTGGGCCTTGTCGCGGAGGTCGTCGGCCGCGGCCTTCGCCTCGTTCGCCGTCCTCGTCGCCGCCGCGGCGGCCTGCTGCTGGGTCGCCAGCTCCTCCTGGACGACCAGCAGCTCCTCGTTGACGAGCTCGGCCTCCTGGGAGAGGTCGTAGTAGTGCGCGAGCAGGCCGGCGACCGTGGTCGGCTGTGCCGACGCGGGCGCGACCAGCAGCGTCGCGGTCAGCAGGACCGCGCCACCGATGCCGGCCAGCGATGCGGGCAGTGCGCGCACCTTCGTCTCCCCTCGGATCGGACGTCTCGCCCATTATTCGACAGAGATCGTCCGTTTCGCTGGATTCCGGGCAAGCGGGCACCAACGTCTGCACCAACGGACGGTAGGGGAAGCCGGATAACAAGACCGTTAGAGTCTGACACGTGGGCAACTTGACCGCTGTGTCCGACCTGCACGTCGGCTACTACCAGGAGAACAAGGAGGTCGTCGAGGGCCTCACGGCGGGCTCGCCGGACGACTGGCTCCTGGTGGCCGGCGACGTCGCCGAGCACTTCGCGGACATCGAGTGGGCCCTGTCGGTCCTGCGGGAGCGGTTCGCGACCGTGGTCTGGACGCCGGGCAACCACGAACTGTGGACCCTCAAGGACGACCCGAACGGGTTGCGCGGTGCGGAGCGTTACGACGCGCTGGTCGAGCTGTGCCGCAAGATCGACGTGGTCACCCCGGAGGACCCGTACCCGACCTGGACCGGTCCGGATGGCCCGGTGACGATCGCGCCCCTGTTCGTCGGCTACGACTACACGTGGCGGCCCGACGGCTGCGACACCAAGGAGCAGGCGCTCGCCTACGCGCACGGCACCGGCGTGGTGTGCACCGACGAGTACATGCTGCACCCGGACCCGTACCCGACCAGGGACGCCTGGTGCCGCGCCCGCGCGGCGGAGACCGAGCGGCGGCTGAAGGAGTGCGACCGCGAGGTCCCGCTGGTGCTGGTGAACCATTACCCGACCGTGCGTCAGCCGACCAGGGTGCTCCGCTACCCGGAGTTCGCGCAGTGGTGCGGCACCGAGCTGACCGCCGACTGGCACACCCGGTTCAACGTGGCCGCCATGGTCTACGGGCACCTGCACATCCCTCGCAGCACCGTGTACGACGGGGTGCCCTTCGAGGAGGTCTCGCTCGGTTACCCGAGGGAGTGGCAGCCCAGGAAGAAGCCTCCCGGGCTGCCACGCCAGATCCTCCCGGCCGCCTGACTACCGGCGCCTGCTGAAGCGGTGCCGCCGCTCGCGGTGGTCCTCCCGCAGTGCCGCCAGCATCTCGTGCTCCGCCACCACCAACGGGTCGGTGCGCAGGTCCCGCCACAGCGCCCAGCACAGTCCGATCATCACCACGGCGAACGGCGCCGCCACGATGATCGTCATGTTCTGCAGCCCCGTCAGCGCGTCGCCGTCGGTGCCGGCCAACAGCATGACGATCGCGACCGCGCCCATCAGCACGCCCCAGAAGATCACCACGTTGCGCTTCGGGTGCACCGAGCCGCCCTGCGAGAGCGTGCCCATCACGACCGACGCCGCGTCCGCACCGGACACGAAGAAGATCGACACCAGGAGGATCACCAGCACCGCGGCCAGTGTGGACAGTGGCAGGTGTTCCAGGAACGAGAACGTCATCGCCTGGGACGTCGCGTCCGGGTTGTAGATCCAGGTGGCCGGGTCGAACGCGCCGGCAAGCCCGTCGCGCGCCAGCTCCGAGGACGAGACGCCTTGTGCGGCAAGGGCTTCGCGCTGCTGTGAGATCGCGGCGCCGCCGAAGATGGCGAACCAGACCAGGCTCACCACGCTCGGCACCAGGATCACGCCGGCCACGAACTGCCGGATCGACCGGCCGCGGCTGATCCGTGCGATGAACATGCCGACGAACGGCGTCCACGAGATCCACCAGGCCCAGTAGAAGATCGTCCAGCCGCCGAGCCAGTCCCGCATGGCGTCGCCGCCGGTGGCGCCGGTGCGACCGGACATCTCGGCGAACTCACGCACGTAGTCGCCGATGGCGCCGGGGACCAGGTTGAGGATCAGCACGGTCGGGCCGACCACGAACACGAACGCGGCCAGCACGAGCGCCAGCACCATGTTGATGTTCGACAGCCACTGGATGCCCTTGGCGACACCGGACACCGCCGACGCGACGAACGCGATCGTCAGCACCGCGATGATCATCACCAGCAACGTGGTGCCCGCCTCGCCGACCCAGCCGACGTAGGCCATGCCCTCGCCGACCTGCAGCGCCCCGAGCCCCAGCGAGGCGGCCGAGCCGAACAGCGTCGCGAAGATCGCCATGATGTCGATGGCCTTGCCGATCGGACCCGAGCTGCGCTTCTCGCCGATCAGCGGCGCGAACACCGAGCTGAACAGCTGCCGGCGGCCGCGCCGGAACGTGCTGTAGGCGATCGCGAGACCCACCACCGCGTAGATCGCCCACGGGTGGACGGTCCAGTGGAACAGCGTGGTCGCCATGGCGGTGTGCACCGCCTCGTCCGACGCCGGCGCCGCCGTGCCCGGCGGCGGGCTCATCAGGTGCGACACCGGCTCCGCGACACCGAAGAACATCAGGCCGATGCCCATGCCGGCGCTGAACATCATCGCGATCCACGACGCCGTGCGGAACTCCGGCTTCTCCTTGTCCGCGCCGAGCGGGATGCTGCCGTACCGGCTGATCGCGAGACCGACGGCGAACACCACGAAGCCGCTCGCCACGAGCACGAAAGCCCAGCCGCCGTACGGGATCACGCCTTTGTTCAGAATCGCGTCGGCCACGCTGATGAGCGAGTCGGTGCCGACCACGCCCCAGATCAGGAAGCCGACCGTGAGCGCGGCGGCGATGATGAACACGTATCTGTCCGTCACCGGGGGCCGGTCTGCCGCCATCTCGACCTTTTCGCCGCTGGCGTCACGGACTTCCGTGTCATGCCCCGGCCCGGTGGTCTCCGGCGCTCGCGATGTGTCGTCCTCGGCCACTACGCCGTGGCCGCCTTCCTTGTCGTCCGCGTCCATAGCGCCGGAGCCTAAACGGTTGGTCAACTATGGACACACGGGGAGTTGCGCAATGTGATGCGAACTGGTGCGGAATCGTGTTTCGTTACGGAATAGAGTTCTCGGCCGGCGGATTGTCACGCCGCCATTTCCACCGCGCGGGCCGGTGCTGCCACGTTCGGCCGAACCCGTTCCGCCCACCGGACGGCGGGGCCCATGGCCAGCCCGGCGGCGAGGAAGATCCCGCCGAGCAGCAGCCAGCCCGCCGTGCCCCAGCCCAGCACCACGGTGGTGACGAGCAGTGGGCCGAGCATCCGCGCGATCGTGAACCCGGAGCCGAAGAAGCCCTGGTACTGGCCGTGCCGGCCCTCCGGCGCCAGCCCGAAGCTGATCTCCCACGCGCCGCTCGCCTGCAGCATCTCCGCCCCGGCCTGCAGTGCGGCCGCGGTGAGCAGGATGACGACCGCCGCCCACGCCGGCGCGCCGAACCCGGACGTGGCGAACACCGCGCACGCGGCGAGCAGCGCCGCGCCCGCCACCCGGATCGAGCGGGACGCGGTGGTGAGGTCGGTCACCCGGCTCGCCACCCGCACCTGGAACAGCACGATCGACAGCGTGTTCAGCACCAGCAGCAGCGAGACGGTCCAGTTCGGCGCGTTCGTCCGCTCGACGATCCACAGTGGAATCGCCAGCGTGATCAGCGGGATGTGTAGCTGTAGCACCATGTTCAGCAGTGCGACCACCGCGTAGGGGCGGTCACGCAGCACGGCGAGGCGTGGTTCGCCCTTGTTCCCGGCCGGGATCGGCGCCACCACCGGGAGCTTGAGGAGAACCAGCGCGGAGAGCACCAGGCTGACCGCGTCGAGCGCGAGGACCGTCAGGTACGCGGCCCCGGTGTCGATCTGCAGCGCCAGCCCGCCGCCGCCAGCGCCGATCGCGATGCCGCCGTTGATCGCCGACGCCAGCACCGCCCGCACTCTGGTCCTCGCTGCCGCGTCGACGAGCCCGGCGAGCAGTGCCTGCCGCGCCGCGTTCAGTCCACAGAGGGCACTCGAGTAGAGGCACGCCACGACGACGAACGGCACGAACGACCGGACGAACAGGAAGCCGACGAGCGCGGCCGCCGTGCACAGCGCCAGCAGCAGCGCGATCCCGCGGGGGCCGCGCCGGTCGGCGAGGTGACCGAGTGGCACGCCGGCGAGGAAGCCGACGAACCAGCCGACCGTCAGGCCGAACCCGACCTGGGTGGGGGAGAGACCCACGATCCGGGTGAAGTAGAGGGCGGAGCACACCAGGTACCCGCCGAGGCCGATCGAGTCGGCCAGCTGTGCCGCCGCGAGGGGCCGGGCCGGTCCTGCCGGCGGGATGATCCTGGAGAGCATGAGTCGAACCTAGGCCGGCGATCGGCCCAGTTGAAGGTCCAATACCGACCACTTCCATTGGGCCAATGTTAGGGTCTGTCCGTGGAGGTCCATGTCAGTCTCGCCGGGCGGGGTGACCTGTCCGCCCGCATCTACCGCCAGCTGCACGAGGCCGTCATGGACGGTCGCCTGCGCTCGGGCGAACGGCTGCCGCCGACCCGTGAGCTGGCACGACAGCTCGACGTCTCCAGGAACACGGTGGCGCTCGCGTACGAGCGGCTGACCGCGGAGGGGTTCCTGGTCGGTCGGGTCGGCGCCGGCACGTTCGTGTGCGACAACCCGCCGTCGGGTGGGCCCGCGCCATCGGCGTCCGCTGGCAGCATCCCGACCCGGTCGGTGTGGCAGTCGCTGGCGTCGCCGGCCCCGCACCGCGGCGCCTCGTTCGTCGGCGGGACGGTGTACGACTTCGCCGTCGGCATCCCCGACGTGCGGCGGTTCCCGATGGAGGCGTGGCGGCGGCAGGTCGCCCGGCACCTGCGGGAGACCGCGCCCACCGCGTACGGCGACCCCGCCGGTCATCCGGGGTTGCGTGCGGAGATCGCCCGGCACATCGGGCTGTCGCGGTCGGTCGTGGTGGGCGCCGATGATGTCGTCGTCACCAACGGCGCGCAGCAGGCGCTCGATCTCATCGGGCGACTGCTGATCGAGCCGGGCACGTGCGTCGCGGTGGAGGAGCCGGGCTACCCGCCGGCGCGGGACCTGTTCACGTCGCTCGGCGCACGGGTCGTCGGCGTGCCGGTGGACGCGGAAGGCATTGTGGTGTCAGCGATCCCGGCCGACGCGCGACTCGTGTACACCACACCGTCGCACCAGTTCCCGCTCGGCCCCCCGATGTCACTGGACCGGCGGGCGGCGCTGCTCGCGTTCGCTCACCGGGCGGACGCGGCCGTCATCGAGGACGACTACGACAGCGAGTTCCGCTTCGCCGACCGCCCGCTCGAGCCACTGCACAGCCTCGACCGCGGCGACCGCGTGCTGTACGTCGGCTCCTTCTCGAAGACGATGCTCCCGATGCTGCGACTCGGTTTCCTCGTCGCGCCCCGGGCACTGCGCCCAGCCCTCCTGACGGCGAAACACCTCACCGACCGCCAGACCGAGCCGACCAACCAGGGCACCATGGCCCGCTTCATGGCCGACGGGCTGTTCGTACGCCATCTCCGCCGCTCGACCAAGGAATACGCCGCCCGCCGGCGGTTGATCCTGTCGGTGCTACAGCGTGATTTCGATGGTCGGCTGGAGGTTGTTCCTTCGACCGCCGGGTTGCACCTGGCGGCGTGGGTGCGAGATGGGACCGAGGTGCCGGGGTTGGTCACTCGGGCGGCGAGCGCCGGGGTGGTGGTCGAGGACGTGGCCGCGTACGGGGCGGATCGGCCCGGGCTGGTACTGGGCTATGGCGCGATCGCGGAACCGGACATCGCCGAGGGACTGCGACTGCTGGGCGAGGTGTGGTGACTCGTTCCTGGCACCCCGCGCGGCGGATCGGTCAGCGGCCCGCGGCATAGCCCTGCTGGCCGCGGGCGTTGGCGGCTGCCCGGAGGAGACCGTCCGCGCGGGAGATCGCCGACATGCGGCCAAGCGACCACGGCTCGGCCACTTCCACCGAATGTCCCCGGCGCCGTAGCTCGGCGAGCACGTCCGCGCCTACTCGTTCCTCGACGACCAGGTCCATGCCGGTCTGCCTGGGATAGAACGAGGAGGCGAAGGAGGTGGTGTGCCAGGACGGGGCGTCGATGGCCTCCTGGAGGTTCATGCCGTGGACGGCGTGGTTCAGGAAGAAGACGAGCTGCCACTGGTCCTGCTGATCGCCGCCGGGAGTGCCGAAGGAGAGTTGCACGCCGTCTCGGGTCGCGAAGGAGGGGGACAGGGTCGTGCGTGGGCGCTTGCCCGGGGCCAGCGTGTTGGGAAGGCCTTCCTCCAGCCAGAACATCTGGGCTCGCGTGCCGAGGCAGAACCCGAGCGACTCGATGGTCGGGGAGCTTTGCAGCCAACCGCCGGACGGGGTGGCGGACACGACGTTGCCCCACCGGTCGGCGACATCGATGTGGCAGGTGTCGCCCTGGGTGACGCCGGACGGTGAGACGACGGGCTCGCCGTGGGCGCTGCGTGCGTCTGGCTCGCCGGGGTGGCGGTCCAGTGCTGGGCCCGAGGTGCCGAGGGTTGGTTCGCCGATGCCCAGCCCCACCGGACCGGTGGGGCTGGCGCCCTCTCGTACCCACTTCGGAAGCTGGCCCAGGCCGTTGTTCAGCGGAGCGGCGGCCTGGTCGGTGACGAGCTCGGCGCGTTGTGCCGCGTAGGCCGGGTCGAGGACGGCGGTGAGGTCGGCGCCGTCGCCGTAGGTGGCGTCGCGGTCGGCGAAGGACAGTTTGGCCACCTCGACCACGCCGTGGATGAGGTCCGCGCTGTGTGGCGCCGGGACGTCGCCCATCGCTTCCAGCATCGCCAGTTGTTGGAGGAGCACCGGGCCCTGGCTCCACGCGCCCACCTTGTGCACCTGCCAGCCGAACGCGTCGATGCTGGTGGTCGGCTCGTAGGTCGGGCGCCATGCGGCCAGGTCGGCGCCGGTGAGGAGGCCCGTGTGGCGACGTCCGGAGTCGTCGGGGACCTCCGTGCGGCAGAAGTCGTCGATCGCCGCCGCCACGAAGCCCTCGTGCCAGGCCCGGATCGCTGCTTCCAGTTGTCGTTCGCGGTCGGGGCCCGCTGCTTCTGCCTCATCGACCAGGCGGCGGTAGGTGTTGGCGAGGGCCGGGTTGCGGACCAGGCTGCCTGCCTTCGGGGTCGGTAGCCATTGGCGTGCCGAGGTGGGCCAGTGGGTGGTGAACAGCTCGGCGACGGTGTCGATGGTGTCGACCACCGGCTGCGCGATCGGGTGGCCGTGTTCGGCGTAGCCGATGGCGAACTCGAGGATGTCGCGCAGCGGCATGCTGCCGTGGTCGCGGAGGAGTGTCAGCCAGGCGCCGACCGCACCGGGCACTGTCGCCGCGAGCAGGCCGGTGCCCGGCACGATGTCGAGGCCGAGGTCACGGAACCGTCCGGTCGTGGCCGCCCGGGGTGCGCCGCCCTGTCCACACAGGACCCGTGGGGTCGGGTCGGTCGCCGTCACGAAGATCACGGGGACCTCGCCGCCCGGCCCGTTCATGTGTGGTTCACACACGTGCAGCGTGAACCCGGCGGCCGCGGCCGCGTCGAACGCGTTGCCGCCGCGTTCGAGCAACGCCATCCCGGCGGCGGACGCGAGCCAGTGGGTCGAGGCCACCATGCCGTGGGTGCCGGCCAACTCCGGACGCGTAGTGAACATTCGACCACGCTAGTCGCCAGGTGCGAGGCCGGGCGAGGTTCGTCACGTCACGGGCGAGCGGACCTCCAGGCGGATGCGTTTGTTTCCCTTGCCCTTCGACTCGGTGCCGGTCACCACGACCGCGCCGACCTCGGCGGTGCTCAGCACGTGGGTGCCGCCGTCGGCCTGCTTGTCGAGCCCGACGATGTCGATCACCCGCAGCGGGTCGATCTCGGCGGGGATCAGGTTCGCCGAGGTGCGGATCAGGGCCGGGTCCTCGTCGGCGGCCGCCCGGCCGAGGAACCGGACGACGATCTCCCGCGCCGCGGCGATCTCCTCGTTGATGCGGGCCTCAACGCGCTGGCCCAGCTCGGCCGACATGCTCTCCAGCGGGAAGTCGAGCCTGCCCTTGCCGGGATCCATGTTGCCGCCGGTCACCGGGATCTCGAACTCCGACCAGATCACGCCGCAGAGGATGTGCAGTGCGGTGTGGGTGCGCATCACCAGGTGCCGACGGTCCCAGTCCAGCTCGCCGTAGACCTCGGTGTTCGGTGCGGGCAGCTCGTCCGCGTCGACCCAGTGCCAGATCCGGCCGCCCTCCCTGCGGACCTTCGTCACCGGCGCCCGGGCGCCGGCCCACTCGATGACGCCGAGATCGAACGGTTGACCCCCGCCGCCGGGGTAGAACGCCGTACGCTCGAGCGCGACCCGCCCCTGCTCCCGGTCGACGTCGACGACGGAGCTGTCGAACACCCGCCGGTAGGCGTCGACGGCGAACAGTTCGGTGTCGGCCAGGCCGGCAGGCGGGTCGGCGGCGGCGTCGACGCCAGGAACTGCCATGAGGTACCCCCTCAGGGTATGATGGTGCACGGGCTTACGGGACTCAGCGGAAGGGTACGTCGCATGCGGGGCTACACCAGCGACAAGGACGTCTACTTGAAGCGCCTCCGTCGCATCGAAGGGCAAGTGCGCGGCCTACAACGCATGGTCGAGAACGACGACTACTGCATCGACGTCCTGACGCAGATCTCCGCCGCGACCAAGGCGCTGCAGGCGGTCTCGCTCGGACTGATGGACGAGCACCTGCGGCACTGCGTCGCCGAGGCTCTCGCCGATGGTGGCAAGGATGCCGACGGCAAGATCAAGGAAGCCAGCGACGCCATCGCCCGGTTGGTTCGGTCTTAGTCCCTGGCTGCGGGGCCGCGCCCGGGGTGCCGGGAGGCCCAAGGGTGTAGGGAAACGGCGGCAATGGGCTCGCCGGTAAGAGGGGCGCTTGTGGCGCTTACCGGGTGCCCGTGATTCGTGGCCGAGTGTGACTGTCCTGTTTGGTTCGTCCGTTAGTCCCTTTCGGTCCCTTTCGCTGGATGGGTTGAGTCCCGACTTGGTATGTGGTCGTGGTCAGCGCCGCTCAGCCGCGTAGGTCGTCCCCGGTGGGCAGGCCTGTGGGTGTCACCACGAGGATGTGCATGCGGACCCGGCGACCGTGTCCATCTGTTGGCTCCTCGGCCGCGACCACGACGACGTGGTGTCGTGGAACGGTCCCATCGGTGAGGGCTACGCGATGTGTCGTCCAGCGTGGGGAGACGCCGTGGCCGTCAGCGGACACCGCGGGGGCGGAACTGGATGCTGATGCGGGGTCCGACCGGCTTGCTGGTCTTCGGGACCGCGTGTTCCCACGTGCGTTGGCACGAGCCGCCCATGACGATGAGGTCGCCGAGGCCGAGGGCGTAGCGAAGGGTCTGGCCGCCGCCTCCGCGCGGCCGCAGTAACAAGGCCCTCGGCGCGCCCACCGACACGATCGCCACCATGGTG
>Ga0272482_10000630_pt1 | contig 10932 bp, 9 predicted proteins | sample RVTome_8_FD_192427 | JGI IMG/M metagenome (GOLD analysis project Ga0272482, IMG submission 192427) | Soil microbial communities from uranium-contaminated site in the Upper Colorado River Basin, Wyoming, United States - RVT160D0 (version 2) ...
TTGCCTGCCGTTGCCTGTCCTGACGTGTCCCCGAACACTACCCCGGGAAGCAAACGCGGTACGCCGTCGTCACTTCACCGCGGTGGGCGCAACCGGACCCCCGACGGAGCAGGTCAGGGGCAGTGGTGTGGCCGTGAGCAGGAAGTCGTACTGGCCGTCGGCGGCGCAGTCTTCGGCCAGCTCGTCGAGGGCCCACAGCTGGCCCTGCACCAGCCCCATGTCGACGAGGTGCAGCAGGTGGACGGGCAGGAGGACCGCCGGATCCTCGCCGGGGAACACCTCGAAGGCGAGGGTGTCGGTGGCCACCGCGGCGACGTCGTGGTCGCGCAGCCACTCGACCGACCGGGTCGACAGGCCCGGCGCCGGATGCCCGAAGCGGGCCTTGTCGCCCTCCCGCAGCCAGTGCATCTGACCGGTGCGGACCAGCAGCACGTCACCGGGTTCCACGGTGATCCCGGCGCCGCCCCCGGCCAGGGCGAGGGCCGCGTCGAGGTCGTCGCCGGTGATGGCGTGGGCCCCGTCGAAGTGGTCGACGCCGTGGGCGCGGGCCACGTCGACGAGGATCCCCCGGGCCACCACGGGACCGAACCGGTCGATGCCCAGGCGGCCGGCGCCGGCGGGGCCCACCGTGTCGGCGGGGATGCCGTTGTAGAGGCGGCCCTCGTAGCTGGCGTGGGCCAGGGCGTCCCAGTGGGTGGCGGCCTGCACCCCCATCGACAGCTTGTCGTCGCTGGTGCAGAAGTCGTCGGGGTCGCCGGTGAACGCCGTGTTCACCATCAGCATCTCCCGCGTCGGGTTGTCGCGGCCGGGGATCGCCCCGGTCTGGGGCCCGTCCTCGTCGAAGGGGATGGCCAGCGAGAACACCTTGCCCTGCCGCGCCGCCCGCACCCCCCGCAGCACGGCCTCGGGGGTGAGCAGGTTGAGGGTGCCGCGCTCGTCGTCGGCGCCCCAGCGCCCGGTGTTCGAGACCCGCGCCGCGAGATCCCGGAGTCGAGGAGGTAGCGCCATCACTCCCGCTCTTGCTGCTGCGCAGCGGGCCGCTCGGGCCACGCTCGCTCTTCGGCTGTGCTCCCGGCCGGCGCCTTGCCTCGCTCCTCGCCGGTGCTCCCACTTCGCGCCTGGACTGGCCGGGGGCTCGCTACGGACGGACGCTCGCTCATGCGGCGGAAATGTACTGTCGGCGGATGCGCCGGGCTCTCTCCGTGTTGTTCGTATCGATCGTGGTGCTCGGCGCCGCCGGCTGCGGGGGCGACGACGACGAGGGCAGCGGGAGCGGCGACGCGTCGACGTCCGGGCCCACCACCACCGTGCCCCGGGGCGAGGTGATCACCTACGACGACCTGTCGGCCGACCACGTCGGCAACCGCGTCGACTACGCCCAGACCCCACCGGTGGGCGGCAACCACGCCGAGGTGTGGCAGACCTGCGGGTTCTACGACCAGCCCATCGTGTCCGAGGCCGGCGTCCACTCGCTGGAGCACGGGGCCATCTGGATCACGTTCCGGCCCGACCTCCCCGCCGACCAGGTCGCGCTCATCCAGCAGTACGCCGACCAGCCCGACACGCTGGCGTCGCCGTGGGCCGACGGCGAGCTGCCGGCGCCCGTGGTCCTGTCGGCGTGGGGTGCCCAGATCCAGCTCGACAGCCTGCCCGACCCCCGGGCCGACGCCTTCATCACCGAGTACCGCAAGGCGCTCAGCGCCCCCGAGCCCAACGCTCCCTGCCACGGCGGCACCACGTTCACCGAAGACGGATGACCCCCGACCGCCGGCTCCGGCTGGGGGTGGTGCTGGGGGCCGCGGGCATCGTCGTGGTGGCGGTCGCCGTCGTCGCCGTGGTCGCGGGGGTGGCGATCGGGCGCGGGACGGGCGACGGCGCGGCGCCGGACGAGGGGTCGGTCGACGTCGGCTTCGCCCGCGACATGGCCCGCCACCACGACCAGGCGGTGGAGCTGGCGGAGCTGGTGCGCGACCGCACCGACGACGCCGACATCCGCCTGCTCGCCAAGGACATCGCCCTCACCCAGCAGGCCCAGATCGGGGAGATGCGGGGCTGGCTCGACGTGTGGGGCCGGGCGCCCACCAGCGTGGGGCCGCCCATGCAGTGGATGGACCACCCCGCCGACCAGGCCATGCCCGGCCTCGCCAGCGACGACGAAATCACCGCGCTGACCGCAGCCGAGGGCGTCGAGGCCGAGACCGTGTTCCTCGAACTGATGATCCGGCACCACCAGGGCGGCATCCACATGGCGTCGGCCGCGGCCGACACGGCCGGCGAGGAGTTCGTGCGCCGGCTGGCCGGCGGCATGGCCGAGAGCCAGCAGGCCGAGGTCGACCACATGGTGGATCTGCTCACCGAGAGGGGTGTTGATTACCGTGGGGACGCGGTCTCCCCCTCCGCACCTGCCTCTGATGAGTGACTCCTCCACCACCACGTCCCCACCGCCGCCCGTTCCCGACGACGGCGCCGGCCGCGCCACCGATGCCGACACCGCCCGCATCCGCCTGACCGCCCTCCTGGTCGGCGTGACGGCGGCGCTGGTGCTGGCGATCGGCGCCGTCGCCGTCCTGGCCGGGGGCGACGACGACGTCGCCGCCGATCCGAACGACGGCTGGCACGGCACCCTCCAGGGCCCCACCCCCCGGCCCGAGTTCACGCTCACCGACACCGACGGCCAGCCCTACGACTTCGCCGCCGAGACCGAGGGCCAGCTCACGCTGCTGTTCTTCGGCTACACCCACTGCCCCGACGTCTGCCCCGGGCACCTGTCGATCCTCACCGGGGCGCTGGAGATGCCGGGCGTGCCCCAGCCCAAGGTGGTGTTCGTCACCACCGACCCCGCCCGCGACACCCCCGAGCGGCTGCGCGAGTGGCTCGGCAACTTCGACGACGACTACGTCGGCCTCACCGGCACCGTCGAGGAGGTCGCCGCCGCCGAGCAGGCCGCGTTCGTCGCCGGTTCGGTCCGCCTCGACGAGGACGGCAACGCGGTGGCCAGCGAGCCGGTGGCCGGCGCCGCCTCGGCCCAGGACTACGAGGTCGGCCACGCCGCCGTGATCCTGGCCTACACGCCGGACGACCAGTCCCACCTCGTGTACCCGTTCGGCGTCCGCCGCCAGGACTGGGCCGCCGACCTGCCCCGGATGCTCGAGGAGTTCCCGGCGGGCTCGGGTGGCGCCGCCTCGGGTGGCTCCGACGACGGAGCCGGCTCGTGACCTGGTGGTGCGCCGCCTCCACCGACCCGTGGAGCTGGACGCCCCGGGCCTACCCCGGCATCTGGCTGTTCATGGGCCTGCTGCTGGCCGGCTACCTGCTGGCCTGGCGGCTCGCCCCCGCCCCCGACTCCGAGGACCGGCGCAAGCGCTGGGCGTTCCTGTCGGGCTGGGCGCTGCTGTGGCTGTCCACCGACTGGCCGCTGGGCACGCTGGGCGCCGGCTACCTGGCCACCGCCCACATGACCCAGTACGTCCTCTACACCACGGCGGCGGCACCGCTGCTGGTGCTGGGGCTGCCGGAGTGGATGCTGCGCCGGGCGCTGTCACGGCTGCGGGCCTACCGGCTGGTGTCGCTGCTGGCCCGGCCGCTCGTCGCCGGGCTGGTGTTCAACGCCGTGCTGGTGGTCACCCACGCCCCGATCACCGTCGACAACCTCCGCACCAACCAGTTCGGGTCGTTCGGCCTCGACCTCGCCTGGCTGGTGTCCGGGCTGCTGCTGTGGCTGCCGGTGTGCGGGCCGCTCGACGAGCTGAAGCCGTCGCTGCCGGTACGGGGCGTCTACCTGTTCCTGGCCGCCGGCCTGGTCCCGATGATCCCCGGCGGGTTCCTGACCTTCTCGGAGACACCGCTCTACGCCATCTACGAGCTGGCCCCCCGGGTCAGCGGCTTCGACGCCCTCGACGACCAGCAGGCCGCCGGGGCGATCATGAAGATCGGCAACCTGCCGCTGCTGTGGCCGGTGCTGGCGGGCCTGTTCATCCGCTGGGCCAACCAGGAGCGCAGCACGCCGCCCAAGGTCGCCGCCCCCTCGGCGTGAGCGACGCGCACCCCTCGACCGACGACCTAACGTAGGCGGTACGGCACCCGGGCGAGTCGAGGCGGGGGGCACATGGCCGCGCTGCAGCTGGACGATCTGACCGTGCGGGCGCCTCCGACAGGCGCCGGCTTCTTCGTGTCGGTCGAGGCCGCCCCGGGTGAGGTGGTGGGCGTGGCGGTGCCGTCGGCCGCCGTCGGGCGCACGTTCGCCCGCACGATCGCCGGGCTCGCCCCGCCGGTGGCCGGGCGGGTGGTGTCGGGCGGGCGCGACGTCACCGCCGTGGCCGCCTCCGACCGCGGCATCGGCTACGTCCCGGCCGGCGGCGGGCTGCTCCCCCACCTGACCCTGGCCGCCAACATCACCTACCGCCACGACCCCGACCGCCACGTCGGCCGGCTGGTCGATGCCCACATCACCGAGGTGACCACCCGCCTGGAGCTGGTCGGGGTGCAGGGCCGGCTGCCCCACGACGTCACCGCCGACCAGCGGCTGCGGGCGGCCATCGCCCGCGCCATGCTGCGGTCGCCCGCCGCGCTGGTGGTCGACCTGCCCGAGGCCGACGCCGCCGCCCTGCGCGGGCACCCGGTCCTCGACCCCGTGGCGCTCCCCGCCGGCGACGACCTGGCCGTGATCGTCTGCACCGACGACGCCGCCCTCCTCGGCCGCCTCGACCACTTCGCCCCCGCCACCCCCACCCGGGACCCCCATGCCCCCACCTGACCCCGGCCACCGCTCCCTGCTGCCCGGCTCGCCACCGGCCACCCGGTCCCACCGGGTCGGGCGGACCGCGGCCGCGCCGGACCGATGGTCCCCGGAGGGTGAGGCGACCGGGCCCACATCCAGCCCGCCCGGCCGACCCAGAACCGCCGACGGCACCAGAACCGGTGCCGGACCCACTCACCGATCCCGGGCGGGCCTGGGACGGGTGGCGGGGTCGCGGTGACCGAGCCACCGGTGACGTCGGTGCCGGGTGCTGAGGCTCGGGGCGGGGCCGAGGTCGGCGTGGGCGTGGGCGCCGACGTCGAGATGCCGCGGTTGCTCGGGCAGGCGCGGGTGGTGCCCGATCTGCGGGTGGAGCGGCGGGCCCGGCCGGACCTGCCGCCGTCGCTGGCCGTCGGGCTGGCGGTGCCGACCCTGGTGCTGCTGGTGCTACTCGTGGCCTGGCCGGCGTTGCGGATCGGGGGTGAGGCGCTGCTCGGCGGCGACGGCCTCGACCGGCTGCGGGCCGCCCGCGACCAGCCCGGCGCCGGCGGGATGGTGGGTCGCACCCTCCTGGCCGCCGTGGTGGTGCCCGCGGCGGTGACGGCCGCCGGCCTGGCGGTGGCGATGGCCGCCGGCCGCGACCGGATCGCCCGCTGGTGCACCGCCCCGATCGTGGCGCCGGTCGCCGTGCCGCTGGCCGCCACCGGCATCGCCGTACGGCACCTCTACGGCGAGGGCCCGCTGGCCGGATCGCTGGCCTTCGTGGGGTTGCTCGGGGCGCTGGCCTGGGCGTGGGTCGGGCTGGCCGCAGTCGTCTTCCGGGCGGCGCTCGACCGGGTCGAGCCCGAGCTGGCCGACGCCGCCCGTGCGCATGGCGCCGAGGGTCGGGCACTGGCCCGCGACGCCGTGTGGCGGCCGGTGCTCGGCCGCACCGGGCTGGTGGTGTTCGCCGCATTGGCGCTGATGTCGACCCGGTGGGCCGACCTCGCCCTGGTGGCCGTGGCGCCCGAGCGCCGCGTCGGCGCGTCGACCCTGGGCTCCCTGGCCTGGCCGGCCGCGGCTCCTGACGATGCCCTCGCCGCCTGGAGCCTCGGGTGGCTGGCCCTGGCCCTGGTCGGGGTGGCGGTGGCCGCCCGGCGGGCCCGGCGCCGCTGGCCCCCGCCGCTGCTCCTCACCCCACCCGCCGTCGACGACCCCCCGACCCGGCCACTGGCCCGGCGCCTGGGGCTGGCCGTCGTGGCCGCGGTGTGGGCGATCCCGCCGGGGGCGCTGGTGGTGGCGTCGCTGCGGTCCGACGACGGGTGGCGGACCGACGCCTTCCGCGACGCCGTCGACGGCACCGACCTCGTCCCCTCGCTGCTGCTGACCTTCGGCCTGGCCGCCGCCGTCGCCGTGACCGTGACCGTGTTGGGAGTGGCCCTGGCCGCCGCCTGGACCTGGGCCCCGATCCCCCACCCCGCCCGGGCCGCGGGGCTGATCGTCGGGCTGGCGCTGCTGGCGATGGCCGTGCCGGCGCCGGTGCTGGCCGGTCCGGCCGGCGACCTCCTCGGGGCCGTGGGCCTCGACAGCACCTGGGCGGGGCTGGGCCTGGTCCACGTGGCGCTGCTGCTGCCGGTGGCGGTGCTGGTGCTGCGCAACGCCCTGGCCGGCACCGACCTGGCCGCCCTCGACCACGCCCGCCGCCGGGGCCGACCCGGGCGCGAGACCCTGGCCGAGCGGGCGCCGGGCGCCACCAGCGCCGCGGTCGCCGTCGCGATCGTGGCCTTCGTGGTGGTGTGGGGCGACCTGGTGGTGGGCCGCCTGTTCGCCGGGGCCGACGGCGCCCGCCCGGTCGGCGTCCTCCTCCACGACCTGGCCGCCGACGCCCCCGCCGACTCGGCGCCCCTGGCCGCCACGGCCGTACTCACCACCCTGGTGCCCCTCGCCGTCGTCGCCCTGGCCCGTCGCCCCCTCCTCGACGGCCTCACCGCCGGAGCCCTCCGATGACCCACCCCCCGCTGCGCACCCTCGGGAGCATCCGATGATCGAGCCCGACCAGGTGGGCCTTCGGCGGCAGCGGCTGGTCGGGCGGTTGCGACGGGTCGTGGGACCGCGGGGCGGCCCCGAGGCACGGCCGGCGACGCTGGTGCCGCTGCCCCGGCGCAAGGGACCGACGCCGGGCCGGGCACCGTTCGAGGTGCCGGCCACCCCCGGGTTCATCGGGCGGGCCGACGAGCTCGCCCGGCTGGTGGCCGCCCCCGACGGCCTCCTGCGCCGCCACCGGGTGGTGGTGCTGGCCGGCGACCGGGGCGCCGGCACGTCGTGGCTGCTGAGCCGGGCCGCCCACGACTCCTGGGACGCGGGCCTCCTGCGCGACGGCCGGATCCACGTCGACCTGCGCCCCGCCGCCGGGCCGCCGCTCACCGCCCGCCAGGCGCTCGACCGCATGGCCGAACGGGCCGGCGTCGGCGAGCTGCCCGCCGCTGCGGCCGCCAGCGACGCCGAGGCCGCCGGCCACCTGCGCCAGCTGCTGTCGGGGCAGCGGATCCTCTTCCTGATCGACAACGTCGACGACCCCGCCCGGCTCGGGCCGCTGCTGGCCGTGCAGTGCCACCTGCTGGTGGCCGGCGGCCCGGCGCTGCGGGGGCTGCCGGGCGCCGCCGTGGTCGACGTGCCCCGGCTGGGCCGCCGCGACGCCGTCGGGCTGTGCGAGCAGTCGCACCCCCGGCGGCACCGCGAGGACCGCGACGACTACGAGCGGGCCGTCGCCACCATCGGCCGCCTGTTCGCCAGCCAGCCCAAGGTGCTCTACGAGCTGGGCGGCCGGGGCGACCGCCGTCGCCCGCCCGCCGCCGTGCTGGCCCTCGGCCTGCAGCGGGTCCTCGATGCCCCGCCGTACGTGGCGGTCGACCAGCCCGACGCCGTCGACGCCGCCTGCCGCCACCACGGCGCCTACGCCACGCTGAGCGACCACGCCCGCCGGGTGGCCCGCCTCCTCGCCATGGTCACCGACCCGATCCCGCCCGGGGCCGTCGCCGCGCTGACCACCCCACCCGCCACGGTGCACCGGTCCCGCCAACGCCGCCGGGTGATCGAGGCCCTCACCGCCCCGTCGATCCCCACGTCACCACCCCCGACCAGCGGCCCCCGTCGCCGCCGCCCGGCACTGGTCGCCCTGTCCACCTCGCCCCCCACACGCCGGGCCCGCCGACGTCCTCCCGGGCCGACCACCCCGGGTCCTGACACCCCCGGCACGGCCCGCTGGGGCCGGCGACGCCGGCAGGATCCGGTCACCGCCGCAGCGTCCGATACGACCGCCTCGGCGCCGGCTTCCCGGCGGAGCTGGCTCCGCCGGTCGGCCCCGACCACCACCGGGTCGGATGCCTCCGGCACCACGAGGCGCTGGGGCCGGAGGTCGGCGATCGACGGGGCCCGGGTGGACGCTCCGGCTCCGACAGTACGGCGGGGTCGGCCGCGCCGGTCGGTGATGGTGACGGAGGCGCTGGCCGAACTGGACGCCGCCGGGTTCCTCGAGCGGCGGGGCAGTGATCTACGCCTGGCCCCGGCGCTGGCCCGGCTGTGCCGGCTCCACCTCCACCGCGACGAGCCGGTGCGGCGGCGAGCCCGGGCCTACGTCCGGCTGCAGCGGTACCTGGCCCGGGAGGCGGCGCGGCAGGCCGAGCACCTGGCCTCGCCGGTGGCGTCGCCCACCCCCCGGACCACGGCGGCCGAGCGGGCCGCGGCCCGGGCCGCCGACGAGTGGTTCGACCGGCACCGCCGACTGCTCCACCGCCTGGTGGCGGCCCCGATCCTCCGCCACACCGGCGACTCCGGACGCTGGCGCCGGACGGCCCGCATCACCGGGGCCCGCTGGGCGGCGGGCGGGCAGGTCGAGGTGGCGTTCCCCAAGTCGCGCCGGGCCCGACGGGCCTGGTGGGAAGGGGCGCGGGCCCTGCAGGCCTGGTACGAGCGCCAGGGTCACGACCACCGGGGCCGGGCCCTGTGCCGGTCGGTGCACACCGTGGCCGCCGCCACCGGGATGATCGGCGTCGAGGGGTGGGCCGCCCACCGCCTGGGCGTCGTGGCCCTGCGGCGGGGCGACTGGTCCGTGGCCGTCGACGACCTCGCCGGCATCGGGCGGGGCTGGGGACGGATCGAGCGGGCCCCGGCCCTCACCAACCGGGGCGTGGCCCGGCTGCACCTCGGCCACGTGGACCAGGCCCTGGCCGACCTGCGAGCCGCCCGCCGGCTCCGGTCGCGGCGCGACCCGGTGGGGACGGGTCTCACCGACCTGGGCCTGGGCGAGGCGTGGCAGCGGCACGGTCGGCCGGACCGGGCCCGCACCCACCTGGTGGCGGCGGCCAACGCCTTCGACGGCACCGACGACGCCGGCCTCGCCGCCGCGCTGGCCAACCTGGTGCTGGTGGAGGCGGCGCAGGGCCGGATGACCGTGGCGGTGCGGACCGCCGAGGAGGCCGAGCGGGTGTACCGGGGTCTGGGCGACGACGCCGGGGCCACCGAGGTGCGGCTCAACACGGCGATCGCCCTCCTGACCTTCGCCCCGCCCCGTCCGGCGCAGGCCGACGACCTGCTCACCGGTCTCATCACCGAGCTGGCCGAACGGCCACCCACACCGCTGTTGGCCCGGGTGCTGCTCCACGCCGGCGACGCCGCCCGCCTCCGCGACCGCCCCGCCACCGCCCGCCTCCTGTGGGCCCGCGCCGCCGACACCGCCCGCCAGGTCGACGACCCCGCCACCCCCCCCGCCCCCACCCACCGCCTCACCCAGTAACCCCGCCCCGGACACCGCCGGACGCCCACACACCTCCAGCACCGAGGACACCCCACCCTCGAGGACCCGGCCCAACCCGGCAACGAGCCAGCCCCGAAGCAACGGCCCCAACACCCCAGCGGCACCAAGGAACCCGGGCAACACCACCCCAACAACCCGCGACAAGGCCCAGCACCGAGGCAGCCCTGGACCTCCAGCGCCGAGGATCACTCGGTGCCGGGCGGTGCCCGGGGGCCGGGCACCACGGCGGCGTGAGGGCCCGGGGCGGCATCACCGAGCTCGTCGACGACCCCGCCACCGGGACGATGCGCGGGGTGATGTGGACCGTGTCGCCGCTGTGGGGCTACTCCCTCTGATCGGCAGCGCCCGGCGCGTCGGGTACGCCGGCGGCGCCGGAACGGGTCATGGCGAAGATGCCCTGGGCGTTGCTGGCGTCGAAGGCGAGGTCGAGGACACCGTCGGTGTCGGGCAAGGGGTCGCGGGAGATGAACTCGAAGAACGAGCCCGGGACCTCCTGCTCGACGACGTCGCCGCCGTCGAGGCGGAACCGGCGGACCACCGGGTCGGCCCGCAGCGCCGTCTGCCGCACCCGGCCGCTGCCGGAGCGCTCGACCGTGTCCTTGATCGGCCATGTGCCGTCGGCCCGCAGCGACTCGGCCAGGGCGTCGACGTCGGGCACCCGGTCGGTGGCGTGGTTGAAGGCCGTGCCCTCGGTGGCGATCCACGCCATCTCGGCCGAAGCCTCCCGGAGCGTCTCGTAGTCGTCGAGCCGGGGGTCGGGGTGGTGCCGGCCGAAGCAGCGGGCCACGCCCCGGACCAGCCGGACGGCGTCGTCGACCGGCAGTCGGCCCCGGGCGGCCAGCCGGTCGAGCAGGCCGACCACATCGGAGGTCAACGGGTCGGCCGACGCCCCCACCACCCGCTCGGCCGCCTCCTGGGCGGAGGGCGGCAGGCGGTCGACGTGGAGCTCCGACACGAAGTACTGCAGCACGTCCTCCGGCAGGTCGAGGTGGGTGAAGACCTTCCCGGTCATGTGGATGCGGTCGAGCGGGTAGCGCCCCGCCTCCTCGTAGCCCAACGGCACCAGCACCCGGCGCAGCGACTCGACGCCCGGCGGCAGCGCTCCACACGAGCAGCCGTCGACGGTGCGCACGGCGCCGTGGTCGAGCACCACCGGCCGCCCGGCCGCCCGCTGCCCCTCGACGTAGCGGGCGCCCGACGGCACCCGCTCCAGCAGGTCGTCGAACAGGACGAGCCCGACGGCCACGGCGGCGGTGGCGCGGTCGACCTGGCCGCGCGGCTGCTCCTCCCCTGCCAGGGCGGGTGGCAGGAGGGCTGTCGAGAGCAGCCGTTCGGCCCGGTCGCCGCCGACGAGGGCGGTGAGGATCTGGCGCATCACCATGTCGCTACCCCAAGATCCCCGTCA
>Ga0272482_10000631_pt1 | contig 10931 bp, 12 predicted proteins | sample RVTome_8_FD_192427 | JGI IMG/M metagenome (GOLD analysis project Ga0272482, IMG submission 192427) | Soil microbial communities from uranium-contaminated site in the Upper Colorado River Basin, Wyoming, United States - RVT160D0 (version 2) ...
GGCTACCACCGCCACGGCGCTTGGCCTCGTCCACCAGGCCCTCTGGATCATCGCTCCCGGTGTGGCCGCGGTCGTGCTGACCACCGGCGGCCTGCTATTTCGGCACCCCAGCCGGCCGCGCGTGCCCTAAGCATTGGTTGCCGCCCGGCGACCAGCGCTGGTGGTGGTCACCGGGTGAACGCGGCCAGGTGATGCCGGGACGCCATCAGCAGGTGCTGGTAGATCAGCTCCACGTCCGGCGCGTCAAGCCCGTCCTGCGCCTTCTCCAGCGCGGCGATGTCGGCCCGCTCCACCTTCCCTCCAACTCCAAGCGCCGCGTCGAGCGACGCGTTGCCCTCACGGAGGTAGGCCCCGTACGTGCCCTGAACATCGGCGGCGGCGAACTGGCCCAGCGCCTTGCCAGCAGTGCGGTCGGTAATGCCGTACCGATGGAGCAACATCCGGCGCAGGCGCCGTCATCGCGCGATTCGTGACCGGCTGTGACGTGTGGACCGCCCCGGACGTCGACGGCTGGGGCGAGGACCTCCGCACGCTCGGCCCCGACTACTTCTTCAGCCTCAACCGCTACGTGTTCTGCGCCACCAGGCCGCTATGGCGCGGTGGCCGACGTCGCCGCTCACCAACGGATTTGGCGAACGCAAGTCACCATCCGATGTAGTCGCCGTTGTCGCACACACTCAGTGCTGGTTGGTCGTGCCTGCCAGGTGGCTACGAAGGCGGTCAGCGGTTGTGGTGAGCAGGTCCGCAGCATGGTCGATGTCGGTGGTGGTGATCCACTGGCCGAGTGATAGGCGTACCGCGCCGAGGGCCGGCTCGAGGTCCTGGGCCCATGGCGCTGGCGTGACACGCGATGCCGTAGGGAGGCTGGTCAGCGTTGTAGAGCCACGGCCGCAATGGGTACGCCCACGCCGTGGCCTCGCCGACGCGGATCACCTACATGGTTCCGCACTGGGGAGTTCTGCCTGCCTAGGTAGGCGTGGCCGGTCAGGTGATACCACGCGGCAGCAACAACACCTGCACACACAGCAGGCCCCAGGCGTCGACAAACACGCCGGCCGTCGGCGGTGCAGTGGTCACGGCACCGCGACGGGTAGGTCAGCCAGCCGCCATTCGAGCATCCCGTCCGCCAGCCGGGTCGCGGCCCGGCCGTTCGCCGCGAGGAGGCGGACGGCGTCGTGGGCGAGCACGCAGTAGGCGCCCCGGCAGTAGGCGACGATCTGCCCATCGGGGATCTCGGCGAGCCGGTCAGCCAGCTCGTCCAGGGGGATGCCGACCGCGCCCGGGATGTGCCCGGCGGCGTACTCCTGCCGGGGACGCACGTCCAGCACGGTCACCGGCTTGGTCCTGGTGAGTTGCTGGAGCTGGTCCCGGGTGACCGGCTGGCCGCCGTCCTCGCCCAGGTAGGCGACCCGGGCGGCCTCCACATCGGGCAGGTGCGACTGGGCGACCTGGCGGACCCGGGCATACAGGTCAGCGACGTTCTGGCCGGCGAGCCGGTACAGGATGCGGGTGCCGTCCCGGCGGGTGGTGACCAGATTGGCCTGCCGCAGCGTCTGCAAATGGGCCGACGCGGTGGTCAGCCCCAGATCTGCGGCGGTGGCGAGGGAGGCGACGTCGCGTTCGCCTTGGGCGAGCAGGTCCAGCAGTTCCAGGCGCTTGCCCGAGGCCAGGGCCTTGCCCACCCGGGCGAACTGCTCGAACAGCGCGCTCTTGCGGTCTCGGTCACCCACACCCATCACCCTCCAATATTCTGTGGAATAGTGTAGGAGGCGCGGCCGGTGGGCGCCATCCCGATGGTTGGGGGACGTGATGGATCTGCACGACCGGTTGATCCCGCTGGTTGACGAAGGGCTGGGCAACAGCGCCTACCTGCTCGACCTCGGCGACCGGCGGGCCGTGGCGGTGGATCCGTCCCTCGACCTGCGAGCGGTGGATCGCGCGGCGGCCAAGCGCGGGCTGCGGATCGTGTACGCCGCCGAAACGCACCTGCACGCCGACTTCCTGTCCGGCGCCCGGCAGCTGTCCGCCGACCACGACACCCGCATCCTCGCCTCCGCCGCCGGCAACCGCGAGTTCGGGCACATTCGCCTGGCCGATGGCGGCGAGATCGACCTGGGTGGGCTGAACCTGCGCGCGCTGGAAACCCCCGGTCACACGCCGGAGCATCTGTCCTTCCTGATCCTCGACGGCGGCCGAGAGGTTGGTGTGTTCACCGGCGGGTCGCTGATCGTCGGCGCCGCCGCCCGCACCGACCTGGTCGGCACCGACCGCATCGTGGAACTGGCCCGGGCTCAGTACCGCTCCCTGCGCCGGCTCGCCGAGCTGCCCGCCGCGACCGCGGTGTGGCCGACCCACGGCGCTGGGTCGTTCTGCTCCGCCCCGCCCGGATCGGCCCGCACCTCCACCATCGGCGGCGAAAAGACCGCCAACGCGTTGCTGGCCGCGCCGGACGAGGACACCTTCGTCACCCAGCTGCTGGCCAGCCTGGGCTCCTACCCGGCGTACTTCGACCGGCTCGCCGAAGTCAACCGCCGCGGCCCCGACCTGATCACCACCTCGCCCACCCTTGCCCCGCTCGACCCCGCGCGGGTACGCAGTGTGCTCGCCGACGGCGGGTACCTGGTGGACGTGCGGCCGGTGGTCGACTACGCCGCCGGGCACATCCCCGGGTCGGTGTCGATCCCGCTGCGCGCCCAGTACGCCACCTGGCTCGGCTGGCTCCTCCCACCCGACGCCCCGATCGTGATCGTGCGCGACCCCGGCCAGGAGCCGGACGACATCCTCTGGCCCGCCCTGAACATCGGCTACACCAGCATCACTGGGGAACTGGCCGGCGGCGTCGCCGCCTGGGCCGCCGACGGCGGCGACATCCGCTCCACCCGCCTGGTCAAACCGGGTGCACTCGACACACCCGTCGTTGTGGACGTACGTCAGCACAGCGAACACGACGCCGGGCACCTTCCAGGCGCCGAGCTGATCGAACTCGGCGACCTCCCCGGCCACACCGCCGACCTACCCAGCGGACCGACCACCGTGATGTGCGGACACGGCGAACGCGCCGCCACCGCCGCCAGCCTCCTCGAACGCGCCGGCCGCACCAATCTGTCCATCATGGTCGGTGGCCCGGACGACTGGGCCACCGCGACCGGCCATCCCCTCGACACCGGCCGATGACTACTCCCTCCGCCGTCGGCGCGCTTCGGTTGGGCTTGCGGGCCAACCTGCCCCAGTTCGCGCTCCTCGTCGCGGTCAACGCCCTGGTCGGCGCGATGGTAGGGCAGGAACGCATCGTCGTACCGCTGCTGGCCGAGCAGACCTTCGCCATCGGCGCGCTCACCGCCTCGCTGACGTTCATCGTCGTATTCGGCTTCACCAAAGCACTCACCAACCTCGCCGCCGGGAGCCTGTCCGACCGGTACGGCCGCAAACCCGTCCTGATCGCCGGCTGGCTCATCGGCATCCCGGTGCCGCTACTACTGATCTGGGCACCCTCCTGGGGATGGGTCATCGCCGCCAACGTGCTCCTCGGTGTAAACCAGGGCCTGACCTGGTCCACCACCATCGTCATGAAAATCGACCTGGCCGGCCCGAACCGTCGCGGCCTGGCCATGGGCTTCAACGAAGCCGCCGGCTACCTCGCCGTCGCCGCCATGGGCTGGGCCACCGGCGCTCTGGCCGCCGACCACGGCCTACGCCCCGCGCCGTTCCTGCTCGGTCTGGCGGTCGCCGCCCTCGGCCTCGGCCTATCCGCCGTGTTCGTCCGCGAAACCCACCACCACGCCCGCCACGAAGCCACCAACCACACCCCCCGCAAGGGCGAACACCACGATCGGCTGACCAGCCGGCAGATCTTCACCCTCACCAGCTTCCGCGAGAAGGCGCTGTCCGCGGCCAGCCAGGCCGGCATGGTCAACAACCTCAACGACGGCCTCGCCTGGGGCCTCTACCCAATCCTGTTCGCCACCTCCGGCCTCGGCCTGGCCCGCAGCGGCATCCTCATCGCCATCTACCCAGCCGTCTGGGGCATAGGCCAGATGCTCACCGGATGGCTGTCGGACCGGTGGGGACGCAAACACCTCATCACCGCCGGCATGCTCACCCAAGCCGCCGGAATCGCCCTCGTCGCCGCCGGCACCGGCTTCGCCGTCTGGGCCGTCGCCGCCGTCCTCATGGGCGCCGGCACCGCCCTCGTCTACCCCACACTCCTCGCCGTCATCAGCGACGTCGCCCACCCCACCTGGCGCGCACGCGCCGTCGGCGTCTACCGCCTCTGGCGCGACTCCGGATACGCCATCGGCGCACTCATCGCCGGCATCACCGCCGACCTACTCGGCCTACGCGCCGCCGTCTGGCTCGTCGCCGCCATCACCGCACTGTCCGGCCTCATCGTCGCCATCCGCATGTACGAGACGCGCCATCCTCATCCGCCCATGGCATCACCGCGCCCGGCACCCGTACAGGAAGCGTAGATGGACATCCATCCCGCTCTGGCGAACGGCCCGATCTACCTGGACTACGACGCCACCACACCGACCGACCCGCGGGGTGTCGAAGCGATGCTGCCCCACCTGACCACCCACTGCGGCGCCCCTCCAGCACCCACCACTACGGCACCGCCCCCGCCGGCGCGCCCACGCAGGCCCGCGAACGGGTCGCCCGGCTCATCGGATCGACTGGCGCGGCGCCGCGGTCGTCCGCCCGCGGGTGCACGGATGCCGCCGCCCCCGCTGGTCAAGTTCCGCCTGCCGACCGACGGCCTGTCCGGATTCCTGGATCCACTCTCCCGCAGGTACGCGGTATGCAACATGTGCGGTGGCGGCCGGTCAACCAGCGGGGATCGACCGGGGCACTGGCGCCATGGGTCCGGGCGGGTCAACGACGTCCAGGCGCGGCCCGCGGCGCACCTGTCACGGCCCAGGGCGCGGCTCAGCTGTCGCCCACGCCGGTGGCCGAGGGCGGCGCCGGCGAGGACGCCCGCGCCTTCGGTATCTGGGGCAGCACGCCGGTCAGGTAGCGCTGCACGGTCGGGCCGATGGCGGCCGCCACCCAGTCCGGCGGTGCGCTGGCCATCGGCTCAAGACGCAGCACGTACCGAGCGATGACCAGACCGGACAGCTGCGAAGCGACGAGCGTCGTGCGTACGGCCGCCTCCACCCGATCAACGCCCAGCCGGCTTACCACCTCACCGACCACGGTGGGAACGACACGCCCGCGCACCAACGGCCCGAACTGGTCACTGGCCACAGCGGTACGCAGCAGCGCGCTTACCGTCGCGCCGGCGCCGCCGTCCCAGAGCGCCAGGAACCGGCCGACCAACCGTTCCCCGAGCGTCTCAGGTGCGCCGGCGAAAACCTGCGGCAGCAACTGCTCCGGGTCCATCGCAGACCGCAGGACTGTATGGAAGAGCCGCTCCTTGGTGCCGAAGTAGTGATGCACGAGGGCGGGATCGACGCCGGCCACGGTGGCGATCTGCCGAATGCTGGCGCCCAGATAGCCGCGGTCCGCAAAGGCCGCGCGGGCCGCCGCAACGATCTCGGCGCGGGTCTCCGGCCTGTCCGGCCGCCGGCCAGTGCGTGCCATCGGATTTCCCTCCTGGGTGCTCGCGATAGACGGTGGATGTCAACGTGCCGTCGACGAAGCCCCATCGCCTTGCGCGATCTGGCCGTAGGGACCGAAGTCCCAGCCTTGACGGAACCTTGGGGTCGATCACGCCGGGGGTTCCGGTGCCCTGGAAGCTGGGCGGCCAACCCACCGGCCACACGATTGTCACCTCGATAGGCGGGCGCCGCCCAGAAGGAGTTGATGACTGTCGGGCGCTCACGGATTTCGTCCACCAGGGCCGGCGAACCACCTCTCACGCCAGAGGTCGGGCAGGTCGAGTTGGAGTACCGAACACTTACTGGCTCCGCCAGCCGGCCTCCGTAGGATGTACGGAGCCGAGGACTTTCAAGTGCTGGACCCATCAGGACGACCAGCCGTCGACCTGCTTAAACACGGTAGACCACTTCTCTTGTGGACCTTGGGTCCGGATGGGTTCTAGCCTCGCCGGCCTCGCCGTCGCCCCTGCTCGGTGGCCTCACGGGCCGTTCCCGTCACCCCGACAGCAGCGCGTTCACCCCAGCGTCCCGTCCGCGTTCTTGCTGCTCGGTTCGGCGGCGGCTTGCGGGGCGCTGGTGGCTAGGAGGTCGGCGACTTGGTCGGTGCTTGGCACGCGGCCGGTGAGCAGGACGTGCTCGTTGAGGACGAGTGCGGGGGTGCTCATTACCCCGTAGCTGGCGATGGTGGGGTAGTCGGTGATGTGCTCGATTGTTGCCTGCCAGCCGAGGTGGGCCAGGGCGGTTCGGGTGGCGCGTTCCATGGCGGCGCAGTTGGCGCAGCCGGAGCCGAGGATTTTGATCCGCATGGTGGTGGGCTCTCCCAACGTGGTCAGAGGATGGTGTTGAACAGATAGCCGGTGGCCAGGATCGCGGTAGCGACCACGGCGGTGAAGATGGCCAGTAGTGGGGGTTTGAGGACGCGGCGCAGCAGGATCATTTCGGGAAGGCTGAGTGCGACGGTGCTCATCATGAATGCCAGCAGGGTGCCCATTGCCAGGCCTTTGGCGTGTAGGGCTTCGACCAGTGGCAGGATGCCGGCGGCGTTGGAGTACAGCGGTACGCCGATGGCGACGGCGACCAGCGGTGCGAACGGGTTGTCCGGGCCGGCGTAGCGGACGAAGAACGCCTCTGGTACCCAGCCGTGGATGGCGGCGCCGAGGGTGACTCCGGCCAGCAGGTACGGCCAGATCTTGCGCAGGATCGTGGTGACTTCCTCCCGGCCAAGCCGCATCCGGTCGGCCCAGGACAGTGTCGTGCCAGCGAGGACCGGCTGCCCGCGCAGGGTTGTTTGGAAGACGAAGCCCTCCACGTAGCGTTCCAGCCGCAGCCGGCCGAGCAGCCAGCCGGCGCCGATGGCGATCAGTAGGCCGGAGGCGACGTACAGGGCGGCGATCTTGAAGCCGAACAGGCCGTAGAGCAGCACCACGGCGACCTCGTTGACCAGCGGGCTGGCAATGAGGAACGACAGGGTCACCCCGAGTGGTACCCCTGCGGAGACGAAACCGATGAACGCTGGCACCGCCGAGCAGGAACAGAACGGTGTCACCACGCCCAGGCCGGCGGCCATCACGTTGCCCACGCCCTCCCGGCGTCCGCCCAACGCGGCTCGGGTGCGTTCGAGGGTGACAAAGCTGCGCAGCACGGTGACCGCGAAGATGATGCCCACCAGCAGCAAGGTGATCTTCACGGTGTCGGTGAGGAAGAAATGCACCGCCGAGCCCAACCGCGTGTCCTCGGACAACCCGGCCCACCGGTAGACCACACGGTCCCACACCCGCTCGTTGACCAGCAGCACACCCACCCACACCGCCGCAGCGATCGCGAGCGCCGCCATCCGGCGGGCGCGGCCGGCCCGCCCCTGCGGCGCCTCGACATCGGTGACGGGTGTTGCCTGGCCGGTCACCGGACACCATCCGAGTCCTTGCAGCATGCGCCGCTGACGACGTGCCCAATGTGTACGGGCAGCGCCGCCCGCAGCCGCTCGCCGGCGCCCGCAGTGAGGGTGTAGTCGATCCACCGGCCTCGCCGGGCGGCCGTTACCAGGCCCGCCTCCCGCAGCACCTTCAGATGATGCGACAGCGCCGGCGCGGTTACCCCCGCCACCGGCTGCAGTTCGCACACGCACCGCGTCCCGCCAGCCAGCGCGGACAGAAGCCGCCACCGCACCGGGTCCGCCGCCACGCACAACAACTCAGAGGCCGACAACGAGAGCCTCGATACTTCAACCGTGGTGGAAGTGTTCACGCCTCCAGCGTCGGCGCGCATCACCCCGGCACCCAGGGCCGAACGTCCCCATGTGTCCGGCCCGACAGGCCCGCTGGACCCGGCGCCGGGCACGATCGTTGCCGCGCGCAGGACGCTGCGGGCGAGCGGCCGAACGCCGTGCCGCAGGCCCGCGTGGTGCCCCGGCTGGTGCGGCCCGCGCGAGTCCCGCGATAGCTTCGACGAGGATGCGCCGGCTCGCCTGCGCCGACTACACAGGGTAGAAACGGGGGTACATTCACATGGCTTCGCAAGAGCCGCTCGCCGATGGTGAACAGCGCGGTTCGGGGCGGTGGCCGTCGTGGGTCTACCGGTCTGGGCAGGAACCGGATGCCCGGTTCACTCTGGCGAACGAGCGAACGTTCCTGGCCTGGATCCGCACCGCGCTCGGCTTGGTCGCCGCGGGCGTGGCCGTCAAAGCCCTGCTGGACGGCGTGCCGGCGCGGGTGGCCGCCGCGGTCCTGGTGGTCCTGGGCGCCGCAACCCCCGGCTACGCGTTCCTGCGGTGGGCGGTCAGCGAACGCGCGCTGCGGCGCGCCCGGCCGCTACCGGCCATGGTTTCAGGAGTGGCCCTCGCGATCGGGCTGACGGTAGCCGGGCTGGCCCTGATCGTGGCGGTCATCGCGTGAGTCGGGATGACCGGGCCAGGGTGTGGAGCGCCGGGGCCCAGCCGGAGCGCACCGCGCTGGCCTGGTCCCGCACGGCGCTGGCCTGCACGGCGCTGCTGGGCCTGTTGGTCCGCCAGCTGCTGCCCGATCACCCGGTTGCCGCGATCGGCCTCGCGGCCACGGCGGTCCCGGTGGTGGTCGCGGTGGCGTTGGCCGCCCGCGCCCGCTACCGCGCCGGCCACCACGCACTACACCGAGGTGGGGCGCTGCCAGACGGTCGGCTCGCGGCCGGATGTGTACTGCTGACCACCCTGGTCGCGGTCGCCGCCGCTGTGTTCATCGCCACCGGCTGATCGACCGCCAGCATGGACAAAGGGATGGATTTCACCTGCCGGGCGGAACTGCGTCGGTCCCGGTGCCGTCGAGTTTCTCGGCCAGGGCCTCGAGGGCCTCAGCACCGCCAGCGTAGTAGGCCCGCCAGTCGGAACTGCCGGCCAGGCGCCCTCGGGCGCGGTCATGCCACTGTCGCACACCGGCGCGGGCTAGGTGGCTGATATCGGCCGCCTGCTGCGCGGTGGTGCGCCCGCGGACGTCGGGCGCATATGCCGGAGCGCACCGGTGGCGCCTTCGTGATACTTCGCGGCCGGCAACGACTGCCCGGACCGTCCGATCGCGCACATCGACCGGCCACCGGCCGTGTCCTGTGACGCCCGTTCGGCACGGGCCAGATGCAGCTCCACGATCGCTGACGGATTCGCTGGTGTCGTCGCCACCGCTGCCTCTCGGCTAGTGCGCCTCTGCGGTTGGCGCGTCCGTCGCCGCTGGCGGCGGCCGCTCGGCGAGGGTGTCCAACGCGGCGTGTAGCCGGGTGGTGGCCTCGTCGGCGACGTCGCGCAGGTGCGGTTGGCCGCTGATCTGGACCATGATCTGCGGGTCAAGTGCCTGTACCAGTGTGGTGTCGGGTCCGTCGGCACGCACGACGACGTTGCAGGGCAGCAGCAGGCCGATGTCGCGGTCGGTGTCCAGGGCTCGATGGGCCAGCGCAGGGTTGCAGGCGCCGAGGATCAGGTACTCCTCCATTTCCACGCCGAGCTTCTGCCGCAGGGTCGCTTTTACGTCGATCTCGGTGAGCACACCGAAGCCCTGCTCGCTGAGGGCGGCGCGGACCAGTGACACGGTGGCCGAAAACGGCCTGGCTACCCGCGTGGTGATCCCGTAAGACATGGTTCTCCTCTCGGATGTAGGAAATCTCAGGTATTCCCGGCAACCGGGCACCGGCAACCGGCGGACCAGCACCCGGTTGCCGGCCTGGCCCCATCGGCGGGAACACGACACTCACCTCATATCCAATATACCCCTGGGGGTATGGCGTGGGTGGCGGCCACGGGATCGGCCGCCACCCACACGCCGCGCGCTGTCAGCTCCAACGCTGGAACGCGGTCAGGTGCTGCCGCTCCGCGGCCAGCAGTTGGGTGTACACCCGCTGGACGTCCGGTGCGGTCAGCCCGTCCAGCCCCGCCCCCAGGGCGTCGATGGCACGCTGCTCGATCTGCAGCGCAGCCTGCACCGCCGCGGCCTGGCTGGCCTGGCCCCGTGCCAGCAGTTGGTCGTAGCTGGCCTGCGCCGCCGGGTCGCTGAACTGTCCGGCTGACTTACCCGCGGTCGGGTCGGTCAACCCGTAACGGTCCAGCAGTGTCCGCACCGCAGTCAGGTGCTGGGTCTCCGCGGCCGCAGTACGGTCGAACACCGCCAGCTCGTACCTCACCGCGAACGCGGCGTATAGGTCCTGCGAGAGCTTCTGCTCCTGGGCCATGGCCGCCACGGTGCTCTTCTGCTGGTCGGTCAGCGGTCCACTCGCCGGTGAGGTCAGGCAGCTGCCGTCCCGTGCGGTGATAGCCCCGCCACCCGTCATCCCGGTGCCGTTACCGCCCGGCCCAGGACCCTGGTTCGCCGGGACCGAGGCCGCGGGCCCGAACGGGTTCCCGCCCGCCACCGCAGGCGCCGCGAGAGCGCCCAACCCGAGCGCACCGACCGCCACCACCAGCGCCGCCCAACGCTTCGTCGCCTTCATGACTGCTCCCTTCATCGATCACACCCCTACCGTTCCGCCCGGGTGTGTGGCCGGGATGGAACCGACGTGCAGACCAGATGGAGAAACACGGGCGCGGCCACGCGGTCAGCCTCGGACCGCGACGACCAGCGTGTCCACAGCCTCGACGACGCCTTCGCCGACGCGGACCGGCCGCCGGACCGTCTCGGCCCGCTGGACGCCATCAGCGGGCTCAGTCGTCGCGGCCGCTGGCCGGTCGCGGTGCCTGCCATCGCGGCCGGGATCGACCCCGGTCCACCAGGCTCTCTGGATGATCGCTTCCGCGTGGCCGACCACCAGCGGCTTGCTGACTCGCCATCTCACCGGCACCCGCGTGCCCTAATACGCTGGTCGCCGCCCCGTTTCGGGGCGGCG
>Ga0272482_10000632_pt1 | contig 10926 bp, 7 predicted proteins | sample RVTome_8_FD_192427 | JGI IMG/M metagenome (GOLD analysis project Ga0272482, IMG submission 192427) | Soil microbial communities from uranium-contaminated site in the Upper Colorado River Basin, Wyoming, United States - RVT160D0 (version 2) ...
GCAGAGTAGCGCCAACCCGACGAGGCGCGCCGTCAGATTGCCGCCGACGTGCAGGTGCGCCACGTCGTAGCGCAGGGTGAGCAGGAGGCGCGCGAGTTCGGCCGCGTGGCGCGGCCCGTAGACGCCAGCGCCGTCCGTCCTCCGCTCCCGGTTCAGGTCGACGACCTCGCAGGAGACGCCCCGCGCCTGAAGATACCGGCGCAACGCCACGACGTGCCCCTGCACGCCGCCGTGCGGCTTCGAGTACGGCCCGATTTGAAGAACCCTCAACGGCATTGGGGAGGCGAAAGAAGTAGTCAGTAGTCAGTAGTCAGTAGACAGTAGGAAGACTTTCTCTTGCTCATCGCCAACGTGTCAGCGTCAGTGCTCGTAGTGCGGAGCATGCTGACTACTGTCTACTGTCTACTGACTACTTGTCTTAATCAGCACTTCGTCTAAGTCGATGGCGCGCGGGCTGAGGGTGCGCGCCGAGTCGAGCAGGCGCACGCAGGCGACCGTCGCGCGCGCGCCGTCGCGGACGGTCACTTCCGGCTCGCGGCCCTCCATGAGGCCGCGCATGAAGGCCGAGAGTTGCGCCGCGTAGCCCTTCTCGGCGAACAGGCGCGTGCGGGTGCGCGGCGCGCCGGCCTTGACGGTCAGGCGCTTGAAGTCCTCGGTCACGGCGCCGACGCCCGGCGCGAAGACCTCGACGCGCTCGCCGCCCGAACTCTTGCTGCCCACGGTGCAGTAGGTCAGGCTGCCGACCGAGCCGTCGGCGAAGCGGAAGGTGGCGGCGACGTTGTTCTGCCCGATGGGCTCCTCGCGGTCGGTCGGCAGGCTGTAGGCCGAGACCTCCGTGGGCTCGGATTCGAGCAGCCAGTACATGAGGTCTGCGAAGTGGCAGCCCTCGCCTAAGACGGCCCCGCCGAAGGCCGGGTCGGCCGCCCAGAACGAGCCGGAGAGCCCCGGCGAGTTCATCCGGCAACTGACGACGGCCGGCCCCGCGCGCCGCGCCAGCGCGCGTTTGAGTTCGAGGTAGAAGGGCGCGAAGCGGCGGTTGAAGCCGACCGTCAACTGCCGGCCCGTCTCTTCGACATCCTGGTAAAGCGTGCGGCACTCGTCCTCGGTCAGGGCCATCGGCTTCTCGATGAAGACGTGCTTGCCGGCGCGCAGCGCCGCGTGCGCCTGCGCGAAGTGGTGCTCGTGGCGCGTGGCGATGACGACGACATCCAGTTCCGAGTCGTTCAGCAACTCCTCGTAGTCCGTCGAGGCGTAGGCCGCGCCGAAGCGTTCGGCGTAGGTCTTGCCGCGCGCGCCGCTCGCCGAGTGGACGGCGCGGAGGGTGACGCCCGGAATCTTCTTCAAATTCGGCAGGTGCTCCCAGCGCGCGAGGTTGCCCGCGCCGACGAGCCCGACGCGCAGCCGCGCCGGCCGCGCCGCGCCCGCGCCGACGTTGAGCCTGTGGCGCGGCGCGAAGGCCGCCGGCTCCGCGCCCTCCGCGGCCTGCTCCGCCGCCGGGTAGCGCAGGACGACGGCGAGGCTGTTCGCGGCCGGGTCCATGATCGTGCGGTACGCCTCGGCGGCCTCCGCGAGCGCGAAGCGGTGCGTGATGAGCGGCGCGAGGTGGAGCCGCCCGCGCGCGGCGAGGCGCAGGAACTCCTCCATGTTGCGGTTCTCCGTCCAGCGGACGTAGGCCAGCGGGTAGTCCTGCCCGCGCTTCTCGTAGGCGGGGTCGTAGCTGCCCGGCCCGTAGGCGCGCGACATGAGCAGTTGCAGCTCCTTGACGTACATCTCTTCGCGCGACAACTCCAGCGGCACCGCGCCGACGATGACGAGCCGGCCGCGGTCGCGGCACAGTTTGACGGCCTGCTGCACCGGCGCGGGCGACTTCGACGCGGCGGCGACGATGACCACGTCCGCGCCGCGCCCGTTCGTCAGCGCCGCCACCTCCGCCGGGGCGCCCGCGCCCCCCACGAGCGCGAAGTCCGCGCCCGCCGCCCGCGCGAGTTCGACGCGCTCGGGCTTCACGTCAATGGCGACGACGACGCCGCCCTGCACCCGCGCGAGTTGCGACACCAACTGCCCGACCAGCCCGAGCCCGACGACGGCGACCGTCTCGCCGACGCCGATCTGCGCGATGCGCACCGAGTTCATGGCGATGGCGCCGAGCGTCGTGAAACACGCGTGCTCGAAGGGCACCTCCTCCGGCACCTTGACGACGAGGTTGCGCCCCGCCAGCACGGTCTCGCCGTGCCCCGTGCCCTCGCCGCCGTAGGCCACGCGGTCGCCGACTTCGAGGTCGCCGACGGTCGGGTGTTTATCGACCACGAGGCCGGCGCCCGAGTAGCCGAGCGCGGCGTACTCCTCGAACTTGGCGCGCACCTCGTTGACGGTCTTCAGCGGCCCGGCCGTCTTCATCACGTCCCACACCTTGCGCAGGTGCGAGGGGTTCTCGGCCACCTCTTTGAGGACGCCCTCGGTGTGGAGGTCGGCCGTCTCGGTGCCGCTGCTGATGAGCGAGTAGAACGGGCGGACGAGGACGTGGTGCGGCGCGGCCACGGGGTCGGGCACCTCGGCGACGACGATCTCTTTCAAACCTTTGCGCAGGACTTGTTTCATGTTCAAGAAGAAGTAGACAGTAGTCAGTAGTCAGTAGTCAGTAGAAAGACAGTCGTTAGCGAACCCTGAGCGTGTCAGCGTCAGCGTTCGTAGTGCGGAGCCTACTGGCTACTGACTACTGTCTACTGACTACTGCTTTTCAGGGCCGCGAGGTGTCGGCGGATTTCGTCGAGCCGCGCCTCCCAGCTCTCGCCGCGGACGGCCTCGCTGCGGGCGCGGTCGGGGCCGGGGCTGGCGAGCGCGGCCTGCACCTCGCGGATGGTTTCTTCGGGGCCGTCGGCGATGCGGCACAGGCCGAGGACTTCGACTTCGGGGATCGGCGTCGAGACGACCGGCAGCCCGGCCGCCAGGTACTCGCGCACCTTGAGCGGGTTGGCGTTGAGCGTCAGCTCGTTGACGCGGAAGGGCATCAGCGCCACGTCGAAGCCCTTGCAGTAGGCCGGCAGCTCCGCGTAAGGCCGGCGGCCGAGCAGGCGCACGTTCGGCAGACTTTCGAGCGCCGACACGTCGGTCGTCACCTTGCCGAGGACGACGAGCGAGCCGTGCGCGAAGTGTCTGGCGACGGCGGCCATTAAGTCCACGTCCACCCAGTCGGCCACGAGCCCGAAGAAGCCGATGACGGGGCGCGGCAGCGAGGCCACCTCCGCGGGCACCTCGGTCGCCGGGTCGAGCGCGCGGCTGAAGTGCGCGAAGTCGACGCCGTGGCGGACGAGGTGCGTGCGCGGGTTGTGTCTGGCCTTCGACTGCACGAGCAGTTCGGCCGAGGCGAAGACGATGTCGGCGCGGCGCAGCAAAATCTCCTCCATCTCCAGAATCGGGCCGGCCTGAATGTCGGAGAAGGCGGCGTACTCGTCGACGCAGTGGTAGATGACCAACTCCTCCTTGAGCTTCCCGGCGACGAGCGCCGCGGGCGGGAGGAAGACGTAGTTGACCGCGCGGCGGAAAGCCAGCCGGCGCATCGCGCGACGGACTTGCAGGCGGAGCGCGAGCCGGTTGAAGGCGCGCATGAAGGGCAGGCCGTAGGCCGGCACCGAGAGCGGGTTGAGGACGAAGATGTTCGGCTCAACCTCCTTGAGCGGCGTGGCGACGGCCTTGAGCTTCGAGAGCGAGCGGCGCAGGTCGGCGGCCGACGCCGAGGGCGCGCGCAGGCCGATGGAGTTGACCCACAGGACGCGGTTGTCGCGCGCCAGCGCGCGCATCAGGTGCGTCTTCGAGAGCGGGTCGCCCGTCCAGTCCTGCGCGAAGCAGATGATGTCGCGCCCGCGCAGTTCGCGCGCGAAGTCCGCCGCGTCGGTGTGCGCGCGGGCCGCGGCCGGCGGGGCGGGCGCGCGCGCCGCGCCCGCGGTGTCGTCTGCGTTCGTCAAGCTGAAACCCACCTTCGTTATCCCCCCCCGATGAGAGCCTTGCGCGCGCGCAGGTAGAACTCGCCGCCGACGGCCTTCGTCGCCTTCTTCGCGTTCCACAGGACGGCCTGGCGCAGGCGCGGCGCGAGACGGCCGGCGGCGATGGCGGCGGCGACCTGCGGCGTCGTCCAACGCTGCACCGTGTAGCGCCCGATGACGAGACAGTCGCCGACCCGGTGCAGGCCGGCGCGCGGCTCGGACGTGAAGAGGTGTCGATACCCGGCCTCGTTCGCCGCCTCGGCCACGCGCCGCGAGTAGTAGCCGCCGGGCACGGAGGCGGCCGTCACCGCGCGGCCCGTGATGTCGGACAGGACTTCGGCGCTCGTCCGCCACTCGCGCAGCATTTCGTCATAGCCGCAACGCGCCATGCGCGCCGGGTGCGTCGCCGAGTGGCTGCCGACGACGTGGCCGCGCCCGTCGAGTTCTTTAATCTGTTCGCGCGAGAGGAAGGCAGGGGCGCCGACCCGGCCGGTCGTGACGAAGAAGTGTCCGCGCCAGCCGCGGCGTTCGAGCGCCGGCGCGGCGTGCGTGTAGGCGCTCACGCCGCCGTCGTCGAAAGTGAGGAGCAGCGGCCGCGCCCCGACGGCGCCGCCGCCGAACTCCTCGACCGTGACGGGGCGGCCCACGGCGCGCGCGGCGATGGCCGAGAGGTGGGCCTCGAACTCTTCGCGGCCGAGCTTGTAGAGCGCCGCGTCGGCGCCCGCGAAGCCGCTCGCGTCGTAGGCGTCGCCTTCGACCACGTCGTGATACATGAGGGCGATGGCTGGCATGGTTTCGGTATGCGGCGGGGTGCAGAACTCCCCGGCGCTAAAGACTTCGTCTCCGGCTCAAACGTAGCCTCAGGCTCGGTCTCAAGCCCCGGCCCCGGTCTCCTGACTCCTCTCCCCTGTCTTCTGTCTGCGCGCCGCGCGCTTCCACTTCACATAGCTCGTCAGCCACGGCTGGCCCCACGCGGCCGAGGGGCGGCACCGCGCGTCGAGCGGCGCGGCGCGGCCCGCGCAGATGTCCCGGAGCCGGGCCGCGAGCCCCGGCAGGTTGTCGAAGACGACGCGGTGCTGGATGCGGACGTGCGACTCCGCCACCTCGTCGAAGGGGTAGCTGTAGTAGCCGTAGACGGGGCCGGTGTCCACACCTTTGTCGATGCGCAGCAGCGTCATCCCGACGCGCGCGAGGTCGCGGCGGGCGAGCGCCCAGAAGCAGCCGTGCGAGTTGCGGTACTCGGGCGCGACGCCGGGGTGCATCACGAACGTCCCGCAGCGCGGGATCGAGAAGACGTTCTCCTTAATCAGCGTCTTGCAGCGCGCGACGACGAGGTCGGGCGCGAGGCGGCGCACGAACTCCTCGGCCTCCGCCGAGTTCGGGCTGTGAGTCTCCAGCACGGGCACGTCCGGCAGCAGAGGGTACTCGGCGCGCAGTTCCGCCAGACGTTCTTCTTCCCAGCGGCGGTCGCGCGCGGCGAGGAACGCCTTGTAGTAGAGGCGGAAGGCGAGCACGTCGAGGAAGCGGGCCGCGCCGGCGCGCCTGATTTGACTGCGGACGCGCTGGCGCGTGCGGCCGGCGCGCTCGCGCAGGACGACGAGGCCGGCCACCTCCGAGAACGAGGCCAGCCAGCGCAGCATCCCCTCGCGGTCGAGGAGCGCCCCCTGATGGCAGATGAGCAGTGTCTTCATGCTTGAGAAGGGTTGCACGGCGGAAGGCGTAAACCGCTAGTAGACGGCCGCGGCTTCGGTGACGGCCGGGCCGCGTTCGGCCGCCGCCACGTCGCCTTCGACGAACTGCCGCAGCCAGATTTCGAAGTTGACGAGCGACCACAGGCGCGACGAGTGGTCGCGGAGCCCGGCGGTGTGCTCGGCCGCGAGACGGCGCACGAAGTCTCGGTCGAAGACGCCGCGCGACTGCGCGCGCTCGCCCAGCACGTACTCGTCGAGCACGCCGCGGTGACGGCCGCGCAGCCACGCGCCGAAGGGGACGGGGAAGCCCATCTTGGGGCGCTTCAGGATGGCCTCGGGCAGCACGCCGCGCATCGCGCGCCGCAGGACGTACTTGGTCGTCCACCCGCGCAGCTTGAGGCGCTCCGGCAGCCGCGCCGTGAACTCGACGAGATGGTGGTCGAGGAACGGCACGCGGCTCTCGACCGACGCGGCCATGCTCATCTGATCCTGCTTCATCAGAAGCTCGTGCAGGTAGGTCTTCGTATCGGCGTAGAGCAGGCGGTTGAGCAGTGTCGAGGCGTCGGTCTCTTCGGCGAGGCGGCGCACGCCCGCGTAAGGGTCGGCGGCGGGGCCGGCGCGCTCGACCGTCTCGGGCGTGAGCAGGCGGCGCTGCATGGCGCGCGGGAAGACGGCGAAGTTGTCGAAGTAGAGACTTTCGAGGTCGGCCGGCAGGCACAGGAAAGTGCGCTGAAGTTTCTGGCGGACGCGCGAGCCGGCGGGCAAAGAGGCGACGGCCCCGGCGACGGCGCGGCGCAGCGGCGCGGGCGCGAGCGATTCGTAACGGCGACCGAGCGTGAGGTTGTAGACGGTCTTGCGGTAGCGCTCGTAGCCGGCCAGCAGCTCGTCGCTGCCCTCGCCCGTGAGCACCACCTTGACGTGGCGCCCGGCGAGGCGCGAGACGAAGTAGAGCGGGACGCTGGCGAGGTGCGCCAGCGGCTCGTCCTCGTGCCAGACGAGGCGCGGGAGCGCTTCGAAGAACTCTTCGGAGCTGACGACGACCTCGTGATGGTCGGTGCCGAACCTCTCGGCGACGAGCCGCGCGTAGGCGAGTTCGTTGGCCTCGCGCTCGTCGAAGGCGACGGAGAAGGTCTTCACCGGCTCGTCAACCAACCGGCTCATCACGGCCGCGATGGCCGACGAGTCGATGCCGCCCGAGAGAAACATGCCGAGCGGCACGTCGGCCATCAGACGCAGGCGGACGGACGTGCGGAACAGCTCCGCCCACTCCTCGATCAAATCCCCCTCGCGCCGGCGGTCTGCGCCGCCGTCGCCGCCCGCGAAACGCACGTCCCAGTATTTCTCGACGCGCACCTCGCCGTCGCGCCACAGCAGCGTGTGCCCTGGGAGCAGGCGGCGGACGCCGCGGTAGAGCGTCTCCTCGCCCGAAGGCGCGTGGTTGGCGAGGTAGTCGGGCAGCGCCCCGTAGTTGAGTTCGGGCGCGACGGCGCGCGCTTCCAGCAGCGCCTTGATCTCCGAGGCGAAGTAGAGCGAGCCGTCCGCGGTGTGCGCGTAGTAGAGCGGCTTGACGCCGAGGCGGTCGCGCGCGATGAAGAGTTCGCGGCGGCGCGCGTCCCAGATGGCGAAGGCGAACATGCCGCGCAGGTCTTCGACGCAGGCCGAGCCCTTCTCCTCGTAGAGGTGGAGGATGGTTTCGGTGTCGCAGTGCGTGCGGTAGACGTGGCCGCGCCGTTCGAGTCCGGGGCGGTGGTCCGCGTGGTTGTAGACCTCGCCGTTGTAGACGATCCGCAGCGTCCCGTCCTCGTTCGTCATCGGCTGGTGGCCGGCGGCCACGTCCACGATGCTCAGGCGTCGGTGGCCGAGGCCGACCGCGCCGTCGACGAAGAGGCCGCAGTCGTCCGGCCCGCGGTGCGTGAGCACGTCGCGCATGCGTTCGAGCGTGCCGACCTCGACGCGCCGGCCCGACCTGCTCGACAGAGCTATTCCGTTAATGCCGCACATATCTCAAAGCACGGAGCGGGACTGAGGTGTCGGGCCGCGCCGCCCGGCCGGCCCCGCCGCGGCCGCGCCGCGACCCTCCTTTGACAGCTTATCACGGAGGCCGAACGCCTCACCATCAATTACCAAATCCGGCTCGCACGGCGGCGAGCCGGCGCCCGCGCCCGCCTCCCCGGCCGCCTCGGCCTCGAACTCAAGCTCGCCCCCGACGACGCGCGCGGCCGCGAAACGCAGGGGGCGCGGCGCCGCCAGCACTTCGTGCTCGCCGTAACGGAAGAGGCTCCCACCGCCGATTAAGACCACTTCCCTTAACTCCCCGCCGGGCGCGAGCCGCGCCCACGTCCAGGCGAAGTCCGTGGTGAAGCGCCGCTCGGAGACCGTCCGGCCCGGCCGTCCGAGGATGAGGAAGTCGCGCACGTCGCCGTCGGCGACTTCCAGAAAGTGTTCGGCCCCGCCGGGCATCTGCCTGAGCACGCGCGCGGCCCCCGCGCCCGCCGCGCGCGGGACGACCACGGTGACGAACTCCTGCGGCCCCTCGCCCTCCGACTCGAAGACCCACACGGGCGCGCGCCGCCGCTCGCCGTAGCAGGGCGAGACCCAGCCCTCCTCCTCGCGCCAGCGCCCGCCTCGGCCGTGGGCGTGCAGTTCGAGTCCCGGCCCCGCGCCCGCGGCGACGCGGACGGCGGCCGCCCGGCCCTCGCCTTCGAGGCCGGGGGCGGCGTCGGCGGCGAAGTGAAAAAACAACTCGTAGCGGTGGCGGGCGCGCGCCGCCGCCTCGTCGCGGACGACGAAGTAGTCGCCCTTGAGAAAGAGGACGGAGCGCCGGTGCGCCACGGGGTCGGGCAGGCGCGCGTAGCCGTCGTGCGCGCCCTCGAAGAAGTCGAAGCGCGGGCGGCTCAGCCACTCGCGCGCCTCGCAGCGCGCGGCGTGCGCCCAACTGAAGGGGCCGTCGGGCAGGGACGAGGAGGTGCCGTCGACGACGAGCGTGTTGTGCGAGGCCGAGTGGCGGAAGTAGTCGCGCATCTCGCGCGAGCCGGTGTAACTGTAGGTGCCGGGGTCGACGAGGAGCGTGCGGCCGCGTGCGGCGAGCGTGAGCGAGAGCGCGTCGGCGTGCGCGTGCCCGCCGTTGTCAACGCCGTGCGGGCCGCAGTCGAGGAGGAGGTAGTCGGACGCGCTCGTCCAGCCGTCGCGCATCACGTAGTAGCCGCCGTCGGGGAAGGCGCGCGACGTGTCGGCCGGCGGGCGCGCGTCGAGCGCGTCGAACGCGGCGAGACCTTCGCGGCCCGTCAGCCACAAAGTCTCCTCGGAGGGCGGGCCGGCGACGTGCTTGTAGTCGGCGCGCGCGAAGACGACGGCCGCGCTGGCGAGCGTCGAGCGGAAGTCGGCCGGGGCGCGTTCGTCGAGCGGCGCGAGGCGGCCGCCGTCGTCGTCGCCGTAGAAGGGCGTCGTGCCGTCGGGCGCGGTGAGGTGTCGGAGGTGGTCGCAGAGTGATTGGAGCGGCGCGTCGAGGGCGTCGCTTAAATCCTCGCCGGCCGCGCCCGCGAGCAGGCGGAAGTGCGTGTAGAAGTCGGCCGTGTATCGTTGGTAGTAGCTGGCCTGCTCGAAGTAGACGCCGTCGGGCCTGACCTGCCGCGCGAGCTGCGCGAGGAGGACGCGGCGGCCCGTCTCGCGCCAGCGCGCGGCGCGGCGAAATTCCGGCAGCACCGTGCCGAGGTAGAAGAGGCCGAGCGCCTCGCCCGTCAAATGCGTGTTCGGGCTGAAGTAGGTGGAAAGATACGTCTCCAGGTGCCGGCCGTGCAGGTAGAGGTACTTCAGCGCGCGCGCGTAGAGCGCGGGCGAGAGGTGCGGCGAGTCTTTGAAGAAGTGGAGCGCCCAGAGCCAGGAGATCGAGCGGAAGGCGACTTCGAGGCTGCTCATCCAGTTGACGCCCCGCTTCGCCGGGTGCTGCTCCATCCACGACGCGAGGTGCGCGGCGAACGTGCGCGCGTGCGTCTCGTCGCCCGTGTGCCAGTAGGCGCGGCCGAGCGTGTAGAAGTGCTGGTGGCGGTTCAGCTCCCAGATGATTTTCTTGTCGCCCGTGTGCGCGGCGTCCAGCTCGCCGATGCTGCTCCAGTGGCGCATCGGCGCGCGCTTGCCGGCGACCGGCTCGAAGTTCCAGTCGGGCGGCTCGCCGAAGCGGAGGCCGCGCAGGCCGAGCAGGTCGAAGCGGCCCGCTCCGACGCGGCGGGCGCGTTCGAGGAGCGCGGCCGCGCCTTCGGGCGCGAAGCGCCGCCGCAGCTCGTCGCGCGTCGCCGCCGGGTCGTCGAAGCCCTTGAAGAAGGCGCGCGGCGCGCGGCGGAAGTGTTCGAGCAGGGCTTCGGGGTCCGCCCCTTGCGGCCCGCCCGGCGCGGCGCGCAGGAGGCGCGCCAGCCCGGCGTCGCCCGGCAGGCGCGCGTGCGCGCCGAGGCCGAGGCGTTCGGCGCGCGCCGCGACCAACTGCGCGCCCCGCACCCGCAACTCGTCGAGGCTCCGGCCCCTCAGCTTCCTTAATTTTTTCAGCGCACTCTTCATCAGTCTGAAAGGGTTTTGGGTGTTAGGTGCCGGGTGCCGGGGAAAGGCAGGTTGCTTTTAACCAGCACCCAGTACCCAGCACCCAAAACCCTCTTCTTCATGGCCGGGCCTCGGCCGCCAGCTCGACGGGCTTCGGGTGCGCGCGCGCGAAGAGGCGTTCGTAGAGTGCCTCGGTGCGTTCGAGCTGCGCCGCGCAGGAGAACTGTTCGGCGACGCGCCGGCGCCCGCGCTCGCCCATCTCGCGCGCGCGGGCCGGGTCTTTGAGCAGCGCCACGATGCGCGCGGCCAGCGCCGCGTCGTCGCCCGCCGCGACGAGGTGGCCGGTCTCGCCCTCCACGACCGCCTCGCGCGCGCCGCCCACGTCCGTCGCCACGACCGGGCGCGCCGCGGCCATGTATTCGAGAATGGCGTTGGAGAAGCCCTCGGCCGCCGAACTCAGGACGCACACGTCGGAGACGGCGAGGAGCGCGCCGACGTGCGCGCAGCGGCCGACGAAGAAGACGTGGTCGCCGAGGCCGAGGCGGGCCGCCAGCTCGCGCACGGCGCCGGTCAGCTCGCCCTCGCCCGCGAGGACGAAGGCGGCCTCGGGCACGGCCTCGCGCACGCGCCGCGCGGCGCGCAGGAAAGTCGGGTGGTCTTTGACGGCGTGACGCAGGTTGGCGACGAGCGTGACGAAGCGGCGCCCAACAGCCCGCGGCAGGCCGAAG
>Ga0272482_10000633_pt1 | contig 10910 bp, 12 predicted proteins | sample RVTome_8_FD_192427 | JGI IMG/M metagenome (GOLD analysis project Ga0272482, IMG submission 192427) | Soil microbial communities from uranium-contaminated site in the Upper Colorado River Basin, Wyoming, United States - RVT160D0 (version 2) ...
GGCCGAGGACGAGAAGTCCAAGGCCTGACACCCTTCCTGCCTCTCGACGAACCTGCCCCCGAAAGAAGGAGCAAGCTCCCTCTTTCGAGGGCAGGTTCGAGGCATCTCGGGACGAGCCGCGTCCCGCCGCGGGACGTTGTCGCGGCTGCCGGGTCAGCTCCTCCCTCCAACTTGGAGCGAGCCGGGTCCTGCCGCGAGGCGTTGTCGGTCAGGCGGGTTCGGGGATCAGGCGGGCGATGCGGGCGACGGAGCGGTAGGCGGCCTCGGCGGGGCCGAGCTCGTCGTCGCGGAGCAGGTTGGCCATGATCCGTAGGACCCACTCCATCAGGGTGTGGGACCGCATGCCGACCCGGGTCAGCTCCCGCATCAGCAGTGGCTGGCCGATGACCTTGGCGAACGCCCGGGCCACCCGGAAGTAGAGGCCGTACTCGTCGGCCAGCATCGCCGGGTAGCGCTGGAGCGGCAGGGCCGAGCCGGTGACCAGGGCCTCGTCCAGCAGGCCGGTGGCCATGCGGGCGGTCTCGTAGGCGTAGTCGATGCCCTCGCCGTTGAACGGGTTGATCGACCCGGCGGCGTCACCGATGACCACCCAGTTGGGCCCCACCTTGGGGTTGATCGACCCGGCCATGGGCAGGCGGCCGCCGGTGGGCGGCGCCAGCATGGCGTCGGGGTCGATGCCCCAGTGCTCGGGGGCGGTGGCCGCCCACTCGCGCATGAGGTGGGTGGTGTTGACGTCCTTGTAGCCCTTGAACGTGGACAGCAGGCCGATGCCGACGTTGATGGTGCCGTCGCCCAGCGGGAAGATCCAGCCGTAGCCGGGCATGCTGCGGCCCTCGCGGTCGTGGACGTCGAGCGCGGACTCGATCCACGGGTCGGTCGACAGCGGGCTCTCGAAGTAGCCCCGGATGGCCATGCCCTGGGGGTAGCTCTTGTCGCGGGCCGTGCCCAGCGCCCGCCCGAACCGCGACAGCGACCCGTCGGCCACGATCACGTAGCGGGCGTGGATCTCCTCGGTGGTCGAGGCCCCGGAGCCGTCCGGGTCCTTGACCTTCACCTTGGCGCCGGTCACCAGCCCGTCCCGCAACAGCGGGGCGACGGCCTCGGTGCCGGTCCGCAGGGTCGCTCCCGCCGCACGGGCGTGCTCGGCCACCATCCCGTCGAGGTCACGGCGGCGCACCACGTAGCCGTAGGGCGGGAAGTCGGGGTGCTCGGGCCAGGGCAGCTCCAGCGTGATGCCGTGAGCCAGCGCCCGGAGGCCGTCGTGGCGGTGGTGGGCGGCGGCGATGGCCGGCTCCAGGCCCATGTCGGCCAGCTGCTTCACGGCGCGGGGCGTGAGCCCGTCGCCGCAGGTCTTGTCGCGGGGGAACGTCTTGCGCTCGATGACGCAGACGTCGTGGCCGGCCCGGGCCAGCCAGTACCCGGCGGCGGCCCCGGCGGGACCGCCCCCGATCACCAGCACGTCGTGACGATGGCCGGTCACGACGGCACGGCCGTCATCCCTCGAGGTCGGCCTCGGAGAGCCCGGCTTCCTCCGACAGCGGACCGAGGCCGGCTTCCGCGAAGGTCATCTCGCCGTTGGCGATGGCGAGCAGCACGTCCTCCTCGCCCTCGGGGACCTCCTCCTCCGAGAGCTCGCGGCGCTCGTAGAGCACCACCTGGGCGATCTCCTGCTCGCTCATGGAGGCGCCGTAGCCGGGCATGATGCTGCTGTTGGCGTCCTTGCTGATGTCCTCGGCCCCGTAGGTGTCGCCGGGCCAACCCTCGGCCCCCAGCTTCACCCACATGAGCTGGTCCCGGAAGTCGGGCCAGGAGGCCTGGACGGCGCCGTCGGCGATGGGGGGCGCCCCGGCGCCCTGCCCCGAGCCGCCGTGGCAGGCACCGCAGGGGACGAAGAGCTCGGCGCCCAGCGCGATCGGGTCGTTCTCCACCGGCACCGGGTCGAGCGTGCGGACGTAGACGTAGCCCCACAGCGGGAGCCCGGCCAGCACCGGCATGGCCCACAGGGGGATGCGGCGACGCCGCTGCGCGGCCTGCACGTAGGCGGGCACGGGCTTGGGGGGCTCCGGCGTCGGCTCGGCCGGGGGCGCCGCCGGCGTGGCGGGCGTCGGGCTGGCCGGCGCCGCAGGGGTCACTGCCGACCCTGAGGGCGCGGCCTCACCTCCACCCGAGGCGGGCGCAGGCGCGTCGCCACCCAGTCCCAGCGCGGCGCGCCGCTCACGCGAGCGCTGCAGGAGATGTTCGGGGATTTCTGTCAACGAAGCCTCCGCGGACGTCCTCGGCCGGCCACTCTACGCACCGCAGGACGGCAGGCACCAAGACCAGCGCACCCCCTTGTGAAAACGGACGCGAGAGCGACCCCGGCCGGCCCGGCGCCCGCTCGGTGGGCGGCGGGCGCCCGCCCGGGAGGGCCGAGGGGCCGCGACCGGACCTGCCCGGCGGTCATGTGTGGAGAATGTGAACCCGTTCGAGTCGCCGTGCTAAACCAGCCGAAACAGTCGCTGGCAGACCGGTTCAGCGACGATCAATGTGAGCGATTTCACGAGGAGTCGCACGACGTGGTCGCCTTCATCACATCCCTACTGCTCGGCCTCGTGGCCGTCGGCATCGTCTTCTGGTACGGCCGTCGCCGGCCCGTGGGTGCGCCGTTGTCCTGGGGTGAGGCCATGGCGGCGTCGACCTACGCCTTCCTGGTCTTCTTCTGGTGGTACGGCGTCATCCCCAACCAGTGGCTGATGTGGGCCGACAACGAGCTCAACTGGCGCAGCGACACCTACCTCGCGCAGTCGGGCCAGGCGCTGTTCGGCCAGGAGTGGCTGAACTGGTGGCCGCTCGACATCACCATGGTGGTGGTGCGGGACATCATCGTGATGGGGGTCTACGGCCTCGGCATCGGCCTGCACGTCGGCGTGTGGGCCTGGTGGCAGGACCGGGCCAAGGAGAAGCCCGCCGTCGTGCCCGCCTCCCGCTACGGCCGCCCCCTGGTGCGGAAGGGCTGAGCAGGGGAGCGACGAGCATGGCCAAGACCGATGCCAACCCGCCGATGCCCGAGTTCCGGGAGGACTACGTCCTCCAGGAGGTCGACGCTGCCTGGCTGTCGAAGGCCGTCAAGCCCAAGCAGTTCATCCACATCGACCAGTCCGAGTGCATCATGTGCGAGGGCTGCGTCGACATCTGCCCGTGGAAGTGCATCCACATGGTCACGCCGAGCGCCATCGACGAGGCCGTCGAGACGGAGCTCCCGGGCGAGGACCCTTCCGACCACGTCGTCTTCCTCATCGACGACGACGTCTGCACGCGCTGTGCGCTGTGCGTCGACCGGTGCCCGACCGGGGTGATCATCCTCGGTAAGGTCGGCGACCCGGCGGCCACCGGCGACGCGCACCAACGGACCAACACGCACGGTTACGGCTACGGGATGCGCCTGGGATGACGCCCGTGACGCCCCCCACCAGCCGCCGGACCACCATCAACGAGGGTGCAGCGAAGTAATGGCCAAGACGATGGATACGAAGCCGCCGTTGCGGGAGCGGGCCGAGAAGGCCATGCGCGACATGCCCGGCAACATCCAGAGCTCGCAGGTCTGGAACTCGATCTTCCGGCCGGGGTCGATCTTCCGGAAGGGCTACACCGACAGCCCCCGGAACCGGTCCTACGTGATCATGAACAGCGTGCTCTACCACCTCCACCCGGTGAAGGTGAAGCGGCACGCGGTGAAGGTCAGCTACACGCTCTGCCTGGGCGGGCTCAGCTTCTTCCTGTTCATCGTCCTGACCATCACCGGCATCTTCCTGATGTTCTTCTACCGGCCGACGGCGGCCCAGGCGTGGGACGACATCTACACGCTGCAGACGTCGGTCACCTTCGGCCTGCTGGTCAGGAACATGCACCGATGGGCCGCGCACCTCATGGTGCTGTCGGTGTTCCTCCACATGGCCCGCGTCTTCTACCACGGGGCCTACAAGCCGCCCCGTGAGTTCAACTGGGTCATCGGCGTCATCCTGTTGACGCTGACCTTGCTGCTCAGCTTCACCGGCTACCTGCTGCCCTGGGACCAGTTGGCCCTGTGGGCGGTCACCGTGGGCACCAACATGATGGGCTACTCGCCCGTCTTCGGTGACCAGGTGCGCTTCGTGCTGCTGGGCGGGGCCGAGATCGGGTCCGACACGCTGCTGCGGTGGTACGTGCTCCACGTGCTGCTGTTGCCGTTCGTGATCGTGATCTTCATGGCCATCCACTTCTGGCGTGTCCGCAAGGACGGCGGCATCTCCGGCCCGCTCTGATCCGGGAGCGACGAGGACAGACCCATGGCAGAGATTCCCGAACACCTCCGCAAGCGAGCCGAAGAGGCCCGGCGCAAGGCCGAGGCCAAGAAGGCCGCCGACAGCGGCGCGGCCGCCCCGGCCGACACCGGGGGCGGTGGTGCCGGCGACGGCGGCGCCGCGCCCAGCGAGGCCGAGAGCCGCATCCCCGCGTCCCTGCTCGAGCGGTCGAAGGCCGCCCGGGCCCGGGCCGAGGGCGGCGATACCGGCAGCGCGACCGCCGGCGCGGCCGCGGCCACCGCCGTGGCCACCGCGGCGCCCGCCCCCGGGGCCACCGCAGCCCCGCCGATGGCCGCCGGTCCCGGCGGGCACACCCAGCGCCTGCTGACGGTGGTCAAGTCGGGCTCGATCCAGGACGTCAAGGCCGTCCCCCAGGACAAGGTCCACGTCTGGCCCCACCTGTTGGCCGTCGAGTTCGTGGCCGCCCTGGCCTGCACCGCGTTCCTGCTGGTGTTCTCGGTGTTCGTCAACGCCCCGCTGCTGCAGCTGGCGAACTTCAACCAGACGCCGAACCCGTCGAAGGCACCCTGGTACTTCCTGGGCCTCCAGGAGCTGCTGACGATGTTCCACCCGATGGTCGCCGGCGTGACCATCCCCGGCCTGGGCCTGCTGGCCCTGATCTTCGCGCCGTACACCGACCGCAACCCGTCCAACAAGCCCGAGGACCGCAAGTTCGCGATCTCGCTGTTCACCGTGCACCTGATGTTCTGGGCGGTGCTGGTGATCATCGGCTCGTTCTTCCGGGGCCCCGGCTTCAACTTCGTCTTCCCCTGGAACGACGGCCTCTTCTTCGAGCTGTGAGCGAGAGATGAGCACAACCACCATCGTCCTGATCGCCGTGCCCGTGCTGGTGGTGCTGGCCGGCCTGCTGTTGTTCGCCTCCTCGCGCCGCAAGGACACCGACGCCGCGATCGGCCAGCTCAGCCCCGAGACGTCCAAGCGCGACCGCGGGCGCATCACGCCCGCCGCCGAGGCGGGCGCCCCGCCGGCCACCGGCCGCGAGGTCGAGCGGGCGGCGGCGCTGGAGCGCCGGGGTGGCGGTCTGGCCGTGCGCGACGAGGCGCCGGCCGACCTGGTCCCCTGGGTGCCGCCCGACGCCGAGACCATCGGCGTCACCCGCCGGCAGTTCTTCAACCGGTCGATCGTCGGCCTCTTCGGCCTGGGCCTCGCCGGCTTCGGGGCGGCGGCGCTGGGCTTCCTCTACACCGAGAGCAAGGGCGGCTTCGGCTCGCAGATCCGGGTGGGGAAGATCGACGACATCAAGGCCCGCATCACCGAGGGCGGCGGCTTCGCCTACTACCCCGAAGGCCGCATGTGGATCACCGAGTACCCCGGCAACGCCCTGGAGAAGGCCCGGGCGGTCTACAGCCCCGCCGAGCTGCAGGGCATGGAGGCCGGGATCGTGGCGCTCTACCAGAAGTGCCCCCACCTGGGCTGCCGGGTGCCGGAGTGCGCCACCTCGAAGTGGTTCGAGTGCCCGTGCCACGGCTCGCAGTACAACCAGGTCGGTGAGAAGAAGGGTGGTCCGGCTCCCCGGGGCATGGACCGCTTCGCCATGACCGTCAGCGGTGACTCGCTCACCGTCGACACCGGCACCGTGATCAACGGCCCGCCGATCGGCACCAACACCACGGGCCAGGAGGCCCAGGGCCCCCACTGCGTGACGGGCGGATCGCACTGATGCACACCCCTTCCGTGACCGCCACCGTGCTGGCCGCCAGCACGGTGCAGACCGTCGGCGCCGTCATCGCGGTGCTCACCACGATCGGCTTCCTGGTCTACGTGGTGGCCAACCTGCGGGCCGGTCGGCCCGAGGCCGGCGCCGAGATCGAGCTGGCCCCCAACCGCAAGCCCTACTACGACGACGAGGAGCTGGAGACCACCAAGCTCAACCGCACCCTGTTCTGGGGTGTGATCCTGCTCGGTGTCTCCGCCGTCGGCCTCCCGCTCTACTGGCTGGCCGAGCCCGGCCGGCAGGAGGGCGCGGCCGCCGAGTCGCTGCGCATCTTCGAGAGCCGGGGCCACACGCAGTACGAGGAGGGCTCGCAGTGCGCCAACTGCCACGGGCCCGACGGCGTCGGAGGCCAGGCGCCCTACGTGCTGCTCAACGCCGACAACCAGTTCGTCGCCAACCTGCAGTGGCGGGCGCCGGCGCTGAACACGGTGCTGCTGCGGTTCAGCCGTGAAGAGGTGGCCGAGATCATCAACCTCGGCCGGCCCAACACGCCGATGCCGGCCTGGGGCCCCGAGGGCGGTGGTCCCCGGACCACGCAGGAGATCGACAACCTGGTCGACTACCTGGCCTCGGTCCAGCTCGACCCGGAGGAGGCGCAGGCCGACGTCGAGGCCGCGCTGGTCGAGGAGCTGGGCCTGCTCGAGGGCGACGACCTCGACGATCCCGACAAGGTGGCCGAAGCCGCGGCCGACATCGACTACGAGTCGCTGGCCACCGGACAGGCCCTGTTCAACATGGGCAGGACCACCGGCTTCTCCGGCGGCGCCTACGCCTGCGGCCGGTGCCACACCCGGGGCTGGTCGATGGTCACCGAGGGTGAGGGCGCCGTGGAGCCCGAGTCGGCGGAAGCCCTGCTGGGCCCCTACGTCGACTACCAGGACGGCTCCGGTGGTGGCTTCGCCTTCACGCTCGACGACCTGACGCCCCGCAAGTTCGCCACCGTCGACGAGCTGGCCGAGTTCATCTCGCTGGGCAGCGCCGAGGGCATCGCCTACGGCAACGGGGGCCTGGGGACGGGCCGCATGCCCGGCCTGGGCGACAACCCCAACACCGAAGAGGTCGCCGACGACGGCATGTACACCCGCGAGATGGTGTGCGCCGTGGCCCGCTACGCCTCGACGCTCCAGGGCAACGCGCCGCCGCTGCCCGAGGTGCCGACCACCACGGCCCCGTCCACCACCACGACGACGGCTCCGCCGCCCGAGGAGGGCGTGGAGGCGACGACCACCACGACGGCGCCCCCCGAGCCCGCCTTCTGTGACGAGGACGCGCAGGAAGAGGCAGACGACTGATGATCGCTCTCGTGAACCTCGTCGCCGGCATCGGCTGGGATCCGCAGATCCGCGGCATCCTCTCCGTCCTCGTCGGCGTGGCGGTGCTGATGGGCTCCGTCTACCTGCTCCTCGGCACCAACGTCGGCAACCGCCTGGGCTTCATGCTCGCCCTCACCGCCTTCTTCGGGTGGATGGTGATCATGGGCCTGTTCTGGTGGATCCAGCCCTCCGCCACCGGCCCGGCCGGCTCGGTGCCCAGCTGGGTGGTGACCGAGGTCAACTACGGCGACCTCGAACAGGCCAACCTGCCCCAGGCCCACGAGCTCGACGTCGACGCGGCGATCGAGGCCGGCCTGCCCGAACCCGCAGAGTTCCGCCAGGCCACCGCCGCCCAGATCGAGGAGATCGAGGCGCAGGTCGACGAGACGCCCGGCCCGTGGCGGGTGGTGGCCGAGTCCGACAAGATCTTCGGCGAGGCCAAGGCCGTCGTCGACACCGAGCTGGCCAACGGCAACTACGTGGGCCTCAACGCCGGCGACGTGATCGACTCCACCGACGACTACGTGTCGGTGTACACGTTCGACATGGGCGGCAAGCCGCTCCGGCCGAGCGACAGCGTGGTCGACCGGGTGACCAACCGCATCACCAACACGCTGCGGGTCACCCACCCCCCGCACTACCTGATCCTGCAGGTGTGCCCCAGCACGGCCGACACCCGGGCCGAGGCCGCCCTGCCGGGCCTGCCCCCGCCCAGCCCCGTGTGCGACGAGGGCGCCGAGACCATCTCGGTGATCATGGAGCGAGACATCGGCAACCGGCGCTTCCCGGCGGCGATGATCACGCTGGGCTGCGGCATCGTGTTCGGCCTGCTCTGCTACATGCTCCACATCCGTGACCGGCGGGTGGCCGAGCATCTCGCCGCGCCGGTGCCCGTCCCTGCCAAAGTGTGACCCATGGGCCAGTACCTCCCCGTCCTCGCGTTGGCCGTGCTCGCCTCGCTGTTCGCGCTGCTGAGCCTCATCGCGTCGAAACTGCTGGCCCCGCGCCGGTCGACGGCCGAGAAGCGGGCGCCCTACGAGTGCGGCATCCTGCCGGGCCGTGAGACCCCGCAGCGCTTCCCGGTGCGGTTCTACCTGGTGGCGATGATCTTCATCGTCTTCGACATCGAGATCATCTTCCTGTACCCCTGGGCGGTGAACTACCGGAACCTCGGCGCCTTCGGGCTGTTCGAGGTGCTCCTGTTCGCGGTGGCCGTGCTGATCAGCCTGGTCTACCTGGTGAGCAAGGGCGCCCTGGAGTGGGGGCCGGTCAACCAGGCCCTGCGCCAGGCCCCGGACGACGGCATGGTCTCGGCCGACCGCACCGCGGCCACCACCGTGCGGCGCGTCGGCCTCGAGGGCCGGCCGCTGGAGCCGGTGGGCTCGGGCAAGCCGGGCAAGCCGGGCAAGCCCGGGAAGGAGGCGGCCTGATGGGTTTCTCCTGGGACATGGACAAGGGCCTCGAGGGGCTCGACCACAACTTCATCACCGGCAAGCTGGAAGACCTGGTCAAGTGGTCGCGGGCGCGGTCGTCGTGGCCCGCCACCTTCGGTCTGGCCTGCTGCGCCCTCGAGATGATGGGCGCCGGTGGCGCCCACTACGACCTGGCCCGGTTCGGCATGGAGGTCTTCCGGGCGTCGCCCCGCCAGGCCGACATCATGATCGTGGCCGGCCGGGTGTCGCAGAAGATGGCCCCGGTGCTCCGCCAGATCCACGACCAGATGATGGAGCCCAAGTGGGTCATCTCGATGGGCGTGTGCGCCAGCACCGGCGGGATGTTCAACAACTACGCGCTGGTGCAGGGCGTCGACCAGATCGTCCCGGTCGACGTCTACGCCCCGGGCTGCCCGCCCGGCCCCGAGACGCTGATCCACTCGATCAACACGCTCCACGAGCTCATCCAGTCCGGTGAGCTCACCCGCCGTCGCCAGGCCTCCGGCCGAGGGGCCGGGGTGCACCTCGACGAGCACGACGGCGACGCCGAAGCCGTGACCACTCCGGCGGGCCCCGCCGGTGGAAGCCGTTGAGATGCCCGAGACCACAGAGCCGAGCGACGACGCCGCCGCCGAGGAGCCCGCTGCAGCGCCCACCTACCTGGGCGTGCTGACCACCGAGTCCCGGGGCCAGACCGTCCTCCACCCCACCCGCGAGGAACTGGTGCGGGTGGTGCGCGACCTGCGTGACGACGAGGGCTTCCGGGTCTGCGTCGACCTGACCGCGGTCGACTACCTGTCGTTCGCCGGGCCCCGCGACCTGCCGGAGGGCGTCGCCCCCGAGCGGTTCGAGATCGTGGTGGGCCTGCTGTCGCACCATCGCCGCGAGCGGGTGCGCCTCCGGGTGCAGGTGCCGGCCGACGAGCCCACCTGTCCGTCGCTGTTCGACGTGCACCCCGGGGTCGAGGCCATGGAGCGCGAGGTGTTCGACATGTTCGGCATCCGCTTCGACGAGCACCCCGACCTCTCCCGGATTCTCATGCCCGAGGACTGGGAGGGCTACCCGCTCCGCAAGGACTACCCGGTGGGCGCCATCCCGGTGCAGTTCAAGGGGGTGCAGAATGCCCGCTGATACCCACGCCGCCGACACCATCTCCGCCGCCGAGCTGGCCCGCACGGCCGAGGGCACCCAGGAGATGGGTCCCCGCAAGGGCGCCGGCGCCGCCGAGCTGCTCCGCGAGCTCGGGTCGGTGCTCCGCCTGTCGGAGGCCGAGGCCCAGAAGCTCACCGAAGAGGCCCCGGTCGAAGATCAGACGATGATCATCAACATGGGGCCCCAGCACCCGTCGACCCACGGTGTGCTGCGCCTCATGCTCGAGCTCGACGGCGAGACCGTGCTGCGCTGCAAGCCGATCATCGGCTACCTGCACACCGGCATGGAGAAGACCGGCGAGACGCTGACCTACCTGCAGGGCGGCACCAACGTCACCCGCATGGACTACGCCTCGCCGCTCCACAACGAGCTGGCGTTCTCGCTGGCCACCGAGACGCTGCTGGGCATCGACGAGGACGTCCCGCCCCGCGCCCAGTGGATCCGGATGCTGCTCGTCGAGCTGAACCGGATCTCCTCCCACCTGCTGTTCCTCGCCACCAACGGCATGGACATCGGCGCGGTCGGGATGATGATCTACGGCTGGCGCGACCGCGAGGAGACGCTGCGGCTCCTCGAGATGATCACGGGCCTGCGGATGAACCACAACTTCATCCGGCCCGGTGGGGTCGCCGCCGACCTGCCCGACGGGTGGCGCGACGAGGTCCTGCGGGTGATGGACATGATCCCGCCCCGCCTCGACGAGTACGACGTGCTGATGACCGGCCAACCCATCTGGCGGGAGCGCCTGCAGGGCGTGGGCGTGCTCACGGCCGACGAGGCGCAGGCCCTCGGCACCACCGGTCCCATCCTCCGCTCCACCGGCGTCGAGTGGGACCTGCGGCGCGACATGCCGTACCTGTACTACGACCAGCTCGAGTTCGCCGTCGTCGTGGGCAACTACGGCGACTGCTTCGACCGCTACGCGATCCGTCTCAACGAGGTCCGCGAGTCGATCCGG
>Ga0272482_10000634_pt1 | contig 10895 bp, 10 predicted proteins | sample RVTome_8_FD_192427 | JGI IMG/M metagenome (GOLD analysis project Ga0272482, IMG submission 192427) | Soil microbial communities from uranium-contaminated site in the Upper Colorado River Basin, Wyoming, United States - RVT160D0 (version 2) ...
ACTGGGCAGTAACATACGGCGGAGGGAACGCGACGATGCGGGAGGCGACCGGGTGGAGCGGCGGCTGGAAGGAAAGGTCGCGCTGGTCACCGGCGCGAGCCGGGGCATCGGGTACGCCGTGGCGGAACGGCTGGTCGCGGAGGGGGCCAGGGTCTGCCTGACCGCCCGCAAGGCCGAGCCGCTCCTCGACGCGGCCACCGCGCTCGGCGGGCCGGAGCGGGCCATCGCGGTCGCCGGCAAGGCGGACGACCCGGCGCACCAGGCGGAGGCGGTGGAGCGGGTGGTCGAGTCGTTCGGGAGCCTCGACATCCTGGTCAACAACACCGGCATCAACCCCACCTTCGGGCCGCTGCTGGAGACCGAGCCGGCCGCCGTGCGCAAGGTCTTCGAGGTGAACGTCTTCGCCGCGATCGCCTGGGTGCGGCACGCGTACGAGGCGTGGATGGGCAAGCACGGCGGCGCGGTCGTCAACATGGCGTCGATCGCGGGGCTCGGCTCGGCGCCCGGCCTCGGCGCCTACGCGGCCAGCAAGGCCACCCTCATCCAGATCACCGCGCAGCTCGCTGTCGAGCTGGCGCCGGCCGTGCGGGTCAACGCGGTGGCGCCGGCCGTGGTGAAGACGCAGTTCGCGACCGCCCTGTACGCCGGGCGGGAGGAGGAGGTGTCCGCCGGCTACCCGCTAGGGCGGCTGGGCGTGCCGGGCGACGTGGCGGGGGCGGTGGCGTTCCTGGCCTCGCCGGACGCCGCGTGGATCACCGGGCAGACGCTCGTGATCGACGGTGGCCTCACGCTCGTGGGCAACCTGTGACGCCAGGCCTCGACATCGCGCGGCTCCGGGCGTACCTCGACGCGGAGCACCCCGGCCTGCGCGACGGCGACCTGCGCGCGGAGCTGATCCCGGGTGGCAAGTCCAACCTCACCTACACGCTGCGCGACGACTCGCACACCTGGGTGCTCCGCCGGCCGCCGCTGGGGCACGTGCTGCGCACCGCGCACGACATGGTCCGCGAGCACCGGGTCATCAGCGCGCTCGCGCCCACCGCCGTACCGGTGCCGGGCGCGGTGCTGGTCTGCGCCGACCCGGAGGTGATCGGGGCGCCCTTCTACGTGATGGAGTTCGTGGACGGCACCGTCTACCGGGCCGCCGAGCAGACCGCGGTGCTGGGGGCGGAGCGGGCGCGCACGCTCGCGTTCACCCTGGTGGATGTCCTCGCCGACCTGCACGACGTCGACGCCGAGGCCGTGGGGCTCGGAGATTTCGGGCATCCCGCCGGCTACCTGGAGCGGCAGACGCGCCGGTGGAAGGGGCAGCTCGACGCCTCCCGCAGCCGCGACCTGCCCGGCATCGACGAGCTGCACGCGCGCCTCGCGGCGAGCGCGCCGGCGGAGAGCGGCGCGGGCGTGGTGCACGGCGACTACCGCCTCGACAACGTGGTGGTCGACGGGGGCGGGCGGGTCGCCGCCGTGCTCGACTGGGAGATGGCCACGCTCGGCGATCCGCTCGCCGACCTCGGCCTGCTCCTGGTCTACTGGGACGGGCTCGCGCGGATCGGCGGCAACGCGGTCGCCACCGCGGTCAGCCCCGCCGCCGGCTTCCCGCCGGGTAGCGCGCTCGCCGCCCGGTACGCCGAGCGGCGCGGCGCCGACCTCACGCGCCTGCCGTGGTACACCGCGTTCGGTTTCTTCAAGCTCGCCGTCATCGCCGAGGGCATCCACTACCGCTTCACGCAGGGCAAGACCGTCGGCGCCGGCTTCGAGCAGCTCGGCCAGATCGTCCCACCGCTGGTCGCGTACGGCCACGCCACGCTGTCGGAGGAGGCCTAGATGGACTTCGGGTACGACGACAAGACCGAGGAGCTGCGCGCGCGGCTGCTGTCCTTCATGGACGATTTCGTGTACCCGGCCGAGCCGCTCCTCGACGAGCAGGAGGCGGCCGGTCCACAGTGGACGGCGCCGCCCATCGTGGCGGAGCTGAAGGAGCGCGCCCGCGAGCGCGGCCTGTGGAACCTCTTCCTCCCGTCGATCGGGCTCACCAACCTCCAGTACGCGCCGCTCGCCGAGATCACCGGCCACAGCCCGATGCTCGCCCCCGAGGCGCTCAACTGCGCCGCGCCGGACACCGGCAACATGGAGCTGCTCGCCGAGTTCGGCAGCCCGGCGCAGCGGGAGCGGTGGCTGGAGCCGCTGCTGGAAGGGCGGATCCGGTCCGCGTTCTGCATGACGGAGCCGGAGGTGGCCTCCTCCGACGCCACCAACATCGCCACGAGCATCACCCGCGACGGCGGCGACTACGTCGTCAACGGCCGCAAGTGGTGGTCGACCGGCGCGATGAACCCCCGCTGCGAGATCTTCGTGGTCATGGGCCGCACCGACCCTTCGGCGCCGCGGCACCGCCAGCAGACCATGATCCTGGTACCCCGGGACACCCCCGGCGTCACGGTGCGGCGCGGGATGAAGGTCTTCGGGTACGACGACGGGAGCCACGGCGGGCACGCGGAGATCACGTTCGAGGACGTGCGGGTACCCGCGGAGAATCTGATCGCCGGCGAGGGTGAGGGCTTCGCGATCGCCCAGGCCCGGCTGGGTCCGGGCCGCATCCACCACTGCATGCGCCTGATCGGGATGGCCGAGCGGGCGCTCGCCCTGATGTGTGAGCGGGCGAGCGCGCGCGTGGCGTTCGGGCGGCCGATCGCGGAGCACGGCGTGGTCGCCGACTGGATCGCCGAGTCGCGGGTACGCGTCGAGCAGGCCCGCCTCCTGGTCCTGAAGACCGCGTGGCTGATGGACACGGCCGGCAACAAGGCCGCCCACGCGGAGATCCAGGCCATCAAGATCGTCACGCCGGCGATGGCGGAGTGGGTGCTCGACAAGGCGATCCAGGCCCACGGCGGCGGCGGCGTGAGCCAGGACTTCCCGCTCGCTCGACTGTGGACGGCCGCGCGCACGCTCCGCCTCGCCGACGGCCCGGACGAGGTGCACCGCGCCGCGCTGGCCCGCCGCGAGCTGCGGCGCTACTCCGCCTCGAAGTAGCGGTGTAGCGCCGGGTCGACGAAGCCGGAGATCTCGGCGATCCGGCCGTCCCGGATCGTCAGCGCGTTGATCGCGCCGAGCTTGCCGTCCTGGTAGCAGGCGAAGCCGGGCTGCCCGTTGACGGTGATGGCGCGCAGCTTCCACGGCGTGGTGAAGAGCCGCTCGCGCATGAACATCGCCACGTCCGCCCGCCCGTCGAACCACGCCGGCAGCGGCGGCATCGTGAAGCGCGCGTCCTCCGCCAGCAGCGCCGTGAGCGCCTCGACGTCTCCCCGCTCCCACGCGCCGACGAACGCGTCGACGAGCTCGCGCCGCCCCGCCTCGCCGAGCGCGTCGAGCTCCGCCCGCTGCGAGGTGGCGGGCACCCGCTCGGCCATCGCCTTGCGCGCCCGCTGGAGCGCGCTGTTGACCGAGGCGGGCGTGGTGTCGAGCAGCTCCGCGACCTCGCCGGCCGGGAACTCCAGCGCTTCCCGGAGGATCAGCACCGCCCGCTGGGTGCCCGGCAGGTGCCGCAACGCCGCCACGAACGCCAGCTCCACGCTCTCCCGCCGCAGGTAGTCGCTCTCCGGGTCGCTCTCGTTGGCGGCCTCGGGCGCTTCGCCCGGCCACGGTTCGAGCCAGATGGGCCCGGGGACGGGCTGGCCGAGGTCCGCGGTCTGCTTCAGCGCGGGCCCGTGCTCGGGCGAGAGCATGCGGCGGGGGCGCCGGGAGAGGAGGCGCAGGCAGGCGTTGGTGCAGATGCGGTACAGCCACGCCCGGGCCGAGCTGCGTCCCTCGAAGCCCGACCACCCGCGCCACGCGCCGAGCAGCGCCTCCTGCAGCGCGTCTTCCGCGTCCTGGATCGAGCCGAGCATCCGGTAGCAGTGGGCGAGCAACTCGCGCCGATGCGCGGCGACCAGCCCTTCGAACTCCCCCACCGCCCCATCCTGCCACCCCCCTCCCCGCCGCACTTTCGGTCGGGCTGGACGGTGGGGGTGAGGCGTGCGGGGATGCGGCACTATGAGGGGATGTCGAACGCGGTAGCGCCGGGGGGTGGGGTGTCGGAGTGGACTCTGCCTGTGGGCACGGGCATCCCGGGCTCGCGGTCGGCCAACTCGCCCGACCGCCGGCTGCCGCGGGGGCGGCATGACCTGCCGCGGGAGTTCGTCGCCCGCACGCAGCGCGACCGGCTCATCGACGCGATGGCGCGCACCGTGGCGGAGAAGGGGTACGTGGGCGCCTCGCTCGGCGACGTGTGCGCGGCCGCCGGGGTCTCGACGCGGGCGTACTACCAGCACTTCCCGGACAAGGAGACGTGCTTTCTCGCGGCCTTCGAGCTGGGCGTGGAGCTGCTGCAGAAGAGCGTCGCCGTGGCCTACGGGCAGCCGGGGCGGTGGCCGGAGCGGATGCGGCGCGGGCTCGGGACGCTGCTGCACATCCTCGCGGCCGAGCCGGCGTTCGCGTCGCTGGCCGTCGTCGAGGTGCTGGCCGCCGGCCCCAAGGCGCTGGCCGGCCGGCGCCAGCTGCTCGCCAGCTACCTGGACTTCTTCGCGGCCGCGCCGCGGCGGGCCGGCCAGCCGGAGGTGCCCCGGGTCTCGGTCGAGGCGGTGATCGCCGGCGTCTACGGGGTCATCTTCGACCACGTCTCGACCGGGCGGGCGGCGGAGCTGCCGGGGCGGCTGCCCGAGCTGACCTACGTGGTGCTGGCCCCCTTCATCGGCCCCAAGGCCGCCGCCGTGTCGGCCGGCCTGCCGGTCACCTCGTGACCAAAGCTCCGAGGTTCATCGATCTCTCTTAAGAGATCCTTAATTCCTGCGTGGCGTCGATCCAAGTGACAGATCAATCCCGTACCCGGTTGCGACAAAACGATCACGACGGTTGGGGGACCACGTGGAGAAGTACTCATGCCCGCGCCACGCCACCTAGAGGCGCGGCCGGTCGCGGGCCGTGGACGGCACGCCCGCTCGGTACCCGGGCCGGCCGGCCGCCCGGTACACCGCACCGGCATCCACCGGGCCGAAGGTGGGCTGTTGCGCAGCCTGTACGACCAGCACGCCGAGCCGCTGCTCATGATCGCGCTGAGCATGACCGGCGGCGACCGGCGGCTCGCCGAGGACGTCGTGCGGGAGACGCTGCTCACCGCCTGGCGGGACGTGGACCAGATCGACGTGGCGGCGTCGTCCCTGCGTCCCTGGCTGATCAGCCTCGCCCAGCGGATCGTCGACGACCTGCGCGGCGACCCGTACCAAGCGGAGGAGCGCGACGACGGCGAGCCGCCCGACGTGTACGCGGCCGGCGTCGCGCCCGCCCTCCAGCGGATGATGGTGCTGGACGGGCTGCGCTCGCTCCCCCAGCCGGATCGGGAGATCCTCGTCGAGGCGTACTTCCGCGGCCGCGGCGTGCGGGACGTCGCCGACGAGTTGGGGCTGCCGCCGGAAACGGTGAAGTGGCGGCTCTTCTTCGCGCTCCGGGCCCTGCAGAAAGTGCTGATGGGGAGCGGGACGAACGATGCCTGACCGGCCAGGCCCCTGTGTCCACCCGGACGTGGGCGCGTACGCGCTGGGGTTGCTCGAGGCGGACGAACGCACCGCCTACGAGCGCCACCTGATCACGTGCGCCCACTGCCTGCGGACGCTGGAGGGCCTGGCGCCCCTCATCGAGCTGCTCGGCCAGGTCGACGCGGCGACGCTGCTCGCCGACGCCGAACAGGGGCGGGTGCGCCGGATTCCGGCGCACCCGCCCGGTGCCGTCGTGCGGCTCTTCCCGGTGCAGCGGGAGCCCACGCACGACCGGTTGCGCCGCCCGCACCTGCGCGCGTGGGACGAGATCGACGACCGCTTCCGCACGCCGGCCGCGCCGAGCGCCGCCCATAGGGAAGCGGAGCGAAGGGCCGCGGAGGTGGAGCCGCCGGAGACCCACCCGCCGGCGCGGAGGCACAAGAGCAAGGGCAACACCGACGTGGTACGGCGGCTGGTGCTCGCCGCGGCCGTCCTGACCGTCGTGATGATGGTCAGCCTCGTGACCATCGCCGCCCGGTCCAGCGAGACCGACCCGGACACCGTCGCGCAGCGGCTGCCCAAGGCGGCACCGCCGGTCGCCACCACCGCCGCTCCCCCGCCCACCGGCGCGCCGCCGGTCACCGCGCCGGCGCCGCCCGCGCGGAAGCCCACGCCTCCACCGGCCACTCCGCCTCCCGCTCGTACCAAGGAGAAGACGAAGCCCGCGCCCGCCGCGACGGGGCCTGACAAGATCAAGGCCAACCCCGGCGACGGCGCGGCGGGTGAGCGCCTCACGGGCCGCGACCCGGCGACCGGCGCCGCGGCCGAGGTGCGGCTCAGCCGCACGGCGGCGGGCCTGGACGTGTCGCTCACCGTGACCAAGCTCGCCGGGCCGTGCGACTGCGCGCTCCGCGCGATCACCACGGACGGCGCCGCGCACACCGCGCTGCGGTGGCGGATGGCGGAGGGGCAGGACGAGTTCTCCGGGCTGGGCGGCACGACCGTGGACCGCGCCGAGATCGACCGCTTCGAGATCGTGGACGGCGCCGGCACCGTGCTGGTGACGATCAGCTCCAGATAGTCACGTACACGGGCGGGCGAAACCGGGACGGCGGCACGCCCGCGCCCGGCGCGCACATCAGCTGCATCGCGTCCGGCGTGCCGAGGAAGTTTCGCAGGCGCCGGGCCGCGTCCGGCCGCCGATCCGGCGCCAGCGTCGTCACATGCCAGCTGGCCTGCAACGGAGTGCGCTCGGTCTCCACAATGGACAGCTCACCGCGGCGCAGCTCGCGGCTGACCAGCGTGGCCACCGCAGGTGCCACCCCCGCGCCGTCGGCCGCCGCCGACCACGCCGCGGTCTGGTTGGGAAAGACCCGGATCCGATCCTCGGGCACCCGGAACGCGCGCAGCAACCGCCCGGTGTCGCTGTCCGGGTCGGTGCCGGACGGGTCCACCAGCCACGGCCAGCGGCTCGGCGGCCCGGCGGGACGGTGGCGCGGCGGGCCGACGACGACCAGGCGGTAGCGGAGCACCGGCTCCGAGGCCAGCGACGGGTCGCCGCTCAGGTCGGGGCCGAGCGCCACGTCGGCGAGCCGGTTGGGCAGCAGCACGCGCATCTCGGCGGCGCTCGCCACACCGGAGGATGTCTCGATCTGGCCGCTCCACCGCTTGCCGAACGCCTCGACCAGCGGCGTCGCGATGAACTCGGCGATCGTGCTGGTCACCAGCAGCCGCAGCTGGGCGGCCGCGCCCTGGGCCGCGCGAACCACCGCCTCGGCCTCGGCGCCGAGCGCCACCATCTGCGAGGCGATGCCGAAGAGGCGGTTGCCGCCCTCGGTCATGGCCATCTCGTTGCCCTCGCGGACCACCAGCTGGTCGCCGAGGTGCTGGCGGAGGGCGGCGAGCGAGCGGGACACCGCCGGCTCGCTGACCCCGAGCACGTCGGCCGCCGCCCGCACCGAACGCAGCCGCGCGACGAGCACGAACACGCTGAGCTGCGTGAGGGTCATGGGGGCCTACCTTAGCCATTAACCATTCGGTTATCGCGGCATTGCCAGCCTCTCACGTTGTTACGACGATGGGCCCATGCAGGTGCCGGCGCATTTCGAGTACGAGCGGGCGACCAGTGTGGACCATGCCCTCGCGCTGCTGGCCAAGTGGGGCAGCGAGGCGCGCGTGGTGGCCGGCGGTCACAGCCTCATCCCGATGATGAAGCTGCGGCTGGCCAGGCCCGAGGCGCTCATCGACATCAACGACCTTGGCGAGCTGGCGTATGTCCGGCTCGACGGCGACGCCCTCGCGATCGGCGCGATGACCCGCCACGCGGACCTGCTCGCCTCGCCGCTGGTGGGCGAGCACTACCCGATCTTCCACGACGCGGAGAAGGTGATCGCCGACCCGGTCGTGCGCAACCGCGGCACGGTCGGCGGCTCGCTCTGCCAGGCCGACCCCTCTGAGGACCTGTCGGCGGCGTTCGCGGCGGTCGACGCGGCGGCGGTCATCCGCGCCCCGGGCGGCACGCGCCGGGTGCCGGTGCGCCAGTTCCACACCGGACCGTACGAGACGGTGGTCGGCCCCGGTGAGCTGCTCACCGAGATCGCCGTCCCGATCAGACCGGGTGGCGGCTCCGCCTACGAGAAGGTCGAGCGGCGGGTCGGCGACTGGGCGGTGGCCGCCGCGGGCGCGGCCGTGTGGCTCGACGGCGACACGATCACCGACGCCGGCATCGGGCTGACCGCGGTGGGCGCGGAGCACTTCCACGCGCCCGAGGCCGAGGAGTTCCTGCGGGGGTCACCGGCCACGGACGCCAGCCTCGTCGAGGCCGGCCGGATCGCCGCCGAGCACTGCGAGCCGGTCGCCGACCAGCGCGGCCCGGTCGACTACAAGCGACACCTGGCCGGCGAGTTGACCACGCGCGCGCTGCGCCGAGCTGTGGCTCGGGCGTCAGGGAGGGTCTGATGCAGATCACCGTCACCGTCAACGGCGACGAGCACACCGCCGAGGTGGAGCCCCGGCTGCTGCTCGTCCACTTCCTCCGCGACACGCTCGGCCTGACCGGCACGCACTGGGGCTGCGACACCTCCAACTGCGGCGTGTGCGTGGTCTGGCTCGACGGCGCGCCGGTCAAGTCGTGCACCGTGCTCGCCGTGATGGCCGACGGCCGCACGGTCCGCACCGTCGAAGGGCTGGCCGCCGGCGCCGACCTCGACCCGGTGCAGGAGGGCTTCGTGCGCTGCCACGGCCTGCAGTGCGGCTTCTGCACGCCGGGCATGATGATGACCGCCCGCTGGCTGCTCGACCGCAACCCCGACCCGTCGGAGGACGAGATCCGCGAGGCCATCTCCGGCCAGTCGTGCCGCTGCACCGGCTACGAGAACATCGTCCGCGCGGTCCAGTGGGCGGCCGCGCATCCCGCCGGAGAGGTGGCCGCGCAATGACCACGGTGGACAAGCCGATCGGCTTCGGTCGGATGCAGCGCAAGGAGGACGCGCGCTTCGTGCGCGGGCGGGGCAACTACGTCGACGACGTCGTCCTGCCCGGCATGCTGTACGGCGCGGTGCTGCGCAGCCCGTTCGCGCACGCGAGGATCGTGTCGATCGACACCGCGGCCGCGCAGGCCCACCCCAAGGTCAAGGCCGTCATCACCGGCCAGACCCTCGAAGGACTCAAGCTCGCCTGGATGCCCACGCTCTCCGCGGACACCCAGGCGGTACTCGCCACCGACAAGGTCCGCTTCCAGGGCCAGGAGGTGGCGTTCGTGGTCGCCACGGACAAGTACGCGGCCCGCGACGCCCTGGAGCTCATCGATGTGGAGTACGAGCCGCTACCCGCGGTGGTGGACGCCCGCCGCGCGCTCGACCCGGGCACCCCCGTGATCCGGGACGACAAGGAGGGCCAGGCCGACAACCACATCTTCGACTGGGGCGCGGGCGACGAGGCGGCCACCGACGCGGTGTTCGCGTCGGCGGAGGTGGTGGTCGCGCAGGATGTGCTCTACCCGCGCGTCCACCCCGCGCCGCTGGAGACGTGCGGCGCGATCGCCGACTTCGACGCGGTCACCGGCAAGCTCACGATCTGGTGCAACACCCAGGCCCCACACGCACACCGCACCGTGTACGCGCTGGTCGCCGGCCTGCCCGAGCACAAGATCCGGGTCATCTCGCCGGACGTGGGCGGCGGCTTCGGCAACAAGGTGCCCATCTACCCGGGGTACGTGTGCGCGATCGTCGGCTCGATCGTCACCGGCAAGCCGGTCAAGTGGATGGAAGACCGCTCGGAAAACCTCATGAGCACGGGCTTCGCCCGCGACTACCACATGCGCGGCGAGGTGGCCGCGAGCCGCGACGGCGACATCCGCGCCCTGCGGGTGAAGGTGATCGCGGACCACGGCGCGTTCAACGGCACCGCCCAGCCGACCAAGTTCCCGGCCGGGTTCTTCCACGTCTTCACCGGCTCGTACGACGTGGAGGCCGCCCACTGCGCGGTCACCGGCGTCTACACCAACAAGGCGCCGGGCGGTGTGGCGTACGCCTGCTCGTTCCGGATCACCGAGGCCGCGTACCTGATCGAGCGCATGATCGACGTGCTCGCGTACGAGCTGGACATGGACCCCGCCGAGCTGCGCATGAAGAACCTGCTCAAGCCCGAGCAGTTCCCCTACCCCAGCCCCACCGGCTGGGAGTACGACTCGGGCGACTACCCGCGCGCCCTCTCGCTCGCGCTGGAGATGGCCGGGTACGACGAGCTGCGCGCCCAGCAGGCCCTCGAACGCGCGCGCTGGGCGGCGGGTGACCGGGGCGGCCCGCTGACCGGCATCGGGCTCAGCTTCTTCACCGAGGCGGTCGGCGCCGGCCCGCGCAAGCACATGGACATCCTCGGTCTCGGCATGGCGGACGGCGCCGAGCTTCGTGTCCACCCGACCGGCAAGGCGGTGCTGCGCATCTCGGTGCAGTCGCAGGGGCAGGGGCACGAGACCACGTACGCCCAGATCGTGGCCGAGGAGCTGGGCATCTCGCCGGACGACATAGAGGTGGTGCACGGGGATACCGACCAGACCCCGTTCGGCCTCGGCACGTACGGCTCCCGTTCCACCCCGGTCTCCGGCGCGGCCACCGCGGTCGTCGCCCGCAAGGTGCGCGAGCGGGCCCGGCAGGTCGCCTCGGCGATGCTCGAGGTCGACCCCGGCGACCTGGAGTGGGAGAAGGGCCGCTGGTTCGTGCGCGGCGACCAGGCGCAGGGGCGCACGATCCAGGAGATCGCGTTCGCCGCCCACTCCAGCCTCGAGCTGCCCGAGGGCATCGAGGGGCACCTGGACGCCACGACCGTGTACAACCCGCCCAACCTGACGTTCCCCTTCGGGGCGTACATCTGCGTGGTAGACGTCGACCC
>Ga0272482_10000635_pt1 | contig 10892 bp, 12 predicted proteins | sample RVTome_8_FD_192427 | JGI IMG/M metagenome (GOLD analysis project Ga0272482, IMG submission 192427) | Soil microbial communities from uranium-contaminated site in the Upper Colorado River Basin, Wyoming, United States - RVT160D0 (version 2) ...
TTGTCGACGCGCCGGCGGGTTCGCTCGTCGAGAGTGCCGTCGTACTTGCCGCTCAGGTGTTCCACGAACTCCACGCAGTCCAGGTCGTCCTGTTTACTCATGCCGCTCACCGCCCTCGGCGAAGTACCGCTCCAGGTCCGCCCGCACACAGGCTCTCGCCCGGTGCAGCAGCACCCGCTGGTTGGCCGCTGTGATCTCCAGTATCGAGCACACTTCCGCCGCCTCGTATCCCTCCACGTCACGCAACACCAACACCACCCGCTGCCGCTCCGGCAGTCGGGCCACCGCCTCGGCCAGTCGAGCCCGCGTCTCGACGGCCAGCACCTGCTGTTCCGGCCCGGGCCACGGCACGGGAAACTCCCGCCAGTGCCCGGGGAACGGCTCGTCCGGCCCCTGGAAGCGCTCCGGATCGACCGTGGGTCCGACACTGCTCCACGGCACACTCCGGCTCTCGCGCGTGCCGCGCCGCTTGGCCGTGTTCACGAGGATCCGGTACACCCACGTCTTCAACGAGGACCGGCCGGCGAACCCGGAGAGACCCTCGATGACGCCCAGCCACGCGTCCTGCACGACCTCGGCCGCCGAGTCGGGAGTGGACACGAACTCACGCGCCACCCGCAGCATCCCCGGCGACCACGCGTCGAGCACCAACGCGAACAGCTCCTCGTCGCCGGCACGCAGCCCGGCGACCAGCACCTGGTCGTGGGGTAATCGGCTGGCCAGAGCCTCGGGGGTGTTCATGCGCGGCACTCTGCCACCGAGCACCGACAATTTCGGAACAGAGGGCGCGTGAACAGGGCTGGCGGCGCCCGCCGCGCCGAAGCCTGCGCGGCACCGCCAGGAACCACCTCGATCACGACGGGCATCCACCGACCCTGTTCGCGCGCCCTCTAGCGGGGCAGCGGCGTCCCGGTCAGCTCCGCACATGTCGCGACCAGGCGATCCTGAATGTCCGGGTCGCCGGCTGCGGCGGACGCACCCGCCCGCGAGCGGTGGAAGTAGTAGCCACCCGTGCCGTCGTCCGAGACCGCCAGCCACGCCTGGGTCCGGTGCCCCTGGCTCAGGTCGTCCGGCGCGCCGGGTCCACCCATCTTCGTGGCCACCCAGCCGGGGTCGACGGCGTTGCTCCGCACGTCCGGCCAGTACCGGGCGACCGCGAACGCCAGCAGCGCGTCGTGCAGCTTCGAGTCGGCGTAGGCCTGGGATCCGTTCCACCGCCGCGTCTCCCACTGCAGGTCGGCGAGGCTGTCGTCGCCGCCTCGGTGCATCCCCGAGCTGAGGTAGACCAGCCGGTCCGGCCGCGTGATCATGGCGGTGAGCAGGTACGGCGCGAGCGTGTTGATCGCGAACACGTGGGCCAGCCCGTCGACCGTGACGATCCGCCGGGGCTCCTGGTAGCCGACGGCCGCGTTGTGGATCACCGCGTCGAACCGGCCGGTCGCGTTGGCCTGCTCGGCGACCGCCCGGACCTCGGCCATGATCGACAGGTCGCCCACGACCACGTCCGCCGCGCCCGGCGCCGCGGCCCGCGCGTCGGCGGCTCGCGACGGACTCCGAGCATGCAGCACGACCTCGTGATGCTGTGCGATCAGCAGCCGGGCGGCCATGAGCCCGAGCCCGTCCGCGGAGCCGGTGATCAGGATGCGGGTCACCCGCACATTATGTTCTTCTCATGTCATCCCGGGACCGGCTCCTCGACGCCGCCGCCGAGCTGTTGGACGAGTCGGCCGACCACGACGTGTCCACCCGCGCCATCTGCGAACGAGCCGGCGTGCAGGCACCCACGCTCTACCACCACTTCGGCAACAAGCAGGGTCTGCTCGCCACGGTGGTGGTCGAGGCGTTCGCCACGCATCTACAAGGAACAGCCCCGGACGACCCGCTCGACGCCCTCCGGTTCACCTGGAACGAGCACGTCCGCTTCGGCATCGAGCGCCCGAACATCTACACCTACGCGTTCGGCCAGCTGCGCACCGGCGAGCCCGCCGGGCTGGCCAAGGTCGCCGAACAGGCATTGCTCGACCGCCTCAACGAGGTGGCCAGGCACGGCATGCTGCGGGTCGCCCCCGAAGCGGCCGCCAGCAGGCTCTTCGCCGCCAACGTCGGCGCGACCCTCGCCCGGATCGCCACTCCCGACTTCGACACCGAGGGCCTGCTCGACAGCGTTCTCGCCGACGTGCTGGCCGACGGGCCCGCGCCCGTGCGGGGCGGCGGGCTGACGACCGTGGCCGTGGCGTTCCTGGCCGCGCTCGACCAGGACAGCCGTGAACTCACGACCGGCGAGGTGACGCTGCTGCGCGAGTGGCTGAACCGCCTGGCGGCTACCAGGTGACCGGGAGCCGGTGCACACCGAAGATGGACGCGTCCTCCTTGTAGGGGACCTCGTCCTCGGCGACCGCCAGCCGTAGCGTCGGCACCCGCGCGAACAGCGTGTCGAACACGACCTGCAGCTCGATCCGCGCCAGGTTCTGGCCGAGGCACTGGTGGGCGCCGTAGCCGAAGGCGATGTGGTTGCGCGCGCCGCGGGTGATGTCCACTCGGTCGGGTTCGGGGAAAACGTCGGGATCGTGGTTGGCCGCGAGACCCACCGTCAGCACGCCCTCGCCGGCACGGATGAGCACGCCGCCCAGCTCCACGTCCGCCACCGCCACGCGGGACGTGGCGAACTCGGCGATCGTGAACACCCGCAGCATCTCCTCGACCGCGTGGGGCGTGCGGCGGGGGTCGGCCCGCAGCGCCGCGAGCTGGTCGGGATGGGCGAGCATGGCGACCGTGCCCAGCGAGATCATGTTCGCGGTGGTCTCGTGGCCGGCGATCAACAGGAGCGTGGCCAGCCCGACCAGCGACTCGTGGTCGGGCGCCGAGTCGCGGGCGAGCTGGCGACTGATCAGGTCGTCACCCGGCTCCGCGGCCTTCGAGGAGATCAGGTCGGACAGGTAGGTGCGCAGCTCGTCGGAGGCGGCGGCCTTCTCCTCGGCGCTGTTGTCGAGCCGCAGCAGCGTGCTCGACCTGGTCTGGAAGAAGTCGTGGTCGGCGTAGGGGACGCCGAGCAGCTCGCAGATCACCAGCGACGGGACCGGCAGCGACAGCGCGGTCACCAGGTCGGTGGGCCGCGGCCCGGCGAGCATGGCGTCGACGTGCTGGTCGACGATCTCCTGGACACGAGGGCGCAGCGCTTCGAGGCGCTTGACCGTGAACTCCCCGAGCACCGCGCGGCGCGCCGGGCCGTGCTCGGGCGGGTCGAGCCCGATGAGCGACGCGTTGAAGCGGGGCCCCTTGGGCAGTTCCGTGAAGCGCGGGAAGCCGGGGTGGTAGCGGTCGGAGCTGAACCGCGGGTCGGTGAGGACCGTGCGGACGTCCTGGTGGCGGGTCACGGCCCACGCGGTCGTGCCGTTCGGCAGGTGCACGCGGCTGACGGGCGGCAGGTCGGCGTACTCGGCCGGCGGTGTGTACGGGCAGGTGCGTACCGGCGGAAAGGTCTGCGTGGCAGTCATGGAGGATCCCCAATCCGGAAGGATTTGTTCCGCTTGATACCCAAGGTAGCCATCCGATCGCAGGCTGTCGAATGGGATACTTCGGCCGTCCGGCCAGCGGAAGGGCGAATGGGATGTCCTCGGAGTTACGAGCGCCGTTGCGGTCCGACGCGAAGCGCAACCTCGACCAGATCCTCGCCGCCGCCAAGGAACTGTTCGCCGAACAGGGCGCCGAGGTCCCCATGGAGGAGATCGCGCGGCGCGCGTCGGTCGGCGTCGGCACGCTCTACCGGCGCTTTCCCGACCGTGAGGCGCTCATCCGTGCGGTCGCGCTGACCACGTTCGTCGACGTGGTCGCCCGCACGAGAACGGCCATCGCCGAGGAGGTGTCCGCCTGGGACGCCCTGGCCCGGATCATGCGGCAGTCCACCGGACTGCGGCTGTCGATGCGGCTCGCGGGCACCTCGCCCGTGGCCATCGCGGTCATCAAGGCCGACCCGGAGGTGGCGCGGTGTCGCCGCGAGCTGGTGGAACTGCTCGACGGCGTGGTGCGGGCCGCCCAGGTGGAGGGCACACTGCGCCGCGACGTGGGTGCGGCCGACGTGGCCGTGATGGTCGCCGCCGCACTGCATCCCATGCGTGGCCTGTCCGAGGACGCGGCCGAGCTGATCCCCGACCGGATCCTCGTGGTGCTGCTCGACGGCCTGCGGGCCGGCCGGACCAGTCACCTGCCCGGCCGACCACTCACACTGTCCGATCTGGACTACTAGCCCAGGAGCTTCTCGAACGCGAGCTGTCGGACGCCGCCCGCCGAGTCGGGTGGTGCCGGGAGTTCGGTGTAGCCGGCCGAGAGGTAGAGGGCGGCGGCCGCGGGCTGGCGCCAGCCGGTGGTGAGATAGATCCGCCGGTAGCCTCGTGCGGCGGCCTCGGTCTCCAGCTCGGTGAGCATGCGGCGGGCGAGGCCACGACGGCGGTGCGCCGCGTGTGTCCACATGCGCTTCAGTTCCGCGGTTTCGTTGTCGTAGCGGCGAAAGGCACCACCCGCGATGGGACGACCCGCGTCGAGCAGCAGGAGCAGCGCGCCGTCCGGGGCGGCGAAGTCGGTCGCCGGGTACTGGCGGAACTCCGTGATGTCGCCGTAGGCGAGGTAGTACTCCTCGGCCAGCTGCGCCATCATCGGCGCGGCCAACGAGTGTCCGAGGGTCGTGTGCCGAACTTCCAGAATTGTCGCCCCCGCTGAGTAGCGTCCTCGTCATGAGTACCGCACCCATGATCGGTCACTTCGAACACCAGGCACAGCTGTGGCGTGACTTTCCGAGTCTGGTGCCGGGAGTGCTGCGTGTCGACGGGATCACGCCCGACGTCTCGGTCGACGAGCACGTGGCCGCGCACTCGGCGGTGGCCGCCCAGCGGGGTGGCACCGAGAGCGAGCTGCCCGCCATCCAGGCCTGGCGGCGGGCGTTCGGCGCCATGGGGCTCAAGCCCACGCAGTACCGGTGCGCGTCGGAGTCGTTGTTACGCCGCTTCCGCAAGGAAGGGTCGCTTCCGCGGCTCCACCCGCTGATCGACCTGTGCAACGCGGCGTCGCTGGAGTACGCGATCCCGGTGGCGGTGTTCGACGTCTCGCGGATCGCGGGCCACGTCGAGGTTCGGTATGCGACGGGCCACGAGGTGTACACCACGTTCGGCGGTGACGACGAACATCCGGCGGCCGGTGAGGTCGTCTTCGCCGACGCCTCGGAGAGGGCTCATGCCCGGCGGTGGACCAACCGGCAGAGCGGGCACTCGGCCGTGCGTGCCGACACGGGTTCGGTCCTCATCGTGGCCGAGGCGCTCCACGACGGTGCGTCGGCCGATGTCGAACGGCTGATGAGCACGCTCGCCGACGAGGTGGCCGCTGTCTGGTCAGTGGAGGCCAAGGCGGTGATACTGAGCGAATCCTCGCCCCGGGTCGACTTCTGAGACACCGCCGGTCCGGTCTCGGCCCGCACCGGCGGCTCCCGGTCGTGCCCGCCCGCGTCCGGATCATGGCGTGGATGCTGCTGCTCATGGCGGTGGTGCTGCTGACCGTCACGCTCGTGACCAGGACACTGCTGATGCAGCGTGTCGACGCCGACGTCACGGCCGCGCTCGAACAGGAGGCCAGCGAGCTGACGGGGGTCGCGCGGGCGGGGGTCGACCGCGCCACGCAGCAGCCGTTCCGCGACGTCCACGAGCTGCTGTTCAACCACCTGCAGCGCCAGCACCCGGACGACGACGAGGTGATCGTCGGCTGGGTGGCGGAGGGGGGAGCGGGCAAGGTGCTCGCCCAGGACCGGGTCGAACCGTTCCGGCTGGCCGAACGGCCGGATGTGCTCGACCCGATCCTGCGTTCGCCGGACTCGAGCGGCTCCACCCCGACCGACGCCGGCGAGATGCGGTGGATCAAGGTCGAGGTCACCGGGCGCACCGACGCGAACGACCGCGGCGCCTTCGTGGTCGGTTACTTCGTGGACCGTGACCGGGTGGACGTGGACCAGACGATCCGCACGCTGGTCCCGGTCAGCGGCGTGGGCATGGTGCTGGCGGCGATCGCGGCGTGGCTGGTGGCCGGCCAGATCCTCGCGCCCGTGCGGCTGGTGCGACGGGCGGCCGCGGAGCTGACCGAGCGTGACCTGACCCAGCGGATCCCCGTGCAGGGCCGCGACGACATCGCGGCGTTGACCGGTCAGTTCAACTCGATGCTCGACCGGCTGGAGCAGGCGTTCGGCACGCAGCGCCAGTTCGTGGACGACGCCTCCCACGAGCTGCGCACGCCCATCACGATCGTCCGGGGGCACCTGGAGCTGATGGGCGACGACCCGGCCGAGCGCGCGGAGGTGGTCCGGCTGTGCACCGACGAGCTGGACCGGATGAACCGCATCGTCGACGACCTGCTGCTGCTGGCCAAGGCCGAGCGGCCGGACTTCGTGCGCCCGGAGCCGGTGGAGGTGGCCGAGCTGACCAGCGACATCTACGCCAAGGTCTGGGCGCTGGGTGACCGGGCGTGGCGACTGGCGGCGATCGGCGAGGGCACGGCGGAGGTCGACGAACAGCGGGTGACCCAGGCCGTGGTGCAGCTGGCGCAGAACGCCGTGCAACACACGTCGGCGGGCGACGAGATCCTGGTGGGCTCGGCCTTCCGCAACGGCCAGGTGTCGTTCTGGGTGACCGACCACGGCCCGGGCGTTCCGGCCGGTGACCGGGCCAAGATCTTCGGCAGGTTCAGCCGGGGCTCGACGGGCGGCGCGGTGGGCCACCGCGCCGGCGCGGGCCTGGGCCTGGCGATAGTGCGCGCGATTGCCGAGGCCCACGGCGGCGCCGTGAAGCTGGTCTCGACCCCGGGCGAGGGCGCCACGTTCGGCCTCGAACTACCCGCCCGCCGCCCCAGTCACTAGCGCCCGGCGAGTCCCACGTTCAGCTACCGCGAGTCCCACGTTCGGCCACCGCGAGTCCCACGTTCGAGCACCGCGGGTTCCCCTCTCGCGACACGCGAGTCGGTGGTTCGCGGGCCGCTGGCCGAGCGAGAACGTGCGGTCGAGACATGGGGACATGCGGGCGGGACATGGGGACATGCGTCGGTCAGTCCGTCAGGTCGCTCGGGCGGATGCGGAACACCTGTAGTCGCAGGTTGTAGTACTTGTCCGTCTCGCCGACCCACTCCATGCCCAGGCGTTTGGCCGTGCCGATCGCGCGGGTGTTGGTGGGTCGCGCCACGGCGAACAGCTCGTCGATCTCCTGGGTGAAGGCCCAGCGGATCAGGGCGCGCCCGCCCTCGGACGCGTAGCCGTGGCCCCACGCCTCCGGGCGCAGCTGCCAGCTCAGCTCGAGGTCCTCGTCGTAGGGCGGCAGCAGCTTGATGCCCAGCCCGCCGATCACCTCGCCGGTGTCGGACCGTTCGATCGCCCACCGGCCCCGCGGCGGCAGCATGTTGGGTTGCGCCTCGATCCACGCCTGCAGCACCGCGCGCATCGCCGAGGTGTCGGCGACCTGTCCCATGGCTGGCGTGAGCCAGCGGGTGACCTTGTCCACGCCGTAGATCGCGAGCGCGGCCTCGGCGTCGTCGACGCGCCACTCGCGCACCACGAGACGGTCGGTCGTCAGCTCTTCCATGACTCGAGATTACTCAGTTTTTCGGGAGGTCAGCGGGCGTCGGCCAGACGGTCCAGCCACTCGGTCATCAGCGCGTGCTCGGCGGGGGAGAGCGGCGTCCGGCCGGCGGGCGGCAGCGCGGTGCGCAGGGCCATGGCGCGGCTCGCGACCGTGGCGTCGCCGTTCTGCGGCTCGTCCGTGGTGATGGTGCGCATCATGCTCTCGCGGGCGATCGCCGAGATCTCGAGATCGGGCTCGTCGGCCGCGATGAGCGCCATGGTGACTCCGACGCAGGTCGCGTGGGTCAGCTGGACGGCCCTGGCGACGCTCATCCGCAGCCGCCCGGCGTCGGCCACGCGGGTCACCATGTGGTTCAGCCGCTCGGCCGCCTGGCGGCTGGCCTCCGTGACCCGCCCCGTCTCGCCGAACATCAGGACGTAGAACGCCGGGCGGGACAGCCCGAACTCCACGTGCAGGTCCCAGCCGGCACGCAGGTCGGCGACCGGGTCGTCCGTCGCGGCCAGCTGCTGCTTGCGCCCGAGGTACTCGGTGAAGCCGTGGGCGGCGACCGCGTCGAGCAGGCCGTCCTTGTCGCCGAACAGCCGGTACAGGGTGGGGGCCTGGATGCCGGCCGCGGCGCTCACCGCCCTGGTCGACACGGCGTCGCGGCCGCCGTCGGCCAGCAACTCGGCCGCGGCGCGCAGCACCCGCTCCTTCGTCGACACGCTCATGAACTGACGATAACAATTTTCGATTAGCGCCGCTACCGTAACGGTGCTAACGTGATGTCGTTATCACCGAAAAGGAGCTAGTCATGACAACACTCGGCACCACGGGTCCGACCGTCTCGCGCCTGGGCCTCGGCCTCATGGGGATGTCCGACCTGTACGGGCCGGCCGACGAGAAGGAGTCGGTGGCCACCATCCACGCCGCGGTCGACGCGGGGATCACGCTGCTCGACACGGGCGACTTCTACGGCATGGGCCACAACGAGCTGCTGCTGCGCGACGCCCTGCGGGAGCTGAACCGCGACGACGTGGTGATCAGCGTGAAGTTCGGCGGCATGCGCGACCCGGACGGCGGGTGGCTCGGCAACGACGCCCGCCCGGCGGCCGTGAAGAACTTCGCGGCGTACAGCCTGCGCCGGCTGGGCACCGACCACATCGACGTCTACCGTCCGGCGCGCCTGGACCCGGCGGTGCCCATCGAGGACACGATGGGCGCGCTGGCCGAGCTCGTCGAGGCCGGGCACATCCGCCACATCGGCCTGTCCGAGGTGGGTGCCGACACGCTGCGCCGGGCCGCCGCCGTCCACCCGGTCGTGGACCTGCAGATCGAGTACTCGTTGCTGTCACGGGGAATCGAGCAGGAGATCCTGCCGGCGGCAAGGGAACTGGGTATCGGCGTGACGGCCTACGGCGTCCTGTCGCGAGGTCTGCTCAGCGGCCACTGGGCCCCGAGCCGAGACCTGGCGGCGAACGACTTCCGCAGCCACAGCCCCCGTTTCCAGGGCGAGAACCTGGACCGCAACCTGGCGCTGGTGGAGGCGTTGCGCGAGGTGGCCGACGCGCGCGGGGTCACGGTGGCACAGGTGGCCATCGCGTGGGTCGCGCGGCAGGGCGAGGACATCGTGCCGATCGTCGGCGCCCGCACCCGCACCCGACTCGCGGAGTCCTTGGGCGCGTTGGACGTGACCCTGTCGGAGGCCGACGTGGCGGCGATAGAGCAGGCGATCCCGGCGGGCGCGGCGGCCGGAGACCGTTACGCGGCACCGCAGATGCACCACCTGGACAGCGAACGCTGACGGTCAGCGGGTGCGGAGGCGGCGCAGCATTCGCGGGTCCTCGAAACCCACCTCCCGCGCCGCCGTCGCCACCGTCGCGCCGTGGCCGATCAGGTGTTCCGCGCGTTCCACTCGGAGGAGTTGTTGGTATCGCAGGGGAGTGAGGCCCGTGGCGCGGTCGAACAGGCGCGTCACGGTGCGCGGGCTCGCTCCCACCTCGGTCGCCAGCACGGTCAGCGGCAGCGTGGTCGTGAAGTGGGCGTCGATCAGGTCCTGGACCCGATGCACCGTGTCGTCCACATGGGACCGGTGCCGCAGCATGGCGCTCGTCTGCTGCTCGTCGCCGTTGCGGCGCGCGTAGACCACCATGCCGCGGGCCACACGCGCGGCCACCGCCGGGCCGTGGCGCACCGCCACCAGGTGCAGCGCCAGGTCTATCCCGCTCGCGATGCCCGCCGAGGTCGCCACCCGACCGTCCACCACGTAGAGCACGTCGCGGATCACCGTCGCGCGAGGGTGCCGCACGGCCAGCTCCTCCTGCAGGTCGTGGTGGGTGGTGCAGCGTCGGCCGTCCAGCAGGCCCGCCCGGCCGAGCGCGTCGGCGCCCGCGCACACACTCACCACCTCGCCGCCCGCGTCGTGGTGGGCCCGCAACCGGTCCAGCACCCCCTGGCCGAGCGTCGGTTTCAACGAAGGAGCCCGCCAGCCCGGCACCACCACCAGGTCGTCCACCGACAGCGCCGGCCAGTCGACGGACGCGCGGACCGGCAGGCCCTGGGCGCTCACCACCTCGGGCTGCTCCGCCACGAACACCAGGTCGTACGCGGTCGGCAGCGCCTCGCTCGAGAACACCTGCGCCGGGCCCGCCAGGTCCAGCAGGTGGACCTCCGGTGCCAGGACGAACACCACCTTCGGCACGATCTGGTCAGCCCGTCAGTTCCGCGACAGTCGCGATCGTGGCGAACCGCCCGGCCAGCGCGTACTCCGTGCGGGCGATGATGTCGGCCACCGGAAGCGTGCGGGGATCGGCCAGCACCTCGTCCACCGACCGCCCGGCGGGCGCGTCGCGGTGCTCGATCGGCGTGGTGGCCGTGGCGTCCAGCACGAACGTCACCTCGTAGCCGAGATCGCTGGCCAGCCTGGCGGTCGTCTCGCAACACTGCTCCGTGCGGATGCCGCACACCCGCAGCTCGCGCACCCCGTACGTGGTCAGCAGCTGCTGGAGATTCGTGGTGGTGAACGCGTTGTGCGAGGTCTTCGTGAGCACCGGCTCACCATCGGCGGGCGTCAGCTCGGCGAACGGCCGCACGAACCCGGACGCCGGATCGAACGGCCCGCCGCTGCCCGGTTCGGAGTGCAGCACCCACACCACCAGGTCACCGTCGCGCCGCGCGGCCGCCACCAGCTCGTTCACCGGCTTGCCGATGTCCGGGTCGGACGCCGCCCGCCAGATCGGCTGCTGGCGGAAGGACTCCTGGACGTCGATGACGATCAGCGCTCGGTTCATACCGCCGAGTCTGCGCGCG
>Ga0272482_10000636_pt1 | contig 10870 bp, 11 predicted proteins | sample RVTome_8_FD_192427 | JGI IMG/M metagenome (GOLD analysis project Ga0272482, IMG submission 192427) | Soil microbial communities from uranium-contaminated site in the Upper Colorado River Basin, Wyoming, United States - RVT160D0 (version 2) ...
GACCCAAACGATCTTCCCCTGTCCTGCCCCCTCCGCCGGAAGCTAGTCATCAGAGTAGCTGCAAGGAATGGGCGGGGATGGCGTATTCTCAGCGTTGCCCGGTGGACGTCCGATGTGTGACCGTGACGTGCTGCTGGGAAGGAGGTGCGCTACTTCTAGGCCCTCTCCGCGTGAGCTCCGCGAGACGCGGTAGCGGCCGCCCGCAACCTTGGACCGGGTCTACTGCCTTGGCACTGCCGCAGCCTTCGGGACCCTTCGGCGAGTGCGCGAGATCGACCGCTATCGATCGTGTGGTGAGGCGTCTTCGGGGATGAGGCTGGCTGCCCCGAAGGAGGGGTCGCTGAATCCCGATACCCGAAGGTGCCGTTGGTCGGGGCGGCCCCTGGGATGGTCGCCGGAGGTGGGGCACTTCGGTCGGAGCCGCTGGGCGGCGGCCGTTCAGCGGCCGGCAGGCCGCTGAGGAAAGACGACCGAGCCCTCTGGGCGAGGGCCATGCCCTTGGGCCCTGCCGGATCTGCCGGCCGGAGGCGGCAGGGCAGCGGCCGGTAGCCGCTGAAGGAGGAAGCGACCGAGCCTTCTGTGCGAGGGCCGGGCCCTTAGCAACCGGAGCAGGTGGTGCCTAGAAAGAAGATGCCGGGGTAGGTTTCGAAGCCGTCGCTGGGGTTGTTTTGGAGGGACGAGGCGGCGTCGACGGACATGGAGCCGGTGCGGTCGTTGCTGACGAAGAAGACGGCGCCGCCGCCTTCGTTGGCGTGGTTGTCGGCGATCTTGGTGCCGACCAGGCGGAGGGTGAAGAGGTTGCCGTCGAGGTAGATGGCGCCGCCGCTGCCGCCGCCGGGGGTGCCGCCCCGGGCGGGGTTGGCGCCGCTTCCGATGGCGTCGTTGCCGGTGAACACCGAGTCGTACACGTCCCACGACACGCCGATCGAGCTCAGCGCGCCGCCGTTGGAGCACACCCCACCGGTGAACGTGCTGCTCGTCACGTACACCGGCTGCCCGTCGTGCTGGCTCAGCACCCGGATGGCGGCGCCACCCAGGTCGGGGCCGGTCTCGTCGCAGCGGTTCCCGTCGAACCGGCTGTTCACCACCTTGAACCGCCCGCCCCGCACGAAGATCGCCCCACCACCGCCGCCCTCGGTCTCATCGCCCGTGGAGTTGCCGTCGACGAACGTCAGGTTCTGCACCGTCAACCGGGGGTGGTCCTGGTTGTCGCAGTGATCGGTGGTCCACGCCTGGGCCTCGTCGCAGGTGTTCATGTAGAGGATCCGCCGGCTGCCGCCGCCCGACAGCGTGACCTTGCCGCCGCCGTCGAGGACGATCTCCGCCCCGGCGTCGTTCCGGACCTTGGCGGTGGCCGACATGGTGACCGTGACCGGGTCGGGCCCGCAGTCGAACGTGATGACCCCGCCGGCGGCCACGGCCTCGACCACGGCGGCCGACGTGCAGCTCGCCGCCGAGCCGTCGCCGATCACCCGGTCGGGGCTCGACGTGTCGACGGCCCGGGCCTCGGCGGGGACGTCGGGGTCGGCGTCGGGGTTGCCGGCGGGCGGGGCCGGCGGGGGAGGGGGTGGCGTCGTGGTCGTGGTGGTGGGCGCCGCCGTGGTCGTCGGGGCCGCCGTCGTGGTCGGGGCGACGGTCGTCGTGGTGGTCGACGCCGACAGCGCCTGGTCGGCGTCCGGATCGCCGGCCTCGGTGGCCAGGTCGGCGAACAGCGAGTCGCCGCCGCACGCGGCGATCAGCGTCGCCGCCAGCAACGCCCCGGCCAGCCTCGTCGTCGACTTCTTCCTTGCCCAGCCCCCAGCGATCCACGCAAAGTAGTCGCCCACCGCTGCCCCGAGGGGCAGAAAACGTCAGGCGGCGTGGGCGTGGACCGAGGTGAGGACCTCGAGCGCCCGGTCGACGTCGGCGTCGTCGTTGTGCAGGTGGCACGACAGGCGAAGGCGGCCCGCCCGCACCGAGGCCACGACACCGGCGGCGGCCAGTCGGTCGGCGACCTCCGGCGGTTGGTCGAGCGACACGATCGCCGACGGCCCCGCCGGCAGCCCGAGCCCGGACCGCAGCCGGTTGGCGAGGCGCACGTCGTGGGCGTGGATGGTCCCCACCCCGATCGACGCGAGCAGCTCCAGCGCCACCGCCTGGCCCAGCCACGACGGCCATGCCGGGGAGATGTCGAACCGGCGGGCATCGTCGGCCAGTCGCACCGGCCCGCTGTACACCGACTCCCACGGCGAGCCGCCGGCGTACCAGCCGGGCGCCGACGGGCGGAGCTGCGACAGCGCCGCCGCCGTACCCGCCAGGAACGCCGTGCCCCTCGGGGCGAGCAGCCACTTGTAGCCGCCGCAGACGATCCAGTCGGCATCGCCGCACTGTTCGAGGGGCAGCCAACCGGCGGCCTGGGTGACGTCGAGCAGCACCTGCGCCCCGGCGGCGTGCGCGGCGTCGATCAGCCGTCGCGGGTCGACCACGGCACCGTCGGCGGACTGCACCACCGACACCGCGACCAGGTCGACCTCGCCGACCTCCAGTGACTCGACCACCGCGAGCAGCCGGTCGAACGGGACCGTCCGCACGACGACACCATCGGCGGCCCGGTCCTCGGGCCCAGCGGCCCGAGCCCCGGCGGGGACGCCGGCAGCCCGGTCCTCGGCTCCAGCGGCCCGAGCCCCGGCGGGGACGCCGGCAGCCCGGTCCTCGGCCCCGACAGTCCGAGTGCCGACGACCACGCCGCCGGCCCGGTCCTCGACCCCGGCGGCCCGAGCGCCGGCACCGGCACCGGCGTCGGAGCGGGACAGGAAGGGCCACAGCATCGAGGTGAACTCGCCCTCGGCCGCCAGGACCACCGCACCCGGCCGCAACGCCGAGGCGACCATCCCGACCAGCGGTGACACCTGCGCCCCGATGGCCACCCGCTCGGCCGGCACGCCGACCAGCGCACCGAACAGCTCCCGGGACCGGGCGACGGCGGCGTCGACGGCGTAGGGGTCGAAGCGGCCGGCCATCCGGTCGCGCTCGGCGGTGATCACCCGCTCGGCCACCGCCTGCGGGGCCAGGCCGTAGGTCGCGGTGTTGAGGTAGGTGGTGGTGGGGGCGAACAGGGAGCGCACCACCCCAGGGTGGGGGCAGACCCACCTCCAGACAAGACCTGTATCTCCTGGAGGACACCCAACATCTCGTTGGGTCCGCGACCGGGACGCCGGTACCCTCGCCACCCGTGAGCGACGTGATCGGCACCCACCGGCTGCGGGTGTTCCAGCAGGTGGCCCGCACCGGGTCGCTGGCCGGAGCGGCCCGGGAGCTGTCCTACACCCAGCCGGCGGTGGCCCGGCAGGTGTCCGAGCTGGAGCGCGAGCTGGGCACGCCCCTGGTGGTGCGCCACGGCCGGGGCGTCCGCCTGACCGAGGCCGGCCGCGCCCTGGTGGCCCACGCCGACGCCGTGCTGTCGCGCCTGGCCGCCGCCCACGAGGAGGTGGCCGCCATCGCCGGTCTGCGGGCCGGGCGGGTCCGGGTCGCCGCCTACCCGACGGCCGCCGCCACCCTGGTGCCCCGGGCGCTGGCAGCGCTGCGCCACGACCACCCGGCCATCGCCGCCACGCTCCAGGAGCTGGAGCCGCCCGAAGCCCTGGCCGCCCTCCGCCAGGGCGACGTCGACCTGGCGGTCACGTTCCGCTACCCCGAGGCGACCCTGGACCCCGATCCCGACCTGGTGGCGACGGGCCTGCTCGACGACCCCGTCCACGTGGTGGTCCCGACCGGCCACCCCGCCGCCGACCAGCGGGCCCACCGTCTCACCGACCTGGCCGGCGAGACCTGGGTGGCCGGCTGCGACCGGTGCCGCGCCCACCTGGTCGACACGTGCCGCACCGCCGGCTTCGAGCCGACGATCACCTTCACCACCGACGACTTCGTCACCCAGCAGGCCCTGGTGGCAGCGGGTCTGGCGGTGGCGGCGATGCCCCGGTCGACCCTCGGCGCCCACGCCGACCCCGGCGTCCAGGCGGCACCCTGTCCCGAGCTGGGACATCGCCGGGTCGAGGTGGTGGTGGCCGGCGACCCGGTGCCCCCGGCGGTCGCCGCGCTGCGCGACAGGCTGCGCCCGCCCCGCGGTGGGTAGACGTGAGGCACGACCCCTACCGAGGGAGGAATGCCATCATGGCTGAAGGTGACGCCGACCAGCTCAAGGGACGGGCGAAGGAGGCGGTAGGCGACGTGACCGGGAACCGGCGCCTCGAGAACGAGGGCAAGGCCGACCGTGCCGCCGGTGGCATCAAGGAGGCGGTCAGCGACTTCGTCGACAAGGTGAAGGGCGTGTTCCAGCGCCGCTAGCCAGGTCGTAGGCGAAGGCCGCTGACCCTGCGGTGACCCCCCTGACGTCGGCGTCAACCAAGCCTCCACGGCTAGCGTGGACGGCGACCGACGCAGGGGGGAACTGCCGTGACCAGCATGGATACCGCGCCGACCGCCATCCACCGGGGTGAGAAGGACCTGCCGTTCGTCGACATCGGCGACGGCTCCACGCTCCAGCTCCTCCAGGTCGACCTGGCCGCCGGCATCTGGGTGATCCGCAACCAGTTCGCGCCGGACACCACGATCCAGACCCACAAGCACACCGGGGCGGTCTACGCCTTCACCCAGGCCGGTGCCTGGCACTACCTGGAGAGCCCGGAGGCGGTGAACGTGGCCGGGTCGTACCTGTTCGAGCCGGCGGGGTCGGTGCACACGCTGCACGTGCCGGCCGACAACACCGGGCTGACCGACGTGTGGTTCACCATCCACGGCGCCAACCTCAACCTCGACGAGGCGGGCAACGTCGACATGGTGGTCGACGCCCACCTGATCCTGCCGTTCTACCGGGGCATGTGCCTGGCCCAGCACGGCATCGAGGACCCGCCGGTCGTCGTCATCGGCGAGTAGCCCCGACGCCGACGCCGACGACGACGCCGACGACGACGCCGACGCCGAAGACGCCGAGCCCACCGTCACCCGGGACGGAGGCCGGCCAGCCGTTCGGCCGCCTCGGCGAGCACCGACGGCTGCTTGCAGAAGGCGAACCGCACCAGGTGCCGCCCCCGGGCCGGGCCCTGGTAGAAGACCTGGTTGGGCACGGCGACCACGCCGCAGCGCTCGGGCAGCGACCGGCAGAACGCCATGCCGTCGTCGCTGCCCAGCGGGCGAATGTCGGCGGTCACGAAGTAGGTGCCGCCCGGCGGGTGCACGGTGAAGCCGGCCGCCTCGAGCCCACCGACCAGGATGTCCCGTTGCGACTGCAGCCCAGCGGCCAGCCCGGTGAAGTAGTCGTCGCCCAGCGACAGGCCGGTCACGATGGCGTGCTGGAACGGGCCGGCGTTCACGTAGGTGAGGAACTGCTTGGCGGTCCGCACGGCGTCGACCAGCGGCGCCGGTCCCAGCGCCCAACCCACCTTCCAGCCGGTGAACGAGAACGTCTTGCCGGCCGACGAGATGGTGACGGTGCGCGACGCCATCCCCGGGAACGAGGCCAGCGGCCGGTGGCGCCGGCCGTCGAAGGTGATGTGCTCGTAGACCTCGTCGGTCACGGCCAGCAGGTCGTTGTCGACGCAGATCCGGGCGATGGCGGCCAGCTCGTCGTCGTCGAACACCTTGCCGGTGGGGTTGTGGGGCGAGTTGAGGAGCACCAGCCGGGTGCGGGGGGTGACCGCCGCGGCCAGGGCGTCGAGGTCGACGGCGTGGTCGGGCGGCGCCAAAGTGACGACTCGCAGCGTCGCCCCGGCCATGGCGGCGCCGGCCTCGTACACGTCGTAGGTGGGTTCGAAGGTGAGCACCTCGTCGCCGGTCTCGCACAGGGCGAGGAGCGCCGCGGCCAGGGCCTCGGTGGCCCCGGCGGTGATCAGCACCTCGGTGTCGGGATCGAGGTCGATGCCCCAGAACCGCTTCTGGTGCTCGGCGACGGCCGAGCGCAGCGACGGGATCCCGGTCCCCGGTGGGTACTGGTTGTGGCCGGCCCGGATGGCGGCGACGGCCGCCTCCGCCACCTCGGCGGGCCCGTCGGTGTCGGGGAAGCCCTGGCCCAGGTTGATGGCCTCGGTGCGGGCGGCCAGCGCCGACATCTCGGCGAAGATCGTGGTGCCGAAGCCCTGCAGCCGGGACGAGAGGTGGGGCAGGCGAGCGCTCATGACAGCGAGCGTGCCAGGTGCTCGACCGCGGCGGCGACCGCCAGGGCCCCGGCGTCGGTGGCGGCCAGCACGTGGAAGCCGACGGGCAGGGCCGCGGACGGCACCGGCACGCTGATCGCCGGGAGGCCGACGACGTTGGCGATGCGGGTGTTGCTGACCAGCAGCGCCGGAAGGGTCGGCTCGCTACGGGCCCGTTCGACGGTGGGGGCCAGGATCGGCACCGTGGGCCCGACGACGGCGTCGAGCTCGTCGACCACCGCCGTGACCTCGGTGGTGATGGCGACGGCCTCGGCCCGGGCGCTGCGGTAGGCGTCGAGGGTGATGTCGGCGCCCACCTCGAGGCGGGCCCGCACGTCGGCGCCCAGCTGGTCGGCGTGGTCGTCGAGCAGGGCCCGGTGGTGGGCGGCGGCCTCGGCGAACATGATCGTGGTCGTCACCTCCTGGACCCGGTCGCGGGCCGGCCAGTCGACCTCGACGACCTCCCAGCCGGCGGCCCGCAGCGTGTCGAGGGCCCGGCCGACCGCGGCGGCGACCGGCGGGTCGGCGACGGCCAGCGCGGAGCGCTCGATGCCCAGCCGGCCGGGGGTGGCGGGGCCGCGGATCTCGTCGCCGGTGAGGGCCCGGTGGCCGTGGGCGACGGCGGCGACCGTGGCGCCCAGCAGGCCGACGTGGTCGAGGGTGGTGGACAGGGCCAGGACGCCGTCGGTGGGGTAGGAGCCGTAGGTGGGCTTGAAGCCGACCACCCCGCACAGGGCGGCCGGGATGCGGACCGAGCCGCCGGTGTCGGTGCCGATGGCCAGGTCGGCGGCCCCGGTGGCCACCGCCACCGCGGAGCCCGAGCTGGACCCGCCGGGGATCCGCGCCGGGTCGTGGGGGTTGGTGGGGAACCCCACCTGGTCGTTGACGCCGGTGGTGCCGAAGGCCAGCTCGTGGAGGGCGACCGACGCCCCGACCACCGCTCCCGCGGCCCGCAGGCCGGCCACGACGGCGGCGTCGCGGGGCTCGGGTGGGGCGCCGGCCCGGGTCTTGGACCCGGCCCGCAGCGGCCGGCCCTCGACGGCGACCAGGTTCTTCACCGCCAGCCGGACCCCGTCGAGCCGGCCACCCGGCGGGTCGACGACCACGGGCCCGGTGGCCACGGCCCGGTCGGGGCCCGGGTTCTCCGGCAGTTCGTCCAGCGACGGCACCGGCGCAACGTAGGTCCCGGAGGGGGGTGGCGGCTAGAACCAGCGCATGGGTGAGGTTCGTGCACATGTCCAGGGGACCGTGGTGAAGGTGGCGGTCGACCGGGGTGATGCCGTGGGGGCAACCACGACGGTCGTCGTCATCGAGTCGATGAAGATGGAGTACGGCGTCGAGGCGGGGGCCGACGGTCAGGTGGCGTCGGTGGTGGTCGGGGAGGGCGATGCCGTGGAGAAGGGCGACGTGCTGCTCACGTTGCTCCCGGTGAGCGACGAACCTGCCCCCGAGGGAGGAGCAGAGCCCGCTCCTCTTTCGGGGGCAGCTTCGAAGGGTGGGGTGGGGGCAGCTTCGGAGTTGTTGGACGAAGTGAACGAGCGGCATCGGATCGGGTTGGACGAGGCGCGGTCGGAGGCGGTGGCGAAGCGGCGGGGGACCGGGCATCGGACGGCACGGGAGAACGTGGACGACCTGGTGGATCCGGGGAGCCTGGTGGAGTACGGGCCGCTGGTGATCGCCGCCCAGCGGCGTCGGCGGGAGCTGCAGGACCTGGTCGAGCGCACGCCGGCCGACGGGCTGGTCGCCGGAGTCGCCACCGTCGCCGGGCGTCCCACCGCGGTGCTCTCCTACGACTACACGGTGCTGGCCGGCACCCAGGGACTCCAGAACCACCGCAAGAAGGACCGCCTGTTCGAGGTGATCGAGCGGCAGCGGCTGCCGGTGGTGTTCTTCGCCGAGGGCGGCGGCGGCCGGCCCGGCGACACCGACGCCACCGGCGTCTCCGGCCTCGACTGCCTGGCCTTCGCCCTGTGGGGCGGGCTCAGCGGCCTGGTCCCGCTGGTGGGCATCGCCACCGGGCGCTGCTTCGCCGGCAACGCCGCCATCCTCGGCTGTTGCGACGTGGTGATCGCCACCGAGGGCACCAACATCGGCATGGGCGGACCGGCGATGGTGGAGGGCGGTGGCCTGGGCGTGTTCGCCCCCGAGGACATCGGCCCGATGGACGTCCAGGTGCCCAACGGGGTGATCGACGTGGCGGTGGCCGACGAGGCCGAGGCCGTGGCGGTGGCGAAGCAGTACCTGTCGTACTTCGGCGGCATGGCCGCCGAGCCCGACCAGGAGCCCTGGACCTGCGCCGACCAGGACGAGCTCCGTGGGGTGATCCCCGAGAACCGCCGGCAGGTCTACGACGTGCGCGACGTGGTGGCCACGCTGGCCGACACCGGGTCGGTGCTGGAGCTGCGCCGCGAGTTCGGGGCCGGGATGGTCACCGCCCTGGCCCGGGTCGAGGGCCGACCGCTCGGCATCGTGGCCAACAACCCGATGCACCTGGCCGGCGCCATCGATGCCGACGGCGCCGACAAGGCCGCCCGCTTCCTCCAGCTGTGCGACGCCCACGACCTGCCCGTGCTGTTCCTGTGCGACACCCCCGGGATCATGGTGGGGCCCGATGCCGAGCGGACCGGGCTGGTCCGCCACGTGAGCCGCCTGTTCGTGACCGGGGCCAGCATCACCGTGCCGTTCGGGACGATCATCCTGCGCAAGGGCTACGGCCTCGGCGCCCAGACGATGGCGGGCGGCAGCTTCAAGTCGCCGCTGTTCTGTGTGGCTTGGCCGACCGGCGAGTTCGGGGGCATGGGCCTGGAGGGCGCCGTGCGGCTCGGCTACCGCAAGGAGCTGGCGGCCATCGCGGACGAGTCCGAGCGGGAGCGCACCTTCGAGACGATGGTCGCCGCCGCCTACCAGCACGGCAAGGCCGTGAACGTGGCGTCGCACTTCGAGATCGACGACGTGATCGACCCCGCCGACTCACGGAGGTGGATCGCCACCACGTTCGGGGCCGCGCCGCCACCCGCCCCCCGCACCGGCAAGAAGCGCCCCTGCATCGACACCTGGTAGCCGCGCCACGCCGCGCCGCCGGCAACAGCGACGGCCCGACGGTGCCCTCGGGCGCCAGCGCCCACCTGGGGAGCGCCACACCGTTCGGGGCCGAGTTCGGCAGCTCCCAGAACCAGCCCTACCTGTCGCTGGCACGGTCGGGCTCAACCCGTCGACCACCAGCTTCACGTTCACGACGCCCACGCCCACCGCCGGCTGGGGCTTCGCCGTCGGTGACATCGACGCCGACTCGGTCCGCGCCGAGGCCTTCGCCCCGGCGGCATGGCCCTGCCCTCGGCCGTCCTCGGGTTCCGGTCGGTGTTCAACTACTGCAACAACACGCCGACGCCGTGCACGGGCGGGCCCCACACCGACCTCCCCACCTGGGACCCGGCCACCGGGACGCTGGTCGGCTCGGGTTCCGACACGTCGGGCGCCGCCGGCTGGTTCATGCCCACGGCCCCGATCTGTCGCCCCCGCCGACCACCACGACGACGTCGACCACGTCCACCTCGACGTCGACGTCGGCGACCGTCGTCTCCACGACCCGCACGGTCCCACCCGACCACGGTCGCCCCGCCCACCACCACGCCGCCCCGGCCCCCGGGCCCGCCGACGGTGCCGGCCCACCCGGCGGCGCCCCCGGCCCGCCAGCTGCCCGACACCGGCGCCGGCGACACCACGTTGCCCCTGCTCGCCACCGGTCTGGCGCTGCTGTCACTGGGCCTGGCCTCCGCCCACTTCGCCCAGCGCCGCCGCTGGGCGGTCACCCGCCGAGCCCGGCCCCGCACCCACCGGCGCTGACGCCCGGTCGGCCGGGGAACCGGCCGGCACCCGGCGACGAACCGGCGGTGAGGCCGCGGTCGGCCCCGACGTGCCACGATGCTTGGATGTTCGGTGCGACCAGCCGCGCGCGACGTCTCGTCGCTCGCGGGATCGACGACGGCCTGGTGCTCGCGATCCAGGTCGCGTTCGTGGTCCCCGCGGTGGTGCTGCGGGCGGTCGCCGAGGACACCGGGCGCAACGAGCCGCAGATCACGGTGGCGGGCTTCGTCCTGCTGTTCACCGGGTGGTTCGTGAGCGTCTGCTACGAGGTGGCGTCGTCGCACCTGGGGGGCGGTCCCGGCAAGCGGGCGCTGCACCTGCGGGTGGTCACCGCCGACACCTCCGCCGTGCTGCCGGTGCGGGCCTCGATCGCCCGCTGGGCGCTGGTCACCGGGGTGCAGCCGCTGGTGTGGTGCGCGGTGGGCGTGGTGCTGGCCGACGCCGTCGCGCTGCAGGTGGTGTGTGCCGGGCTGGTGGCGGCGTCGCTGCTGTGGCGGGGGTGGCTGGCCGTCACGATCGTGCGGGGCGACGGCACGGTTGCGTGGCACGACCGCCGGGTGGGCTCGCTGGTGGTGCCGCCCCGCCCCGACGAGGTGGGGGCCACCGACGACCTGCCCGCCGACACCGACCACGTCCCCGCGGCCGGCGTCCCCCGCTGAGCGGCGGCGAGCCGACCGCCCCGGCCCGCCCCGGCCCGGGGCCGGGCTACCGTGCTGCGGGTGGGGGCGTGGGGGTGGCGGTCGACGGCGGTGGCGACGGCCGTGCTGCTGGCCGGGTGCTCGGTGTCGAGCCGTGACGTGGTCGACGAGGCCCGCGCCCGGGGTGGGGGCCTGAGCGGC
>Ga0272482_10000637_pt1 | contig 10866 bp, 10 predicted proteins | sample RVTome_8_FD_192427 | JGI IMG/M metagenome (GOLD analysis project Ga0272482, IMG submission 192427) | Soil microbial communities from uranium-contaminated site in the Upper Colorado River Basin, Wyoming, United States - RVT160D0 (version 2) ...
CGAGCGTCGTCACACCGGGTCCTCCCGCAGCATCGGGGCCTCGGCGGCGTGCCGGGCCCGCAGCGCGTCGTCCCAGCCACCGGTGCAGTAGCTGAGCACCTCCGTGATCAGGCCATCCCGCACCTCGCACAGTGCCAGGTGGCGCGCCACCTGGGCCTTCTCGCCGCGCTCGCTCTCCTCGTACTCGACCACGAAGCCCGTGGCCGTGGGGACGACCCGCAGTATGCGGGAGGTGACCGGGCCGTGGCTGATGGCCCGCAGCTGGGCGACGTAGGCGTCCCGGCCCTGCAGCTGGAAGCGCCAGAAGGGCGGCAGCAGGTCGCAGAACACGTCGTCGGCGAACACGCCGTCGCCGTCGTCGAGCGTCTCGAAGCACCGGTTGAACGCCGCGCTCAGGCGCTCGACCGTCTCCCGGTCAGGGGCGGTCACGATCCGTTGGTCGGGCATGGGAGCAACATGCGCACAGCGGGGAGCGCACGGCATCGCCTGGATCCACCATCCGGGCGAGGCCAGGCACGTGGTCAGTCCTGACCACGCGGCGGTCAGACGAGACCGTGCTCGTAGGCGTAGCCGGTGGCCGCCGCACGGGACGACAGGCCCAGCTTGGCGAAGATGTTCTGCAGGTGGCGGGCCACGGTGTGCTCGCTGATCACCAGGTCGGCGGCGATCTCCCGGTTGGTCTTGCCCGCCGCCACCAGTCGCAGCACCTCGCACTCGCGCCCGGTGAGCCCCGCCGGCCGAGACGTCGCCGCGCCGTCGCCGGCGCCGGCCAGGCGGGCGACGACGGCCAGCTCGGCCGCCGCGTCGAGCTGCTCGAACACCAGGCGCGCTGCGTCGAGCTCGAGCTCCGCGGCGTCGTGGTCGCCGAGCGCCCGGCATGCCCGAGCCACCTGCACCCGGGCCCGGGCGGCGTCGAACGGCATCCCCAGGTGGCGCCAGCCGCGGCAGGCCTGGCGCAGCGCCGTCAGCCCGGCGGCGACGTCGCCCTCGGCGAGCAGCACCGTGCCGGTCGCGCAGTCCGACACGGCGTGCAGCAGCGGTGCGTCGACCCGCGCGGCGATGTCGCCCAGCTCGTCGGCGGCCGCCCGCGCCGCAGCGACGTCGCCGGCGGCCAACAGCACGTCGACCGCCGCCGCGAGGATCGTGGGCCGGGCGAGCCGACCGTCGCTCTCGTCGACCAGGCGCCGGATCGCCACCACCGCGGCCTCGACGTTCCCCTCGGCCAGCCGCAACAGGGCGAAGCCCGGCGCCGGCTCCCGGCCGTGCCGGCTGGCCGCCCGGTAGGCCTGCTCGGCCGCGGCGTGCTCACCCCGAAGCCGGTGCAGCTCGCCCTGCTGGTAGAAGGCCAGCCCGACCGCCGGGTGGATCGGCTCGGACAGCCGCCGGCAGGCCTGCTCGGCCTCGGCGACCGCCGCCGTCCACGCCCCGTGCGCCTGCAGGACCTGCGACCGGTGCACCAGGCACTGCCCGGTGTACGGCACCAGGTCGGGTTGGGCGGCGCACCAGCCGTGCAGCGCCTCCGTCCACTCTGCGGCGCGGCGCCAGTCGAACACGTCCATGCACGCCTCGATCACCGCGCAGTACACGATGCCGGCCGGTATCGGCGACACCTCGCCGGTCGTCACCGCCACCATCACCTCGTCGAGGAGCTTCAGGCCCCGGGCGGTCTCGCCCAGCGCCAGCGCCGCCTGGCCGCTGCCGAGGACACCGAGCGCCAGCAGGTCCGGGTCGCCGTAGCGCCGGGCCACGTCGACGGCCTCGCCGGCCAGAGCGAACGCCGTCGCCGCGTCGCCGCCCTCCAGCGCCCCGAGCGCCAACGGCACGCGCAGGTACCCCACCGCCACGCCCTCGCCGCCGGCCTCTTCCACCAGACGCTCCGCCCGGGCCAGCCAACCCCCGCCCTGGGCCTCCTCGCCCTGCAGCAGCAGGCCGAGCCCCAGCCAGAAGGCGACCCGTGCCGCCCGGTCGCCGTGGCCCAGGCGCACGCAGGCGTGGTGCGCCCGCTCCCAGGCCCGGGCGCTCTCGTCGGCCTTGCCGACCAGGTGGGCGGCGACCGCGAGGCGCTCGAGGTCCTCCACGTCCCGGGGGTCGCTGTCGGCCAGGAGCCGGTAGGCGTCGGCCCAGGCCCGACGGCCGAACGCCGCCCGCCCGAGCTCGATGGTGCCGGCCATGCAGGCAGTCTCGCCGACGGTCCCGGGGTTCGTGCTGCGGGGCCGTGCCGATGCTCCACCTGAGCCCGCGATCACGCAGCGCGGCGACAGCTCGACCGTGAACTGTGTCGGGATGGCTGTCGAAGTCGACCCCGTCGACCCTGATGGTGCCGGACCGGGGCCGGTGGTGGTCGAGGGCGAAGGCGGCGCCCCCGACCACCACGCGGTCTGCCCGTCGCCGGTTCCCGCCGGTGGGAGCATGGGACACATCGCACCAGGCCGTGCCGGCGTTACGCAGCCCAGCTCCTTACACGCGTCGCGACGGGGTCGGGCGGGGACGGGAGGCGGCTGCGGGGGCGGGACGGCGGACGGGCGGCCGGGGCGCCGTGAGCTCGGCGAGGCCGGTGTCGACGAGGTCGTGGGCCACGCGCAGCACGGCCAGGTCGCTGAGGCGGAGGACCGAGGCGAGACCGCTGATCGAGACGCCTCGCCCGATCGCCACGAGGGCGGGCCACTGGGCGGCGGTCACGGTCCGGTGGTCGTGGTCGGGGATGCTCGGGGCCAGGTGGATCCGGTGCTCCAGCGACGGGATGGCTCGAGCCAGGTCGCGCCACTCGACGACGAGCGCGTGCGCCCGGGCGAGCAGGTCCTCGAGGTCCTCCCCCGTCCCGTCGGGCGCGGGCGGGCCGTCGGGGTCGAACGAGAACGTCCCGCCCTCGTGGCGCAGGACGTCGCACATCACCTCCTCGGGCGATGCGTGCCGCAGCGTGTCGCTGGTCGCGGCGAGCACGGCGCCGTCGTCCACCCACACCTTGGTCTCGCGCTGGTCACCGGCCACCCGCAGGCAGCCGGTCTGGCGTGTGCGGGTCAGGAACCGCAGCACCTCGTCCAAGCCGAGGTCGTCGAGGTCACCGGTCAATGCCAGCAAGATTCACGTCCGCCTTCCCACCCTGCCGCCCCTGTCACCGCTGCCACCCGGAGGCCGGGTCCGCCGGGTCATCGGGGTGGGCCGGGAGCGCTCTGCGGCCCCCGACCCACCCCGAGAGGTTGACCAGGCACCGTGCACATCGCCCGAGCGGTCCCGGGCGTTACAGCCGTCGCGGTAACGGGTGCCGGTCCCCGATCGATGTAGCTGGTGGTCGGATCGGCGGGTCTGTCGAGCGACCCCAGCAGACCGTGTGGTGGTCGGGGAAGAACCGCCTCCTTCGCCGGCCACCACCGGGACCGCCCCACGGTGGGTCAGCGGGGGTCGGTGGCGGACGGGACCGAGGTGGGGTCCGGCGCCCGGGAGTCGGCGTTGGCGCCGCGCTCGGCCGCACCGGGGCGGGTGTCGGGTGGGCCGGGATCGGCCGGCGGGTCGGCGGGCGGCCCCGGGTGCGACGACGGTGGGCCCCCGGAGGAGCCGGGGTCGACGGGTCGTCCCGGTGGCGACGCGGGCGGGCCGTTCGACGTCCCGTCGACGGGGCCCGATGGCGCCGACGTGGTGGTCGTGGTGGAGGGAGCCGGTCCGGGCGGCTCCGCCGAGGGCGGGTCGTCGGCCGGCGCCTGGCTGGGGTCCTCGTCGCGACCGACCTCGGTGGATGGGTCGTCGTCCCCCGCCGGCGGCGCTCCCGGGCGCACGACCGACGGCGGCGGCTCGGGCGAGCGGTCGTCGGGGGTGAGCGACGTGACGATCTCCGAAGCCGCGGCGGCGGTGGCGAAGCTGACGGCGACGACACCGGCGACCACCGCGACGCGCCGCCGGGCCCGGCGCCCGCCGACGTGGCCGCCCCGGGCCATCGGCTCGGCGGCGTCCGCCGACGGCCGGGCCGTGTGGACGGCGGTCGCCGCCTCGGCCATGGCGGTCACGATCTCGGTCTCGCGGGCCAGCTCGGCGTCGGTGACCGGGGCCGTGAGACCGTCGAGCAGGGTCCGGACACGCGGATCCGTCACCTCGTCGAGCCAGTGGTCCTCGGGTGGGGTCACTCGACGAGCACCCCCTCCGGGAACCGGGCGGCCAGTCGCCGCAGGGCCCGGTGGCACAGCACCCGGACCGAGCCCGGCGAGCGGTCCATGATCCGGGCCGTCTCGGCCACGTCGAAGCCCGCCACGATCCGCAGGAGGACGGCCTCGGCCTGGTCGGCGGTCAGGTCGGCGGTCACGGCGTCGATCGCCTGCTGCACGGCGAGCCGGTCGGCCACGATCACGGCCGGGTCGACCCCCAGGGCCTTCGGGTCGGGCCCGTCCAGCTCGTCGCCGGCCGTGGGATCGGTGCGGCGCCGGGTCACCCGGCGGCGGTGGTCGACCACCCGGCGCCGGGCGATCGTGAACAGCCAGCGGCGGAAGCCCAGCTCACCGCCGTCGATGTCGTGCAGGCTCCCGGCGACCGCCAGCCACACCTCACCGGCGAGGTCGTCGGCGGCGTCGCGCACCTGGCTGCGCAGGTACCGGACCAGCATCGGCTGGTAGGCGCGGAACAGCTGGGCCATCGCCCACTGCTCGCCCCGGCCCGCCGCCGCCAGGACCACGTCGAACTCCTGCTCGTCCGCCACCAACCAGCCCGACACTAGGGACATGCGGGCACGCCGTCCATGGGGTCGCCGGGCTTCTCGGGCCGGGGCCATGGGCGCGGACCGACTCCCGACCCCGGTGATGGGCCCGGGTCGGGAGTCGGTCCGGAGGGGGCGGTCAGGGACGCTCGTGGCTCTCGGTCCGACCGGGTGGGGACGGGATGGTGCTGGGCACGGACCCCGGCGGGCCACCGTCGCTGCCATCGCCCCCGCCGCCCTCGGCCCCGGGGTCTGGCGTCTCCGGGGCGTTGGGGGCGGCGGGGGTCTCGTTGGCCCGGTCCAGCCCGGTCGAGTCGGGCTGGCCCGGGCCGTCATCGGGAGAGCCGGCCTGGTCCGGGCGGTGTTCGGATCCGGGCGCCTCCTCCGAGATCGTGTGGCCGTCGACGCCGTCGTCGCCGTCGCTCTCGCCGGTGGCGTCGTCGGACACCTCGTCGCCGAAGCCGTCCTGGTGGTCGGCCGAGCCGGCGTCGCCGTCGCGGTCGTCGAAGTGGACGGGGGTGACGGTCTCGATGGCGCTGCGCACCGCGTCGCCGGCTGGTCCGGGCAGCACGCCGGCGGCCCCGGCTCCGGTCACGCCAGCCGCGGCCAGAGTCGCGCCCAGCACGACCTTGGCCGCCCCGAGGGTCGCCACCTTCGCGGCGACCGAGGCGATTCGTCCGACATCCATGGGGTCTCGCTCCTGGGTGATCTCGATGTCACCTCGCAGGATCACCGCCAGCTCGTCGGAGGGGCCCGGCCCCGGCAGGTCCACCGCCGCAGTGCGCACCAGACGGGCAAAGGCCACCCACGCATCGAAGCGGGCGTCGACCGGCCGGCCGCGGACGATCGCCTCGACCGTCTCGTCGTCCGGGCTGGACCGGCGGATCTGCGAGATGTGGCTCATGTCAGGGCCGTGATCGTTCCTGGTCCTCACAGGGGTACGCCCTCCCGCTCCAGGATCCGGCCCACCGCCCGGAACCCCCGCCGCTGCAGCGCCTTCACCGCCCCCACGCTCCGGCCCATCGCCGTCGCCACCTCCTCGATCGTCATCGCCCCCAGCAACCGCAGCAGCAGGACGTCACGCTGGTCGGGCACCAGCCGATCGCACAGCTCCCGCACCCGCTCCCGCGCCAGCGACCGCAGCACGTCCGCTTCCGCATCGTCGGGCGCGGGCGCGTCGTAGCCCGCCGGCATCGGCCCCACTCCCGCCTGGCGGACGAGCCGGCGCCGCTCGTCGATCAACCGCCGGTGGGCGATCGTGAACACCCACGACCGGAACCCCGCCTCGTCACCCCGGAACGACCCGACCCGCCGCAGCACCGCCACGAACACCTCGCTGGTGAGGTCGTCGGGCTCGTGGGATCCCTGCATCCGCAGGTAGCCCGCCACCACCGGGCTCAACGTGGTGAAGATCCGCTCCAACGCCCAGGGCTCGCCGGACCGCGCGGCGACGAGCACCCCGTCGAACTCACCGCCGAACCTGTCCACCTGCGCCATCGACCCTCCGGACGTCGCTCGACCGGCGCCGGTCACCGGACCTGCCGGACCACGGGGCAGCCCGACCGCGCCGCAGCCGACCGCATCGCCCAGCTCGGACATCGTGTGGAGCCTCCCGGGCGTTACAGGCCGGCCCGGCCGAGACGGCGAGGAGCGAGGGCGTACCCCTACGGCGGTCGCCGACGATCACGACCCATCGACCGATCAGCCGGCGTGGCGGCGGCCCGGCCCGCCCCGACAGCCCACACCGGCCCCGACGAGGAGCAGACGGAGATGGCGAGGACGTCGGTGGCGCGGCAGGCGGGGGCACCGCCCCCGGCCCCGCGGCGACGCCCCCGGCCCCCGCCGCACCGATCGTCGCCCCACCCGACTACGCCGGCTGAACCACGCCACAGGGAAGGACCGGGAGCCGCGAGCCACCCCCGGTCCTTCCCCGGCGCCGCCTGACGACCGGCAGCTTCGTCGCCGCCCCACCGGACGGGTCCCAGATCCACGCCGCGCCGTCGACGCTCACGGTGGCCACGACCGCGTGAGGTCGACTCGGCCCCATCGGGTTCGACGAGGGAGGTCGCGCCGGCAGGGGTCGGTGCTGATCGTGTCGAGGTGCGAGCCGTGACGGGTGCGGGCGGGCGTAGCAACACCCGTCACGGCGTCGGACCTTCAGACGTGTAGGAGGGCGCGGCGGCCGTTCCGTGACGCCGATGTCGGGTCGTTTTCGGTGTCGCCGAGGCGACGGGTCCTGGCGACGAGGGCGACGTGGACCCTGCCCCCGGACCCGCCCCGCTCACCGTCGCCAAGCTGAGCGCACTCCTCGACGCAGCGCTCTGACCCTCAGCCCTGCGGTCGGCGGTGCAGGACGCCGCCGCGGGCCTGCTGGGTCTCGTAGCGCTCCATCGCCAGGCGCTCATCGCGGAACGGGTCGTCGACCGCGACGGGCGGGACGTCGAAGTGGAGGACGGTGCGCCGGTCGAGGTCGTAGGACGGCCACGAGCCGACGGCGTCGTCGGCACCGTCGGCATCGGCCGCGGCGGGGTCCCCGTGGCGGGCGAAGGCCAGCCAGGACCGGCTCATCGCCCGGGCCATCGCCGTGGTCGCGGCCGAGGGCGGGCCGACGACCGCCTCGGCGTGCTCGACGTTGTCGAACACGAAGGGCAGGTCGAGGTTGTGGGGCGAGACGCGGCGGCCACCCTCGACCGGCGAGCGCCACAGCACCCGGTACGACCAGACCGGGGCGCCGCCGACCGCGGCCTGGGCCGCCTTGGCCTCGGTCTGCAGCACGCTGTCGCGCCAGTAGCCCCGGGCGGTGGCGACGGTGAAGAGCACCTCGGCCGCGCTCGCGGTCGGGTTGGCCCGGCGGACGAACGTGGTGAGGCGCTCGACGTCGTCGGCCTCGACGTAGGGCGCCAGGCGGGCGGGGAGGTCGGCGTCGACGATGTCGAACACGGTCGGGTCGACCATGCCGAGCTGCAGCGAGAGCTCCGTGCGGCAGGTCCCGACCAGCATCGGGACGTCGAAGGCGGTGGGCGGGGCGTCCGGGTGCCAGGGGTGCCGGTCGAACACGACGCCGTCGACGGTCGGGGCGAACCGGCCCCGGACGGCCCGGCCGGCCCGCAGCACGTCGCGCCACGGCAGCTGCTGCAGCCGCCGCCACTGCGCCGGCGGGATGCCGAGATGGGCGAGCAGCCGCTCGGCCCGCTCCGTGGCGACCTCCCGGGGCAGGAGCATCAGCTGCGAGCCGCTCTGCACGACGGCGCGGTGGAAGAGGCCGGCGGCCACCGGTGCCGCCGTGGCGAGGCTGACCTTCCGGCCGCCGCCCGACTGCCCGAAGACGGTGACGCTGGCGGGGTCGCCGCCGAAGCCGGCGATGTTGTCGCGGACCCAGCGCAGCGCGGCGACGACATCGAGGAAGCCGGCGTTGCCCGAGGCGGCGAGCTCGTCGCCGGCGGGATCGTCGACCAGGTCGGCGAGGTACAGGTGGCCGAGCACGCCGAGGCGGTGGTTGATCGTGACGACGACCACGTCGCCGGCCCGGCACAGGTTGGCCCCGTCGTAGAGCATCACCGAGCCGGTGCCGGCCTCGAACCCGCCGCCGTGCAGCCACACCAGCACCGGCCGGCGAGCGGTGTCGGCGACGGGGACGGGCGTCCACACGTTGAGGACCAGGCAGTCCTCGCCCCGCTCGGGCCGGTTGCCCTCGAAGCCGCCGACGGCGAGGAACGTGCGGGCCTGCGGGGCGGTGTCGCCGTAGGGGCGGGCGTCACGGACGCCGGTCCAGGGCAGCGGTGGCCGGGGCGGCAGGAACCGGTGGGCGCCGCCGGTGGGAGCGCCGTAGGGAAGGCCCCGGTAGATGCCGATCCCGTCGACCACGACGCCCCGGACGTCGCCCGATGCGGTGTGCACGACCGGCGAGGCCGTCGATTCGTCCCGTTCCACCCGCACCCCCCGGTGTTCGATCGTTCTGTCAGACAGAACGCTGTTCCGCCTGGCAGACTACCGACGTGGACAGCGCGCTCGCCAAGGCGTTCGGGGTGCTGGAGGCGCTCAGCCGGGCCAAGGGGCCGTCACGCCTCTCCGCCCTGGCCGCCGACCTCGGCCTCCAGAAGAGCACCGTGCACCGGATCCTCGGCGAGCTGACCGGCCTCGGCTACGTCGAGCGCCACGGGGGCACCGGCCTGTACCGACCGACGCTGCGCACCTGGGAGCTGGGCACCGCGGTCGTCGCCGACCTCCCCATCAAGCAGGTCGCGACAGGGGCCCTGCACCGGCTGCACGAGCAGACCGGTGAGACGGTCAGCCTCGTCGTCCGGTCGGGCGACGACGCGCTCTACCTGGACAAGATCGTGTCGGCCCGGCCGATCCGGTTCACCACGCGGGTCGGCAGCCGCCTCCCGCTCCCGCTGACCGCCAGCGGCAAGGCGCTGCTCGCCGCGTCCGCCGACGGCGACGAGGTCCTCCGGCGGGTGGCGACCCGGCCCGACCTGGCCCACCACCTCGACGTCGCCCGGGCGCTCGACGAGCTGGCCGTCACCCGCGAGCGGGGCTACGCGATCGCCACCGGCCGACCGGGGCTGATCGGCATCGCCGCCGCGGTCCTCGACCGCGACGACGAGCCGGTGGCCGCCCTCTCGGTGTCGGCGCCGACCGACCGGCTCCCGCCGGCGCAGCTGCCCGACGTCGTCGAGGCGGTGGTGAGCACGGCCGCGCACCTCGCCGAGTCGATCGGACGGTTGTGAGCGGCGGCCCGGTCACAGCCGCGGTCGCGGCGTTCGTCGCCGGCGACGACCCGATCGACGACGACGCCGTCCGCGAGCGCGCCGGCCTCCACGTCCTCGACACCCTGGCGGCGATCGTCGCCGGCCGCGACCTCGCCGCCGCGGCCGTCGGTCGCGCCTACGCAGAGGCGGCCGGTGGGGGTGGCGGCGGCGCCACCATCGCCGGCACCTCGCAGCGGGCGGGACTGGTCGACGCCGTGTTCGCCGGGGCCATGGCGGGCCACGCGGCGGAGGTCAACGACTTCATGCCCTCGGTCTTCGTGCAGCCGGGCCCGGCCGTCGTCGCCACGGCACTGGGCGTGGCCGAGCGCCGCGGGCTGGGCGGTGCCGCGGTGCTGCGGGCCGTGGTCGTCGGCTACGAGCTGGCCGCCCGGGTGCCACGGGCCCTCGGGGCCGCCAACCTGCGCGCCGCCGGACTCGCCAGCCACGGCGTCGGCCCCACGTTCGGCTCGGCGGCCGCCGCCGCGTCGCTCCTCGGCCTCCCGGCCGACCGGATCGGCGACGTCCTGGCGTGCTGCTCCCAGCAGGCGTCGGGGTCGTGGCAGTGGCTGCGCGACGTCGAGCACATCGAGAAGGCGTTCGTGTTCGCCGGGATGGGTGCCCGCAACGGGCTGCAGGCCGCGCTGCTGGTCGACACCGGGTTCCGGGGCGTGCGCGACCCCTTCGACGACCCCGCCGCCTGGTTCCACGCTCCCCCGTTCCGGGCCGGCGACCGCGACCCCGACGCGCTCGTCGCCGGGCTCGACCGGCCCGGAGCGCTCCACGACACCGCCATCAAGCGCCACCCGGTCGGCGGTCCCGCCCAGCCCGCGGTCGAGGCGCTGCTCGACCTGCTGACGGTGGTCGACGCCCGGGACATGGAGCGGGTGGTCGTCACCATGCCCGGCCGGGCCGACGCCTTCCGGGACGCCGCCATGCCCGCCCTCAACCTGCGCTACCTCACCGCGGTGATCCTGCTCGACGGCCGGCTGGGCTTCGAGGCCGCGCAGTCGCTCGACCGGTTCCGCCACGACGAGGCGGTGGCCGCCCGGATGGCCGCCGTCGAAGTGGTCCACGACCCCGACCAGGAGGTCGGCACCGGGCGCGACCGGGCCGAGTCCGCCCGGGTCACGGTCACCCTCGGCTCCGGTGAGGTCCACGAGCGCTTCGTCGGGTTCGTCCCCGGCTACCCGACCCACCCGATGACCCGGGCCGACGTCGAGGCCAAGGCCCACGGCCTGTTGGCACCGCACCTCGGCGACCACCGGGCCGACCAGGTCATCGCCACGTGCGCCCGGCTGGACTGGCTCGACCGGGCCGCCGACCTCCTGCCGATGATCGCCCGCTGACCGCCCGCCCGACCACACCCGCCACCCGACGCCTGCCAGCCGCCACCCGACCGCCAACCGCCGACCCGCCGAACGCTCACGGGAGCCACGC
>Ga0272482_10000639_pt1 | contig 10819 bp, 9 predicted proteins | sample RVTome_8_FD_192427 | JGI IMG/M metagenome (GOLD analysis project Ga0272482, IMG submission 192427) | Soil microbial communities from uranium-contaminated site in the Upper Colorado River Basin, Wyoming, United States - RVT160D0 (version 2) ...
GCCCCTTGCTTCCCTGGCTGAAATTGCCATCCTTGTTGTTCCTCCTGAAACCTGAAAACGAATGTCATTAAAACAGAGCACCGCCCCCGCGAGTCTCTGAAGGGCGCCAGCTCTGGTCGTATCGTTTCGCGTCAGAAACGAGTTCTGCGACAGGGTTAGCAAGGAGTGTGCCGGAAGAGAATGAAGAATTAACAATTAAAAATTAAGAATGAAAGCGTTCTTAGTGAGCGCCACGTTGACGGCTGAGCGTCACGGGGCGGCGCACGCCCGGACTCCGCGGGCCTTGGCGGCATGAAGGCCCATCCGCTACGACACCGCCCTCATCCCCAATTCTTAATTCTTAATTCTTAATTCTCCCTCTCGGGTCGGGTGTTGCAAACGGCGAATCTTTGTCCTATCCTCGCCGCCGACACCCGAAGGGCAAGTCTGAACAGCCGTGAGTCGTTAATCGTCAATCGTCGAGCGCAAGAGTTGAGGCTGCCGCCGCCTTCTTTCTACGCTCAAGCTACCGGACGATCCAACCACGACTTACGAGCGACGATTCACGAGTTACGAGTTTCATCCTCTTCTATGCTGACGGTCGGGACGGAATGGCTGGTCGAGGCGTCGGGCTGCGACGCCGAGGCGCTGGGCGACGTGGAGCGCCTGCGGGAGGTCTTCGCGCGCGCGGTCGCGGAACTCGGCCTGCAAGTCGTCGGCCGCCCCGTCTGGCATAAATTTCCGGGGCCGGGCGGTGTGACGGGGCTGGCGATGCTCACCGAGTCGCACCTCGCCTGCCACACCTACCCGGAGTTCGGCGTCGCCGCCTTCAACCTCTACTGCTGCCGCGAGCGCCCCGCCTGGGCGTGGGACGAGCGCCTGCGCGAGCTGCTCGGCGCGCGCGACGTGCGCGTCCGCAGCCTCACGCGCGCGTTCGCCCCCGCGGGGGGCGCGGCGACGCGCGCCGCCGCGGCCGAAGGCGCGCCGCTTCACGCGGCGCGCGGAGGGGAGGCGTAATGGCCGTGCAGGCGAACTGCCCCTCGTGCGGCGGGCAGGTGCTCTTCAAGACGGGCTCGTCCGTCGTGGTCGTCTGCGAGTTCTGCCACTCGGTCGTGGCGCGCACCGACCGCGGCATCGAGGACGTGGGCAAGGTCGCGGAGGTGGTCGAGACGGGCTCGCCGCTCGAACTGGGCCTGCGCGGCGTGTGCCGCGGCGTGGCCTTCGAGTTGACGGGCCACGCGCAGCTTGAGCACGCCGCGGGCGGGACGTGGGACGAGTGGTACGCGGCCCTCGCCGACGGCCGCTGGGGCTGGCTCGCCGAGGCGCAGGGGCGCTTCTACCTCACCTTCCAGATTCAGGTGCCCGACCCGCGCGCGCTGCCTTTCCCCGACCAACTCCAACTCGGCCAGCCCGTCACCGCCATCCCGACGCAGACGCCGCTCGTCGTCGCCGAAAAAGGGCAGGCGCGGATGCTCGGCGCCGAGGGCGAAATCCCCTACCGGCTCACGCCCGGCGAGACCTACTACTACGCAGACCTCTCGGGGCAGGACGGCGTCTTCGGCACGCTCGACTACGGCGAGCACCCGCCGCTCGTCTTCGTCGGCCGCGGGGTCACGCTCGAAGAGTTGGGGCTCGCCGACGCGCGGCGCACGCGCGAGCGCGACCCGCGCCGCGTCGCCGCCTCGCGCCTCAACTGCCCGAACTGCGCCGGCCCGCTGGAGCTGCGCGCCCCCGACCAGACCCAGCGCGTGACGTGCCCCAACTGCGGCTCGCTCCTCGACGTTAATCAGGGCGAGTACCGCTACCTGAAGACGCTCGAACCGAAAGGGCCGCCGCCGTCGATACCCCCGGGCGCGGTCGCCGAGTTCGAGGGCCAGCCGTTGACGGTCATCGGCTTCATGGTGCGCAGCGTCGAGTATCAGGGCGTGCGCTACTACTGGCAGGAATACCTGCTCTACAACCCGGCGGTCGGCTTCCGCTGGCTCGTCGAGTCGGACCACCATTGGAGCTACGTCGTGACGCTGCCGCCCGCGGAGGTGAGCGAGCCCGACCCCGGCAAGACGGCCTCTTACGAGGGCAAGACGTTCAAGGTTTTTCAGGACGCGGCGGCGCGCGTCGAGCACGTCATGGGCGAGTTCTACTGGCGGGTCGAGGTCGGCGAACTGGTGCGCGCCGTCGACTACGTGCGGCCGCCGCGGATGCTCTCGAAGGAGATTTCGGGCGGGGCGGTCGGCTGGGGAGGGAAGCGGAAGCAGGGCGCGCTCGAAGCCGAGGAGATCAACTGGTCGCTCGGCACCTACGTCCCCGTCAAGGAGGTCAGGAAGAAGTTCAACGTCGAACTCGCGCCGCCGCACACGGTGGCGCCCAACCAGCCGTTCCGCCACAAGTCGGTCTACGTCTACTGGCTGCTGCTCACCTTCGCCGCGCTGCTGGTCGGCGCGGCCTCGCTGGTGACGAGCCCGCGCGCGCGCGTCTTCGAGGCCACGTTCAACTTGCAGCCGCGGCCCTCGCCCGCGGCCACGCCAGCGCCGCCGCCCGCGGGCGCGTCGGGCGGCGCGCTGCGCGAGTACAACGAGCGCCTGCGCGCGCAGCTCCAAGCGCAGACGCGCAACGCCATGAACTCCGAGGGCACGCAGGTCATCTTCACCGACGCCTTCGAGCTGCGCCCGCGCCAGAACATCCGCATCACGGGCACGGCGAACGTCGACAACAACTGGCTCTACGTCGCGGGCGATTTAATCAACGAGGAGACGGGCCTCGTCCAGCAGTTCGACCTGCCGCTCGAATACTATTACGGCGTCGAGGGGGGCGAGAGCTGGACGGAGGGCGACCGCGCGCAGGGCACGACGCTGCCGGCGCTCCCGGCCGGCCGCTACACGATGCGGCTCGAAGCGCAGTGGGAGAAGTGGAACCAGACGGCCGCGCCGCAGCTCTCGGTGCGCGTCGAGCAGGGCGTCCCGCGCGTGCTGAATCTGATCCTCCTCCTCGTCGCGCTCGCCGCCGTCCCCCTGCTCGTCCTGATCTGGCAGTTCAGCTTCGAGAAGCGGCGCTGGGCCGACAGCGCCTTCAGCCCCTACGAGGGGGGCGAGGGCGAAGAGTGAAGAAGGCAGAAGGCAGAAGGCAGTAAAAAAACTTTCTGTGGCGTAGACAGGATGAAGACGGCAGCGACCGCGACGCGGAGCGTCTCTGCCTTCTGCCTTCTCGTAGAAGGGGGTGATGACCGATGCTTAGCAAACTCTATCTCGTGCTCGGCGGCGGGCTGCTGCTGCTCTACCTGGCGTCGGCGTGGGCGGGCTGGGAGTTGAGCACGTCGCCGCGGCAGCAGCTACCGGCCGACGTGCGCAACTCGCCGGGCGGCTACCGCTCGTTCCACTTCTGGCATTCCGGCTATCGCGGAGGAAAATGATGCTGACAAACACCCTGGCGGCGGCCGCCGCCCCGTTGCCCCTCGGGCTGGTCGTACGCCTGGAAGAGTTGGCGGGCGTGCTCGTCACGACGGCCATCTTCACCGTCTTCGGCCTGATCGTCTTCGCCATCGCCTACACGATCATCGTCAAGGCGACCCCGTTCTCCGTCCGCAAGGAACTCGAAGAGGATCACAACACGGCCATCGCCATCGTCATCGGCTCGATCATCCTCGGCATCGCGCTCATCATCGCCGCCGCAATACAAGGATGAAGTAGACAGTAGCCAGTAGACAGTAGTCAGTAGAAGAACGTCTCCGACGGCGGCGAGCGGCTGCTACTGAAGTTCAACCTGCGCGAGACGAAAACTACTGGCTACTGGCTACCGGCTACTGGCTACTGCTTTATGAACCGCACGCCCGTCCTCTTCCTCAACGTGATCGTGATCGCCACCTGCGGGCTCATCTACGAGCTGGTGGCGGGCACGCTCGCCTCCTACGTCCTCGGCGACTCGGTCACGCAGTTCTCGCTCATCATCGGCATCTACCTCTTCTCGATGGGCGCCGGGGCGTGGCTCTCGCGCTTCGTCGAGCGCGAGCTGGCGCTGCGCTTCGTCGAGGTGGAGCTGGCCGTGGCCGTGCTCGGCGGGCTCTCGGCCCCGCTGCTGTTCCTCACCTTCGCGCACCTCGACTACTTCCGGCTCGTCCTCTACACCGTCGTCTTCCTCATCGGCGCGCTCGTCGGCCTGGAAATCCCGCTCCTGATGCGCATCCTCAAAGACCACCTCGACTTCCGCGAGCTGGTCGCGCGCGTGCTCGCCCTCGACTACGTCGGCGCGCTCGTCGCCTCGCTGCTCTTCCCCATCTTCCTGGTGCCGAGGTTCGGGCTCGTGCGCACCTCGCTCTGCTTCGGGATGCTCAACGCGGGCGTGGGCCTGTGGGCGACGTGGCTGATGCAGCCGCTCATCCGCCGCCGCAGCATCCCGCGCCTGCGCGCGCAGGCCTGCGTCGTCCTCGCGCTGCTCGTCGTCGCCTTCATCAAGGCCGACGCGCTGACCTCGCTGGCCGAGGACGCGATGTTCGCCGACGACATCGTCTACACGAAGACGACCCACTACCAGCGCATCGTTGTCACGCGCAACCGCGCCGGCTTCCAGCTCTTCCTCAACGGCAACCTCCAGTTCAGCTCGGCCGACGAGTACCGCTACCACGAGGCGCTCGTCCACCCGGCGATGGCCGTCGCCTCGGAGGGCGGGCGCGCGGTGCGCCGCGTCCTCGTCCTCGGCGGCGGCGACGGCCTCGCCGTGCGCGAGGTCTTGAAGTACCCGTCCGTCGAGCAGGTCACGCTCGTCGACCTCGACCCGGAGATGACCGACCTCTCGCGCCGCTTCCCGCCGCTCGCCGACCTCAACGGCCGCGCGCTCGAAGACCCGAGAGTCCGCGTCGTCAACGAGGACGCGATGCTCTGGCTGGAGCGCGCCGAGCCGCCCTTCGACGCGGCCGTCGTCGACTTCCCCGACCCCAACACCTTCGCGCTCGGCAAGCTCTACACGACGCGCTTCTACCGGCTGCTGCAAGAGCGGCTCGCGCCCGGCGCGGCCATCGCCGTGCAGTGCACGTCGCCGCTGTTCGCGCGCGCCTCCTACTGGTGCATCGTCCGCACGATGGAGGCCGCCGGCCTCGCGGTGCGCCCCTACCACACGTCCGTCCCCTCCTTCGGCGTCTGGGGCTTCGCCCTCGCCCGCCGCGCCCCCTTCGAGGCGCCCGCCTCCGCCCCGCCCGCCGAAGCGCGCTTCCTCAACGCCGAGGCCATGCGCGCGATGTTCGTCATCCCCTCCGACCTCGGCCCCGTCCCCGTCGAGGTCAACCGTTTAGACAACCAGGCGCTCGTCCGCTACTACGAGACCGAGTGGAGGCGCTTCGAGTGAGGGCCGGATGACTTACGAGCAGGCGAAGCGCCGCACCTACGAGCTGCTCGAACGCGAGGTCGGCGCGACCCGCAGCGACCTCGCCGTCGACCTCTTCGTGTCGACGCTCATCGTCGTCAACGTCTGCGCCGTGATGCTGGAGACGGTCGCCTGGATCGGGCCGCCGTGGGGCCCCTACTTCGCCGCCTTCGAGCTTTTCTCCGTCGCGGTCTTCACGGCCGAGTACGTGCTGCGCCTGTGGTCGTGCACCGCCGACCCGCGCTATGCCGGCGCGCTGCGGGGGCGCCTGCGCTACGCGCTCTCGCCGCTGGCGCTCATCGACCTTTTGGCCGTCGCCCCCTTCTATCTCGAATTCGTCGCCTTCGACCTGCGCTTCGTCCGCGCGCTGCGCCTCTTCCGCCTCCTGCGCCTCTTCAAGCTGGCGCGCTACGCCGACTCGATGCGCACGCTCGGCGTCGTCCTGCGCTCGCGCCGCGAGGAGCTGCTCGTCACGCTCTTCATCGTCGTCGTGCTGCTCGTCTTCGCGTCGAGCGCGATGTACTACGTGGAGAACGACGCGCAGCCCCAGCAGTTTTCGAGCATCCCGGCCTCGATGTGGTGGGGCGTGGAGACGCTGACGACCGTGGGCTACGGCGACGTTTACCCGGTGACGACGGCCGGGCGCTTCCTCGGCGCCGGCATCGCCATCCTCGGCGTCGGGCTCTTCGCGCTGCCGACCGGCATCCTCGCCTCCGCCTTCTCCGAGGAACTACAAAAGAGGCGGCGCAGGGAACGCCTCGCCTGCCCCCACTGCGGCCGCGACGTTAACGAGAAGCCCACGCCGGACAGTAGTCAGTAGTCAGTAGCGCTCCGCGCCGCCGACGCTGACGCTGATATTCGGAAGATGCGAGAGCGACTGTCTTTCTACTGACTACTGACTACTTCTTTATGCCCTCCCGCCGCGAAATCCTCGCCGCCTTCCTCGGCCTCCCCGCGGCGCTCGCCGCCTGCCGGCGGGGCGAGGCGGTGCCGCCGCTGCCGGAGGGCGAGGTCGTCGGCGCGTCCGACGGGCTGGGACACCTGCTGCGCGACGGCGTGCGGGCCGAAGTCCCTGAAGGGGCTTGGGAGCGGGCGGGCGTCGTGGTGGTGGGCGGGGGCGTGGCGGGGCTGGCGGCGGCGTGGCGTCTGCTGAAGGCGAGGTTCGAGGATTTCGTGCTGCTCGAACTCGAAGCCGCGCCGGGCGGGACGGCGCGCAGCGGCGAGCGCCACGGCGTCGTGCCGTACCCGTGGGGCGCGCACTACCTGCCCGCGCCCCAGAAGGAGAACCGCGCGCTCGTCTCGCTGCTCGAAGAGGTGGGCGTGCTCGAAGGCGTGGACGAGGCGGGCGAGCCCGTCGTCGCCGAGCAGTTCCTCTGCCGCGACCCGGAGGAGCGCGTCTTCTACCGCGGCCGCTGGTACGAGGGGCTCTACCTGCACGCGGGCGCGGGCGAAGAGGACGCGCTTCAGCTTCAGATATTCAACAGCGAGGTCGACGCGTGGGCCGCGTGGCGCGACGCGCGCGGGCGGCGCGCTTTCGACATCCCCGTCTCCGCCTGCTCGGACGACGCCGAGGCGACCGCGCTCGACCGCCTCTCGATGGCCGAGTGGATGGACGCGCGCGGGCTTCGGTCGCCGCGGCTGCGCTGGCTCGTCGACTACGCCTGCCGCGACGACTACGGCCTGACCGCCGAGCAGACGAGCGCGTGGGCCGGACTCTTCTACTTCGCCTCGCGGATGAAGGCGCCGGGCGTCGAGGCGCAGTCGCTCATCACCTGGCCCGAGGGCAACGGCCGCCTCGTCAAACACCTCTTCGAGAAGGCGCGTGCGCGCGTGCGCCTCGGCCTCGCCGTCGCCGACATCCGCCCCGCGGGCGCGCGAAGTCGAAGCGGTGTCGGGGCCGGAAGTCAGAACGTCGGAGCTGACAGTCGGAGTGTTGCCGGTGGAGGTCCGGGCGGCGTCGAAGTGGTCGCCGTGCGCGCCGACGGGCGGACGGCCGTGGGCTTTCGTGCCGACAAAGTCATCTTCGCCGCGCCGCAGTTCCTCACGAAGTACGTCGTCGGCCCGTACCGCGAGGGCGCGGCGCCGGCGCACGTCGGCGAGTTCGAGTACGGCGCGTGGATGGTCGCCAACCTCTTCCTCGACGAGCGGCCCCGCCCCGGCTTCGGCTTCCCGCCCGCCTGGGACAACGTGCTCTACGAGAGCCCCTCGCTCGGCTACGTGACGGCCACGCACCAGCGCGGCCTCGAACGCGGCCCCACCGTCTTCACCTACTACTACCCGCTCGCCGACGCCGACCCGCGCGCCGCGCGCACCCGCCTGCTCTCGGCCGGCCGCGACGAATGGGCCGACATCGCGCTCTCCGACCTCCAGCGCGCGCACCCCGACATCCGCGCCCTCACCCGGCGCCTCGACGTGATGCGCTGGGGCCACGCCATGATCCGCCCCCGCCCCAACTTCATCTGGGGCGGCGCGCGACAGAAGGCGCAACAGCCCTTCCGCGACATCCACTTCGCGCACTCCGACCTCTCCGGCGTCGCCCTCTTCGAGGAAGCCTTCGACCACGGCCTCCGCGCCGCCGAGGAGGTGCTGAAAGTTAAAGGTGTCGCGTTCGAAAGCTTCAGGTGAGCCCGCCCCGCCGCGCGCTTCAGGCCAGAGCGTACTCGACGGCCGCCTCCGCCGGGAGTTGGTCGGTGCAGACCTCAGAGCCTCTCGGCGACGACTTCGTAGAGCGCGTTTTTGAAGAAGAGGCGCTTGAGGCGGTCGCCGGCGTGGCGCGGCGGGCGGCGGCGCGCCTGCTCTCTGGACTCGGCGATGTTGTCGCGCTCGGTGAGGAGGCGCAGCGGCAGACCTTTGAAGAGGGCGCGCGCGGCGTCGAGCGTGAGGTGGACGGTGTGGTCGGCGAAGGGGCCGATCTCGAAGCGCAGGCCGGCGGCGTTCCAGGCCGAGTGGAGCGACGCGGCGAGTTGATAGATGGGGTGGTGGACGTTGACGGTGAAGTAGAGCAGCCCCGCGGGCGCGAGCACGCGGGCCAACTCCGAGACGATTCGCGCGGGGCCTTCGGCGTGGTCGACGACGTTGTCGCAGAGCACCACGTCGAAGGAGGCGTCGGCGAAGGGCAGCTCCTCGCCGCGGGCGGCGACCGTCGGCACGCGCCGCTGCCACGCGGGGAAGAGTTCGGCGTAGTGTGCGGCGAGCGGGTCGCAGCCGACGGCGCGCGCCGCGCCGAAGTAGAAGACGAGGCCGTGCGCGCCGCTCCCGACTTCGAGCACGCGCGCGTCGGGCGCGACGGGGCGCACGCCTTCGAGGACGGCGCGGACGCGCGCCGAGTGCTGCCGCATGGCCGCGACGAACTCCCCCTCGCGGCCGCGCGCGTGGCGCGACTTCTGCCGCTGGTAGTCGAGCTGTCGTGCGAGCGCGCGCGCCGCCTGTCGCTGACGCGCGCCGCCGCGTCCGTCGGTCGGGGTGGTCATAAAGTAGACAGTAGACAGTAGAAAACCTTTGTTAGCGTACCTTGTTGGTTACAGCCTCAGCAAACTTAATGCGGAGCCTGCTGACTACTGTCTACTTCCTCTGTGTCTTCCGTGAACGCCGCGGGCGTTTGCAGTATAATCCCGCGACCCGCCGAGCCTATGGCCGCCGAACACCTGAACACCGTCGTCCTGGAAGCCGCTCCGCTCGCCCCGGCGCGCAGGGAGTGGTGGCTGTTTTCGCCGCGCGCGGACGTGTCCGTCTTTCTGGGGAGCGCGGTGGCGTCGCTGCTGCTGCTGTGGGTGGGGGCGCGCGCCGGTGTCTTAGAAGCCGACTCGCCGGACTGGACGTGGGTGCCGGCGGTGCTCCTCGTGGACGTGGCGCACGTCTACGCGACCGCCTTCCGCGTCTACTTCGACGCGGAGGAGTTGAAGCGCCGCGCGTGGCTCTACGTCTCGGCCCCGGCGCTGGCGCTCGCGGTCGGCGTGGCGCTGTATACGGAGGGCGAGGCGCTGTTCTGGCGCGCGCTCGCCTACCTCGCCGTCTTCCACTTCGTGCGGCAGCAGTACGGCTGGGTGGCGCTCTACCGGGCGCGGGCCGGCGAGCGCGGGCGCGCGGGCTGGTGGGTGGACGCGGCGGCCGTCTACATGGCGACCCTCTACCCGCTCGCCTACTGGCACGCCAGCCTGCCGCGGAACTTCTGGTGGTTCCTGCCCGGCGACTTCGCACAGCTTCCGGCGTGGGTCGAGCGCGCGGCGTGGCCCGTCTACGTTTTGGCGCTGACGGCTTACGCGGCGCGCTCGGCGCACGCGTGGCTGGTGCGGCGCGAGGGGAACCCCGGCAAAGACATCGTCGTCCTGACGACCGCCGTCTGCTGGTACGCCGGCATCGTGGCCTACAACTCGGACTACGCCTTCACGGTGACGAACGTCGTCATCCACGGCGTCCCCTACATGGCGCTCGTCTGGTGGTACGCGCGGCGGCGCGCGCCGCGGGCGGGGGCGACTTACCGCCGGCTCGTGCGCTGGCCGCTCGTCTTTCTGGCGACGCTGTGGCTGCTGGCCTACGCCGAAGAGTTGCTCTGGGATCGCGGCGTCTGGCACGAGCGCGCGTGGCTCTTCGGCGCGGCGTGGGACGCCTCCGCGTGGAAGGCGTGGCTCGTCCCCGCGCTCGCGCTGCCGCAGATCACACACTACGTCCTCGACGGCTTCATCTGGCGGCGCAAGAGTAACCCAATTTTAAGTAGACAGTAGGTTCCGCGTGAAGTTTACTGACACTCCGAGGTTTAGATAACGAAGGTTTTTCTACTGGCTACCGTCTACTCCTTCTTATGCAAACCGCCGCCCCTGAAAAAGTCCACCGCTACCGCTGCCCCGGCTGCGGCGCCGACCTCGTGTTCGAGCCGCGCGATGGCTGTCTGACGTGCCCTTACTGCGGGCGGCAGGAGCGCATCGAGGGCGACGGCGACGGCGTCGAGGAGCGCGGCTACGAGGAGTACCTGCGGCTGCACGCCGACCGCATGGGGACGCTCGCGCCGTCGGCGCTCGAAGTGAAGTGCGAGACGTGCGGCGCGTCCGTCACCTTCGCGCCGCCGCTGGTGGCGGGCGAGTGCGACTTCTGCGGGAGCCCGATGGTCGCGCAACCGAAAAGCGCCGACCCGGTCGTCGCGCCCGAGGGCGTGCTCCCGTTCCGCGTCGCCCCCGACGACGCGACCGCGAGCATCCGGCGCTGGCTCGCCGGGCTCTGGTTCGCGCCCAACGCGCTCAAGCGGCTCGCCTCGGACGAGGGCGTCGGCGGCGTCTACCTCCCCTTCTGGACGTACGACGCGCATACCACCAGCCGCTACAGGGGCGAGCGCGGCGAGCACTACTACACGACCGAGCACTACACCGAGCGCGACTCGCAGGGCAACACCGTGACGCGCACGCGCCGGGTGCGCCACACGCGCTGGCACACGGCTTCCGGCACCGTCGCGCGCTGGTTCGACGACCTCCTCGTCCCGGCCACGCGGTCTCTGCCGCCC
>Ga0272482_10000640_pt1 | contig 10814 bp, 11 predicted proteins | sample RVTome_8_FD_192427 | JGI IMG/M metagenome (GOLD analysis project Ga0272482, IMG submission 192427) | Soil microbial communities from uranium-contaminated site in the Upper Colorado River Basin, Wyoming, United States - RVT160D0 (version 2) ...
GTCGTGGTGCACGGCGGCGGCCCGCAGATCACCGCGATGCTCACCCGGCTCGGCATCCCCGGCGAGTTCAAGGCGGGCCTGCGGGTGACGACGCCGGAGACCATGGACGTGGTCAGGATGGTGCTGTCCGGCCAGGTCAGCCGGGAGCTGGTCGCGCTGATCAACGCGCACGGCCCGTACGCGGTGGGCATCTCCGGCGAGGACGCGAACCTGCTCACCGCCCGGCGCCGCACCGCGACGGTCGACGGCGCCGAGGTCGATCTCGGGCTGGTCGGCGAGGTGGTCGCGGTCAACCCGGACGCGATCCTCGACATCGTGCGTGCCGGCCGGATCCCCGTCGTGTCCACGGTGGCCCCGGACGCGGACGGCTTGGCGCACAACGTGAACGCCGACACCGCCGCGGCCGCCATCGCGATCGCGCTGAAGGCCGAGAAGCTCGTGATGCTGACCGACGTCGAGGGCCTGTACGCCGACTGGCCGGACAAGTCCTCGCTGCTGAACCAGATCCACGCCGACGAGCTGGCGGAGCTGTTGCCCGGCCTCGCGAGCGGGATGATCCCGAAGATGGAGGGCTGCCTCGCGGCCGTGCGTGGCGGCGTGCCCCGCGCACACGTCATCGACGGCAGGCTCGCGCATTCCGTGCTGCTCGAGGTGTTCACCGGCCGCGGCGTCGGGACCATGGTGCTGCCAGAGGAGGAGATCCAGTGATCGCGTCCAATGTGGACGGCCAGACGCGCTGGCAGTCGGCCCTCATGGACAACTACGGCACCCCGAAGCTGACGCTGGTGCGTGGCGACGGCGCGCACGTGTGGGACGCCGACGGCAACCGCTACCTCGACCTCGTCAGCGGCATCGCGGTCAACGCCCTCGGCCACGCGCACCCCGCGGTGGTCGAGGCCGTCACCACGCAGGTCCAGACGCTGGGCCACACCTCGAACCTGTACGTGAACCAGGTGACGGTCGAGCTGGCCGAGGAGCTGCTCGACGTCGCCGGGCTCACCGGTCAGGCCAAGGTCCTGTTCTGCAACTCCGGCGCCGAGGCGGTCGAGGCGGCGCTGAAGCTGTCCCGGCTCACCGGCCGCAGCAAGATCGTGGCGTGTGACGGCGCGTTCCACGGCCGCACGATGGGCGCGCTCACGCTCACCGGCCAGCCGGCCAAGCGGACGCCGTTCCAGCCGCTCCTTCCCGACGTCGTGCACGTCCCGTTCGGCGACCAGGACGCACTGGCCGCCGCCGTCGACGAGCACACCGCCGCCGTGATCATCGAGCCGGTGCTCGGCGAGGGTGGCGTGCACCCGGCCCCGGCCGGCTACCTGCAGGCCGCCCGTGCCATCACGAGCGAGCACGGCGCGCTGCTGATCCTGGACGAGGTGCAGACCGGCATCGGCAGGCTCGGCACCTGGTTCGCGTTCCAGCAGGCCGGCATCACCCCGGACGTCATCACCCTCGCGAAGGGGCTCGGCGGCGGGCTGCCGCTCGGCGCCTGCATCGGCGTCGGCGCGGCGGCCGACCTGCTGCGGCCCGGCCAGCACGGCACGACCTTCGGCGGCAACCCGATCTGCTGCGCGGCAGGCCTCGCGGTGCTGCGCACGATCGCCGCCGACGGGCTGTGCGAGCAGGCCGCCACACTCGGCAAGGAGCTGGCGACCGGCATCGAGCAGATGGACCACCCGCTCGTCACCGAGGTCAGGGGGAGCGGCCTGCTGCTCGGCATCGGCCTCTCCGGCCCGGTCGCCGCCACGGTCGCCGGCGCCGCCCAGGACGCCGGCTACCTCGTCAACAACGTGGCGCCGGACGCGATCCGGCTCGCGCCGCCGCTGGTGCTCACCGCCGAGCAGGTGCGGGGTTTCCTCGACGTGCTGCCGGCAGCGCTCGACTCGGCCGTCGACGCAGCGAAGGAGACGTGATGGTCCGCCACTTCCTGCGGGACGACGACCTGGACCCGGTCGAGCAGCTCGCCGTGCTCGACCTCGCCGACCGGATGAAGGCGGACAAGCTCGCCGACCGCTCGCTCGCCGGCAAGTCCGTCGCGACGATCTTCGAGAAGAACTCCACCCGCACCCGGCTCTCGTTCGAGGTGGGCATCGCGCAGCTGGGCGGCCAGCCGATCGTCATCGACGGCCGCACCATGCAGCTCGGCCGCGAGGAGACGATCGAGGACACCTCCCGGGTGCTGTCCCGGTACGTCGACGCGGTGGTCTGGCGGACCTACGCCCAGGCCAGGATGGTCGCGATGGCCTCGGCGTCCCGGGTACCGGTGATCAACGCGCTGACCGACGAGTTCCACCCGTGCCAGGTGCTCGCCGACCTCCAGACCATCCGTGAGCGGCTCGGCAGGCTCGTCGGCGTCACCCTCACCTACCTCGGCGACGGCGCCAACAACATGGCCCACTCGCTGCTGCTCGGCGGTGTCACCGCCGGTCTGCACGTCCGGGTCGCGCACCCGGAGGGCTTCGCGCCGCACCAGGACGTGCTGCTCGACGCCAAGAAGCGCGCGGTCGAGACCGGCGGCTCGGTCACCGTCCTCACCGACCCGCGCGCGGCCGTCGACGGCGCCGACGTGCTGGTCACCGACGCGTGGACGTCCATGGGCCAGGAGAACGACGGCAAGGACCGGGTCGCGCCGTTCCGGCCGTTTCAGGTCAACGCCGAACTGCTCGCGCGGGCCGCGACGGGCGCGATCGTGCTGCACTGCCTGCCGGCGCACCGCGGCTGGGAGATCACCGACGAGGTGCTCGACGGCCCCGCGAGCGCGGTCTGGGACGAGGCGGAGAACCGTCTGCACGCACAGAAGGCGCTACTGGCGTGGGTGACGACGTGACCGCGGCCACCAGCACCTCGCGCGTCGCGCGGCAGGCGCGGATCGTCGAGCTGGTCGCGTCGATGGGCATCCGCAGCCAGACCGAGCTGGCGAAACTCCTTGCCGGCGAAGGCATCGAGGTCACCCAGGCGACCCTGTCGCGCGACCTCGACGAGCTCGGCGCGGTCAAGCTGCGTGGCGTCGACGGCGGCGCGGCGGTCTACGTGATCCCCGAGGACGGCGCACCCGTCCGCGGCGTGCAGGGCGGCACCTCACGGCTGTCCCGCCTGCTCGCGGAGCTGCTGGTGTCCGCCGACTACTCGGCCAACCTGACCGTGCTGCGAACCCCGCCCGGTGCCGCGCAGTTCCTCGCGAGCGCGATCGACCGGGCAGCACTGCACGAGGTCGTCGGCACCATCGCCGGCGACGACACCGTGATGGTCATCGCGCGGGAGCCACTCTCCGGCGCCGACCTGGCCGCACGGTTCGCCGCACTCGCGGCACACAAGGACCTGGCACAAGAAGGAGAGAAGGAACATGACTGAGCGGATCGTCCTCGCCTACTCGGGCGGTCTGGACACCTCGGTGGCCATCGGCTGGATCGCCGAGGAGACCGGCGCAGAGGTGGTCGCCGTGGCCGTCGACGTCGGCCAGGGCGGCGAGGACCTCGACACCATCCGCAAGCGCGCACTGGACTGCGGCGCCGTCGAGGCGGTCGTCACCGACGCCCGCGACGAGTTCGCCGACCAGTACTGCCTGCCCGCGCTGCAGGCCAACGCGCTCTACATGGACCGCTACCCGCTGGTGTCCGCCATCTCCCGCCCGGTGATCGTGAAGCACCTGGTGGACGCCGCGAAGTACCACGGCGCGTCGACCGTGTCGCACGGCTGCACCGGCAAGGGCAACGACCAGGTCCGGTTCGAGGTCGGCATCGGCGCGCTCGCGCCGGACCTCAAGGTGGTCGCCCCGGTCCGCGACTTCGCGTGGACCCGCGAGAAGGCGATCGCCTGGGCGCACGACCGCAACCTGCCGATCGACCAGACGAAGTCCTCGCCGTACTCGGTGGACCAGAACGTCTGGGGCCGCGCGGTCGAGACCGGCTTCCTCGAAGACATCTGGAACGCGCCGATCGAGGACGTCTACTCCTACACCGAGAACCCGGCGGAACCGCGCGACGCCGACGAGGTGATCATCACCTTCGACAAGGGCGTCCCGGTCGCGATCGACGGCGAGACCGTCACGGTCCTGCAGGCGATCCAGCAGCTCAACCGCCGCGCGGGGGCCCAGGGCGTCGGCCGGCTCGACATGGTCGAGGACCGGCTGGTCGGCATCAAGAGCCGCGAGGTGTACGAGGCGCCCGGCGCGCTCGCGCTGATCACCGCGCACCAGGAGCTGGAGAGCGTCACCGTCGAGCGCGACCTCGCCCGCTTCAAGCGGCAGGTCGACCAGCGCTGGGGCGAGCTCGTGTACGACGGCCTCTGGTTCTCCCCGCTCAAGGACGCGCTGGACACGTTCATCGCCGACTCGCAGAAGCACGTCTCCGGCGACATCAGGATGACGCTGCACGGCGGCCGCGCGGTCGCCACCGGCAGGCGCTCCGAGCAGTCGCTGTACGACTTCAACCTGGCCACCTACGACGAGGGCGACTCGTTCGACCAGTCGCTCGCCAAGGGCTTCGTGCAGCTCTGGGGCCTGCCGTCGAAGATCGCCGCGAAGCGGGACCAGCAGCACCATGTCTGAGCAGCCGACCGCGCTGTGGGGTGGCCGGTTCTCGTCGGGACCGGCCGAGGCGATGGCCGCGCTGTCGGCGTCGACCCACTTCGACTGGCGGCTCGCGCCGTACGACATCGCAGGCTCCCGGGCACACGCCAGGGTCCTGCACGGCGCGAAGCTGCTGACCGACGACGAGCTGACCGCCATGCTCGCCGCGCTGGACACACTGGCCGCCGACGTGGCGGCCGGTGCGTTCACCCCGGTCCTCGCCGACGAGGACGTGCACACCGCACTCGAACGGGGCCTGATCGACCGCGCGGGCCCCGAGCTCGGCGGCAAGCTGCGTGCCGGCCGGTCCCGCAACGACCAGGTCGCCACGCTGTTCCGGATGTGGCTGCGTGACGGCGCCCGGCGGGTCGCCGCCGGTGTCGTGGCCGTCGTCGAGGCACTGCTGCACCAGGTCGACCAGCACCCGACCGCCGTGATGCCGGGGCGCACGCACCTGCAGCACGCGCAGCCGGTGCTGCTGGCTCACCACCTGCTCGCGCACGTCCAGTCGCTGCTGCGTGACCTGGACCGGTTGCGGGACTGGGACAAGCGGGCCGCGGTGTCCTCGTACGGGTCCGGCGCGCTCGCCGGTTCTTCGCTGGGCCTCGACCCCGCCGCGGTCGCCGCCGAGCTGGGGTTCACCTCGGCCGCGGCGAACTCCATCGACGGGGTGGCGGCACGGGACTTCGCCGCGGAGATCGGGTTCTGCCTCGCGATGCTGGGGGTGAACCTGTCCAGGATCGCCGAGGAGGTGATCATCTGGACCACCGCCGAGTTCCGCTACGCGGTGCTCGACGACGCGTGGGCGACCGGCAGCTCGATCATGCCGCAGAAGAAGAACCCGGACGTCGCCGAGCTGGCTCGGGGCAAGTCCGGCAGGCTGATCGGCAACCTCACCGGGCTGCTCGGGGTGCTCAAGGCCCAACCGCTGTCCTACAACCGGGACCTGCAGGAGGACAAGGAGCCGCTGTTCGACTCGGTGGAGCAGCTGGAACTGCTGCTGCCCGCGTTCGCCGGCATGGTCGGCACGCTGCGGTTCGACACCGAACGCATGGCCGCGCTCGCGCCGGCCGGCTTCACCCTCGCGACCGACATCGCGGAGTGGCTGGTGCGCCAGGGCGTGCCGTTCCGCGTCGCGCACGAGGCGGCGGGGGACTGCGTGCGGATCGCCGAGTCCCGTGGCGTCGGCCTCGAGGACCTCACCGACGACGAGCTGTCCGGGGTGCACCCGGCGCTGTCGCCCGAGGTCAGGGACGTGCTGACGGTCGAGGGCTCGATCTCCTCGCGGGACGCGTTCGGCGGCACCGCGCCCGCGCGGGTCGCCGAGCAACGCGCAGGCGTCGACGAGGTCCTCGCCGACCTGCGCGACTGGTAGTCGCTACCGCACTCCGCCGACCACGCTTTGCCAGTCGGCGGAGTGCGCCAGCCAGCGGGCGATCGGGAGCTTCTTGCGCGTTCCGTCGTCGTGGACCGCGACCACCCTGCTGCCCTCCAGTTCCAGGCGCGCGTACGGGAACCGGCGCTTCACCGGCCCGATCAGCGCGGGCACCGTGACCAGGCCCGGCTCGACCAGGAAGTACGGGCGCGCCAGGTAGAGGATGCCGAACAGGATGGGCATCAGCCCGACGACGACGGCCGGGTTGAACTCGCCGAGCATGAGCAGCCAGAGCCCGAGGAACGTGCAGAGCGCGCCGAGCACGATGAACACGACGCCGAGGACCAGGTTGTAGCGAACCTTCATGGGCCCATCCTTCCGGCTGACCTGGCCGCCGGGCGAGCACTGGCCGCTAACGGACACGTGCACAACTATTGTGCACAACTTCTGTGCACAGTTATTGTGCACGCATGGATCACATCCATCTCGACAGCGCGGCCGTGCGGGTGCTCGCCCACCCGCTCCGCGCCCGCCTGCTCAGCGAGCTGCGCAAGCACGGCGCGGCCACCGCGACCCAGCTCGCCGAGCGGCTCACCACCAACACCGGCGCGACGAGCTACCACCTGCGCAAGCTCGCCGAGGTCGACCTCGTGGTCGAGACCGGGGAGGGCACCGGAAAGCAACGCTTCTGGGCCCCCGCACAGGACTCCCACGGCTGGTCGGACGCCGACTTCGACGACGACCCCGACGCGGCCGCCGCGGCGGGCTGGCTGCGTCAGCACTACCTGGCCACCTTCACCGAGCAGCTGGCGCGCTGGGACGACGAACGGCAGCACTGGCCGGCGAGTTGGCGCGATGCGGCCCACATGTCCGACGCACTCGTCACCGTCACGGCCGAGGAGCTGGACGAGCTGATGACCGAGCTGGAAGCGGTCGTCGAGCGCCACCGCGAGCGGCTGGGGGACGAGCCGAGGCCGGGCGCGCGCCAGGTGAGCGTCCACCTCCACTCGATGCCGACTGACCTGGGGGAGCGGCCGTGACCGAGGTGATCTCCGGTGGTGCCGCTCGTCGTCGCTATCTGGCGCTGCTCGCGCTGCGGTGGTTCCCGGTCGGGTTGTGGATCCCGCTGGGCGTCCTGCTCGCGCTCTCCCAGGGTCTGAGCCTCGCGGAGGCCGGTCTCGCCGCGTCCTGCCAGGGCTTCGTCGTGCTCGCGCTCGAACTGCCGACCGGCGGCATGTCCGACTCGTGGGGCAGGCGCCCGGTGCTGGTGCTCGCCGCGGTGGTCGGCATCGGCTCCACCGGCCTGCTCGTCCTCGCCGACACGTTCGGCATGTTCGCTGCCGCGTTCGTGCTGCAGGGGGTGTTCCGCGCGCTGGACAGCGGGCCACTGCAGTCCTGGTACGTCGACGCGACGCTCGCCGCGGACCCCGCCGCGAAGCTCGAACGCGGGCTGTCCGCGGGCGGCACCGTCACCGGTATCGCGATCGGAGCCGGTGCGCTGGCCTCCGGCGGGATCGTCGCGTGGCTCCGGCTGCCCGGGGTGCCGGTGCTCGTGCAGCCGTTGCTGCTGAGCCTTCTCGTACAGGTCGTCGCCCTGGTGTTGGTGCTGGTGCTGGTCGTGGAGGCGCCGCACGCCGACGGCGACCGGGGGTTCGTGGCGTCGCTGCGCGCGGTGCCGTCGGTGATCGTCGACAGCATCCGGCTGGTGCGCGCGTCCGACGTGCTGGCCTGCCTCATCCTGGTCGAGCTGACCTGGGGCTTCGGCATGATCACCTTCGAGACGCTGATGCCGGTGCGGATGTCCGAGCTGGTCGGCGGCGAGGAGGCGGCGGCGGCCATCACCGGACCCGTCGTCGCGGTCGCGTGGCTGGTGTCGGCGGCGGGTGCGGCCGCGATCCCGCTGCTCACGGCCAGGATCGGCGTCGGCCGGACCGGCGCGCTGCTGCGGGTCGCCCAAGGCGTCACGGTGCTCGGCATGGGTCTGCTCGCCGGTCCCGTCGGGTTGGTCACCGGCTACCTCGCCACCTACCTGGTGCACGGCGCGTCCGATCCGGTGCACTCGACCCTGCTGCACCGCGAGGTCACCGGCGAGCGGCGGACCACCGTGCTGTCGCTGAACTCCATGATGGGGCAGGCCTCCGGCGCGATCGGCCTGATCGTGCTGACGGTGCTGGCCAGCGGGGTGTCCACCAGCTTCGCGATGGTCGTCGGCGCGGTCGTACTGGCGCTCGCGGCGCCGCTGTACCTGCCGGCGGTGCGTGCGGAACGACGCACTCCGGTGTCCGTATAGGGTCGAACACATGTCCACCACGCCGCCGGATCGGCAGCTCACGAGGTCCGAGCTGGCGGTCGACCCGATCGACGCCGCGAAGCTGCTGCTCGGCTGCGTGCTCGAGGCAGGCGCGGTGCGGGTGCGGATCGTCGAGGTCGAGGCCTACCGGGGCACCGACGACCCGGCCTCGCACTGCTACCGGGGCAGGACGCCGCGCAACGAGGTCATGTGGGGGCCCGCCGGCCACCTGTACGTGTACTTCGTCTACGGCATGCACTTCTGCGCGAACGTGGTGTCGCTGACCGACGGGCTCGCCGGCGCGGTGCTGCTGCGGGCCGGTGAGGTCGTCGACGGGATCGAGGTCGCGCGGTCCCGGCGACCGGCGTCGCGCAGCGACCACGAGCTGGCCAAGGGACCAGCCCGTCTCACCTCCGTGCTCGGCCTGACCAGGGACGACAACGGCATCGACCTGACCGACCCCGCGTCCCCGGTCCGGCTGCTGGCCGGCGACCCGGTGCCGCCGTCGGCCATCCACGCCGGGCCACGCGTCGGCGTCGCGGTCGCCATGGACGTGCCGTGGCGGTTCTGGGTCGACGGCTCACCCGCGGTCAGCGTGTACCGGCGGGGCGGGAAACGGCGCGTCAGGACGGTTCGCTGAGGTCCTCGACGCGCGGCGGCAGGGGCCTGCGCGGCTCGCGGACACCCGCGCCGCCGTCGTCCGGGATCTCCACCCACACCGTCACCGGGTCCCAGCGGCCGAGCGGGGTCTGCGGCGGCGGGGACTGACGGACGACCACACCGTGCATCACGGGGTCGGGCGCGTCGGGATCTGGGCCCTGGAGCAGCAACCCGTGGTCATGTCCGAGCAGCCACGCGTTGAGTGCCTGCATGCCACGGAAGTCCGGGACGTAGATCGGCTTGGACAGCGTTCATCACCTGTGTTCAGGATACTCGCGCGACTGGTCAACGGACCGTAGGACAGTATTGGTCACCGTGACGGAGCACATCCTCGACGAGCTGTCCTGGCGCGGTCTGATCGCGCAGTCCACCGACCTTGCCGCGCTGCGGCGCGACCTCGACGACGGTCCGCTGACGACCTACGTCGGGTTCGACCCCACCGCGCCCAGCCTGCACGCCGGGAACCTCGTCCCCCTGCTCATGCTCACCAGGCTCCAACGGGCCGGGCACCGGCCCATCGTGCTGGCCGGCGGCGCCACCGGCATGATCGGCGACCCCCGCGACCAGGGCGAACGCACGCTCAACACGCTGGACGTGGTCGCCGAGTGGGCCGACCGGATCCGTGGCCAGCTGGAACGGTTCGTCGACTTCGACGACTCGCCGACCGGCGCGGTGGTGGTCAACAACCTGGAGTGGACCGGCGGGCTGTCGGTGCTGGAGTTCCTCCGCGACATCGGCAAGCACTTCTCCGTCAACGTGATGCTGGCGCGGGAGACGGTCAAGCGCCGCCTCGACACCGACGGCATGTCGTTCACCGAGTTCAGCTACCTGCTGCTGCAGTCCAACGACTACCTCGAGCTGTTCCGGAAGTACGGCTGCACGCTGCAGATGGGTGGCTCCGACCAGTGGGGCAACATCATCGGCGGGGTGGAGCTGGTGCGGAAGGTCGATGGCGCGGGGGTGCACGCGCTGACCGCGCCGCTGGTCACCGACGCGGAGGGGCGCAAGTTCGGCAAGTCCACCGGCGGCGGCAACGTGTGGCTCGATCCCGACCTGACCTCGCCGTACGCCTGGTACCAGTACTTCGTGAACGTCGGGGACGCCGACGTGCTGCGCTACCTGCGACTCTTCACCTTCCTGTCGCGCGAGGAGATCGACGCGCTGGAGGAGGACACCCGCGAGCGGCCCCATCTGCGTGCCGCGCAGAAGCGGCTGGCCGCCGAGTTCACCACGCTCGTGCACGGGCAGCACGCCACCGACCAGGTCGTCGCCGCGAGTGGCGCGCTGTTCGGCAGGGGCGAGCTGCGTGACCTGGACGCCGGGACGCTGGCCGGGGCCATGAGCGAGGTGCCGCGCGGCGCCGCGCGGCTCGCCGAGTCGCCGACGATCGTCGACCTCCTCGTGACCACCGGGCTCGTGGACAGCCGGGGCGCCGCGCGCCGTGCCGTGAAGGAGGGCGGGGCGTACGTGAACAACCAGAAGATCGCCGACGAGGAGTGGATCCCGGCCGCCGGCGACCTCCTGCACGGCCGGTGGCTCGTGGTTCGTCGCGGCAAGCGCAGCGTCGCCGGCGTCGAATTCACGCCCTGACCTGCGACGATGCACGTTAAGGGGGGGTGGGTGAAACGGGGTTTTAGCGCCCGTGTAACTTTCTCTCTGCCAGCGCGGAACGGGCCGGAAAGCCGAAAGGCCAGCCGGAACGGAGCGAAGGCAGGGGGGTCGCGAACCAAGCTCTCACCAAGGTGATAGAGTGGGCGACCTCAGGCCGAGAGAGATCGAAGCCTAAGATAAGCTTGAAAACAAGCCCCCAGAAGATGCTCTTGCAGTGTCGGGCGGGTGTGCGTGTGTTGTTTGAGAACTCAACAGTGTGCCGATTCAAATATGCTAGTGAGCTTGTGCCTGGCCTCTTTTTGAGAGTGCTCTAGGTA
>Ga0272482_10000641_pt1 | contig 10812 bp, 6 predicted proteins | sample RVTome_8_FD_192427 | JGI IMG/M metagenome (GOLD analysis project Ga0272482, IMG submission 192427) | Soil microbial communities from uranium-contaminated site in the Upper Colorado River Basin, Wyoming, United States - RVT160D0 (version 2) ...
ATCCGCCTCCAGCCCGGCGAGTCGTTCCAGTACACGTTCACCAGGAAGGGCGAGTACTTCTTCAACGACACCCACAGCCCCCGCCCCACCGGCAAGGTCGAGGTCTATTGATTCCTGGCCCCGCCCTCTGTCACCCGCGGACCGTATGCTCCCGCGGGCACCGCTGCGGTCGGCGGCTCGCTAGCGCTCGCCGACCCCCCGACCTCCGCTGCCAGGTCCGCGCGCCAAGCCCAACCTCGCCTGGCAATGGGTCGTTGGGGACCCGCGCGGGTGTCGGGGTGTGGTCCGCGCGCATTTGCTCTGCTTCCCCGGAGGAAGCGGCTGGTGATTATCGTGAAGGATTCGGGTCGTCATAGCGACCCGAATCCTTCACGATCCTTCGTGGCGCCCTTGTCGACCCTGGTTTGGTCTGTCCACGGTGCTGCTTCCTTCGATCGCCGGCCCCGCCCGGACGGCACTTACCCATCCTGTGGTTGGAGCGCGCCCGCCGGAGGCAGAAGGGGCTTGAACCGCGGGCCCGCTGCCCACGGGAGCATACGGCCCGCAGCTGATGCGGACATGGGCAAAATGGGCCCAGGACCGCCAGGAGGGTGAGGCTAGGCGGCGGGGCGCTCGGCGGGGCGCTGGTGGTCGAGGTGGCGGCGGGCGGCCGCTATGGCCATCCTGGCGTGCTCCTTGCCGCCTACCTGTGCGACGAGCGTCGCGCGCGGGATCTCCAAGGCGTACGGGATGCCGGGCGGTAGGGCGGACAGGATGCCGTGCACGTCGATGCCGCCCTCGCCGGGCAGGAGGCGTTCGAAGCGGGCCGTGTGGATCACGCCTTCCACGGTGGTGGGCACCGTGGCGGGGGCGTCGCAGACGTGCGCGAAGTGGAACCAGGCCACCGGGAGCTCGCGGAGGTCGGCGACGCTGGAGCCGGAGCGGGCGAAGTGCAGCAGGTCGACCAGGATGCCGGCGTTGGGTTGGTCGGCGGCGCGCAGGACCCGGGTCGCCTCGCCCAGGTCGGGAGTCTCCGTCCACGATGGAAACTCGAGGTCGACGGTGAGCCCGAGCGGCCGGGCCAGCTGGCACAGCTCGGCGAAGCGGTCGATCTTTCGGGTGCGGTTGGGGTCGGGGAGCTGGGTGATGACGTGGCGGGCGCCGAGCTCGGCGCCGGCTTCGAGGAAGCGCACCAGGTCGCGTGGGTTTTCGCTCGGGCTGATCCGGGCCAGCTCGATGTCCAGGACCTCGATGCCGGTCGCGGCCAGGCGCACCTTCGTCGTCCGCATCAGGGCCGGGTCGGTCGCCAGTGGATAGTGGGGCTCCTGCGGGGTGACGCGGGTGAGGCGCAGGCCGAGGTAGCGGTAGCCGGCCTCGGCGGCGGCGTCGACGAGTTCGGGTGGGGACAGGCTCAGGGCGGTCAGGTGCGCCAGCGAGTAGTCGTGCGATCCGCGGTCCAGGGGCTCGGCGCCCTCGCGCAGCGCGATCAGCCGGCGCTGGCGGTGCGCGGCCATGCGCACCGGGATGCTGTTGGCGGCGCCGTAGCCGGAGTATCCGCCGATCCGCTGCACGACCTCGAAGAACACGCGGGAGCCGAGCATCTCCGTGTAGAAGTGCAGGTATTCGCCGTGCTCGTCCTGGTCGTAGAGGATCGAGTGCTCGCGCATGGCCGCGAGCGTGTGCGGCGGCGGGGCGAGGCGGGCGTCCAGGTCGTCGTAGTAGTTGTCGGGGATCCGCAGCAGCGGCGCACCGAGGCCGCGCATGGCTCGGGCGGCGGCGATCGCGTCGTCGGTGGCGAAGGCGACGTGCTGCGGGTTCGGGATCGCGGGTGACCAGGCGCCGCGGCGCAGTGGGGCCGTGTTCAGAGTGATCCGCACCTGGTGGCCGGGGTCGGTCGCGGCCCGGCTGCGGATCAGGCCGAACGGCGCGGCCAGCTCGGTCGCCGGGCCGGAGCGCAGGCCGAGGACCGCGCGGTAGAAGAGCGTGACCTGGTCGAAGTCGTCTACCGACTCGGTCAGCGAGATGTGGTCGGTGCGGGTCACCAGGCCGTCGGTGCGCGGCGTGCGGCCGGTGGGCTCGAAGTCGTGCGGCCAGCTCTCGTCCTCGGCCCCGGTGTGGCAGAAGAATACGGCCGTGCCGTCCGGTGAGGCCACCGAGGTCAGGTCGGCCTCGTCGGGTTGGCGGACCCGCGGCAGCACCGGCGCGAGCAGCCGCTGGGCCCGCACCGCCGACGCGGCCGGGTCGCTGCTCTCCACCGCCACCGCGCAGATCGCCGCCGTGCCGGGCGGGACCGTCCGCTGTGGAGCGAAGTTGAGCAGGACGCGGGCGTTGCCCTGCTGCCACAGCTCCACCGGCTTGGAGCGGTGCTGTCCACTGTGGGTGAAGCCGAGCGCGGTCAGCGTGCGGGCGACCATCGGACCGGAGACCTCGTCGACGGCGAGCTCGGTGAAAACCAGCCCGCCCAGCCGGGGCGCCGCAGGGAGGCCTGATTCGCGGCGGTCGACGGACTCCCGCAGCACGAGCAGCGACCGCATCCCGTCGATCGCGGCCTGGCGCGGGTCGGCCTGGCGGTAGACGTCGTTGAACACCTCGAGCGACAGCGGACCGGTGTATCCGGTGGCCAGGACGTGACCGGCGAACGCGGTCAGGTCGAACGAGCCCAGGCCGGGAAACAGCCGGTGGTGCCGGCTCCACTCGACGACGTCCATCTTGAGCCGTGGCGCGTCGGCGAGCTGCAGGTGGAAGACCTTCGCGCCGGGTATCACCCGGATGCCGGCGGGATCGTCGCCGCGGGACAGCACGTGGAAGCTGTCCAGGCACAGGCCCAGGGCGGGATGGTCGGCGCGGCGCACGATCCGCCAGGCGTGGGCGTACGTGTTGACCCATCGCCCCCAGGCCAGCGCCTCGTAGGCGATCCGCAGGCCGCGCTCGGACGCCCGGTCGGCGAGGTCGCGGAGCTGCTCGGCGGCGAGGTCGTCGTCATCGACGGCGTCGGGGGAGACCGACGAGCAGACGAGCATCGTGGTGGCGCCGAGGCGTTCCATCAGGTCGAGCTTGCGCTCGGCGCGGCGCAGGTTGGCCCGGAACACCTCGGGTGGGACCGCCTCGAAGTCGCGAAACGGCTGGTAGAGGTCGATCGAGAGGCCGCGCCGGTCGCACTCCTGCCGGACCCGCTCCAGCGACCACGCCGAGGCGATGAGGTCGTTCTCGAAGAGCTCCACCCCGGTGAAGCCGGCCGCCGCGGCCGCGGCCAGCTTGTCCTCCAAGGTCCCGGACAGGCACACGGTCGCGATGGCGAGCATGGCGCCCCACCTTCAACTAATGTACGAACTAGTACGTTAGTTATACGCCGCGCGGCCGGACGACGCACCTACCAGTGGGGTCGAAGATCGTTACCTCAGGACGAGGGTGGTCAGCGAGCGGGCGGGCAGCTGGACCGGGATGCTGCGGGTGCCGCGCGAGCGCGTGTCGGCGACGCGTTCCAGCGAATGGGTCTCGTCCGTGAGGTAGGTCGACACCCGGCGGACGCGCGTGTCGGTCGTGAAGGTGGTCTCCGCCGGCGTGGTCGCGGTGTTGAGCAGCTGCACGGTCATCGAGCCGTCGCGGTTGCGGAAGGCGGTCGTCTTCACCAGCGGATCCGCCACCTGGGTGGCCACCCGCACCGCGCCGGGCCGGATGAAGCGGGAGTAGGCGGCGAACGCCCACAGCCGCTTGGAGACGCGGTAGCCGTCACCGGCGGTCGGGAGCTGGATGAACGCCCGCGTGGCGCCCAGCGACATGGCCACCCAGTACACGTACGCGTTGGCGTTGGCCTCGGCGAACGTCTGGTGGATGCTCTCCGCGATGGCGAAGCCGGCGAAGCCGCTGCCGTCGTCCCAGGCCTCGTTCCAGGTGGTGCCGCTGGGGTTCCACTCGGTCATCCAGGTCGGCTTGCCGGTGGGCAGCGGTGCGGTGGGCCGGCTGGCGTACATGTGGCCGGTGTGGGTGGCGACCTCCCGGGCGGCGACCTGGTCGGCCTCGATCGCGGCCGTGTACGCCGCCTGCTGGCTCCAGCCGAAGGAGTCGCAGCAGGTGAGCTCGGTGCGTAGCCCGCTGCGCCGCAGGGTCGGGCCGAGCACCTTGACGAAGTCGGCGGCCTGCTCGGGGGTGAAGCGCATCGAGGCGTACGAGGCGGTCCAGTCGGGCTCGTTGGTGAAGCCCAGGTCCGTGATGCGGATGCCCTCCTGGCGGTAGAAGCGCAGGTACCGCACGAGGTAGTTGGCATAGGCCTGGCGCCAGTCGCCGCTGGCGCAGGAGGTGCCCGGCACGCCGCACAGCTCGCCGCCCTGGACGTCGGTGCCGTTGGTCTTCATGTAGCCGGGCGCGCTCCAGGCGTCGGCGAAGAAACGCTTGACGCCGTACCGCTGCGCCTGCTTGGAGAACCACACCTGGGCCCCGTCGTCGCCGTCCCACACGTAGGTGGGCTTGGCGTCCGGGCCACCCGGGTCGGTGGGCTGGATGGTCTTCATGTGGTCGTAGACGTCGTCGGTCGACGAGCCGATGCCGAGGCGGACGATCGACGCGCCGGCGCCGGTCTCGCGGTCGAAGAGCAGGTCGAGGACGGCCTGGGTGCTCTCGGCGGAGAGGCCGCGGTCGCCGCGCAGGAGGGTCGCCCGCTGAAACGCCGCGGCGAAGCCGAGCCCGTCGATGGACTGCAGCCGCTGCCGGAAGCTGATCGTGTCTCCGGTGCCCGCCCCGTGGGCCGAGGCCGGGCCGGGCGCGAACGCCAGGACGGTGGCGGAAACCGCCAGGCAGGCGACCGCCTCGCGAAGCTTCATGAGACTTCCTTCCGGCGGGCCGGCTTCCGGGAGTTTTCCGGAGACAGCCATAAATTACGGTCGATGTACAGCGTGAGTCAACCGCCTAAGCTCGCCATCCGCGCGACCGAAACTTTCGAACCCGGGGTTTGGCGTCAGCACCCGAGGACTCGCGGGAATGTCGCCGGATTCTGTCGTTACAACACCGTAACGGACCGGATTTCACCACGGTATTGACGTCGTGTGACCGATCCTGGCACCGTGCTGGCTAGTTGTGAATCATGAAAGGAGCCCGGCGTGCTGGAACCCGCCACCCGATACACCGGCTACCGGTCTTACAGCTACCTCGAGGCCGGCGCCGACTACCGCGAGTTCAAGCTCGCGCCCGAGCTGGGCCGGGTGCCCGCGTTCGAGGGCACCACGCTGACCGGCGACCAGCGCGACCGGGTGCGGCGGCTGCTCACCGACAACATCGTCATCTCGCTGCACGACCACCCGTCGGTCTTCCCGGACGACATCGGGGAGACCGTCGAGTACAACCGGACCGCGCGCCACCACACCGGCTACGAGGGGCTGGCCCGCTCCGGCATGACCGCCGTCTTCGACAACTTCATGGACGGCACCTGCTGCGTCACCAGCCAGATGGGCTGGAAGTGGAGCGACGTCATCGCCGACGTCGGGACGCGCCTGTCCGACGTCGCGCACCAGGACTACCTGGTCAAGGTCGAGCGGCTCGCCGACATCACCGGCGCGCACGCCACCGGCCGGATGGGGCTCGTCGTCGCCACCGAGGCGGCCACGATGATCGAGAACGAGGTGGACCGGCTCGACATCCTGTACGGGTTCGGCGTCCGGCAGATGGGCATCGCGTACAGCGAGGCGAACACGCTCGGCAGCGGCCTGAAGGAGCGGGGCGACGGCGGGCTGACCTACTTCGGCGAGCGGGCCGTGCGCCGCATGAACAAGCTGGGCATCGCCATCGACGTCTCGCACTCCGGCGACCGCACGTCGCTGGACACGATCCGGCACTCCGACAAGCCGATCTTCATCACCCACGCCGGCGCCCGCACCGTGTGGCCCACCAACCGGATGAAGCCGGACGAGGTGATCCGCGCCTGCGCCGAGCGCGGCGGGGTCATCGGCATCGAGGCGGCGCCGCACACCACCCTCTCGCCGGCCCACCCGCGGCACACCATCGAGTCGGTCATGGACCACTTCACGTACTGCGTGGATCTGGTCGGGATCGACCACGTGGCCTTCGGGCCAGACACGCTCTTCGGCGACCACGTCGGCCTGCACGACGCGTTCGCCGCGCACCTGTCCATCGCCGAGGCGCACGGGCACGTCGAGCACCCCCGGGTGCCGTACGTGGACGGCCTGGAAAACCCGGCCGAGTGCTACTGGAACATCACGTCCTGGCTGGTCGGCCGGGGCTACTCGGACGACGAGATCGTGAAGGTCCTGGGGGGCAACATCATGCGCGTCCTTGCGGAGGTCTGGCACTAATGCGACGCATCCTCGTGGGCATCGCCTCGATAGCACTCGTCGCGGCCGGTTGCTCGCCGAGCAACCCGGACGGCGAATCCAGCGGTGGCGGTGCCAGCCGGCTCACCATCGGCACCACGGCCGACGTGGTCAACTACAACCCCCTGCTCGGCAACAGCCGCACCGACACCTGGGTCACCAACCTCATGTACCCGCGCCTCATGAGCATGGACATGGAGGGCAAGCGGACGCCGTACCTCGCGACGAAGTGGGAGTACGCCGACGGGGGCAAGACGGCGAAGGTGACGCTGCGCGACGACTTCACCTGGAGCGACGGCACCAAGGTGACCGCGGACGACGTGATCTACACGATCGACGCGGTGGCCAAGGAGAAGATCGGCATCGTGGCCGGCCTCATCCCCTCGTACACCAACGCCACCGCGGTGTCGCCCACCGAGATCGACTTCCATCTCTCCCAGCCGGACGGCACGTTCCTGGACAACGTGGGCTTCTGGATGCCGGTCGTGCCCAAGCACGTCTTCGAGAAGGCGCCGAGCGTGCAGAAGTTCGCCAACGACTCCAACTGGGTCTCCGCCGGGCCGTACAAGCTGGAGACCGTCGAGCGCGGCCAGCGGTACGTGCTCAAGCGGGTCGACAACTACCCGCTGGTCGACGGCGGCAAGCCGGCGGCGCAGGAGGTCGTCTTCCGGGTCTTCCCCGACGTCAACACCGAGGCCCTGGCGCTGCGCAACGGCGAGATCGACCTGATCGCCAACGCGGTGCCGCCGGCGCTCGCCAAGACGCTGGACGGCAATGACAAGATCAAGACCGTGAAGGTGCCGTCGCTCGGGTGGGCGCACATGCAGTACAACGTGCAGCGCAAACCGCTGGACCGGCTCGAGGTGCGGCAGGCCCTCGCGGCCGCGGTCGACTACGAGGCGATCCGGCGGGTGGCGCTCCAGGGCTCGGCCGTCTCGTCGAACTCCTCGGTGCTCACCCCGACCCTCAAGCAGTGGCAGGACACGAGCGCCAAGGAGTACACGTACGACACGACCAAGGCCAAGCAGCTGCTCACCGGCGCCGGCTACAAGGACGGCAACGGGGACGGGCTCCTCGACGGCCTCAGCTTCCGCATGATCTACGACCAGGCCGACCCGAACATCGCCAAGTGGGCCCAGCTCGTGCGCGACTCCGCAAAGGAGGCGGGCATCGACATCAAGCTGGAAGGTCTGGAGCGCAACACGTACGTCGCCAAGTACCAGGAGCGCGACTACGACATCTACGCCGGCTCGTGGGCGATCATGGATAACCCGCCGGCCAACCTGGCGCTCGCGTTCAAGTGCAAGGGCTTCATCAACTACGCCAACGCCTGCGACCCGGCGCTGGACAAGCTGATCGACGAGGCCCGCGGCAAGCTGGAACAGGCCGACCAGAAGCCGATCATCCAGCAGGCCGCCAAGATGATCACGGATCAGGTGTACGACAACGTGCTCTACGTCGAGGAGTTCACCATCGCGCACTCCGCGCAGTGGTCGGGCTTCCTGACCCAGCCCAGCGAGCTGCTCTCGATCGTCAACCCGCAGTCGATCGCCCAGGCCAAGAAGGGGTAGCGATGGGCGGCAGCGCTCGGTTCATGGTCCGCCGCCTGCTCCGCGGGCTGCTGACCCTGTGGTTCGCGGCGACCGTGACGTTCTTCCTGCTGCGGTTGCTGCCCGGCGACCCGGCGCTGGCGGTCGCCGACCCGACGATGACCGAGGAGCTGTACGCCGACCTGCTCCGCGACTACGGCCTGGACAAGTCACTACCGGTGCAGTACTGGCACTTCCTGGCCCAGCTCGCCCAGGGCAACCTCGGGGTGTCCTTCCGGCAGAACCAGCCGGTGCTCGACATCCTGCTCGAACGGTTGCCCTGGACGCTGCTGCTGGCCGGGTCGTCGCTGCTGGTCACGATGGTGGTGGGCATCCCGCTCGGGGTGCTCGCCGCCACCCGGGCCAAGGGCCTGCTCGACCGGCTCATCCAGGTCGGCGGGATCACCGGCCAGTCGCTGTTCGTGCCGAGCGTCGGCGTCCTCCTGCTGTACCTCTTCGGAGTGCGGCTGGGCTGGCTGCCGATCGGCGGCGCGATGGACGACGACGTCACCGGCCTCGCCGCGTACGCCAGCATCGCCAAGCACCTCATCCTGCCGTGCCTGTCGCTCGTGCTCGTGCAGCTCGGCTCGTACGTGCTGACCCTGCGCAGCACGCTCATCGAGGCGCTGGGCGAGGACTACTGCCGGCTGGCCCGCGCCAAGGGACTGCCCAACCGGCGGGTGGTGTGGCGGCACGCGCTGCGCAACGCGCTGCTGCCGACCACCACGCTGGTGGGGCTGCAGCTCGGCTTCCTGGTCGGCGGCGCGGTGCTCACCGAGTCGATCTACGCGTACCCCGGCGTCGGCCGGGCCATCTACGACGCGGTCGCGCAGCTCGACTTTCCGGTGCTGCAGGGCGCGTTCATCATGCTCGCGTTCACCGTGATCGTGGCCAACCTGGTCACCGACCTCGCCTACGGCGTGCTCGACCCACGGGTGCGCGCGTCATGACCGTCACCGAATCGCCCGGTCGGCTCACCTTCGAGGCCTTCCGGCGCAACCCGCTCGGCCCGATCAGCGTGGCCGTGCTGCTGCTGATGGGCGTCGTCGCGGTGGCCGCGCCGCTGATCGCCGACTACCCCCGCGGCTACGGCGAGGACGTGCTCGCCCCGCCCAGCGGCACGCACTGGTTCGGCACCGACGACCTGGGCCGGGACGTCTTCGCCCAGGTGGTCTGGGGCACGCGGGTGAGCATCGTCGTCGGGCTCGCGGCCAGCCTCCTGGCCATCGTCGTCGGCGTGCTGGTCGGTGTCGCGGCCGCGTACTTCAAGCACGCCGACGCCGCCCTCGGCGTGGTGGTCGACCTCTCCCTCTCGCTGCCGGTGCTGCCGCTGATGATCCTGGTCGCCGCGCTCGCCGGGCCGAGCGTGCCCACGCTCGTGGTGGTCATCGCCGTGTTCAGCTGGCCGGAGGTGGCCCGGGTCGTGCGCGCGCAGGGTCTCGCGGTCGTGCCCCTGCCGTACGTCTCCGCCTCCCACGCGCTCGGCGGCTCCCACCTGTGGATCATCCGTAAGCACGTGCTGCCGGGCGTCGCGCCGGTGGTCGCCGTCTCCGTCGTGCTGACCACCTCGCGCGCCGTGCTCGCCGAGGCCGGCCTCTCCTTCCTCGGCCTCGGCGACCCTGACAGCTGGTCGTGGGGCGCGATCCTGCACAATGCCCAGCGTTCCGGCTCCCTGGCGACCGCGTGGTGGACCACGCTCTTCCCCTCCCTGGCCATCCTGCTGCTCGTCGTCTCCGCCACGCTCGTCGCGGTGGTCTACAACGACGCCCGCGACCCCCGCACGAGGTGAACATGCGACTGGCCCCCACCTTCTACGCCGGCCTGCACGCCGGCCTCCGCGCCGACCTCGACGCCGCCGGTCTCGACGCGCTGGTGCTCGACGACCCGCTCGACGTGGCCTACGTGACCGGCTTCGCGCACTTTCCCAACGAGCGCCCGGTCGTCGCCTACGTGCCCCGTGCGGGCGAGGTGCTGCTGCTCGTCCCCGACCTCGAACGCGAGTACGCCGCCGACCAGCGGGCCAGCGCCACGCTCGTCGCCTATCCCGAGTTTCCCGGCGAACGGTCACCCTTCGCGGTGCTCCGCGACGCCGTGGAGATCCAGCCCCGCCGGGCGGCGCACGCGCCGTCGACTTCCTTTTCCCGGGTACAGGGCCTGGCCGCGACCTTCGACGGTACAGAGTGGACGGACAGTGACCTCGTGGCGGCGCGCCGGCTCCGCAAGGCGCCCGAGGAGATCGCGCTGCACGCCGAGGCGGCCCGGATCGCCGACGCGATGGTGGCCGAGGGCGCCCGCCTGGTCGCCAAGTCCGGCGGCGAGCTGCCCACCGAGGCGGAGCTGGCCGCGCACGTGACCCGGTTCGGCGCCCAGCTGATGTACGCCGAGCACGAGGACGTGGTCGTCGTGCCGATGCTCACCGGCGGCCTTGTCTACAGTGGAGCGAACTCGGCCCAGCCGCACCGGCTGCCCGGCGGCGACCGGCTGCGCCGCGGCGAGCCGTTCATGCTGTCGCTGGGGTGCGCGGTCGGTGGGCGGTTCGTGGAGAGCGAGCGGACGTTTCTGCTCGGCGAGCCCACCTCCGAGCAGCGCCACTACTACAGCGTCGTGCGCGAGGCGCAGCACGTCGGCACCGAGGCGCTGCGCCCCGGCACCCGCTGCGTCGACGCCAACCGCGCCTGCCTCGACGTGATCCGCCGCGCCGGTTTCGCCAGATACCTGCGGCACCGGCAGGGACACGGCATCGGGCTCGGCTTCCACGAGCCGCCGTGGGTGGCCGACGGCGACGACACCGTGCTCGCGCCCGGCATGGTGCTCTCCAGCGAGCCCGGCCTGTACGTACCGGGCCACGCCGGCTACCGGGTCTCGGACACCGTGCTGGTGACCGAGGAGGGGCCGCGGCGGCTCACCGGATACCCGCGCGACCT
>Ga0272482_10000642_pt1 | contig 10804 bp, 10 predicted proteins | sample RVTome_8_FD_192427 | JGI IMG/M metagenome (GOLD analysis project Ga0272482, IMG submission 192427) | Soil microbial communities from uranium-contaminated site in the Upper Colorado River Basin, Wyoming, United States - RVT160D0 (version 2) ...
GTCGAGCCGGCGCCGCATGCCGCCCGAGTAGGTGCGGACCAGGCGGTCGCCGGCCTCGCTGAGGCCCAGCTGCTGGAGCACCGCTCCGGCTGCGGCGGCGGCGCTGCGCCGGGTGTGGCCGAACAGGCGGGCCACCATCTGCAGGTTCTCCCGGCCGCTCATGGCCTCCTCGACCGCCGCGTACTGGCCGGCCAGGCCGATCATCCGGCGGACCTGCTCGGGGTGCTTCGCCACGTCGATCCCGCCCACCCGCAGCGTGCCGGCGTCGGCCTTCAGCAGGGTGGCGATCGTGCGGACGAACGTGGTCTTGCCGGCGCCGTTGGGCCCCAGCACGGCGACCACCTGGCCGCTGTCGGCCACGAAGTCGAGCCCGGCCAGCGCCGTGGTCTTGCCGTAGCGCTTGGTGAGCCCGTGGGCCTCGACGATCGGTGCCGGGGCGCGCGTGGTGAAGGTGTCGTGGGTCATCTCGGTTCCTCCCTAGCTGTGACGGGTGTGGGGGTGTGGGGTGCGGCTCAGTTGTCGCCGTTGGACCGGGTCCGGCCGGCCTTGCTGACCTTGGGGGCCTTGGCGTCGACCTCGGGGTCGCCATCGGCCTGGGCGGCCGCAGTGGCGCCGCCGCCCAAGTCGGCCCAGGGGTTGGTGCCGTCCACGGCCCACTGGCGCCAGCCCCCGATGCCGTCGAGGGTGCCGGACTCGATCTCGTCGATCAGGGCCCGCACCCAGGTCAGCTCGGTCTCCTGGAGGACCCGGACGTACTCGCCCTCCAGCAGGAAGAGGCGGGGCAGGCCCCACTCCTCCTTGGCCTGGTGCTCCATGGCCCTGGCCTTGCCGATCTCGACCTCGAGGGCACCGGCCCGGGTGCGGAGCAGCTCGGCCACGGCGTCGGGCGCCAGCGCCCCGACCAGGGCCAGCGCCGCCTCGAACCGGAGGTACTCATGCGCGGGCACGGAGATCAGCTCCGCCAGCCAGGCCTCCATCTCGGTGCGGCCAGCGTCGGTGACGGCGTAGATGGTGCGCTCGGGCCGCTTGCCCTCGCGGATGGTCTCGACCGCCCGGATCATCCCCTTCTTCTCCAGGCTGGCCACCACGCCGTACAGCGAACCGAAGTTCAGCTTCACGGCCTGGTCGGTGGCCCGCTGGCGCAGCGTGGTGGTGATCTCGTAGGGGTGCATGTCCTTCTCGGCCAGGCACACCAGCACCGCCAGCGCCAGAGGGTTGGATCGCGAGCTCCGAGGCATGTCCTCAGAATACTCTAAAAAGAGTATCTGTCAACGAGTATTCCGAAGGAACTACCCGGGCGCGCGCCTTGACAGTCAGGGGCCCCGAACTCTCGGCCGGGTCTACATGTCGGTCTTGGCCGCTCTGTTTCCCAGCCGGCGCAGCCGCTCGGCCAGGTCCGTCTCGGCACGGAAGACGAAGGTCTTGCCCACTTTCGCCTTCGTGAAGAGCCCCAAGTCGTCGAGGCGGAGGAGGTCGGTCCTCGCCGACTGGTAGACGATGCCGTGCAGGTGCATGTGTGCGGCGATCGTAAAGTTCTCGGTCGGGTCCCGAAGGGCCTTGCTCACGACGGCGAGCTGGCGGTGGTTCAGCTCAGGTGCTCCATGCAGGAGCCGCTCGATCTCCTTGGTCTCGCTGACCTTCCGGGCCAGGTAGTCGTAGAGGCCCTCGATAGATCGGTTGATCACCTTGAGCTGGTAGATCACGAAGTACGTGACGTCGTTGCCGTCCGACTCGGTGAGGAGGTACGACCGGGCGTACTGGGCCGGGGCCTTCCGGAGGATGCTCGACACCGAGAGGTACTGCGTCAGCCAGTAACCGTCGCGGAGCATCGACCAGTAGAAGAGCGCTCGGGCTGTCCGGCCGTTGCCGTCGGCGAACGGGTGGTCGTACGCCAGCCAGAAATGGAGGATCACCGCCCGTACGACGGGGTGGATGAACCCGTCGCCGGTCCACTCGCCGTTGGCGAAGCGGCACATCGCATCGAGGCGTGCCGGCAGCTGCTCGGCCGGGGGTGGCTCGTGGAGCGGCGTGCCGTCGGTCGCGACGACGCTGATCCGCTGGTCGTCCGGTGTCTGGAGACGGCCCGATTCGCCCGGGTCATCCAGGGTCCCGTCCGTGACGATGCGATGGAGGTCGACCACATCGTCCGGGGTGAGCGGCCGGCTGGCCATCGCCTGGGCATGGGTCATCGCCTGGAAGTTGTTGGAGATCATCCGCTCGTCGCGGTCCCGGGGCGGTCGGCCGGACGACAACATCTCCTTCGCCACGCGGCGGGTGGTGCTCGCCCCTTCGAGCTGGCTGGAGGTGATCGCCTCCTCGATGAGCGAGCTCACCAGGTACCGGTCGCTCGATCGAAGATCCGTGACCACCTCGTCGGCGAGGATCTGTCCGCTGCCCTGCTGGTCGATCTTGTGGACGAGCTCGTGGACGACGTCGACGTTGACGAACTGGAAAGGTCGGCCGTCGATGTCGAGGAGAGGCAAGGCCTGGGCGATCCCGCTACGGGCCATCGCCGTGGATAGCCACCACATCTCCCGACTCATGCCGTCGGGCGGCTGCCGATTCCGCATGTCGTCCCAGTGGAGGTAACGCCGCTTGCCGTCGAGCGCTCGGCCGGACAGGACGCGGACGAGATCCTCGGCGCGGGCTCCGCTCATCAGCTTGTCGGGGTCAGGCGGCCGCTGGGGGATCCTCATGACGTCTCCTACTAATTACTAATGGAGTTAGTAGGAGATTAGTACTTCACCGGTGTAGTTCCGCGCGCAGCGGGCCCCCGGTGACTGGGAACACCGGGGGCCCGTGCGGGATTGGGGTTACGAGGGGGCGGGCTGGGGGCCGCGGAGGAGGCGGCCCGGGCGCTCGCCGGTGGCCTCGTCGTGCTCGCGGACGACCACGCCCCGCTTCACCGTGGCGACGTACCCCGAGGCCCGCTGGATCAGGCGCCGGCCGCCGGCGGGCAGGTCGTAGACCATCTCCGGGGCGGCGATGCGCAGGGTGTCGAAGTCGATCACGTTCACGTCGGCCAGGTAGCCCGGCGCCAGCAGGCCCCGGTCGTCGAAGCCGTACAGCTCGGCGGTCTGGCGGGTCTGCAGGCGCACGGCCTGCTCGAGGCCCAGGCGCTCACCCCGGTCACGGTCCCGGGCCCAGTGGCTGAGCATGAAGGTGGGCAGGCTGGCGTCGCACAGGATGCCGCAGTGCGCGCCCCCGTCGCCCAGGCCCAGGACCGTGCCGGGTTGCACCAGCATCTCCCGCAGCGCGCCGAAGTCGCCGTGGGAGAAGCCGAGCAGCGGGAAGTACAGGAGGGCGTGCCCGTCGTTGCCGAGCATCAGGTCGTAGGCGACCTCTTTCGCCGGCCGACCCTCCCGCTCGGCGATGGCGGCCACGCTGCTCTCCGGCCCCGGCTCGTACTCGGGGGGATCGCCCAGCGGGAACAGCTTGCGGAAGTTCGCCAGGAAGCTGGCGATGCCGTCGATGGTGCCCGACTCGTCGAGGATCGCCGCCCGCACCTCGGGCCGGCGCAGCTGCTCGACCCGCTCGGCGAAGGGCAGCTGTGCCAGCGGGGCGTAGGCCTCGTGGAACATGAACGGGTGGGCGGTCGACTCGAAGCCCAGCAGCAGGCAGGCGGGGCGCCCGGCCACCTGGGGCACGATGTTGGCGCCCTCGGCGTTGGCCTGCTCCGACAGCTCGATGAGTCGCCGCCAGCCCTCGGGGCGGATGTCGTCCTGCAGGCAGCCGAAGGTGACCGGGCGGCCGGTCTCCTTGGAGATCTTCGCCATCCAGGCGAACTCGGCCTCGGGGTCGAACATGTCGCTGGCCAGCTCGAACACGCCCGAGCCGGCGTCGCCCATGGCGAGGCCGATCCCGATCAGCTCGTCGTCCGACGCCGTGGTGCCGGCGGCCAGCTCACCGTCCTTGGCCCGGTGCAACAGCGTGCGGGTGGTGGAGAAGCCGACGGCGCCGGCCTCGACAGCCTCGCGCACCAGCTCGCCCATCCGGGCGATCTCGTCGGGGGTGGCCTCGGCGTTCTTCCCGCCCCGCTCGCCCATCACGTAGGCCCGCACCGGCCCGTGGGGGACGAGGGCGCTGACGTCGAGCACCCGGGGGAGCCGCTCCAGCTCGTCGAGGTACTCGGGGAAGCTCTCCCAGTTCCAGGTCATGCCCTCCTCGAGGGCGGTGCCGGGGATGTCCTCGACGCCTTCCATGAGCTGGATGAGCCAGGCACGGCGGTCGGGTGCGCGGTCGGCGGGGGCGAACCCGACGCCGCAGTTGCCCATCACGATCGTGGTGACGCCGTGCCACGACGAGGGCGAGATCTCGGGGTCCCACGTGGCCTGGCCGTCGTAGTGGGTGTGGATGTCGACCCAGCCGGGCGTGACCAGCAGGCCGTCGGCGTCGATCTCGCGGCGGCCGGGATCGGGGACGTCGCCGACGACGGTGATGAGCTCGCCGTCGATGGCGACGTCGGCGTGGCGGGCCGGGCCGCCGGAGCCGTCGATCACCTTGCCGTTGCGGATCACCAGATCGTGCACAGCGATTCCCCCCGTGTGCCGCTCGCACCGGGTCGGGCCCGGTCCTGCCAATCAACCACCTCTTGACCCGCTGGTCAAGGGTTGGTTGCGTCGGCCGTGCAAAAACTTTGCCGGCTACTCCTGGAGGAAGTCGAGCACCAGGCGGTTGACGACGTCGGGTCGCTCCAGGTGCAGGAAGTGGCCCGCACCCTCGACCACCTCGAGGGCCGAGCCCTCGGCGGTGAGGAACGGGCGGGCGGCCTCGGCCAGCTCGACGCCCATGCAGCCGTCGGTCTCGCCGTGCAGGTAGAGGGCCGGCACCGGCACCGGGCCCGACGCCGCGGTCTGCAATGCGGTCACCGCCGGGTCGGTGCTGACGCCCACGTTGCCGAGCGTCGCCCGGTAGTAGCCGATGGCGGCGGCCAGGTTGGCGGGATCGCCGAGGGCGTCCTTGGTGTGGCCCAGATCCTCGGTGGCGTCGTAGCCCGGCGACCAGTCGGCCCACAGCCGGTCGATGAACGCCATGTCGGCCATCGACACGGCCATGTCGGCGAGCGGGTTCTGGAAGAAGAACATGTACCAGCTCTTGCGGAGCTGGTCGTAGGACAGGAAGCCGGCGGCCACGGCGCTGGGCGGCGGCACGGCCATGGTGACGGTCCGGCGCCACAGCGGCTGGCCGTCGCGGGTGTCGTGAACCGCGGCGTAGGCGGCGAGCGCACCCCAGTCGTGGCCGACGAGGACGGCGTCGCCGTCGCCGCCCAGGGCGGCGTGGAGCTCGGAGGCGTCGCGGGCGACCATGCCGGTCTGGTAGCAGCCGTCGTCGGGGACGGTGGTGGGGGCGTAGCCCCGCAGCCACGGGGCGACGGCCCGGAACCCGGCCTCGGCCAGCTCGGGCAGGAGGTGGCGCCACGTCCACGCCGAGTCGGGGAACCCGTGCAGGCACAGCGCCAGCGGCCCCGTGTCGCCCGCCGCCAGGTACCCGAATCGCAGCCCGTTCGCCTCGACCGTGCCTTCACTGATCCCCGTCATGGCGCCGGACCCTACCGATGAGTAGCCGCCGGGCGCACAACCACGGGGCGTGCCGTCGGATGAGCGCACGGCGCGACCAAAGGACTGGCCGCCCGCCGTGGAACGCTCGGTCGCCGAGCACACGAGCCTGCTCGGCGAGGCCGTGGCAACGTCATGAATTGGGTCACACCCTGGGATGTTGTGAGACACCCTTGGGTAACGTCGCCCAACACACAGGGGTGCTCTCGGGGGAACGTTTGCTGAACGTCTCGTTTTACGGAGTCCGGGGCTCGACCCCATGCCCATGCGACGAGAACCGCCGCTACGGCGGCAACACGTCGTGTGTGGCACTCGATGCGCCGGGCCATGAACCCATCGTCCTCGACCTCGGCACCGGGTTGCGCCGGTGGGGCCAGACGCTGCCGCGGGACGGCAGCTTCCGGGGCTCCGCGCTGGTCACCCACCTGCACTGGGACCACGTACAGGGCCTGCCGTTCTTCGCGCCGATCCTGGCGTCCGGCGCCGAGCTCGACGTGTACGGGCCGGCCCAGGGCGAGGGCTCGCTCGACGAGGCCTTCCACCAGTTCGTGTGCCCGCCGTACTTCCCGGTCACGCTGGAGGAGCTGAAGGGGCGCATCCGGTTCCACGACGTGAGCGACGCCGACCTGGCCTTCAACGGCGCCAAGGTGCGGGTGCGCGAGGTGCCCCACTGCGGGGCCACCAACGGCTACCGGGTGGAGATGGGCGGCGCCTCGGTCGCCTACCTGTCCGACCACCAGATGCCGCACGACGGCAGCCACCGGGTGACCGACGAGGTGCTCGAGCTGTGCGATGGCGCCGACCTGGTGATCCACGACGCCCAATACACGAAGGACGAGTTCGCCGAGAAGTCGTTCTGGGGGCACTGCACGGTCGACTACGCGGTGTTCGTGGCCCAGGAGGCCGGGGCCAAGCGCCTGGCTCTCTTCCACCACGACCCCGCCCACAGCGACGACGTGCTCGACGAGCTGCTGCGCGACGCCCGCGACGCCGCCGAGAACACGTCGGTCGAGGAGGTCGTGGCCGCCTACGAGGGCCTCACGCTCTCCTTCGGCGACTGAGGCGACCGGCGACCACACCGGGTGGCTCCAGGCGTCCTCGAGCACCGAGCCTCTAGCCTCATGGCGTGAACGCGGACGGATCTGCTGCGCCAGTGATCGACAAGGCCCGGTTCCGGCAGGTGCTCGGGCACTTCCCCACCGGGGTGACGGTCATCACCGCCACCACCCCCGACGGTCCGGCCGGCATGGCCGTGGGCTCGTTCTTCTCGGTGTCGCTCGACCCGCCGCTGGTGGCGTTCTGCGCCGGCAAGGCGTCGACCAGCTACCCGAAGATCGAGGCCGCCGGGCACTTCGTGGTCAACGTGCTGGCCGACGACCAGGAGGACGTGAGCCGGGTGTTCGCCTCCTCGGGGACCGACAAGTTCGCCGGCCTCGGCTACCGGGCATCGCCCTACAGCGGTGCCCCGGTGCTGGCGGGCAGCCTGGCCTGGATCGACTGCGACCTCGAGGTGGCCCACGAGGCGGGCGACCACTGGATCGTGATCGGCCGGGTGCACGACCTGGAGGTGGCACACGAGGGCGGCCCGCTCATCTTCTTCCGCGGCGGCTACGGCCGCTACACCCCCTGAGGTGCTGCCCGTGACTCCCGCTCTTGGTGCTTCGCACCGGGCCGCTCGGGCCACGCTCCCTCCACTGGCCGGGTCTCGCTCGGCCCGGTCTCTTCGGGTCAGGCCGAGCTGCGTCGGGCCGAGCTACGAACGGACGGTCGCTCCGTGATCTACGCCCTCGGCGACGTCGAGCCCACCATCGATCCCGACGCCTACGTGCACCCGGACGCGGTGCTCATCGGTGACGTCCACCTGGGGCCCGAGGCGTCGGTGTGGCCGTCCGCGGTGCTGCGGGCCGACAACGCCCCGATCACCGTGGGCGCCCGGACGTCGATCCAGGACGGCACCGTGATCCACGTGGCCCCCGGGCTGCCCACCACGGTGGGGGCGGGCTGCGTGATCGGCCACCTGGTGCACCTGGAGGGGTGCACGATCGAGGACCGGACGCTGGTGGGGTCGGGGGCCGTGGTGCTCCACAACGCCGTGGTCCGCACCGAGGCGCTCGTGGGGGCCAACGCCCTGGTGCCCGGGGGCATGGAGGTGCCCAGCCGGGCGATGGCGCTGGGCGTGCCGGCCAAGCTGCGGCCCGACTCGGTGCACCCCGAGATCATGATCGACATGGGGATGCAGACCTACCTCGACCGCCAGAAGCGCTACCGCCTGGAGCTGCGGCGGATCGACTGACGCCCTAGGCGTCGGAGGCCAGGTACTCGAGGCTGTCGAAGGGCAGGTTGCGGGCGACCGCGAACGCCACCAGGAGGCCGGTCAGGCCCACCCAGGCCCAGGTGGGAAGACGCAGGCGGCGCTCGGGGCGGCCGATCAGCGGCAGCAGCCACAGGGCCAGGACCACGCCCAGGCCGCCCAGCAGCAGGGGCAGGAGGACGTTGTGGTCGAGGGCCTCGCCGACCCGGCCGTGGAGCAGGGCGTGGGTGCCGCGCAGGCCGCCGCACGCCGGGCAGTCGAGGCCGAGCACCGTCCGGCTGGGGCACGGCGGGTAGACGCCGTCGCTGCCGGGGTCGGCCAGGTAGACGTAGCCGACCAGGGCCCCGAGGGCGGCCAACGCCGCCCACCGCGCTCCGTTGCCCGAACCTGCCCGCGAACGGGGAGCAAAGGGCGCTCCCCGTTCGGGGGCAGCTTCGGAGTTGGGCCAGGTCACGGGAGGTCACGGTAGCGTCGCCTCCCAATCCGAGCCGAGGGGGAGTGATGGCCGTCGTCGAGGGGTTGTACCGGTTCCCGGTGAAGTCGATGCGGGGGGAGGGGCTCGCCGAGGCGGAGCTCGGGCCGTCGGGGGTGGTGGGTGATCGGGCCTACGCCCTGCTCGACGAGGACGAGGGCCGGCTGGCCAGCGCCAAGAGCCCCCGCAAGTGGGGCGGGCTGCTGGGGTTCCGGGCCACGTTCGTCGACGAGCCCGACGCCGGCGCCCCGCCACCGCCGGTCGACATCGAGTTCCCGGACGGGACCAGGGTCCGGTCGGACGACCCCGAGGTCCACGCCCTGCTGACGAAGGCGCTGGGCCGCCCGGTGCGGCTGATCGCCTCGGCGGGCGCCGAGACCGCCGGCCTCCAGTTCGAGGAGGTGTGGCCCGACATCGAGGGCCTGGCGCCGGAGGAGTTCGTGGCGTCGACGACGGTCGGCCGGGAGGAGGGCTCCGACGAGGTGCTGAGCGCCATCCCCGTCGGCATGTTCGCCCCGCCGGGATCGTTCTTCGACCTGTCGCCGATACACCTGCTGACCACGGCCACGCTCGACTCCCTGCGGGCCAAGGCGCCCGATGCGACGTTCGACGTCCGCCGCTACCGGCCCAACGTGCTGCTCGCGGTGGACACGGGCGACGAGGGGTTCGTCGAGAACGACTGGGTGGGCCGGTCGGTGGCGCTGGGCGACGAGGGCGCTGCGCTCACGGTGAGCCTGCCGACGATGCGCTGCGTGATGACCACGCTGCCCCAGGAGGACCTGCCCCGCGACCGGGCGACCCTCCAGGCGATCGCCCTGCACAACCGGGTGGAGATCGCCGGATTCGGGACGTGGGCGTGTGCCGGCGCGTACTGCGGGGTGGGATCGGGTGGCCGAGTGCGGGTGGGAGACGGTTACTCTATTGAGTAGTGCTCAATAGGGGGGAGCCGTTGGTCGATCACGAGAGCCACAACAACCCGAGCCACACCCGCGTCGCCATCGTCGGGTCCGGGTTCGCCGGGCTCGGCCTGGCCATCCGGTTGCGCCAGGAGGGCCGGCACGACTTCGTCGTCTTCGAACGGGCCGACGAGGTGGGCGGCACCTGGCGGGACAACTCGTATCCGGGCTGCGCCTGCGACGTCCCCAGCAACCTCTACTCGTTCTCCTTCGCGCCCAACCCCGACTGGACCCGATCATTCTCGCCGCAGCCCGAGATCCTCGACTACCTGCGCGGCTGCGCCGACCGGTTCGGGGTGCGGCCCCACATCCGGTTCGGCCACGAGGTGCTCGACGCCCGCTGGGACGAGGCCGAGCGCCGCTGGCACATCACCACGAGCCACGGCGAGCACACCGCCGACTACCTGGCCCTGGGCATCGGCCCGCTGAGCGACCCGGCCGTCCCCGACCTGCCCGGCCTCGACACGTTCGAGGGCACGGTGTTCCACTCGGCCCGCTGGGACCACGACCACGACCTCCGGGACGAGCGGGTGGCGGTGATCGGGACCGGCGCGTCGGCCATCCAGTTCGTGCCGCAGATCCAGCCGCTGGTCGGGCGGCTCCACCTGTTCCAGCGCACCGCGCCGTGGGTGGTGCCCCGCACCGACCGGCGCTTCTCCCAGCTCCAGCACCGGTTGATGCGCCACCTGCCCGGTTACCAGCGGGCCCTGCGCACGCTCATCTACTGGGCCCGCGAGACCTACGTGTGGGGCTTCGTGCGGCCCCGGGTGATCCGCCGGCTGCAGGGCCTGGCCGTCCGCCACCTGGAGCGCCAGGTGCCCGACCCGGCGCTGCGGGCCAAGCTCGTGCCCGACTACACGATCGGCTGCAAGCGCATCCTGATCTCCAGCGACTACTACCCCTCGCTCGCCGAGCCCAACGTGGAGGTGGTCACCGAGGGTGTGACCGAGGTGCGGCCCAAGTCGGTGGTGGCGGCCGATGGCACCGAGCGTGAGGTCGACACGATCGTGTTCGGCACCGGCTTCCACGTCACCGAGCCGCGGGCGGCCGGCAAGGTGTTCGGCACCGGCGGGCGCAGCCTGCGCGACGCGTGGGAGTCCAGCGGCGGCATGTCGGCCTACCTGGGTGGGGCGATCACCGGGTTCCCCAACCTGTTCATGCTGATCGGCCCCAACACGGGCCTGGGGCACACGTCGATGGTGTTCATGATCGAGTCGCAGCTGGCCTACGTGCTCGACTGCCTGCGCTACATGGACGAGCACGGGGTGGCGACCGTCGACGTGCGGCCCGAGGTGCAGCGGGCCTACAACGAGGAGATCCAGTCGCAGCTGGTCGACACCGTGTGGAACCAGGGCGGCTGTCGCAGCTGGTACCTCGACGACCACGGGCGCAACACGACGCTGTGGCCCACCTACACGTGGAGGTTCCGCCGGCGCACCCGGCGCTTCGACAGCGAGTCGTATGCGCTGGGTAATTGACTGGATCACAGCCGGCACGGCGCCGGTAGCCT
>Ga0272482_10000643_pt1 | contig 10784 bp, 7 predicted proteins | sample RVTome_8_FD_192427 | JGI IMG/M metagenome (GOLD analysis project Ga0272482, IMG submission 192427) | Soil microbial communities from uranium-contaminated site in the Upper Colorado River Basin, Wyoming, United States - RVT160D0 (version 2) ...
GCCGCCGGTCTCGTTGCCGCCGTTGAGGACCTGGAGCTTGATGTTCTTCGGGTCGACCGGCGGGTCCTGCTTCAGGCCGGACGCCTGCGGGTTGCCCTGCTTCGCGTCGGTCTTGGTGGTCGTCTCACCGGGCAGCGGGGTGTCCTGGCGGATCGCCTCGAACAGCGCGTTGTTCTTCTCGACGAGGAGGTCCTCGTTGCCGTTCTCGTTCGACTCGCCGACCGTCGGGACGGTGATGAACGTGACCTTGCCGGTGTCGACGCCCTGCATCGACTGGCCGAGCGTGAGCAGCTCTTCGACGCCGATGTTGTCGCCGAAGGTGGCCTTCGAGAACGCGTCGACGAAGTCGGTGAGCTTGCCGGGGTTCAGCAGCACCTCGCCCGACATCGCCTTGCGCAGCAAGGAGGACAGGAACCGCTGCTGGCGGATGATGCGGCCGTAGTCGGAGGTGACGTCACCCTCGACCTTCCTGGCGCGCACGAAGTTCAGCGCCTGGTCGCCGCTGAGCTTCACGTGCTTGCCGGCCTCCGGCACGATCGTGCCGAGCGTCTCGTCCTTCATCGGCCGCTCGACGCACACCTCGACGCCCTGGACCGCGTCGACCATGTCCTTGAAGCCGTGGAAGTCGATGCCGACGAAGTGGTTGACCGCGAGGCCGGACAGCTCCTGCACCAGCTTCGTCACGCACTTCGGGCCGCCGATCTGGTAGGCGGTGTTCAGCTTCACCTGCTCGGCCGGCGGGTGCTGCTGGCCGTTGGCCTTGCCGGTCTTGGCGTCCCAGCCCTCGCAGGCCGGCCGGGTGACCTCGAGGTCGCGCGGGAACGACACGACGACGACCCGCTCCCGGTTCTTCGGGATGTGCGCGATCATCACGGTGTCGGACCGGGCGCCGACGACCGCGCTCTCGTCGCCGACCCCTTCCTCGGACGCCGCGCCCGCGCGGGTGTCGGAGCCGACCAGCAGGAAGTTCTCGTCACCGCGCTGGGCGGCGGCGTCCTGGATGGCGGCGGAGTCGGGGTCGAGCGCGTCGACGTTCTGCGCGCTGGACTCGATGTAGGACTTGAAGCCCCACGCCGCCGCCGACGCGATGAAGACGAGGACCGCGGCGACCGCGGCGAACACCTTGCCGGCGAGCTTGCCCTTGGCGCGACGGCGGTCCTTCGCCTCCTGCGGCGAGGACGGCGCGTCGCCGAACGGCTCGGGCTCCGGCTCCGGGTCCGCCGCCGGGGAGACGGTCGGGATCTGCATGGCCATCGACTGCTGGGCGTCCAGCTCGTCGAGCCGCGCCATGTCGTCGTCGTCGTTCTGCCACGGGCGGAGCTTGCGGCGCTTGGCCTTCTTCTCCCGCTCCTCGGCCTTGATCTCGTCGTGCACCGCGGAGAAGCGCATCAGCGTGTGGTCGATGCTGCGCCGCTTCTGCACCTCCTCGCCGATGGCCTCCATCTCGGTGGTCATCGAGATGGGGTCGTCGTCCTCGCCACGGCGGGGCGGTGGCAGCGGAACCGGCGGCACACCGCCCGACTTCGAGCGCGGCGGCGTGTCCGGCGCGTCGATCTCGGCAGGCGTCAGCCGCGGCTTGGAGAGCGCGTCGGCCGGCAGTGCGGGACCGCCGGTGGCCTGTCCCGGCGCCCGGCTGGCCGGCGGTGGCGTCGGTGGCCCCTGGCGACGCGGGTCGTCGACGGGGAAGCGACCCGACGCCTGGCCAGGGCCCGGTGGGCGGCCAGGTGCGTCGGCTGGGAAGCGGGGAAGCTGCGTGGATGCCTCGCCGACCCGTCGGGGACCGGAGCCCTCACCGACGCGGCGTGGCCCGGAACCCTCACCGGGATAAGGCATGCGTGCGGACTGCTCACCGACCCGCCGGGCGCCGGTGGGCCCGGCTTCGGCTGGGAAGCCATGGGGACCGGTCGGGCCGGTGGGGCCGGTCGGGCCGCCGCGGCGTGGCGCGTCGGCTGGGAAGCCGGCCTCGTCGGCGGGGAACCCGTCAGCGGGTCGCCCACCGCGACGGGCGGTGTCGGGGGGGAAGGCCGCTTCGCCTGCCGGTGCGCCGTTCGGCGCCGGGGCTGGGCGAGCCTTGCGGCGCGGCGCGTCCGGCGGGAAACCGGCCTCGTCGGCGGGGAAACCGTTGGCGCCCTTGGCGGGGCGGGGCTTGCGTCGGGGCGCCTCTGGCGGGATGCCCGCTTCGTCGGCGGGGAAGCCGTCGGCACGGCGCGGGGCCGCACTGCGGCGGCCTGCGGGTGGGGCATCGGCGGGGAAGCCCGCCTCGTCGGCAGGGCGGCCGTTGCGGCGGGGAGCGGCACCGCGAGCGGGGCGGCGGGCCGGGTCCTGGGGGAAGCCGGGCTCTTCCGCGCGGTGGCCGCGCCGGGGGCCGGAGCCCTCACCGGGGGCGACGCCACGGCCGCGGGGCTCGTCGGCGGGAAAGGTGTTGCGGGGGGCGGACGTCTCGCCGACACGACGGCGAGGGGCCTGTTGTTCTGGCTGCGCGTGGTGGCCGGAGGCGTCGCCACGGCGGCGGGGCGGCTCCTGACCGCCGAGGGTCTCGCCGATCGGTCTGGCCGGCGGCTCCTCCTGCCGGCTGCGGCGCCCTGAGCCGTGCATCAGCGTGTTCTGCTGGAGCTGGGCGTCCGGGGTGACCGGGCGCAGGTCCGAGCGGGAGGCGGAGTGTTTCTGCACGAGGTCGGCGACGCTCAGGCCACCGCCGGCCTCCATGGACCGTCTGCGCCTGCGTGGCTGCTCGTCATCGTCGTCACGCCTGCGTCGCCTGCCGTGCGGGTCGGGGGTGCCGCCGAGGCGTTCATCGTCGGGCACCCGGACTCCTCTCCACACGTTCGCCGCCGCCACTGGTTGTGGCGCTTTCTTAACCAAGACGTTGTAGACCGCAACTCGGTTGCCCCTACGGTGTCTTTCCGCGACCAGATAGTACGGATGGATGGCACCCATGACGACTGCCAACCCAAATTTGCTCACTATCAGTACGCAAGTGGCGCCAATCCTCTAGCCCGATCGGGGTATCGCCACCACTGCTCTAAACGTTATCGAACCGTCGCACGTTAGCAGTCATCAATGACCGGAACTAGCCACGGGGGCGTCGCTGCCCAGCCGCGCCCGAAAGGCGCACCTGTCCACCGACACGGTAGGCGACGGTGTTCCTACCAGACTGCTTGGCCGTGTACAGCAGGCCGTCCGCGAGCCGCAGCTGCTGTTCCGGACTGGTGATGCCGCTGTTCGCGGACTCGTGCGCGACGCCGATGCTGACCGTCACACGCAGGCCGCGGACGATCGTGGCCCACGAGAACTGCTCCACCCGCGCCCTGGCCGCCTCGGCGACCGCCCACGAGGCGGCGCCGTCGAGGCCGGGGAGGATCAGGACGAACTCCTCGCCGCCGTAGCGCGCGCAGAAGCCGCCGTCGGGCAGCCCGACCTGCAGCAGCTCGACGACCTGCTGCAGTACCCGGTCGCCGACGAGGTGGCCGAAGGTGTCGTTGACCCGCTTGAACAGGTCGAGGTCGACGAGCGCCACGGCGAAGACGCCGTGCAGCTGGGCGACCTCCATCAGCCGCTGGTCGAGGTAGCGCCGGTTGTAGCTGGCGGTCAGCGCGTCGCGGATGCTCTGCTCGCGCGCCTCGGCGTGCTCGCGCCGCAGCCGGGCCACCTCCTGCCGGAACTGTTCCGGCACCCGCGGTGCGTTCTCGGTGGCCAGGTCGAGCGCGTGCCGCAGGTGTTCGTACGCCTGGCGCCACTCACCACGGGAGGCCAGCAGGGAGGCGATGGACTGGTGCAGCTCGACGAGACTGGTCTCCTCGAGGTCCCCGACTCGCCGGGCCGGGTGCTGAATCGGTACGGTTGGCTCGTTGATGCGGCGGTCCCGCCACCTGGCGTCCCGGTGGACGGGTTCCGGCTGGGCAACGCCCTGGTCGAGTACGGCCATCGCGCTCACCTCCTCTACTCAGAACAGTTTCGTCCTCGCGCGGAGCTGCCTTGAGTAGTTGAGAGGTGCGTGTTCGGTTTTCCCCCTACCGGTGGAACTTCGACTGCTCCAACCCAGTGACGGTTACTCCGCATGATCGCCCGCGCACGTCGGAGTCCGCCGATGTCACCGACCCGTGGGACAGGGCGCGAAACCGTAGGCCTTCCCGTCGAGGACGACGACACGCTGTGAGCCGATTTGTTCACCGAGGAGCGCGCCGTCCTGCCGGATGCTGACCGACACGCCGAGCACGTAGACCAGACCCCTCGGGTGGGTCGCGTCCCGGCCCTCGTCCGGCGGGACCCAGTCCGGGTCGACCCGTAGCGTGGACATGGCCGGGTCGACGGTCAGCGTGAGGTCGCCGAGGTCGCACAGGTCGTCGGTGTAGTCCGGGTGCTGGCTGCGGCGCAGGAAGTCGCGCTGGGTCGGCGGCCCGTCCTCGGCGGCCGCGTTCAGCTCGGCGAAGTAGCCCTCGACCAGCTCGCGGTCGTGGGTCGGCGACGCGGCGGCCACTGGCGTGCCGGGCACGGTCGAGCTGCAACCCCCCACCACGAGTAGGCAGGTGACCGAGATGGCCGCGAGCAGAGCCCGTCGCATGTCGCTCCCCCTGCCGTCGTGTGCCACCAAAGATAGCTCCGTCTAGGACGGTTCGATGCGGTATCCGACACCGCGCACGGTGTGGATCATCGGCGGCCTGCCCAGCTTGCGGCGCAGCTGCGTGATCACCACGTCCAGCACGTTCGACGCCGGGTCGACGAACGGGTCCCATACCTGCCGGATCAGCTCGGTCCGGTGCACCGGTGTCCGCTGCCTGGCGACGAGATGGGTGAGCACGTCGAACTCCTTGCCCGTCAACGTCAGCATCACCCCGGCCCGCCGCACCTGGTGCCGGCCGCTGTCCACCTCGAGGTCACCGCAGCGCAGCAGCGGCGGCACCCCGCTCGCCACCCGCCGGCACAGTCGCCGGACCCGTGCCTCCAGCTCCTCGATGGCGAAGGGCTTCACCAGGTAGTCGTCGCCGTGCTCGAGACCCGCGATGCGGTCGGCCACCGAGTCGCGGGCGGTGAGGAACAGCACCGGCACCGCGGGCTTTCGTGCGCCGACGTAGTAGAGGGAGTCGCCGGACGGGAGGATCCGGTCGAACACGGCACAGTCGTAGGAGTTCACGGTGAGTGCCTCGTCGGCGGCGGGGAGGTCGCCGACCGCGTCGACGGCGAACCCGGCGGCCCGCAGCGAGCCGGCGATCGCGATCCGCAGGTTCTCATCGTCCTCGACCACCAGTACCCGCACGCATTCGACAGTATCGACCGGTCGCGGTGGGCGGTCAGCCGGTTACCGCGAGCACGTCAGCCGCGGTCAGGGTCTGCAGCTCCGCCGTCTCGGGCATCCTGCCGAGCAGCCGCAGCCGCTGCGACTGGACCTTCCGCACGCTCTCGAACAGCCGCCGCGCGTCGCGGGCGTTGCCGAAGTTGGGGTCGTGCGCGATCCGGTCGAAGTAGTCGTGCAGCACCGGGGCCGCGTCGGACTCCAGCCGGTAGTCGCCCGCGGTCACCATCCGCTCGATGATCTGCACGAGGTCGGCAGGCGAGTAGTTCTCGAACTCGATGGTCTTGGAGAACCGGGACGCGAGCCCGGGGTTGGCGTCGAGGAAGGCGGCCATCTCGGCGGTGTACCCGGCGACGATCACCGCGACCTCGTCCCGGTGGTCCTCCATCAGCTTCACCAGCGTGTCGATGACCTCCTGGCCGAAGTCGCCACCGGCGCCCGCCTGCCGGGACAGTGTGTACGCCTCGTCGATGAACAGGACGCCGCCGAGCGACTCCTCGAACACCACGGCCGTCTTCTCCGCGGTGTGCCCGATGTACTGGCCGACGAGGTCACGCCGGGACACCTCCCGGAACTGACCCTTCGCCAGCACACCGAGGGACTTCAGCAGCTGCCCGTAGGTGCGGGCGACGGTCGTCTTGCCGGTGCCCGGCGCGCCGGCGAAGATCAGGTGGTGGCTGACCGTGCCGACCGAGAGCCCGGCCCGCCGCCGCCACTCGTTGACCTGGATCTCGTCGACGACCGCGTGCACCTCACCCTTCACGCCGGGCAGCCCGACCATGCCGTCCAGGTCGGACAGCAGGTCGTCGAGCACGCCGTCACCGCCGGCCGCCGCCCGCCGCGCCGGCTCGGTCACGGTCGGGGTGGCCCCGTCGGCGACGAGCACCCCCGGCGAGGCCGAGTTGTCGACCTGGCAGCAGTCGATCGCGCCGGCACACCCGGCCGCGAACGCGATGCCGACGCCGCCGACGTCGTGCACCCGGCACTTCCGCACCTCGGGCCTGCTCTGCTGTGCGACGGCGATGCCCTCGTGCGCGGTCCGCGACACCGTGCAGGTCTCCAGCACCGGTCGTGCGTACTGGTAGACGTAGATGCCGCGCTGCCCGCAGTCGGAGACGACGCAGTTGCGCAGCTCCGGGTCGGCGCCGAGGCCGATGACGATCCCGTCGCCCGCCACGTTCTTCACCGTCGTGTCGTCGATCCGGCCGGACGAGCTCTCCACCACGATGCCCTGCTCGGCGCCGTCGACCGTGCACCGGTTGACGGTGAACCGCCGGCAGCCACGCACCGCGATCGCCGGGCCGACCTCGGCGGACAGCGTGCACCGCTCGACGGTCAGCTCGGTGTCCTCGACCTGCACGGCCGCCGCGCTCGCGGTCAGCGTCAGCCCGTGCAGCGTGAGCGCGCCGCCGCGGACCGCGAGCACCGGCCAGTCGCCGCCGGTGCCGTCGAGCACGACGTCGCCGCCCTCGTGCGCCCGGATGGTGAGCCTGCGGTCCAGCAGCTCGAACGTCTCGGCGTAGGTGCCGGCCGCGACGGCGATGACCCCGCCGTCCGGCGCGTTGTTCAGCGCGTCGCCGATGGTCGGGTAGGCGCCGTGGCGGCCGGGGGCCACCAGGAGGGTCCGCGCCGCCATGATCGTCATCAGCCCGCCCTCTCCATCAGCCAGCCGCGGTCCGCCGCCTTCACGCCTGCCTGGAACCGGCTGCGGGCGCCGAGCCGGTTCATGATGTCGGCGACCATCCTGCGCACGGTCCGCACCGACACCCCGAGCCGCGCGGCGGCCGACTCGTCGGTGCTACCCGAGGACAGCAGTGACAGCAGCTCCTTCTCCCGCGCGTTCAGCTCGGCGGCGTCCGGCAGGTCCGACGGGCTCATCGGCACCGCGGACAACCACACCCGCTCGAACAGCTCCATCGTCGTGGTGACCACGCTCGACAGCCGGAACACCGCGGTGCCAAGCGAGCGGCCGCTCGACGTGCGGTCCACCGGCAGCACGACGACCGTGCCGTCGATCACCAGCGCGTCGGTCGGCACCTCGGGCACCGTGCGGGTGTCCGCGCCGGCCAGCGCCAGCGTGCCGAGCCGGGTCGCGAGCACCGGCGCGGTGCGGGCCCGGTCGGGCACGACCACCCGGTAGCGCACCCCTCTGCGCAGGTTCTCGTGGTCGATCCTGCGCACCCCGCCGATCGGGTCGCGGGCGGCGACCGACAGCGTGCTCATCACGAGCACCTCGCGGTGCGCGCCGGCGAGCAGCGCCTCGACACCCGCGTTGGACGCGCCGCGGGCCGCGTGGCCAGCCGGGTGCAGGACGGTGACAGGGTTGGTGACGGTGACAGGGCTGTCAGCGAGCACGGTCATGGCAGAAACACTCCGATCGGAAGCGATGCGGCGACCCCGGTCAGGTGGGCGCCGTCGAGCCGAGCGAGGCGAACCCCCGAAGGCGCGAGTCGGTCGGTCATGGCGTCGGCGGCCGCGCCGACGGCGGCCTCCGTGGTCGCGGCGAGGCGGAGCGCGGCGGTCGCCGACGGGTCGCCCCCGCGTTCGGTCCTGGCGCCCAGCGCCACCGTGGCGGCGACACCGGGGGTGCCGGCGAGCATCGTGCTCACCAGGCGCCGCGCCTGTGCGTCGGTCAGCCGGTCCCAGCCGGTGAGCAGGAAGGTGGCCTGGCTGACCGGACCGGTCCGCCAGAACTTCCAGTCCTCCCTGACCTCGTTCCTCCCGCCGGTGACGTGGGCGAGCCCGGCCAGCGCGGACAGCGCCTGCTCCTCGGCGAGCGGCTCGGCCGGCACCCCGGCACGGCCGAGCGCGCGGCGCACCCTGCGCATGGCGTTGCGCAATGCGAGTGTCAGCTCGTCGTCCGCCGGGGTGTCCACGGTGCGGGCGGCGTGCACGGCCACCCACAGCCTGCGTGGCTTGTCCGGCCGGACCCCCATGTGGAACACCAGCTGCACGCCGTAGGTGTGGTGCGCGCCCGAGTTGTCGGTGACGGTCGGCAGCAGCGCGGCCGGCATGGGCAGTGTGTTCAGTACTTCTGGTGTCAGTGTCTTCGGCTTGAGCTGTGCGGTCAGCCCACCGCCGTGGCTGATCGCCATGGCCGGGCCCTGGCTGGTCTCCAGCGTCCGGATGCCGGCGCCCGGCAGCAGCAGTGTCAGCAGGCCCAGCGTCGTTCCGGGCATCCCGCCGGTCGCCGGCAGGTCCATCCGGCGGGTGCGGGCGTGGAAGGCGCAGGCGAGGCCGGTCAGCTCGTACAGCCAGCGGCCGCCGACCCGCACGCTGGTCAGCGCCAGCAGCGTGGCGGCGCCGACCGAGGCGCCGACGAGCACCGGCCACGGCTGGCGCACGGTCAGCACCACCGCGATCGCCGCCACCTGCCAGCAGATCACCTGCAGCGGGCTCAGCCGCTCGACGTAGGACCGCACGTGCCTGGTCCACGTCTGCTTCTTCGGCGGCACGGACCTCGGCGCCGCGGCGGGCTGCGCCGGCCGGAGCGGCGGAGCGATCAGCAGCGGCCGGGTACGCAGGTCTGCCTCGGACAGCAGCTGTGGCATCGGCCTTGCCGCCGTCCGCGCGGCCGGGCGTGCGACCCCGACCCGCAGCTGTGTCGGCGCGGCCACCCGCGCCTGCGCTGCCTGGCGGCCCGCGTGCGCGGCCGGCAGTGCGCGTGGTCGCGACACCTCGGCCGCACCCGGGTTGCGTGCTGGAGCGTCCACCGGTCACCTCCCTCGTTGCGCGAGACGTTATGGATGACTGCCCGGGACCGGTCCCGCACGGGCGGTGACCTCGAAAGGTTCACCTGCGTCCTGTTCCGGCCAGTGCGGCCGGCGGACCCCGGCGGGCGGTTACGGTCCCCGTTGTGGAACCACGATCGGCCAGGGCACATTAGGTTTCGATGACATGAGTGGCTCCGCGCGTGTGCTGGTCGTCGAGGACGACGAGGACCTGCGTTTCTCCGTGTCGGTGGAGCTCGGCGCCGCCGGGATCGAGGTCGCGCAGGCAGCCGACCTGCGCACCGCGGACGCGTTGCTGCGGCAGGGTCCGGTCGACTGCGTGGTCTTCGACCGGATGCTCCCCGACGGCGACGCGCTCGACTACGTGCAGCACCGCAGACAGCACGGCTGGAACGTCCCCGTCCTGTTCCTGACCGCGCGGGACACCGTCGCGGATCGGGTCGCGGGCTTCGCGGCCGGTGGCGACGACTACCTCGTGAAGCCGTTCTCGGTGGCCGAGATGGCCGCCAGGGTGCGCACGCTGTGCCGCCGCTCGGCCGGCCGGCCGTCGCTGTTGCGGCACGCCGACCTCGAGGTCGACTGCGCGCGCAGGGCGGTGCGCCGGGCCGGCGTCCTGCTGACACTGTCCGACAAGGAGTTCGCGGTGCTGGAGTACCTGGCGATCCGCCCTGAACAGGTGGTCTCCCGCACCGACCTCATCGAGCACTGCTGGGACGCGGCGGCCGACCCCATGTCGAACGTGGTCGACGTTGTGGTGAAGCGACTGCGCAGGAAGCTCGGCCAGCCGGAGCTGATCCACACGGTCCGTGGCCGCGGCTACCGGCTCGGGGCCTACGGTCCGGTGTCGTGAACCGATCATCCGCCGACCGGCTGCGGCGCCTGCGGTGGGTGCTCACCGCCATGTTCACCGTGATGAACGCGGTCGGGCTCGTCGTGTTCGCGTGGCTGATCATCAGCAACGACAGCGACAACGCCGAGAAGGAGATGGACCTGGAGCTGTCGCGGGTCACCTCCACGGTCGCCAGGCTGATCAGCGAGGACGACGACGCGATCGTCACCGCGCACGTCAGCTCCGACGAGATCGACAACCAGTGCCCGCAGTTCGCGGTGCTGCCCGGCGACGAAGGCGGGTTCGACGGCCACTTCAGCAGGCAGGAGTGCGTGCGGATGGACCCTGCGGTCCTCGGCGGGCTCGCCGTGGACGCCGCCGCGCTCGGCCGGGACCTCTACGGGTACAAGAGCAGCCGCGACGGTGACATGGTCCGGGTGCGGGCCCAGCCGTTCCGCGGCCAGTCCGGTCAGTACCTCGGTGCGGTGGTGGCGGTCAGCAACGCCGAACCGGTGCTCGCGCGGCACAACGAGCTGGCGCTGTGGGTCGTGGTCGGCGCGACCGTGCTGATCGGCAGCCTCGCGCTGGCCGGCCATCTCCTGTCCGGTCGCGCGATCCGGCCCGCGGTGGCCGCGCTGGAGCAACAGGAGGTGTTGCTCGCCGAGACGGCGCACGATCTGCGCACACCGGTTGCCGCGCTGCGTGCGCTCGCGGAGACCGCGTTGCGCAACCCGACCCAGCGCGCTGAGCTGCTGCCCCGCACCGTCCGGCTCGCCGCCCGCATGGGCAGCATCATCGACGGGCTGCTGGTGCGGGCCCGGCTCGCTGCCGGCGTCGAGCGGCTGGCCGCACAGCCGGTGTGGCTGGACCAGCTGGTCGCCGGCGTGGTGGAGGAGACCCCCACCGACGGCGCGACCGTCACGCTCACCGCGGC
>Ga0272482_10000644_pt1 | contig 10778 bp, 11 predicted proteins | sample RVTome_8_FD_192427 | JGI IMG/M metagenome (GOLD analysis project Ga0272482, IMG submission 192427) | Soil microbial communities from uranium-contaminated site in the Upper Colorado River Basin, Wyoming, United States - RVT160D0 (version 2) ...
CCCGCGGAGGGCTCGGTCTACTGGGGCCCCGGCACCTACGAGGTCGGCGCGGACACCGTCCTGCACTTCTCGAAGGGCTCGTCGGTGCCGGTGGTGGTCGGCGCGCCCGCCGACAACGCGACCTGGCTCGCGCCCGCGGACGCGCCTGGCGACCTGTTCACCACGTACTCGCTGATCCTGGCGCTGTTCCTCGGCACGATGGGCCTGCCGCACGTCCTGGTCCGCTTCTACACCAACCCCGACGGCAGGGCCGCTCGCAGGACCACCCTGCACGTGCTGATCCTGCTCTCGTTGTTCTACCTGTTCCCGATCATGCTCGGCGCGCTGTCCCGGCTGTACGTGCCGGAGCTGCTCGTCACCGGCAAGACCGACGTGGCGATACTGAAGCTGCCGAGCGCGATCGCGCCCGGCGTCCTCGGCGACATCCTCGGCGCGGTGGTGACGGCAGGTGCGTTCGCCGCGTTCCTGTCCACGTCGTCCGGCCTGGTCGTGAGCGTGTCCGGGGTGCTGTCGACGGACGTGCTGCGTGGCCGGGTGCGCGACTTCCGGTTCGCGACGGCCATCGCGGGTGGCGTCCCGCTCGCGATCGCCATCGCGGTCCGCCAGACCGACATCTCGCTGTCGGTCGGCATGTCCTTCGCGCTCGCCGCGTCCACGTTCTGCCCGGTGCTGCTGCTGGGGGTGTGGTGGCGCAAGCTGACGTGGGTCGGCGCGGCCGCCGGCATGGTCGTCGGCGGCGGCCTGGTGCTCGGCGCACTTATCGTGAACACGATCAGTGGGCTGACCGGCAACTGGGCGCCCGGCGTGTTCGGCCAACCAGCGCTGATCACGGTCCCGGTCGCGTTCCTCACGGTGATCCTCGTGAGCAAGGCGACCCAGAACAAGCTGCCCGCCGACGTCGCCCAGATCCGGCTGCGGATGCACGCGCCGGACAACCTGGGGTTCATCAGGGACCGGGCGGTGGCGAGCTTCGGCACCGCGGAGGAGCGGGCGCGGCTGGCAGACGGCCGTCATCGCAAGTGAAGATCGGGAATACCAGGCCCTAACATCTAGGCAGCCCGGTCGTTGACGATGGGAGCACCGGATGGCGGTGTCCGTGCTGAGCATGGCCAGGCACATCGCCGGGGAGCTGAAGGACGGTCTGTCCGGCTCCGGTGTGCGGGCGGCGGCCCGTGGTGTGCGCAGGCTCGTCGCCGCTGACTACGTCGGTCTCGCCGACCTTTCCGGCCGCCCGGTGTGGGCCCCCGACGAACCCCCGTTCTACGCGGACGCCCTCGCTCTGGTCGAGAAGGTCCTGCACAGCGAGAACCGGGAGGGCCGCTCGCCGCTGGTCGCGGTGCCACTGCACGTCCACCACGAGCTGGCAGGCGTACTGGTGGTGGCCGGGTCAGTGCGACGAGCGGCGGTGCGCGAGGCCTCGGCGTGGATCGTGGAGGCACTGGAGCGAGCGCGCCTCGAGGCGTCGGCGGAGCAGGCGGCACAGGCCGAACTGCGTGCGCTGCGTGCCGAGATCTCGCCGCACTTCGTCTACAACGCACTGACGGTGATCGCGGCGCTGGTCAGCTCAGAGCCGGCCCGCTCGCGCGAGCTGATGCTCGACTTCGCCGACTACATCCGGTACAGCCTGGCGAAACACGGCGAGTACACGACGGTGGCGGACGAGTTCCACGCGATCGAGACGTACCTGGCTCTGCAGCGGGCGGTGCTGGGGGAGCGGCTGCAGGTGCAGGTGCGGGTGGCGCCGGAGGTGCTGGCGGTGGCTCTGCCGTACCTGGTGCTGCAGCCGTTGGTGGAGAACGCGGTCCGCCACGGCATCGAGCCGAGGTCCGGGGCCGGCCACGTCGTCGTCCGCGGCGAGGCGGAGGGCAACGACTGCGTGATCAGCATCGAGGACGACGGCGTCGGCATGGACCCGGCGCTCGCGGAGGCGATCCTCGCCGGCCGTGGCGGCACGGGCAGCGTCGGTCTGGCCAATGTGGACAGGCGGCTGAGGAACGTCTACGGGCCGTGGTACGGCCTGGTCGTGGAGACCGCGGCGGGCGAGGGCACCCGCGTCGCGGTCCGGATCCCACGGTTCCAACCGGGAGTGATGCCAGGATGAACGGCCTTTCGGTACTCGCGGTGGACGACGTGCCGCCGGCGTTGGCGGATCTCTGCCGCCTGCTGGCCGACTCGCCGGACATCGCGGAGGTGGCCAGCGCCGGTGACGCGCTGTCCGCACTGCGCATGATCCAGAGCGGCACGTACGACGCCGTGTTCCTGGACATCTCCATGCCCGGCCTCGACGGACTCGAGCTGGCGTCGCTCCTCACCCGGCTGAACGAGCCGCCGGTGATCGTCTTCGTGACGGCGTACGAACAGCACGCGGTGGCCGCGTTCGGCATCGGCGCCGTGGACTACCTGCTGAAACCGGTGCGGGCGGAACGCCTCGCCGACGCGCTGGCACGGGTCAACCGCGTGCTGCCGACCGCGGCGTCGGCGTCCTCCCCGGACGCGATGGCCGCGCTCCCGGTGGAGTCGGCTGGCCGGACCCGCTACATCCGCCGCACGGAGGTCCACTACGTCGAGGCACACGGGGACTATGTGCGCCTGCACGCGGTGTCCGGCGTGCACGTGGTGCGCATGCCGATCTCCCGGCTGGACGAGTACTGGGCGCCCGCGGGATTCGTGCGGGTGCACAGGAGCTTCCTCGTGGCGCTGGACGCGGTGCGGGAGCTGAGAAGCGACTCGGTCGGCGGCCTGCTGGCGCACACGGACCTCGGTGACGTCCCGGTGTCCCGCCGCCATGCGCGAGAGCTCCGCGACCGCCTGCTCTCGGCGGCCAAGTCCGGCCAGCTGGACCGGCGCTGATGCCGGGCCCCAAGCGCATCGCGGTGATGAGCCCGCAGACCCGCCTCGCGCACTCGCGGCGCCGGGCGCGCGGTCGTTGGCGGGTGCCGAAACTGGACGCGGCCGGCGCGGACCGCGCGGTGGAGCTGTACCACCGCCAGCTGCGCCTCGCGGTGGCCCCGTTGCTGCTGCTGTTCGCCGGAATCCTCGGCCTGCCAGCGATTTTCGCGGTCTTCCCCGGGTTGGACGAGGTTCGTCTGCTTGGCATCCCCGTGCCGTGGCTGGCGCTGGCCTTCCTGCCCTACCCTGCGCTGACCCTGCTGGCCGGCTGGCAGCTGCGGCGAGCGGAACGCGCGGAGGACACGTGAGTTATCCACAGCTCCGAAGTTGTCCACAGCAAGAGCCGACAACGCCGCGACTGTCACCCCCCACCGATAGACTGGACCAGGGACGCCCCCCGGGATCGGGTGGGGGTTGGGTAAGTACAGGGCCGACGTGATTCTCGCTTTCGCTGTCGCGCCCGTCGTGCTCGTCACCCTGCTCATCGGTCTCCGGGGTGTCGCCGCCATGCGGACGACCTCCGACTTCCTCGTCGCCTCCCGCAGGGTGAGTCCGCTCCTCAACTCCGCCGCCGTGTCCGGCGAGTACCTCTCCGCCGCGTCCTTCCTCGGCGTCGCCGGGCTCGTCGTGAAGGACGGCATCGGCTCGCTCTGGTACCCCGTCGGGTTCACCGCCGGCTACATCGCGATGCTCGTGCTCGTCGCCGCGCCCATGCGCCGGTCCGGCGCGCTCACCGTGCCGGACTTCGCCGAGGCCCGCCTCGCCTCGCCAGCCCTGCGCAGGGTCACCGCGTTCGTGATCCTCGTGATCGGCGGGCTCTACCTCGTCCCGCAGTTCCGCACGGCGGGGCTGGTCCTCTCCGCCGTCTCCCACACGCCCTACTGGGTCGGCGTAGTCATCGCGGGCGCCGGCGTCGCGATCACCCTCGCGCTCGGCGGGATGCGGGCCGCCACCTACGTCCAGGCCTTCCAGTTCGTCCTCAAGCTGGTGCTGTTCATCGTCCCGGCGGTCTGGCTGCTCATCCAGGTCACGCCGCAGGACCGGCACGCCGCCGTGCACCCGGTCGAGTTCACCCACTTCGCGAAGGACACCACGGTCACCTTCCGCGTCGGCACCACGCTGGTGCTCGAGGAACCCCTCCACGGCCGCACCGGCCGCTGGGACGTCCCGCAGGGCGCGACGGTCACCTTCCCCAAGGGCGCCAAGGTCCCCACGGTCGACGGCGAAGCGCGGCCAGGCGGTGACGGCTGGGCCCGCCCGCTGCTCGACCTCAACAACGCGGGCCACCCACTGCTCGGCACGTGGGCACTCGTCATCGCGCTCGCTCTCGGCACCATGGGCCTGCCGCACGTGATCATGCGCTTTCACACCAGTCCCGACGGCCGCGCCGCCCGCAGGACCGCCGCGTTCACCGTCGGGCTGCTCGGCATCTTCTACCTCTTCCCCGGCATCTACGGCGTGCTCGGTCGCGTCCTCGTCCCGCAGCTCTACCTCTCCGGCGCCACCGACACGGCGGTCGTCGCCCTTCCCGCGCAAGTGGACGAAGGCTGGCCGGGCAGTGCGTTCACCGCGCTGCTGACCGGCGGCGCGTTCGCCGCGTTCCTCGCCACCTCGCTCGGGCTGCTCCTCGTCGTCTCCGGCGCCATCTCCTACGACCTGCTGCCCGGCGGCCTTCGCCGGCTGCGGCTGACCGTGGTCGCCGCCGCCGCCGTCGTCGTCCTCCTTGCGCTGCAAGCGATCCGGCTCGACGCGGGGGTCCTGGTGACGTGGGCGTTCACCGTGGCGGCCTCCACGTTCTGCCCGCTGCTCGTGCTCGGCATCTGGTGGTCGCGGCTCACGGTCGCCGGTGCGATGTCCGGTGTCCTCGTCGGACTGTTCGCCTCGTCCGGGGCGATCGCCGGCACGCTGTTGGGGCTGCCGGTGTCCGGCTGGCTCGGGATCCTCGTCGCGCAGCCCGCGCCGTGGTCGGTGCCGCTGGCGTTCGCCACGATGGTGGTCGTCTCCCTGCGTGGGCGGCCGCCGACGTGGGCACGCGCCGCGATGTTGCGGCTGCACCTCAACGAGGACCGGGACCAGACGCTCCGCGCTCTGCGCGAAGCGTCATCTCCCAAGGGCTGACTCACCCGAACGAGGGACCATCACATTCCGGACATCTGGTCCGTCGGGTTTTCTCTGCGTTTCCGAAATGTGACCTGCGCCACTCATCGGGTGATCCGCACCGTTCGTCGACCGTTCGTCGTGCGACGAAGCGGTTGATCTGCGAATGATTCCGACGTCGGTAGCGCCTTCCTAGGGTCGTAGAACGAATTTCACTTCCCTGGAGGCACCCGTGAGCACCACCGACCAGGGCCCGCCCGGCCCTGACTGGGAGACGATCCAGCAGAGCGCCGAGTTCACGCAGCTGCGTCGTCGCCTGCGTGGGTTCGTGTTCCCCATGACGATCGCGTTCCTCGCCTGGTACCTGCTGTACGTGCTGCTGTCCGACTACGCGCACGAATTCATGGCCACCAAGGTGTTCGGCAACATCGACATCGGGCTGATCTTCGGCCTGCTGCAGTTCGTCTCCACGTTCTTGATCACGAGCCTCTACGTGCGGCACGCGAACCGGAAACTGGACCCGGTGGCTGACAAGATCCGTGCGGACGTCGAGGGCGGTGCGCAGAAATGAAGCTCGCAGCGGGCGTCGAGGGCAGCAACACCTGGCTCAACATCGGCATCTTCGGCCTGTTCGTGGTGATCACGCTGGTGATCGTGTTCCGCGCCAGCCGGACCTCCAAGACCGCCGTCGACTACTACGCGGCAGGCCACTCGTTCACCGGCGCGCAGAACGGCGTCGCGATCTCGGGTGACTACCTCTCCGCCGCGTCGTTCCTCGGCATCGCGGGCGCCATCGCGGTCAACGGCTACGACGGCTTCCTGTACTCCATCGGCTTCCTGGTCGCGTGGCTCATCGCGTTGCTGCTCGTCGCGGAGCTCCTCCGCAACACGGGTAAGTACACGATGGGTGACGTGCTGGCCTTCCGGATGCGGCAGCGTCCGGTCCGCGCGGCGGCCGCCACCTCGACGCTGGTCGTCTCGTTCTTCTACCTGCTCGCGCAGATGGCGGGTGCGGGCGGCCTCGTCGCACTGCTGCTGAACATCGAGAACAAGGCAGGCCAGGCGCTGGTCATCGCGGTGGTCGGCATCGTGATGATCCTGTACGTGATCATCGGCGGCATGCGTGGCACCACCTGGGTGCAGATCATCAAGGCGACCCTGCTGATCGCAGGCGCGTTCCTGATGACCGTGTGGGTGCTCGGCAAGTACGGCTTCAACCTGTCGTCGCTGCTCGGTGCGGCCGTCGAACGGGTCGGCGAAGGCGGCGCGGCGCTGCTGGACCCGGGCAAGCAGTACGGCGCGACGGGCGTGTCCCGGCTGGACTTCGTGTCGCTCGCACTCGCTCTGGTGCTGGGCACCGCGGGTCTGCCGCACATCCTGATGCGCTTCTACACGGTGCCGACGGCCAAGGAGGCCAGGAAGTCGGTCGTGTGGGCGATCTGGCTGATCGGCATCTTCTACCTGTTCACCCTGGTGCTCGGCTACGGCGCGGGTGCGCTCGTCGGCGCGGACGTCATCAGCGCGGCGCCAGGCGGCGTGAACTCGGCGGCGCCACTGCTCGCCTACGCACTCGGTGGCACCGTGCTGTTGGGCATCATCGCCGCGGTCGCCTTCGCGACGATCCTCGCGGTCGTCGCCGGGCTCACGATCACGGCGTCGGCGTCGTTCGCACACGACATCTACGCCAACGTGATCAAGAAGGGCGAGGCGGACGACAAGGAGGCCGAGGTTCGGGTCGCGCGCATCACCGCACTGGTGATCGGCGCGGTCGCGATCGGCGGCGGCATCATCGCGAACGGCCAGAACATCGCGTTCCTGGTGGCACTCGCGTTCGCGGTGGCGGCATCGGCCAACCTCCCGACGATCCTCTACTCGCTGTTCTGGAAGGGCTTCAACACCCGGGGCGCGCTGTGGAGCATCTACGGCGGTCTGATCGTCTGCGTCGGCCTGATCATCTTCTCTCCGGCGGTCTCCGGTGGCGAGAAGTCGATGTTCCCGAGTGTGGACTTCCACTGGTTCCCGCTGTCCAACCCGGGCCTGGTCTCGATCCCGGTCGCGTTCCTCCTCGGCTACATCGGCTCGAAGACCTCGAAGGAGAGCGACGAGAAGAAGTACGCGGAGATGGAGGTCCGCTCCCTGACCGGTGCGGGCGCCGAGAAGGCGGTCTCCCACTAGAACTGGTCAACGAGAACGGCCCTCGGCACTGCCGAGGGCCGTTTTCTCATTGCGGCACCAGGGTGTTCTGCCTCGCCGTGATCCACCACTCGCCGTCCTCCTTGACCAGCACGTACAGCGCGCACATCGAGTGCTCGACGTCGATGGGTGTGCCGTCCTCGGCCACTGCGTGCGCCTCCTTGTAGACCAGCGCCACGTCCGGCCGCAGGAACCGCACGTCCTTCACCGTGTACCTGGCGAACTGGTCCTTCAGCGGCCCGGCCAACCCCACCTCACTGGCCTTCATCACCTCGTCGCGGCCAACCAGCCGCACCCCGAGTGCGCTCACGAGCGTGGCGTCCGCCGCCACGTGCGCGTTCATGACCTCGGCGTCGTTGGTGTTGAACCCGAGTTCCACCGACGCGATGACCTGCTCGATCTCCGAGATATCCGACATACCGACCAGCATGCGACCTCCAGATAAGGCGAGGTCAAGTTTCGTGCAACCCTCGGCCGCGCGGCGGCGTAGTAGGGGCGACGGAGGAGGTGTCGGGGGTGCGAGGGCGGGACCAGGAGTTCGCCGACTTCTTCTCGGCGCGCTTCGAGGGCGCGCGGCGGATCGCGTACGCCATGTGCGGCTCGTGGCCGGACGCCGAGGAGATCGCGCAGACGGCGTTCGTGAAGCTGTACGCGCGCTGGACGAAGGTGCGGATCGAGACCGTGGACGCGTACCTGCGCACGGTCCTGACCAGGGTTTTCCTGGACACGAAACGCAGGGGCCGAGCCAAGGAGCAGGTGGTGGCGGACTTGCCGGACACCGCGGCGCCACCGGACGCGGGGCCCGCCGAGCGGATGGCGTTGCGGTCGGCGCTGCTCTCGGTCCCGCCGGGCCAGCGGGCGGTCCTCGTGCTGCGGTTCGTGGCGGACCTGTCCGTCGAGCAGGTCGCGGAGACACTCGGCTGCTCGGCCGGCACCGTGAAGAGCCAGACGGCACGCGGGCTGACCGCCCTGCGTGCCGCGTACACCAAAGGAGACGTGAACGTGGAGGTGCGAGGTGCGTGAGATGAACGACGACGCGGCACGCCAGGCGCTCCACACACTGGTCGACGAGCCCGCCCCACCGGTCACCACGACCCTCGACCAGGTGCTGCGCCGAGGTCGCCGCCGGGTGCTGGCGCAGCGGGCCGGTGCGGTCGCCGGGGTGATGGCCGTGGTCGCCGCCATCGGGGTCAGCGCGGTCCTGCTGCGGCCGGGCGACCAGCCGGACGGCCTGCAGGTCGCGACCTCGACGACCACGGCGCCCTCGTCGACCGTGACGGGCCCGCCGTCCACCGCCACGCTCCAGCCACTGGACGGCTGGCAGGCCATGCGGCTCCCGACCGTCGGCTGCGACCCGGCGCACGTCCAGCTGCCACCGGAGCCCCAGATCGCCATCCTGTCGCGAGACATCGTGGAGCCGGCGTTCGTCAACGCGATCTCGGATGTGACCGGAAGCGCCCCCGCCGTGACGATGGCCGAGTGGAGGGAGAACTCGCCGAAGCAGGTGGGCCCGCGCGGCTACCTGGCGACCGAGATCCCGATGGCGGGCGGCAACGGGCAGGTGCAGCTGGAGGTGATCCGCTTCGGCGGCACTCCCCGGGAGATCGCGGACGCGTCGCTCGCCACGTACGGCAACTGCGAGCCGCCGCTGCGCCACGAACTGGCCGACGGGACGATCCTGCAGATGTACCCGACCAACGGCTGGGACACGCCGGCGCCGACGCGGCCGCTGCAGATCTACCGGCCCGACAACCGCATGTACATCGTCACCGCGGCGGGCTACAGCCAGGCCGACGTCACGGAGTCGGGCGGGATGTCGGGTGGCCGGGGTGCGTTGCCGCTCGACCAGCAGGAGTTGGCGCAGGTGGCGGTGGACCTCGTGACCGGCCTGAACTGAGGTGGCTCACGCGCGTCCTACGGCCCGGCGTGGCAACATCGTGGCGTGATGCCACAGCAGGTGCCGACCGTGACCGTGCCCGACCTCCCGGCCACCCTGCCGGACAGGGTGATGCTGCTCGACGTGCGGGAACCGGACGAGTGGGCCGCCGGTCATGCCCCGGAGGCCGTGCACATCCCGATGGGCGACCTGGCGGCCCGGCTGGCCGACCTCCCGGCCGACAACGAGGTGTACGTGGTGTGCCGCAGCGGCGGTCGCTCGGCAAGGGTCACCGCCTACCTGAACGCGAACGGCTGGGACGCGAAGAACGTGGACGGCGGCATGCAGACCTGGCAGGCCGCCGGCCGTCCCATGACCGCGGACGCCGGCGAGCCAACGGTCATCTGACATGCACCCGCCGCGCCAACACTGGGTCGCGACGCCCCCACCGGGCGCCGGACGCCGGACCCGCGTGCGCAGGCGGCTGCCCTACTTCGGCCCCCCGTCGTACTCGGCCACCCCCCGCTGGGGCTTCCCGGCGGTGGCCTGGCGCTGGCCGACCGCCATCCCCACGACGACCACCACCGGCCAACCGGTCACGATCGAACGCGTCCGCACGGTGGCCGGCCACGCCGCGGCGATGATGTGGGCACTGGCAGCCCTGGCGGTACTGACCGCGGGGGGCGAGGCCTGGCGGTACATCCTGCTGGTCCAGAGCCGCACCGGCGCATTGTCGTCCCGGCTGGTAGGCATGTCCGACGCGGTGGTGACGATCGCCGGGGTCCTGACGCTCGCCTTCACCGTGATAGCGGTGGTCGTGACCCTGTGGTGGCTACACCTGGCCAGGCAGGCGGCCGCCACCCTCGCCGACCAGGTGCCTGCCCGCAAGGACTGGCAGGTGTACGTCTACCTGCTGGTCCCGGGCCTGAACCTGGCCATGGCGGGCGTTGTCCTCGCCGAGCTGGAACACCAGGTCCTCCGCCGCCCAGCGACTGACCGCGTGACCCCCACGAAGCCCACCCGCATCTGGTGGGCAGCCTGGGTCGCGGCGGGCGTCCTGTTCGCGGTGACGGTGATCTGGCGCTTCCGCGACAGCGTCCAAGCCCACGCGGACGGCGTGGTGCTGAGCGCGTTGACGGACCTGGCCGCGGCCGCGGTAGCCGTACTGACGGCCCTGACGATCCGCCGCCTGTCGACCCTGCTGTCCCCGATCGACCCGTCGAGCGTCCGCTTCCTCCGCGTACTACGCGTGGAAAACGCCCCGGACCCCGAACTCCGCACGACCAAGACCCTCCCGTCCCGCCGCTAGACGGTCACCGGGAGATTCTGTAGGCCACGGATCACGAACTCGCCCCGTCGCGCAGGCGTGCCGGCCAACCGCAGCTCCGGCAACCGCGTGGCCAACGCCGACAAGGCCGCCGCGATCTCGACCCGGGCCAACGGCGCCCCGACGCAGTAGTGAATCCCCGCGCCGAAACCCAGATGCGCATTGGGCGTACGGCCGACATCAAGGCGATCCGGGTCCTCAAAAACCAGAGGATCCCGGGCCGCGGCCCCCAGCAGCGCCGCGACCTTGTCACCCGCTTTCAACTCGTACCCAGCCACGGAAGTCGACGCGGTGGCCGTTCGCTCGAACAGTTGCAACGGCGCGTCGAACCGGATCAGTTCCTCCACCGCTGTCGGCAGCAGTCCGGGATCCGCCATCAGTCGAGTCCACTCCGCA
>Ga0272482_10000645_pt1 | contig 10771 bp, 8 predicted proteins | sample RVTome_8_FD_192427 | JGI IMG/M metagenome (GOLD analysis project Ga0272482, IMG submission 192427) | Soil microbial communities from uranium-contaminated site in the Upper Colorado River Basin, Wyoming, United States - RVT160D0 (version 2) ...
CGGCGGTGAGCGTGCCTCCGAGCAGGTCGACCCGTTCCCGCATGCCGACCAGACCGAACCCCGGGCGTCCCGCCTTCGCGCCCGGTCCGTCGTCGGTGATCGTGATCCGCACGCCGCCCTCGACCAGGACCGTGAGCGTGGCGTGCGGACCGCCGTGCTTGACCACGTTCGTCAGCCCTTCCTGCACGACCCGCAGCACCGCGAGGCGCCGCATCGCGTCGAGGTGCGCGACGCCGGGATCGAGGTCGGCGTCGAGCGTGACGCCTGCCGCGCGGGTGCGTTCGACGACCTCGGCCAACGCGGTCGGCAGGCCGTCGGCGTCGACGAAGGCGGCGGCGGTGCTCGCGGGGTCGCGCAGCACGGCCATCAGGCGTTTCAGGTCACCGAGCCCGGCGCGGGAGGTGGCGTGGGCCTGCGCGAGTGCCTCGTCGACACCGGGGTCGGCGCCCGCCAGCGCGTGCCGCGCGGCGCCGACCTGCACCGCGATCGCGGCCAGGTGGTGCGCGACCAGGTCGTGCAGCTCGCGGGCGATGGTCATGCGCTCGGCGCGGACGGCCTCCTCGCGGCGCCGCTCCGCGGTGACCGCGACCCGCAGCACCGAGCGGATGTAGACGCCGAGGAGCACCGGCGGGGCGGTGGTCATCACCAGCGACACCGGGGTCAGCAGCGGGTCGAAGTGCGGTGCGTACAGCGCCAGCTGTGCCGACGAGAACGCTGCTGTCCCAACGACGCTCGGCCACCCGTCACGCCGGATCCACAGCTCGCCGAGGCTGACCATCGCGAGCAGGAACATGATGGGCATGGCAGCCTGCGCGGCGTCGTCGCGGGTGGCGAACAGCAGCACGGACTGCGCGACGGTCACCGTGAGCGGCGCCAACAGGCCGACCCCGGTGAGCACGGCCGCGGCGAGGCCGAGGAGCCAGTCTCGGGCGGTGACGGGCACCGGTCCTCGGAGGGTGGCGAGGTAGACGACCACCACCGGCGCGGGCAGCACCCGCACCGGCAGCCACCGCAAGGTCGTCACCTCCCGACCCTATGAGCCGAGGACGGGCGCTGCCTCCTACCGCGGTAGGAGGCGCCGTGTCCCCGCGCAGGAGGTGCCGACGGGATCGGGCGGCGAGCGTGGCGGTATGAGGATTCTTCTGGTGTCACTGACCTTGATCGCGGCCGCCTGCGCACCCGCGCGGGCCGCCACCGGCTGGCAGCCGTGCGAGGGAGACGCGGAATGCACGACGGTCGACGTGCCGGTCGACTGGGCCGAGCCGGACGGTGCGCGGTTCGGCATGGCTGTCGCCAGGCACCGGGCCACCGGAGAGCGGCACGGCACCGTGGTCTACCTGCCAGCCGGGCCGGGCAGCTCCGGGGTGGACGCGGTCTCGAACTCCCAGATCCTGGACCTGTTGCTGCCGGCGGAGATCGTCGAGCACTTCGACGTCGTGAGCTTCGACCCGCGCGGGGTTCGCCGCAGCGCGCCGGTCACCTGCGACTCCGGGCTCGTGGCCACGCTGGACCGGCCGGAACCGGGGAACCAGGCCGAGTTCGACGCGCTGCTCGACGCGCAGGCCGCGGTCGGCGCGGACTGCCGGGAACGCACCGGGCCGGTGTTCGACCACCTCGACAGCACGCAGGTGGCGCGGGACGTGGACGCGCTGCGGTCGGTGCTCGGCGAGGACGAGCTGAACGTGTACGCGTTGTCCTACGGCACGGTCGTCGGCCAGATGTACGCGGAGCGGTTCCCCGAGCGGATCCGGACGATGGTGCTGGACGCCGTGTTCGACCACTCCGTCGACTCTGACCGGTTCGCCGTGGCCGGTGCGCGGGCCGGGCAGGAGTCGTTCGACCGGTTCGTGGACTGGTGCGCCACCGACGCCGCGTGTTCGTTGCACGGCACGGATGTCCGCGCCCGCGTCGCCGCCGTGCTCGACCGCGCCGCCGATCCTGGCGAGGTCACCAGCCGTATCGTGGCGCCGCTCACCCAGCCGAACCTGCCCGCGGTGGCCGCGGCGATCACGGACCTCGAGAGCACGCAGGCGACCCGTGCCGCCGGGACCACGCCGTTGCCGATCTTCCTGCAGTGCGCGGACAACCGGAACGACGTGCGCTCCTACGCCGACGCGCGCCGACTGGCGGCCAGGACCCGTGCCGTGGCACCGGATCTGCGCACGTCCGCGTTCGACATCGCGATGCTGTGCGTCAACCCGCCGGTGCCCGCGACCAACCCGCAGCGCCCGCTGCACGCGCCGGACGTGCCGCCCGTGCTGGTGACGAACGCCTTGCTCGACGCGGCCACCCCGTACGAGGGTGCGCGGCACGTGGCCGCGCAGCTGCCAGGATCGGTGCTGCTGACGTGGGACGGCATGGGCCACGGCGCCGCCACCCGCACGCCGTGCACCCGGGAACACGTGGTCCGGTACTTCACCGACACCACGCTTCCCGCGCCGGGCACGCACTGCCCGGCCTGACCGTCAGCAGGCGTTCAGCACCGCGCGTTCGATCTCCCTGCGCCAGTCCGCGCTCGCGGTGTCACCACCCGCCGGGCTCGTCGCCGCGAGGCTGAACGAGGCCAGCGCGGTGCCCCCGACCTGCATGGCCCGTGCCCAGAGCACGTCGGCCCCGCAGCGTTCGAGTGCCTCGGCGACGCTGTGGAGCAGGCCGAGCCGGTCCGCGGTGCGCAGCTCCAGCACGACGTCCTTGGAGTCGGCGCCGCCGTCGGCCTCGTCGTCGAACCAGAGCACGCGTGGCTCAGCCGGGTCGTCCTGTTCCGCCGCGTAGTCGCGTTCCTTGGCGGCGAGCTTCTCCGCGAGCTGGAGCGAGCCGGCGACGGCGCGGGCGAACTGCTCACGCAGGAGACCGGCGTCCGGCAGTGAGCCGAACCTCGGCGACACCGAGAACACGTCCACCGCCGCGCCGGCGTGCGAGCGCAGCTCCGCGGCGTGCACCTTCAGCGAGTGCAGCGCCAGCACGCCGGCAGCCCGCGACAGCAGGCCGGGCCGGTCCGGCGCGACCAGCGTGATCGTCGCGAACGAGTGGTCCGCCGAGATGATGATGTCGGGCTTGCCGGAGGCCGCGACGGTCTCCGCGAGCGTCCGCTGCCGGTCGTCCAGCGGCGCCGGCAGCTCGTGCCGCTCCCCCGCCATCAGCCGCCGGCAGCGCTTCACCAGGTCGGCGACCAGCGAGGCCTTCCAGTCCGACCACACGCCGGGTCCGGTGGCGAGCGAGTCCGCCTCCGCGAGCCCATGCAGCAGCTCCAGCAGCACGGGGTCGCCGCCGAGGGTGTCCACCACACGCTGGACGGTCGCCTCGTCCTCGATGTTGCGGCGGGTCGCCGTGTGCGGCAGCAGGAGGTGGTGGCGGACCATCGCGGACAGCGTCGCCACGTCGCGAGGTGCGAGCCCCAGTCGCTCACCCACCTGCCTGGCCAGCTTGGCGCCAACGATCGAGTGGTCCTGGCCGCGGCCCTTGCCGATGTCGTGCAGTACGGCGCCGATCAGCAGCAGATCGGGGCGGGACACGGCGGTCACCAGATGCGCCGCGTTCGCCGTCGTCTGCACGAGGTGCCGGTCCACGGTCCAGACGTGGGCGGCGTCGCGGGGTGGGAGGTCGCGCACCGCGCCCCACTCCGGGAAGAGTCGCGCCCAGAGCCCGGTCCGGTCCAGCGCCTCGATCACGTCGATCAGGCCGTCGCCGGCGCCGAGCAGCGACACCAGTTCTTGGCGCACGGCCGCCGGCCACGGGCTCCGTGGCTCTGGCGCCGACTCGCCGAGCCGGGCAAGCGCACCCGGCGCGATCGGTCTGCCGGTACGTGCCGCGGCGGCCGCCACCCGCAGCAGCAGCGCCGGGTCCTTGCGCGGGTCGACGTCCCTCGCGAGTGCCACCTCGTCGCCGTTCAGCACCACGCCGTCGGACAGTGGCCTGCGCTGTGACTGCCTGCGCAGCACCCCGAGCACCGTGCGGGTCTGCCGCGCCGGCCGGACCGCCCGCAGCGCGACGTCCAGTGCGTACGCGACGGCACGGCCCGCGCCGGACAGCGCCCGGGCCAGCGTGAACCGGTCGCCGATGCCGAGCACGGCGGCGATCTCGTCGCCGTCCTGGGGCATCAGCACGTCGCGGGGCCTGCCCGCGATGCGGCGCAGCTCGGTGCGGGTGTCGAGCAGGAGCTTCCTGGCCTGCTGCACCTCGGCGGATGGCCGGTCGACCAGCTGCGCGAACGCGAGCGCGTCCAGCATCGACAGGTCGCGGAGGCCGCCCCGGCCGTGCTTGAGGTCGGGTTCCACCCAGTGCGCGACCTCGCCGCTGCGCTGCCAGCGCGAGCGGGCGGAGTCGACCAGGTCGTCGACGCGCCGCCGCACGCCGCTGCGCCACGCGTCGCGGGCGGCGTCGCCGAGCTGGCGGGCCAGCTCCACGTCACCCGCGAGGTGACGGGTGTCCAACAGGCCCATGGCGGTGCGCAGGTCGGTGCCGGCGACCGTGAGCGCCTCCGGCACGGTCCGCACGGAGTGGTCGAGGCCGACACCCGAGTTCCACAGCGGGTACCAGAGCTGTTCGGCCACGAGGTCGATCCGACCGGCCCGCTTGCCCGCCCGGTCGTCACCGTGCACCAGCACGAGGTCGAGGTCCGAGTACGGCACCAGCTCGCGCCTGCCGAGCCCGCCGACCGCGACGAGTGCGATCCCGGTGCTGTCCGTGCCGATGCCGGCCTGCGCGGCGTGCACGGTCAGCCAGAACTCGTGCAGGTCGGCGAGTGCGTCCCGCAGCACGTCCGGCGCCAACCGGCCGGTCTGGTGCGGCGCGCCCCGGCCGAGCAGCCGGTCGCGCGCCAGCACCAGGTCGGCAGCAGTGGGGGCGGCCTGGCCCTGCCGGCCGGCCGCCCCCTCCCCCTTGTCGCCCATCAGAGCGCGTCGGTGCCGCGCTCTCCGGTGCGCACCCTGACCACGGTGTCCACCGGCGTGACCCAGACCTTGCCGTCGCCGATCTTGCCGGTCCGCGCGGCCTCGACCACGGCCTCCACCACCTTGTCGCCCAGTGTGTCGTCGACCAGGACCTCGACCCGCACCTTCGGCACGAAGTCGACCGAGTACTCCGCGCCGCGGTAGACCTCGGTGTGGCCCTTCTGGCGGCCGTAGCCCTGGACCTCGCTGACCGTCATGCCGAGCACACCGACCTGCTCGAGCGCGGCCTTGACGTCATCGAGCGTGAACGGCTTGATGATCGCCGTTACCAGCTTCATGGGGTTACGCCTTCCTTGCTCGCGTTCGCTGGGACCTTGCTACCAGCCAGCGCGTCCGCCGCCTTGGAGATCGGGGACGTGCCGCTGCGCAGGGTGGAGAAGTCGTACGCGCTCTCCGCGTGCTCCGCCTCGTCGATACCCGTCGCCTCCTCCTCGTCGGACACCCGAAGGCCCATGGTGGCCTTGATGGCGTAGCCGATGATCAGCGTGAGCACGAACGAGTACGCGAGCACCGCGAGCGCACCGACCGCCTGCTTGCCCAGCTGGGTAACGCCGCCGCCGTAGAACAGGCCGCTCACACCAGTGTCGTTGACATAGGTGGTCTGGAACAGACCGATCGCCAGGGTGCCCCACAGGCCGCCGACCAGGTGGACGCCGACGACGTCGAGCGAGTCGTCGTAGCCCAGCTTGTACTTGAGGCCGACCGCGAGTGCGCAGAACGCGCCGGCGAGCACACCGATGAGCAGTGCGCCCCAGGTGTCGACGAACGCACAGGCCGGGGTGATGGCGACCAGACCGGCGACGACACCGGACGCGGCGCCGAGGCTGGTGGCGTGCCCGTCACGCAGCCGCTCGATCACGAGCCAGCCGATGATCGCGGCGGCGGTCGCCGAGAACGTGTTGATGAACGCGACACCGGCGAGCCCGTTGGCGGCCAGCGCGGAGCCGGCGTTGAAGCCGAACCAGCCGAACCACAGCAGCGCCGCGCCGAGCATCACGAACGGCAGGTTGTGCGGCTTCATCGGCTCCTTGGGCCAGCCGCGGCGCTTGCCGACGACGATGGCGAGCGCGAGTGCCGCCGCGCCTGCGTTGATGTGGACCGCGGTGCCACCGGCGAAGTCGAACGCGACCAGGTCGTTGGCGATCCAGCCGCCGACGTGCCCGGAGTCGTTGCTGAAGTCGAACACCCAGTGCGCGACCGGGAAGTACACGATGGTGGCCCAGATGCCGGCGAACAGCAGCCAGGCGCCGAACCGGACGCGGTCGGCGACCGCACCCGCGATGAGCGCGACCGTGATGACCGCGAACATCCCCTGGAACGCGACGAAGGCCGTGGTGGTGAGCGCGTCCTCGTTCCCGATCAACCCCGAGAGACCCAGGTACTGCGTGATGTCACCGAAGAGCCCGCCCGTCACGTCGTCGCCGAACGTGAGCGAGTACCCGTAGATGACCCACAGCACGCCGACTACGGCGATCGCCCCGAAGCACATCATCAGCATGTTGAGCACACTCTTGGTGCGCACCATGCCGCCGTAGAAGAACGCCAGCCCGGGTGTCATCAGCAGCACCAGGGCGGCACTGGTGAGCAACCAGGCCGTATTCCCTTCCACGCTTTCCTCCTCTTTCGCGGCCATCCGACTGCGAGGAGCATCGAGAAAGCAGGTTTCGCAGGATCGCGCCCCAGGTTTCACGCCGGTGAACTGTCCGGTTGTTCGTGTTACGACCACGTTTCCTGAACGGTCACCACTACCCTCTGAGCATCACCGATCTGCAGACCGTGCCCGCCACGGCCATCACGGACCCGAACTGGCTCGCTGACGCGCTTTCCGCGACGGCGCGCCGGTTCCGCATCGACCGCGAGCCGACGGTTGGCGTGCTCTGGTGGTACTCGGCCAGTTCGGTGCTGCTCGGGCCCGCCGCGGAGACGTTCGTGCGCGGCGGCCGGGCGGCCGATCCGGCGCTGCGGTCGCTGACGCTGTTCGTGCACCCCGACGGCCGGGTGCTCGACGCCCGCGCTTCGTCCTTTGTGGACAGACGAGCGGTGCCGGTGCGGCTCGCCACGCTGCTCGACGTGTGTGTCTCGTCGGTGGCGGCGGCGTCCGGCGCGCCGAGCAGGGCGCTGTGGGCGATCGCGTCGGACTCGCTCGCCAACCGGGTGTTGTGGGCCGGTGGCGCCACCGCCAGTGCCGCGGCGCTGGCGGCCGACGAGCGGCTGCCGGCGCCGCGGTTCGTCGACGTGGCCGGTCAACGGGTGCTGCGGCGGTCATCGTGCTGCCTCATCTACGAGGCGCCGGGACAGCAGAAGTGCGTGAGCTGTCCCCGCCAGCTGCCCGACGATCGGTTACGACGGTTGCGGCAGACGCTGGGCCAGGTGTGACAGGACGGCGTCCGGCCGCTCCTCGACCAGGTAGTGCCCCGAGCCGTCGATCCGGACCACCTCGGCGGTGACCGCCTTCCTCGGCAGCAGTTCGCTGAGGTAGTCGTACTGCGCGGGGTTGGCGAGTGCCGTCAGCGGCGGGCGGACCGGCGCGTACGTGCCGTCGTCGGCGATGTCCCGCGTGAACGCCTGGTACCAGCCGTTGCCGGCGCGGATGGCGTCGCGGGAACCGTAGGCGGCCGCGAAGACGGCCCGGTCCCGGTCGGTGACGGCGGCCGGGTTCACCAGCATGAGGTCGCACAGGTAGTCGACCAGCTCCCGCGAGCGGCCGGTGAGCAGCTGTTCCGGCAGCCCCCGGACCTGGTTGAAGGCGAACCACCACAGGTGGAACGTGGCGTCCGGCGGCGGCAGCAACGGCAGCCGCAGCCAGCTCTCCTCGGGGTGGGCGACGTCGAGCAGGGTGACGGTCCTGACCAGTTCCTCGTGGTTGGCGGCGAGGCTGAACGCGACCATCGCGCCGATGTCGGAGCCGACGACGTCGACCCGGTCGTGTCCGAGCGTGCGCACGAGTGCCGCGATGTCGGCGGCCATGGTCTTCTTGTCGTAACCGCCTTCCGGCTTGGCCGAGTCACCCATGCCGCGCAGGTCGACGGCGATCACCCGCCGGTCCGCCGCGAGCGCCGGCATGATCTTGCGGAACTCCCACCACGTCCTCGGCCACCCGGGCAGCAGCACGACGGGATCGCCGTGCCCGCCTGCGACGTGATGCAGCCGGACACCGTTGACGGTCGTGTGCCCGTGCCGGAAACCGGGCAGTCCGGTCGGTTTCGCCTGTGCGGCCGGCAGCCCGGTCGCGGCGAGCACGCCACCGGCTGCGGTGGCGCCGAGCAGGGTCCTGCGTCGCATGAACAGCTCCTTATCTTGAACGATCATTCCAGTTTCAGGGCCCGAAAAAACGCCGCTCAGGCGAGCAGCGTCAACGCCTGGTCGACGGCATCCCGCATCCGGCGCTCGTCGGGAACCTTGGCCAGCACCTTCAGCCCCTGCACGAACGTCACGAGGAACCTGGCCAGCGCGCGGGGATCCCGGTCCTCGGCCAGCTCGCCCTGTGCCCGTGCCCGCATCAGCGTGCCGGCGATGGCCGTCTCCAGACCGTCCCAGTTGGACTCGACCCGGCGGGCCATCGACTGGTCGCGTGGACACTCGACCGCGGTGTTCGTGACCAGACAACCCTTTCTGTCGGCCAGCGCCTCGGAGAGGAAGCCCTCGATGTAGGCCCGCACCGCGGGCAGCGCCGGCCCCGGCCCGGACAGCAGCTCCAGCGTACGGTCCCCGGACAGCTCCCGGTACCGGTCCAGCGCGAGCAGGTACAGCTCGTGCTTGCTGCCGAAGGTGGCGTAGATGCTGCCGCGCCCGATACCGAGGTGGTCGACCAGGTCCTGCATGGACGTAGCCTCGAACCCCTTGCGCCAGAACAGGTCCATGGCCGCGCGCAGCGCCACGTCCTCGTCGAACTCCTTGGTCCTGGCCACAGCGGAACCCTAGCGTTATCCGGAACGATCGGTCAAGAAACGTAGACGGGCAGCGCGTTCTCCCGGACCCGGAACGCGAACCGGTTGCCGAGCGGACCGACCTCGCCGTCCAGCGCGATGCGACGGTGGCCGTCCACCAGCTCGATCTCGAGCTCCGGCACCTCCGCGTGCCGGTACACGTGACTGGCGTGCAGGGTGCCGGTGAGCGTGGCGAGCAGGAACCGGGCCCGCGAGGACGTCAGGTCCGCACGCAGGTACCGCACGTCGAGCAGGCCGGACGCCATCGTCGGCCGCCTGGCGGCCCCGAAACCCTTCGGCACGTACGCGCCGGCGCCGACGAACAACATCCACACCAGGCGCTCGTGCCCGTTGAGCCGGATCCGCATCGGCTTCGCGCTGCGCAGCGCACGCGTGGTCGCGATGATCGCCGCCGCCCACTTCGGCCAGCGCGTCTGCAGCTTCTCCCGCAGCCGCACCATCTCCGGGTAGCCGCCGAGGCCCGCCGTGTTGACGAACACCGCCTCCTCGACCTCGCCGCTGCCGCCCTCGACCGTCACCTCGGCGACGTCACACCCGATCACCGACCCGGCGTCGGTGGCGGCGCGCGCCTCGTCGAGCGTCTGGACGCCGATGTCGCGCGCGAAGTGGTCGAGCGTGCCGGCCGGCACGACCACCAGCGGCAGCCCGTGCTCGACGGCCACCGCGGCGACACACGCGACGGTGCCGTCGCCGCCGACGGCGCCAACCGCGCGCACGTCCTCGTTCTGGATCTTCTTCGTCAGCTCGCCGACGACGTCGACGTCGGGCAGCAGGTCGATGATGTCGGCCTTCGGCCACGCCTTGCGGATCTCGCCCTCGGCGTCCTCGCTCGACCCGGCACCCGGGTTGACGACGAGCACCAGGCCTTCGCCCGTGCCCAGCTCGGCCGCGGTGTCCCGGCGCTGCACGCCGGTCGGCAGGTCGCTGTGGTGCGGCCACCAGTGCCTGGTCGCGTACGCGGCGCCGACCCCGATGGCCGCGCCTGCCGCGACGTCGGTCGGCCAGTGCACGCCGGTGTGCACCCGGCTGTACCCGACCGCCAGGGCGAGTGGCGCGACGCCGATGGCCGCCTTCGGGTACTCCATGGCCACGGCCGACGCGAACGCGACGGCCGAGGCGGAGTGCCCTGACGGGAACGATGACGACGTGGGCCTGCGGGTCATCCGCCGGTACACCGGTAACAACTCGGCCGCGGGTCGCCGCCGAGGAAACAGGCGCTTCGCCACGAACGAGGCGGCGAAGCTCGCGAAGCCGATGGCGCCGACCCCACGCAGCCCGCCCCTGCGCGCGGCGCCCTTCCTGCTGATCAGCAACGCGGCGATGACGAACCACAGCTTGCTGCGGTCGGCGGCACGGCCGAGCAGCCGGAAACCCTGGTCAGCTGGGGTCGCGGGCAGCTCACCACTGCGGCGCACCAGCTCCGCGTCGAAACGACTGACCTTGCGGAAACGGCGGCCCCAGCGTCTGAACATCGTCGGCACGGGCCCGGGATACCGCGAACGGGCGTTCCAGAAACCTCAGTCGACCATGAACCACTGTCCGCCCTGGAACGCGAGCTCAGCGTCACCGATGTCGCTCGACGTGAACGGCACGGCGGCCTGGATCGCCGCCGCCGGGATCGACACCGCGGTCCCACCCCCGGTGACCTGGGCAGGATCGACGGTCGCGGTCGTCAGCGCCTGCTTCTGCGCAGGCGAGATCATCCCGAACATCATGGGAATCGTCTGCTCACAGGGCCCGAAACCCTGGTCCTCGGCCTTCTTGGCGGCCGGGCCCGCGATCTCACACACCGTGGCCACGTCCTCGGCGCCGACCGCGTGCAGGAAGTCCTCGTACCGCGCGATGGCGCCCTCAACCGTCGGCCCGACCGGCGGC